>Ga0068855_100010422_pt1 | contig 11213 bp, 6 predicted proteins | sample KBSCornC52_FD_66592 | JGI IMG/M metagenome (GOLD analysis project Ga0068855, IMG submission 66592) | Corn rhizosphere microbial communities from Kellogg Biological Station, Michigan, USA - KBS Corn C5-2 | ecosystem: Host-associated > Plants > Roots > Rhizosphere > Soil ... | reverse complement strand
CCAATGTTCAGCAGCCTGTAGTTTGGATTTTCAGCCAATCTCACGAGGTTGTTTTTCAATTTATTGTTATGAGCTACGTCATTCAGATTGACCGAATTTTTTTTACCGTCAGACGTAATTAATTTCTTTTCGATGAATTTTTTTGTTTCGTCATCAATCGATTTATAAACGTGTTGTATGTAGCTTTCAATCGCATTATCTACAAGCGATTTGATTTCTAATTTGCGAACATCCGCCGAAGCATTACTTTGCTTTAATAAATCAGGGTAAATGATTTGACAAATGAGGCTCAGCAAGAAGGGATCAACTTTTGTATCATCAAATTCATCAATCTGCGTGGCAATGCTTTCCGCAACCTTACTAGCAATGTCTTCCGTAATGGCAGGGTCTGTTTTTACAATGATTTGTGTTGCTGTAGCGATCGTAAAGGGCTGAAGCCTGTATCTGCTGTTTGTAAATCTTATCGAAGGAATTTCATTTCTCAGGCTTTCAAAATGCGGCAAATATTCTTCCCTGAATGCAAAAACGATTCTGAAACCTTTTTGTTTACTTTTTAATGCATTCCTCAGTCTCACAAATTGTGGGTTAAATGCGCTTATAATATCTTCCTTCAGGTAGGCCGGTATTTCATTCTCCAGAAGGCATCTTATTTCTGTTAATAAATAGTGCAATTCATTTTTGTCAAATGGTTGCGTAAAAATCTCTTCAAACTGGTCAAAAAAGAAAACCGGCTTTATCACAAATTCAATGGGCGTGTCGTCTTCTTTTGAAGATTTCTCTGTGCCGATAATTTGCAGGTTGTGCACGAATTCAAATAAGGAATTCGGGTGGCTGTTTTCCGGGTGAACGACCCGAAAGTTTTGCTTTGTAGAGAAATACGCTGAAAGGGATTCAATTGAGCGTTTGATGACAAAATCGCAAAGATTGCCTGGGTTGGTTTTGTAAATCGCAACGTCATTTAAACGAATATAAATAGGGAAAAATTCGTAATCATTCTTTAAGGCAGGAAAAATACCGGCTTTGATAATCGATGATTTTCCAATGCCCGAACGGGAAAAAAGGAGGGTCAGGTTTTCATTTTTAATCAGGCTTTCAATCTCCCTGATTTCACTTTCCCTTCCATAAAATTGGTCGCCGTCTTCATACGAAGCGCATCCTTTAAATGGATTTTCGTTTGCCATACGTTTTAATTTTAGGGTTAAGTTTTATACTGATATCCTGGCGTAGATTTGTTTCTTCTTTATTGCGTTAAGACTTTGCTCCGAAATTTTGTTATTCTCCCCTTCTGTCGTGATACCTATGGTTGTATTTCTATTCAAAATTTTTTGCCTCAGGTTTGACGTAACGCCATAGTCAGCGGGCAAAATCATATCATGGTCCACGAATTCTTTAAAAACAGGCCATATCTCTTTATTGGTCTCTGTAGCATATTTCCATTCTTTCCAGATATAGGGACTTGCACTTTGTACATTGTTTGACACAACCGGCAGAAAAAGACAACATCTGTCAATAGCGCCTGCAATGCGGTTATTTAAATTGTCGCCGGTGGCCAGGTTGTTTTCATCCAAAAAATATTCAATGTATTTTTCATCAAACTGTGCGGCTATATCCCTGGCTACTTTTTCATCTTTTCGGCAATAGCTGATAAAAACGATATTATTGCCAATCTCTTCCGGGATGCCGCTTATACCGGGCTTGTTATACAATCTTTTATAAATTTCATCTATCAGCAGGTTGCAATCAATATCCAATGTTTGTATTTTATAAAAGCCAATAAATAATGACCGGCTTTCATCAGTTTTGTTTAGCAACAAACTATCGATAACTGCTTTTCGTTTGATAGGCGAAACATAATCGAGTTTTTCGCCGGCGCAAATGCGAATAAAAAATCTAAAAAACCAATCCGGGAAGTTGCATCCCAAAAAAAGCAGATAGCCGGTATTTAAATACGAAAGGAGATTGATAAATTTCTCCTGTTTGTTTACCATCAGGTCGTAAATCAGCTCTACATAGTCGCTGTCAGTTAACACATAATCTACCGGAACTACATCGTGTTTTCCAAACAGGTTATAAATAATTGGCTTATCGAAATTTATACGAAAATTCCGCAACGGCGGGGCCGGAAAAGGAAGATCTTCGGGCTGTGCAGAGCCGTAATTTAAAACGCTGTAAGAGTCTTTTATTTCCTGTTCATTTTTGCCTTTTGCTGCGTATACGTTTAAAGCCAGTTCCATGGCGTTGGTAATAGTTGCATTTATAAACAGCTTGAAATATTTAATACTGGCAAGTTTTCTGAGGCTTTCGGGTATCAGCTTCCAATTAATTCTTTCTTCCTGTATCGTTTTGCTGATTTGGCTCTTAAAAGTATCCGGGTCAGGATCTGATAAACTATGGTAATAGTCATTTATGGCTTCATAGCCTGATCTATTGAGCGTTTTCAGCGTCTGGCCATCGCGTTGAGCATGCAATTTGATTAAACGGAGTAAAAAATCCCGATCGGCTTTGTCGTCAAATTCGTTAAATAATAAATCGTAACCGATAATCGGAATTACTTTTTCGTTTTTGATTTGGTCGACAATAATTTCAATGTTTTTTATTGTCAATTCATCCATTTGCGCCATTTCGTTTCGGTTTGAATTGGTGGATAATAACGATTGAATTCTTTAGACAATTTTTTCATCACGCCCGGTCACTGATGCAGCGGTAACTGAGTGTTTAATTATCCCATTTGCAGTAAATCAATAAATACCCGAAATTTTTATTTTGTATGTCAGCGAACCAGCTAAGGAAAAAATCTTTGGGAAAATATGAGCTTAATTTTTTGCTTTTTTAGTCTTAAGAATTGTTACGCGGGTTGTAGGGATGCTTTGAAATCAATAAATTTTTTCCTTTTAAAAAGTTCTATCCATTGATAATATCCAGTCGTTTCATTACAAAATCTCTTCCGTTTTCGAAGAAAAGCTTTTTTGAAAACGATTTTACGTCAAACTCTTTGGGCAATTTGACACGCGATTTTTTAGCAAATGAAACAAAGTTGTCTTCCAGTTCAGATTTAAAATGTTCAAGGCTGTTGGCAGTTTCGCAAACCCAGATGGGATTAATAAGCCCATCGTAATCGCTGCCAATACAAAGCTGGTCAAGCGCTGTCGTCACATCATAGTTATTTTTTTGAGCAAGTGCAATTACGTGGAGAATATGTGCCATAAAATGCTTCAAATGATACTCGCTCAGCATCGGGTTCACCTCACCTCCTTCCTCAATCTCATCCCAGCCCATAATTTTTTCCGGATCTGCAAAGGCTTTGCTGATAGTCACTTTACCTTTCCCTAAAAACAAAGTTTTTTCCTTATTGGAAATGTATTCTGTTTCCAAAGGAAAATCATCTCTGCCATTGCTTTCTCTCTCAAATTGCTGGAATCCCAAAATACGTTTGTCCATGCTTAATCCTATCATTCCTCCCGATTGAAGGATTTCCATAATGTCCTCATCATATAAATTGATGCTCGATGCATTGAAACAGGGCCGCGGGCTGTCGCCATATTTTACGGGCTTTCCCTGCCAAAAGACGGTATATCCTTTCTTTGCAAAATCCCTGACGGCAAAAAGATAGTCCGGGATCTCCTTAACTGAGATGCCCGTAAAGCCTGCGTGGGTGCATACTATCGGTTGGTTAATGTCGGCAAATTCAGGCGTGCGGCGTAGTTCATACAGATGTTGCCGCGAGCCAAGGCTTAGGTGCTTTATGTCTATCATGATGTTGTTTTCATAGCAATGTTTAAGCACCGTTATGCCTTTGTCTTCAATTTTAAATCCTGTAGGCCGGAAACCTTCATCACTTAAAAATTGCATGCCGAAAGCCATGTTGCAAAGCGGCGATTGTTCCATGTGAGTCAGGTTAATTGAAAGCAATGCTGCATTTTTTCGCAGGTCATCTATATTGCTAATGATGGCGTCTACATCAAAATTTTGTATTTCCGAAGAAAGCGAGTGGCAGCCTTCTACCGAAAAAACGACATGGATGGTAGATAAATCATTTTCATCATAATCGCTTCTTTTGGTCAGGAGCTTCACTTTTTTATTGGTGATGCCGAATTGCACGGCATCGGTAAGAGTGTTCCAGTCATCTGATCGCAAAAGCTGGTACGGATTACCATTCAGCAGCGTATCCATTTTATGTTTTTGGAGATAAATTCCTAAAGGCCCTTCAGTACTTTGTTGTAAGAGATCGGCGGTCAACATATCTTTTTCAGGCATGTATAAGGCTACGCAAACCAGGTTGCAATCTGAGGCAGCCAATTGGGCAAGGTCGCCCTGCGACTGAAGTATGTAAGGAAACTCCGTGCAGCATTTAAGCAGGAAAGGAATTTTACTTTTGTCGAGCGGCGTCCACGGGCTGTGTTTTTTAAATTGGCCCTGGGGGTCATTTTCAGAAAATAGTGATTTTAAAGTTGGATGAATATGAAAATCGAAAAACGGCATGGCGAATGGCTTTGAGGTTAAATAATATTATTTATTTTTTTAATTACTGGTTGAAATCAGCACCGGATAAGCATAAAATTTTTATACATCTTCTACTCTTTTTAAAAAACCTTTTTCGTCCAAATCAGTTAAAACGTATTTTACCGCCATCTCTGCTGCGTTGCGTGCCAGGCCAGGTTTTGCCGTGTTGAATCCACCGGTTAATACTCTGTTGAAAAGATAACCTTTCACTTTGTCGAACCAGGTACTGTGATAGTACTTATCCATCCATTTTCCTGTTTCTGTATTTTTTGTGGATGCATTTTTATGAACCAACGCTGCTTTAACAATATCCAGGATTTTTTCAAAACGATCCTCAATTGCGCCTCGCTGATCAAACAACGGAGTGGGATCGTATATTGGCTTTGTCTTTACAGAATAATCCCATTTATTTTTTTCACTACCGGTTTTCCGTTCCTTTAGCAGGTTCATATCGGGTATTACGGGCAGATACGTTTTGCCATCAGGGCCGGTTTGCTTAAACATATCAATCATCTCATCTGTCCAGGATTCGTGAATCGGATGAATGATACTTGCCGACGGATTGTTTACATCTTTTGTATACTCGAAAGAAAAATAATACCTGTAAAAATTTTTTGCATTATCCCTTCCCAGGAAAAAATCATAATGCCGGAAGTTAATATCAAGAAATCCTCCGAAGGCATATACGGTGCCGCTGGCAATCGGGTGTGCGTCTGCTTCTGACTCTGATATCGATCTGCGCGGAAATATTTCGGCCCTGAAATAGGGGCTCATAGCAGCTTCTACGATATCTGCTTTTTTTACTTTGGATTGTTCATACAAAGTATTAATAATGCCGGGCACTACTGAAAACAAATCTGCAGGCGCTTTATAAACATCATCTTTGCTAACGATATCAGGAAAAGGATCAATCATCACTATGCCATATTTGGGATACCCGTTTTCATAGCATTCATTGTACCGGTGCTTTAGAATGCCCAGTACCTCTCCAAAAGGCTCATTATTGATAGCGCCCCCGTCAACGGTTACGAAATCGAAAGGAGCAGGAAAATTGTCCCAGTTCAGGGGAGTAATATTATCTACTTGCCCGAACCGGTTATAGATAATTCTTTCTGTAACCGCTTTAATGTAATCGTCTGTAAAGATAGTTTGGTCAACTTCCCTGAATTTTAATCCAACCGGAAAGGCTCCGGTGGCTTTGGTTGTCAGGGATATCACATCAGCGTATGGTTTTTCATACGGATTTAGCCATAAAAAATTTGCATTCGGCTTCTCACCGTTATTTAGCTTGTATTGTGAAACTATGAAGTGTTCAAATGTGTTGTGTTCAATTCCCTGTACACCTTTAACCGTATCGCTGTTCGTAGAAAAACTTATACCTAATGGAATGCCACGCAGCATGGTGTGCGACAAAAGCAAATCCATATCTTTAGAAATATAAGGTGGAAGCCTGCTCACCTGCTCTTCAAGGCTACCTTCGACATTTAGCGCTTTATCAGCAATATCGTCGATAATTTTTGAATTGAGCAAAGACACAAATTTGTTATCATTCAAATCGTCTCTTTCGAAGGCCTTGTCGAGCGTCTTTTGTTTGCCATCATCATCAAGATTTACCCAACTGTCGTAAAAGATATTTTGCTTTTCACCGCCTGTTGTGGAAGCGTCCCTTACCGGGTTTATTTTTCCCTCAAGGCCATATATGGCAGACATAATGGTAGTCATCCCTCCCGCAGAAGCGCCGCCCATAGCATCTATCATTACGCTGTGTTGTGGTACTGCATCATACCATTGTTCGTAGCCTGGCAGATTTTTATTTTTTGCTTTTTCCCACATATCAAGAATTTCAAAAAGATAATCCATAGCACCGCCGGTATAGCAGCCGGCGGAGCCGGCGCCAGCCATGGTAATACCGAGGTGGAAGGTAGGAGCGGGGGTAGTGGGCATAATTTTATATTTAGTAACTTTTCTGCATTATTGCCAACCTGGAATAATCAATTTATTTTCCTGAGTCTTATCATTCATTCTTCTGCGTGGTATTAGCGTTAGAAGCTGAATTCTGAACGTTCGAATTTGTCTTTACAATCGCCACTTTCGCCTGGGCCACCATGTCGGTGGTATCCACTTTTGAACCCGTGCCTCTCAGATTGACTATTTTACTCAACATATCAAACCAGAAAGGCGCTCCAAGCATCACGGCCATTGCGGTAATAATCCATCCTAAAAACGTTTCCCAGCCACCTCTTTGGTTTGGGCTATAAAGGTTCCATTTATCGCCTACGGTGCTTTTGATGTAGTTATATCTATCCTGAAAATGCTGCAATTTTAAATATTGGTCCAGCGATGCCGACCGCTTCACCAAAAGGGATTTATCTTTTTGAATCAAGCTCCGAAGTGAATCAATTAAGATGGATGAGCGTGTACTGTCAGCGCTATTTTTTGAGCTATCTTTTTTTGATACAAGAGTGGATTCTACATCGGAAGCACTTTTAATATTGCCTTTCAGACGTTCAATACTGTCTTCTGTTAAAGGAATTAGCCGTGGTAAGACATCAAGCCTTCGTTTAAATTCTGTACGCTTCATACTGTCTTTCCACATATGTAAAGTGTCTTTCCAGGGCCTGCCCAACCCTAAAACATTATTTGACTTTTCCGCATCGGCTGCCACAAGGTTGTAAGTGGAGTCAAGACGCGTGCTGTCTCCAGGCAATAATTTATCAGGATTCAAATGTTCCTGGCTGGCTATAGCCATTGATACCATCTGTTCGCGTGCCGTACGGTTATTGGTAAGTATGCGTCGAATGGCTAAAGTATCCACATTGAAGAAGTAAGCAATTGCTAACCCAATACAAAAAAGTAAAATCCTTGTGTATTTTTTAAACCATCCTGTTGCACGCTCCATGGTATCGTTAAACCATTGTTCCAACTTTTGCTGAAACAATGCGATATCAGCGCCTGAATCTTCCCAAAGCGATTTAATAAACAACGCAGTATTTTGATTGATCGCAATAGTGTTACCTGCTGTTTCGCTTAATGAGCTTTGTATATTTTTTATGGCAGGATTTGCAATGTCATTTAAGTTAATAGGAAGCTTGTGAATCACGCCGGCCATGATAGAATCGTGAAGTGCTCCAGGATTTTGATTACCGGCCTCATCAAAACCTTTGAGAAGATCCATTATAACCTTGGAGAAATTTGCTGACGATATATATGCCGGTTTACTATACCAATTGTCTTCAGCGAGGTATTTAATAAGTGGGTGCGCATAAAACCAGGGAGCGACTTTTTTCCCTTTCATCAGACTTTTAAGATTGAAAATGTGTAAAACTCCATTTATCCTGTCGAGGTAGGGAATATCTCCCGTAGTCTTTCCATCCTCAAGCATTCTCAGAATAGCTTTTTCCAAAACTTTGGCCCTGATAGCAAACCGGGTTGCGATTATTTCCTGTATAATAGTGGCCAGAAGGCTATACAGCAGGAACACGAAAATCAATCCTATAAAGACATCTAATGCAACATTGTTAAACATGATTATTCCTGATTTTGAATTTTATTTATCAGCAAAACATTGAAAGCCGGTATCTTATGCTTGCTGTAAAGCCGGGGGTAAAAGAGAATAATCCTTAAACTCCTTATATTTTGCGGTTCTTTACCTTTCAAACTTATCTTTATTCTCCTTTATCAAGCAGGGGAAATCCATGATTTTGTCTGGTGTTTTCCTCCAAAATTTCAATGAAAATCGTCACACCAAATGATCTATATTTGAAGAATGACTACCATCGCTTTGATAGATGATCATAAAATTTTCTGTGATTCTTTGGCAGGCCTCATTAACGATTTTGAAGGCTTTACTGTGAAATGGTGTGCCGAGAATGGCCAAAAAGCCATCGATTTATTGCAGCATGAGAAAAATTTACCGGATATAATTTTGCTGGATATTGTGATGCCGGCCGTGAGTGGATTAGAAGTAGCCAAATGGATTTTTGAAAATAAAAAAAATACAAAAGTGTTAGCACTTACTATGGAAGAAGATGATAACACGGTGATCCAAATGCTTCAATATGGAATAAAGGGCTATTTATTAAAAAATATCAGCTCAGAAGAGCTCAACATCGCCCTGAACCAGGTAATAAAATTTGGATATTATTATACGCCTATCATTACGGGAAATATTCATAAGCATATTGAGAAAAAGATAACCCGAAAGGAAAGCCCGGAAATGAGCGAACGCGAAAATGAATTGCTTCAATATTTATGTACAGATATGAGCTATGCCGAAATATCAAAAAAGATTTTTCTGAGTGAGTCCACCATCGATACTTACCGTGCAAGGCTTTTCGAAAAATTTGAGGTAAAAAACAGAATTGGCCTCGTGCTGAAAGCTGCCCACATGGGCATCGTGAATTTATAAAGGGATTTCAATATTCACTGTAGATCCCGCGCCTGGCTGGGATTGAAGCCTGAACTTTCCTTTTAAATAGTGTACCCTGCTTTCGGCGCTTTGTATGCCCAATGAGTTTTTGTTTCCATTATGCTTTAGGTTAAAACCCTGTCCATTGTCACGGATATTAACCGAAAGAATTTGTTTTTTTGATTCAATGGAAACGGAAATTTCCTGCCCTTCACTGTGTTTGGCGGCATTCAATACCAATTCGCTGGTAATTCTATAAACATTCATTTGCAACTCAGGTTCAAACACTGACTGTACATCGTGTTTAAAAAAGATCTTCTTGCTATACAGTTGTTCCATGTTTTCAAAATAATCATCCAAAGTGTTTATTAGGCCTTTAGCCGAAAGGCACTTCGGCATCAGGTTGTGCGCTATATTTCTGATTTCCGTAATGGAATCATCAATAATATTTTCCGTTTTTTCTACCAGCTCCATTTGCTTTTGCTCTTCTTTAGCGGTAATAAGCCGCCTGAAATTTATTTTGAGCGCGGCAAGCAGGGGCCCGATATTATCGTGCAGGTCGCCGGCTATTCTTTTACGCTCCTGCTCCTGTAGCGTAATTAATTTTTTTAATGTGCTCATTTGTTCTGATTCGAGGGCAAGCACCTGCAATTCTTTCATTTTTCTTTCTTCCAGCAACCCGTAAAACAGCCCAAAAGCCATTATTGAATTTTCAATCAAAATGGCCAGCGACATTCCATGCTCATTTAAAAAATAATTATGTAAAATGCCGGCGTTGGAAAATAGTTGAAACGAAGTCATCATACAAATCACCAACATGGCCGCAGAAAATATTTTTGCAATATTGGTTTCTTTAAAAAAATGGAAAGGGATAAAAATGACCAATCCCATGAGCATTAGCAGCTCAATATGCCAAAGCATATACAGTGAAGCCATAAATCGCTCATTTAAATGCGGAAACAGAAGCAACGGCATAATTGAAATCGTTATTAGCAACGCAAATTTTACCCATCGTATTGACTCGCTGAGAAAAGCCTTGCTTTTTAGATTTTGGACAAAAGCCAGTTGCAATACAATTAAAAGAAACAGCCCCGCGCCCAGGCTGGTCATGGGTTTCACTACGTTATTCAAAAGGGGGGCGTTGGGATAGAGGTATGGATAAATTCTGCCGTAATGGGAAATAATCCATGCTGAGATACAAATGATATAAGCAAAGTATGCCGCAAAAACGGGTTTTTTAAAAAGGAAAAATGCGAGCAGGATTGCGGCACAAATCATAAATGCAATTCCAATATAGAAAAATATAATTCTTTCATTAGCCAGGTAAAACTGCATTAATTCGTTTTGACTGATGATTTTATAATGGATATTAATATTTTTTTGGAAAGATTTTACTGCAACGCAATAAAATGAAGGTCGACTGCTGATTTCAAGGGGAACCGTGTGCCACGCATACTTGCTGGTGTCGTTGTAGGGAACTAGTTGTCCTCCGCGGTACAATAATGAACCAGGGCTGTTTTCGTGCAACCGGTAGACACTAATCGTATCAAGACTTGTGTTGTCAATCGTAAGGTATTGGCTCGATGTCGATTTGGAAGCGCTGATTTTTAATATGATAAAATAAAATTCGGAACCGGTTAAGCCCAGATTTATATTTCGTTCCCTGTATTTTTTGAAAGGCAATGCGCCCGGGGAAATGTGTTGAATTTGCTGATCCGGATTCAAATAATTTGAAAAAACATAGGCACTGTCATTTATTAAAACCTGCCCGGATATTTTGAAAGAAAGGACAAGGATAAATAATACCAGGCAGGCAGGCTTGCAGATATTTAATTTAATGCCAAGGGGCAGGGTTTTCAGTAATTGTTCCATTAGTTTTTTAACGGCTAAGCAAACGAGTTAACCGCTTATCTTTTTAAAGATGAAAAATGGATACTGTATTTTAAATGAATATCAAGGGAAAGCCTTGGGGGTCTTTATAAGAATTGAGACAACAAGATAAATAAAAAATTATAATATATGCGTAATCAGTTCAATTTTTTTTTGCCTAAAGTGAGTAAAACAGCTGAAAAGGTTAGCTGGCAGTGAATAAATAAATAAGGTTAATTTTTATTTTACAAATCTCTCGTTACCATCTGATGCGTGATATTGATTTAGTAAAGCAGGAAATTAATGATATTTTCATTGTATCAAAAAGCAAACCCAAGCGGAGACTAAGGGATTCGAACCCTTGATACAGTTTCCCGTATACACACTTTCCAGGCGTGCTCCTTCAACCACTCGGACAAGTCTCCATTTTTAAAAA
>Ga0068855_100010421_pt1 | contig 11214 bp, 15 predicted proteins | sample KBSCornC52_FD_66592 | JGI IMG/M metagenome (GOLD analysis project Ga0068855, IMG submission 66592) | Corn rhizosphere microbial communities from Kellogg Biological Station, Michigan, USA - KBS Corn C5-2 | ecosystem: Host-associated > Plants > Roots > Rhizosphere > Soil ... | reverse complement strand
GCTTCACGGCGACGACGGCCGGCGCCTACAGCCAGGCCTGCGAGGAGTTGGGACATCAGACAATCCGCCGTGATCTTTACCGGATGGGATTCGACCCCTGCCTGAAATCCCACGAAATACCCGGCGACGCGCATTTCCAGGCGGCGCCCGACGTGTTGGCGGAGCGAGCCGTACTGGCGGATTGCGACGTGTTTGCGCTGTTTTACCCGCTCTGGCTGAACACACCGCCCGCAATCCTCAAAGGCTATCTCGAACGGGTCTTCGGCTTCGGTTTCGCCTATGGCACCGGAGGACACAGTTACAATCCGCTGCTTACAGGACGCAAATTCATCAGTTTCAGTTCCAGCGGTGCTCCCGTCTCCTGGCTCAAGCAGATCGGCGCGTTCGATGCGCTCTGCGTCGTGTTCGACGATTATTTCGCCAACCTGTGCGGCATGACATCGGTCGACCATGTCCATGTCGGTGGAATCACGCCCGGCACGAACCCCTTCTTTATCGATGCACGGATCAACGAGGTGCGAAAAGCCGTAATCCAGCATTTTGGAAAGGACAAACATGTCGCTCATGAAAATCAGGCTTGAACTCGGCCGCACGCCCGACGATCCGCAAGGAGACCCACGCCACGGCTATGAATTTGTCGCGCCGGTGGATGCCCAAGGCTATCTGGATCCTGAAGAGTGGAAGGCCCAGAAGGACCACTGCGCGGTCTATCGGTTTCACCCTCACGAGCCCGAATATCGCGGGAGCTTGCGCCACAATGGCCAGGGCTGGCTGTTCGATTACCTGCCCGGTCGCAGCAGTGACAATGAGGTTATATTCCGGCTCGACCGTCACCGGATCGAGAAAGGCCTCTATCTGACGATCAAAGAAGAGGACGGCGTGGCTCGCCCCTTCAAGATTGTCGACGTCAAGCCGCTTGCGGAAGCCTTCGCCACGCGGTCAGCCATAGCCGGCGAGAAGCGCCATTCGCACCAGCTCTGACAGGCTGGAAGCGCCCGTCTTGGTCATGAGATTGGCCCGGTGGACCTCCACCGTGCGGGGGCTGAGCCCTAGATCATAGGCGATGGTCTTGTTGGGATGGCCGGCCAGAAGGCCGCGCAGCACATCCCTTTCGCGATCGCTCAGCGATTCCAGACGCCGGACAGATTCCGTATCTGCCTTGGTCTGGTTCTCAATTTTCCCGCGCGCCAGCGCTGCCCCGATGGCGGAAATCACCGTCTCATCCGCGAAGGGCTTCTCGATGAAATCCACCGCACCCAGTTTCATGGCTTCCACGGCCATGGAAACATCGGCATGCCCTGTCATGATGATGACCGGGCAGGAGCTTTTGCCGTCCCGGAGGCGGCGCAGCAGTTCCAGGCCGTCCATCTCAGGCATGCGGACATCACTCAGGATCACGTTTTTGGCGCCATCCTTGAAACCGGAAAGAAAACTTGTGGCCGATTCATAGACCTTCACCGCCAGGCCTGCCGTTCCCAACAGGAAGGCAAGCGCGCGCCGCACGTCTTCGTCGTCGTCGATCAGATGGACCAACGCCCCTTCCAGCATCCCCTCAGGCATATGTCAGCTCCCGCTCGTCCATGGCCCGCATCGTCATCCGGAAGATGGTACCGCCTCCCGGCGCCGGTTCTGCCGTCAACGTACCACCGTGCGCCTCGACGATCGTCCGGGATATCGACAGGCCCACGCCCATGCCCTGGGCCTTGCTGGTGACGAAGGGCTGAAACAGGCGCGCCATGATCTCCGGTGCAATCCCCGGGCCCGTATCGGCCACGGCCACCTCGACCATATTGCCGTCCAAAGGACGAGTCGAAATATGCATCTCCTTCCGACCGCCGGCCTCCAACATGGCTTCCAGGGCATTGCGCATAAGATTGAGAATCACCTGCTGGATCTGAATCTTGTCGACCATGACCAGGCCGACGCGCGGATCAAACTTGTAAGTCACGCGGATGCCGGTTTCCTTGACCCCTACCAGCGCCAAAGCGCTCGCCTCCTCGATCAGCCTGCGCAGGTCCTCCGCATGGCGGTCGCTTTCCCCGCGGGCGACAAATTCCCGCAATCTCTTTATGATCTGGCCCGCGCGCAGCGCCTGGCCGGCCGCGCTATCCATAGCGTGCCGGATCTGATCGCGGTCTTCGGGTCTGCCCCGATCGAGCAGACGGCGGGCTCCGTTGAGATAGCTCGCGATTGCCGTCAGCGGCTGGTTGAGTTCATGGGCCAAGGTGGACGCCATTTCGCCCAGAGCCGTAAAGCGGGACATGAAGATCAGCTCTGCCTGCAGGTCGTGAAGGCGCTGCTGGGCCTGCTGACGTTCGGTGGTATCGCGGATAAAGCCGGTGAAGAACCGGCGGTCGCCCGACCGCATCTCGCCCACCGCGAGCTCCATCGGAAAGGTCGAACCGTCCTTGCGTTGCCCCACGACCAGGCGGCCCACACCAATGATACGCCGCTCGCCCGTCGCCAGATAACGCGCGAGATATCCATCATGCTGCCCGGCATAGGGGTCGGGCATCAGCATGCTGACATTGCGGCCTATCGCTTCGGCGGCCGTGTAACCAAAGAGCTCTTGCGCCGTGGTGCTGAAGGATTGCATGACACCGCGCGTGTCGATCACGATCATCGCGTCAGGAACCGTATCGAGCACCGATTGCAGGTGCGCCTCCCGCTCCAGCAAGGCGATTTGCGCTCTCTTTGCCGCCGTAACGTCGCGGGACACTTTCGAGGCGCCCAGCAAATGACCGCTTTCATCATAAACCGGCGAGGCCGTGACCGAGACGTCGATGACGGTCCCGTCCTTGCGACAACGCCGTGTCTCGAAATGATCGATCTTCCCGCCACCCCGGATGCGGGCCAGAATCTGATCCTCCTCCGCTTCGTGCCCCGGCGGCAACAGCGGGGTGATGGCCCGTCCGATCATTTCTTCGGCCGTATAACCGAAAATGACCTCCGCGCCGCGGTTCCAGTCCGTGACGATCCCTTCGAGCGTCATGCCCATGATCGCGTCATCTGATGAGGAAACGATAGCGGCAAGGCGCGAGGCCGTATCGCGTCCACCCGGCGGCGCCTGGTTTCTGTCCTTCTTCGACATGAAGCCATCCTAGCCAGCCCTTTGGTGAACTGCCAGAGAGGTTTGATTCTCCTCAATGCGGCATCGGCGTCGCTGCCCCAATATTCGCGAGTTAAGAGAAACATCCCATGAAAGCCCTGATTTATCGCGGCCCCGGATTCAAGGCGCTGGAGGAGCGGCCCAAGCCAACGCTCCAGGACGGAGACGATGCGATCGTGCGGGTGACCTGCACCACCATCTGCGGCACCGACCTTCATATTCTGAAAGGCGACGTGCCCACTTGCGCGCCGGGCCGCATCCTGGGTCACGAAGGGGTCGGCATCGTGGACAGCGTCGGGCCGGCCTGCACCCGGTTCAAGGCTGGCGACCATGTCCTGATTTCCTGCATTTCATCCTGCGGGAAATGCGATTATTGCCGTCGCGGCATGTATTCCCATTGCGAGAACGGCGGCTGGGTTCTGGGCCATACCATCGACGGGACGCAGGCCGAATATGTCCGCGTCCCGCACGCCGATACCAGCCTCTATCACATACCTCAGGGCATGGATGAACAGGCCCTCGTCATGCTCAGCGATATCATGCCAACCGGATACGAGTGCGGCGTGCTGAACGGCAAGCTGGAGCCCGGAATGAATGTCGCTATTGTGGGCGCCGGTCCCATCGGCCTGGCGACCTTGCTTACGTCGCACTTCTTCTCGCCCGCGCGGATCATCATGATCGACCAGGACGACAACCGCCTCAAAGTCGCGCGTCAGCTTGGCGCCACCGACACAATCAACAACAGCCGGCAGGATGCGGCAGCCCTGGTCCTCTCTCTTACGGGCGGCAAGGGCGCGGACGCGGTGATCGAAGCGGTTGGCGTGCCCGCCAGCTTCGAACTGTGCCAGGACCTGGTGGCGCCGGGAGGCACCATCGCCAATATCGGGGTCCATGGCCACAAATGCGATCTGCATCTGGAGCGGCTGTGGGACCGCAATATCGCCATCACCACCCGGCTGGTGGATACGAGCACGACCGGCCTGCTGCTCAAGGCCGTATCGGCCGGAAAATTGGCTCCTATCTCGCTGATTACCCACCGTTTCAGCCTGGACCGCATCCTGGATGCCTATGACACCTTCGGCCGGGCCGCGGAAACCGGCGCCCTCAAGGTCCTGATCGCGGCCTAAGTAGAAACCCTTAGGAATAAACCCAATTTCGCGGCCCCGGCCGCAGGCCTACCAATTCGCTCATACAAGCCACGGAGGCAGTGATGAGAGCGCAGCAGGCCATGACATCCGATCTTTCCCCGGCACAGGCCCTGGCGGCACGGACCGCCTGGCTCGGCAAACTGAACGAGCCCTTGAAGTCAGCCGGCACGGTTGTCGAAGTGCTGGAGGGGCGTGAAATCTGCGCCGAAGGCCAGGAGACGGAGACTTTCTACAAGGTCTTGTCCGGCGTGGTGCGGATATGCCGGTTTCTCGCGGACGGCCGCCGCCAGATCGAGGCCTTCCACGTCGCGGGCGAAATGTTCGGCCTTGAGCTGGGTGCCGAGCGCGTGATGTCCGCCGAGGCGGTAACCGATTGCCGCCTGATCGCCTACCGGCGCCGCGGCGTCGAGCAGCAGGCCAGGACCGATCACGCGATCAGCCAGCAGCTGTTCCAGTATGCGATGCAAAGCCTGTCCCAGGCGCAATGCCATTCCCTTCTGCTGAGCCGGCGCGGGGCAGCCGAGAAGGTTGCCGCCTTCCTGCTGGACTGGATGGGCAAGACCGCCGGAGACAATACGCTGCACCTCCCCATGTCGCGCCAGGATATTGCGGACTATCTGGGTCTCACCATTGAATCGGTTTCCCGCAGCATGTCGCAGTTCGAGCGCGATCGCACGATCGCGCTTTCAGGCGCCCGGCATGTCCGCATCCTTAGTCAGACAACGCTTGAAAGTACGACGGCCTGAGCCGGAACGGCAAAAAGAAGAAAAAGAGGATTCCATGTCTGCTCAAGAAATTTCCTTTCTCGTGCTTGTGGTCGGGGCTCTTGTCCTGTTCGCGGGGGCCCTGGGGTGGGCCTCATGGATGGAAAGCCGCAATACGCGCAGGGAGACATGAACGTTCGGCAAGCCATCCGGGAGCGGCGGGCTGTACGTGATTTCACCAGCCAGCCGGTGCCGCAGGCGTCTTTGCGCCAGGTGATCTCGGCCGCAAGCTGGGCGCCCAGCGCGATGAATGCGCAGCCCTGGCACTTCACCATCGTGACGGACAAGGCGATCCTGGACGAAATTTCGACTCGCGCCAAAGCTTGGATGCTGGCCAATATGCCCGAAATGCATCAGAGCGGCCATTTTCGCGACCTTCTGTCTGATTCGAGCTTCCATCTGTTTTATCGCGCGCCGGCCCTGGTGGTGATTTCCGTGCCTGCCGGGCTGCAATGGGCCACGGAGGATTGCGCGCTGGCCGCCCAAAACCTGATGCTCGCGGCGGCAGATTTAGGCCTGGGAACATGCTGGATCGGCTTTGCCCAGGGCTGGCTGACGTCGCAGGGGGGCCGTGAACTTCTCAATCTGGCACCCGAGAGGGTGGTGGTCGCGCCCATAGCCGTCGGCTACCCGAAAGCTTCGCAGGCCATGGTGCCGCGAAAAGCCATCGCGATCAGTTGGATCGGCCCCAAGGACATCCAGGATCAAAGCGATAGCCACCCCGTCCACTAGTTTTCGAGACGAGAGATTCCATGAAACGCACGCAGATCAAAACACCATTTCACTGTATGGTATGGATTGACCATCGCGTCGCCCGCATCTTCGCCGTCACCCAACGCGAGCTGACGGAATTGGCCACGTTGCATGCCCCCGATGACGGCCGCGGCCATATTCATCATCATGCCGGCACGCCGGGATCCGGCCATGAGCCCATGTCAGAAGAGTTTCTGGGGAAGGTAGCGGAGGCCTTGCACGATCCGGCAGAGATCCTGATTGCGGGCCCCGCCCAGGCAAAACACATCTTGAAAGCATATCTTGCAAAAAAGGTGCCGGCCCTAAGCCGGCATATTGTTGCCACTGCGGCGTTGAATGAATCGAGCGACGATGAGTTGCATGATTTTGCCCGCCTCTTTTTCCATCGGATAGACCGCATGGGCGGCTCGTCACCGGCTCAACAGTTATCTTGATCGAAGAAGGGTGAAAGCCAGGAAGGCCGACATGACACGGACAAGACTGGAAACCGATATCACGATCCCGGCTGAGCTTTGGAATACGAATATCCTGCCCGAAGGACTGCTGGAACGGTGGATCTTCGCGGATGCCGCCCTGGTGGAGGCGGGTGATCCCGTAGCCGCAGTGCGGATCGAGGGCGCATTGCACGACATCATGGCGCCGAGCAGAGGCCGGCTGCACATCTCTTCCTGGCCGAACAGCGTGATCGAGCCTGGCAGCGCCATCGGGACCATTTCGCGCATCATCTAGCGCCCACGGTGCCAGTACGGCGGCGCTGGACGGTCACCCAGGTCCTTTTTGAGGTACCGGAACCGGCTTCGCATCCGGCCCGATCAGCTTCTCAAACTTCGTCCGGGCATTGCGGCGCAGATCCAGATTCGCGGCCTCGGCCCGGACGCCATCATGCATGGAAACGGCGCCCGCCGACGTGCGCGCGGGCGTGGCGCCGGTTGTCGCGTGAGGGTCGGCGTGCCGCCCCCTAAGATCGCGACGCACTCTTATAAAGGATGGTGGCGAGGTCCACTTCATTGCGATAGACAACGCCCATCCGCGCTTGAAGGAACACTCAAACGGTGCTTGCCCTTATCGTCAAAACCAAAATGAATCGCCTCAAGGTCATCGCAGCGGCGATCTTATGGATCGCCCCTGTGGATGCTTTTGCCTTTACACCGAACACGACACCGCTTTCGTCGAGGGAAAGGAAGATCGAGACGGCAGGTCAGATTATCGCCATCGCACTTCCAGCGACCGCAGCCGGAATTGCATATTTCAAGGATGATCGCGTCGGATTGGCGCAGCTCGCCGTTGAATCAGCCTTGACCGTGGGAACGGCCTTCGCACTCAAGAACATCGTGCGGGAGGAACGGCCCAACGGCTCGGATTTCCATTCCTTTCCATCCGACACAACGGCGCTGGCCGCGTCCGGTTCATCCTTTCTGTGGCGCAGATATGGTTGGGAGTATGGCTTGCCCGCCTTCGCGATGACGGAGTTTGTCTCTTATAGCCGTGTCCAGGCGCGCCAGCATCATTGGTACGACACCATCGCCAGCTCCGGCATCGCTTTCGGCTACAGCTACCTTCTGGGAACGCGATACAAAAGGCGCACCAACATAGACACGTCCCTTTCCGTGTCGCCGGATGGGGGAATGGCCAGGCTGTCTTACGCCTGGTAGCGCTTGCCGGGAACACCCAGGACCGGATGGCCTGGTCTGGAGGCGCCTGTTGCGTAACGCCCCCTAGTGGCTGAGAAGCACGCAAAAATCCGGGTCCAGCAGGACATCCTGGGTGACGCCGCCGAAAACCCATTCGCCCAGGCGGTTATGGCCATAAGCGCCGGCGACGAGAAGATCGCATTTATGGTTCAACAATTCAGCATGCAGATAGCCGGCATGCTCGTTGGGCGTTCCCGCCGCCAGACGGGTCGCGGAGATTTTGTGTTGTTCCAGCCACTGCTCCACATCCTGGACGCGGGCCTCGGCGTGGGCCCGGTCGCCCTCCGAGGTCACCTCCAGCACCGTGACATTTCCGGCCGCATGGAACAGCGGCAAGGCATCGAGGGCGGCGCGACGTGCTTCGCGGGTATCCTTCCAGGCAAGGAAGACATGCTCCATCGTCAGATGCGTGATCCCCTGCGGCACGATCAGGACAGGCCGTCCGGCGCGGATCGCGAGATCGCCGATATTGACCCGGCGGCTGTTGTCGAGCAGCGATGCGCCGATATCCTTGCCGGTGACGATCAAGTCGGCGCAGCGCGCCTCATCGGCAATGTAGTCGGAAAGCGACTGGAAGGTCACGGCGGAGCGCCATGCAATATGTTTCACGCGATGCTCCAGCGCCCTGTGAAACTGGGCGCGGCATTCCGCCAGCTCGCTGTCGAGTTCGGACCGCTCCTCAGCGACCACATCCATCATTGCAAGGCCTTCCTCATAGAGGGGATGGGTCGGCTGCGCCGCCGCAATTCCGATGACGCGAGATTCGAACTGCTCGGCAAGCTGCCCCGCGATATTCAACACGCCTTCATTGTCGCCATTCAGATCGAGATGTACCAAAATCGTCTTGTAGGTCATTGGGATCTCCTTTCGGTCAGCGAGCATGGCGAACCATATTTTGCTTACCCCGAAGCTGCGCCTGCGCCCTTGATCTGGCGCAAACCCCTGCTTTGATCTGCCGCAACGAAATCCAGCCCGTGGACGCGGAGAATGCTATCATGCGTTTCTATCCGCCCTCCGAACCTGAAATACGCAGTCTTGGTGAAAAGCGAGCAAGCTTGAGCATCGTTCTCGTCATATTCATCGTCCTGGCGGGCGTTATTTCCTTGGTCGCGATCCTGATCGCCTATGGCCTGATAGGGTCACATTGATGCTGGAGCCCGAACTGCAGCGGGCCGGGCTGGCGGTCGCCATCGGACTGCTTATCGGCATGGAACGTGGCTGGCAGGAGCGCCAGGAACGATCCGGTTGGCGGGTTGCCGGTATCCGGACCTACACCCTGATCGGCACGCTTGGCGGAATATGCGGTCTTCTCACCAGATCATCGCCACTCGCCTTGGGTCTGTGTTTTTTTGCTTTTGCAATTCCCTTCGGCATTCTGGAATGGCGCCGTCTCCGGCACTCAAATAACTTTTCCGCCACCGGTTTTGTCGCGGGGCTGCTCACTTTCGCCCTCGGTGCCTATGCGGCCACGGGTAATATGCTTGTGGCCGCGGCCGGCGCCGTCCTCAGCGCGGCAATCCTGGCCGAGCGCCGCGTTCTGCATGGCTTCCTGAGGCGTCTGCGCTGGGTCGAATTGCGGGGCGCCCTGGTGCTTCTGGTGATGACGGTGGTCCTGCTGCCGGTGCTGCCGGACCGCACGGTTGATCCATGGAACGCCCTCAATCCCCATCAGATATGGCTGATGACGGTGCTGGTGGGCGCGGTCTGTTATGCCGGCTATGTCGCCATCAGGCTGGCCGGGCCGGACAAGGGCCTGCTTTTCGGCGGTATCACGGGCGGACTGATAACCTCCACCACCGTGACGTGGACTTTTGCAAGGATGGCCCGGCAGGATCCGTCCCTGCGCGGCAATGTTCTCGCCGCCATTTTGGCGGCTTGGGTTGTCTCGCTTGCGCGCATGACGGCATTGGCCGTCGCGATCGCCCCATCCCTGTTCATTCCGTTGGCGATCCCGATCGCCGGCGCCGCCGGATTCCTGGCCGTAGCCGCTGCCGTGGCTTATCGCTTCGCGGCCCGTTCCCAACGCCATACTCTCGCCCTGCGGGATCCGCTTGAGCTTTCCTTGATGTTGCGCTTTTGCGGCCTGCTGATCCTGATCATGCTGCTGTCGAAACTGGCGACAAGCCGCCAAATAGGCCTTCTGACTCTTGGAGGCTTATCCGGGGTGCTCGATGTGGACCCGATTACCCTCTCCATGGCGGGTCTGGCAGACAAGGGGATAGCGGCACGGCTCGCCGCCGAGACCATCCTGGTCGCGGCTGCCGCCAACGGAGCGGCAAAGGCGGTTCTGGCCCAGTATTTCGGCGGCTGGCGGTTGGGCTCCATACTGAGCGTGGCGGCTCTGTGCGCCACTCTGGCCGGCGGCCTGGCCTGGTTCATGGCCGGCTAGGTCGGCCCGGCGCCGCCACGCCGTGCGGCAGACCGATCACGGCCCCTTCGGCGATGGGCACCGCAGAATGCCCGGGAACAAGCGCAAGATAGAGCCCGCCAAGCGCGGAGGAAGAAACCGCAGCCGCGCTGTCCGCGGGTAGAGAAAGATCGTCCCGGACCCGGATCTCGACCACGGCGCGATAGGATGTCGGCTCCAGCGTCAATCCGGTGACCGAACCGACTTTCACACCGGCCAGCCGCACCTCGCTGCCCTCGGAAAGCCCCGAGGCATCGGCCAAGCTCACCTTGAGGCCATAGCTGCCCAGATGGCCCGTGCTTGTCCGGTTGATAAAGAACGCCATGAACCCGAGCGCCACCAGAATGACCAGCGCACTGATGATGGTCTCGAACAGATTGCCGCCGCGCGACGATATTTTCGGAACAGGCAGCGCCATCAATGCCCCCGCGTGATGAACCCGCCGACCCGGGCGATCAGGCACACAACCAGAACAATGATGCTGGTCGAAAATCCGAGGCAGAAACCCGCGTCGTACCAGAAGCCGTCATTCGGAAAGGCATAAGGCCTTACCGGAAGAAACAGGCTGCCGACCACGGCCAACAGCGCCGTGAACCCTTGGAACAGACCAGAGAAGAAACCGGCTGCGTCGCCGTGGGGCGCAGGCTGATGGGCGCAGGCCGCCAATGTCGTCAAGGGGGCAATCGCCGGCGCCATCGCCCATGCCGTCCCGATCCTGCCCTTCGCATTCATCAGGCTAGCCTGTCGCGGCGGGGCCTTCTCCGCCTTGCGCGCGATCAATCCCGGGCGAGATAAGCCACCAGCGCCGAGATCTGTTCAGCGGTCATGTCGCGTGCGCGCGGGTTCATGGCTTTATGCACGCGCGTCAGCAGGGAAAAGCTCTCCATCTGACGGCGCAGATAGGCCGCGTGCTGGTCGTTCAGGCGAGGATTGGCGTCCTGTCCCTCACCCGTGGCGCCATGGCAGGTCTGACAGGCCGGAACAGCCTTGCCGTCCCCTTTCTGGTAAAGCCGACGCCCCTTTTCCGCCAACGCGCCGGCCGGCATGGCGGCGGCGGGCGGCTGCGAGGCGAAATAGTGGGCCAGGTCCAGCAGCACCGCATCGGTCACGCCGGAATTGACGTCAAACATGAACTGGGTGGCGTGCGCGGTCTGTTTGGTCGCATCGCGGAAGCTGCGCACGCGGTTTGCGATATAGACCCAGGACTGGCCGTTCAGCCGGGGCACCTCGCCCGTGCTGCTATTGCCGTCACGCCGTGGCAGGCTTGGCATTTGGCGATTTCGGCCGGCGGCTCCGCCGCGAAGCCCGCGCTCCATGAAAGACACATCACCATTGCTGTTAT
>Ga0068855_100010419_pt1 | contig 11215 bp, 8 predicted proteins | sample KBSCornC52_FD_66592 | JGI IMG/M metagenome (GOLD analysis project Ga0068855, IMG submission 66592) | Corn rhizosphere microbial communities from Kellogg Biological Station, Michigan, USA - KBS Corn C5-2 | ecosystem: Host-associated > Plants > Roots > Rhizosphere > Soil ... | reverse complement strand
TTCCGACAGCGGGGACACGCGCCCGCTTGTTCGAATCTCGAACAGCGGTGCGCGGCGAAGCGAAGCGCGTATTGTGCCTGTTGTGGCGCGGCGCGACGGCAATACCATGGCGGGCGCGAGGTTGAAATGCCGATTGCGGCATATCTCGAAACGCGCAAAACGGGCTGTTCACGGGCGTCAGCGAATCGCCCGAGCACCCCACCCAGCCTCGCTCCGCGGTCCCGCCCCGGTTTTAAGCCAGATTTAAGCCGGCGCTCGCATAGTCCCTTGTGGCTCAGTCCGTGAGCCGCACGATTCGTGCATTGTTGATTCGATCAGTCTCGTTTGATGGAGATCCGAACATGCGATTCCGTTCGTATATGGCGGCGGGCACGTTGGCGCTGATGCCCGTGCTCGCCCTGGCCGGGCAGGCCGACGCCGCTCCGGCAGCCCAACCGATGTTCGTCAATGTCAATGGGCAGGCCGTCCCCGTGAAAGCCGATACGCGCGTCGTCCAGACCGCCGTCGGCCCGATGCAGGTCCGCACGTGGAGCTGGCACAGCCCGCATGGCGGTGCGAGCTTCGAGATGCAGACGTCGTCGTCGGGCACCATGCCGCCCGCGGCCGCGTTGCGGCAGATGCAGGCCGCGCAGTATCAGATGCAGGCGGCCCAGGCGCAAATGGTCGCCATGCAGCAGCAGATGATGGCGCTGCAGCACGTCGCGCTCGCCAACGCGTTCGCGATGCCGATGCCGATGCCGCAACCGGTCGGGTTCGCGATGCCGATGTGGGCCATGCCGCAACCGGTCGTCGTGATCGTGCCGGCGCAACCGTCCACGCGGGCGCTGGCGCCGGCACCGTCGGCTCCGGCCCGGCCGGCCGCACGCGGGCCGGAAATCAAGGCCTGACGCCCGGTTCCGTCGCACGAGCGACCGGGCCGAAAACCGAAACCGCCGGCATGTGCCGGCGGTTTTTCATTGGCGGCGCCGGACGTTCGCCCGCGCCGCCGCGATCGCGCCGCCTCCCCCGACACTCGGTGCTTTCCACCGATTGACACACCTCCCCGCCTTCACCCTATACTCCGCGAAGCGCCAATATATTGTTGAACAATCCAGCATGAAAATTGACGCGTGAGCGGCCACCACAAAGGGCTACAGCTGGATCGCCGCACCTGACAACCTTCCCCGAGAGTACCGCGTCATGTCGAACTATCCCGCCGCCTACCAGGTCACCAAGGGTTCCGTCCTGAATGTCGACAAAGCCTTCTATTCCGCGATCGCCCGGCGTCATGACGCGCGCGAACGGATCGCGTCGCACGTCGTGCCGATCCGCAGCGGCTTCGCGTGGACGGTGCCGGCCGGTCACGTGTTCCGGATTGTCACGCTCGAAGGCCCGCAAGTCGCCGACTTCAACATGTGGAACCTGCACAATCCGCGCGAACGCATGTGGGCATCGCGCACGCGCCAGTTGCAGGCCGCCCACGTGACGACGTTCGACCGGCTCTGGTCGACCTTGCCGTACCTCCGTCCGATGGTCACGATCACCGACGACACACTCGCCGGCTACGGCGTCGACGGCGACGGCGGCCGCGTGCACGACCTGCTCGGCACGCGCTGCGACCCGTACGTGAACAAGCTGCTGACCGGCGAGGATTTTCATTTCCACTGTCATTCGAACCTCGTGCGCGCGGTCGCGCCGTACGGGCTGACCGAATTCGACGTGCACGACGTGCTCAACGTATTCCAGTGCACGGGCCTGAACGACGACGACAAGTACTTCATGAAGGCCTGCCCCGCGCAGCCGGGCGACTACCTCGAGTTCTTCGCGGAAATCGACGTGCTGTGCGCGATGTCGACGTGTCCGGGCGGCGACCTGTCCGTCCCGATGTGGGGGCCCGACGCACGCGACCCGATCGACGTATGCCGGCCGCTCGGCGTCGAGGTGTACCGGCTCGACCCGAGCCTGCTCGAAGGCTGGACGTCGCCGCCCGTCGCGCCGTACCGCGGCCTGCACGGGATGCAGCCGCCGCACGTCGATTGGCAGCACGACAAGACGGCGTAACGACGCCCATAGCCCGTAGAATGGCGAAACGCCGCCGGCCGGCCACGCCGGCGGCGCATGATCAGGAGAGGAGCGAACGAAAGGAATGGCAAGCGAAAAAGCGCGAGGACAGTCGGTCGCCGACCGGATCAGCCATCAACTGCGCGAACACATCATCAGCGGCAAGCTGCCGCCCGGCACCGCGCTGATCGAGATGGACCTCGCGGCCGAATACGACACGTCGCGCAACTCGCTTCGCGAAGTCCTGCATCAGCTCGGCCGTGAAGGGCTCGTCACGTTCGTGCGGCACAAGGGCGTCGTCGTGCGCACGCTGAATCGCCAGGACGTGCGCGATCTCTACGTCGCGCGCCGCACGCTCGAACTGCATGCGTTGAACACGGCGGAACTCGCGCAGCCGGCCCTGCTCGAGAAAATGCAGAGCGCGATTCGCGCGGCCGAACGCGAGCTCGCCAAGGAAAACTGGCAGGCCGTCGGCACGCACAGCCTGCGATTCCACCAGCACATCGTCGCACTGCAGAAGTCGGCGCTGCTCGACGAGTTCTTCCGGACCATCTCGGCACAGCTGCGCCTCGTCTTCGCCGCCGATCCCGACGAGAAGCGCGTGCAAACGCCCGACTGGATCCAGCGCGAATACCAGATCTACGACCTGCTCACGCAGAACCGTCGCAGCGAAGCCGTTACCGCGCTCACGCGCTATCTCGACGATTCCGAGCGGATGCTCGTCGACGCGATCAAGCGCAGCCACCGCGAGGCGGCCTGAACCCGAACACCGTGTGGCCATTGCGCCGCCCGAAGCGGCGCGCAACGGCCCGTCACGCTTGCTGTTCCGTCGGCAACGCGTAACTGCCGTCTTCCCGATGTGTCTCGAGCCCAGTCAACGGCGGATTGAACACGCACACCAGGTGCAGGTCGCCGCGCGTCGCGCGCAGGATATGCGGATCGTTCAGGTTCAGCGCATAGATTGTCCCGGGCGCGATCCGGTGCACGTCGCCGGTGGCCGTATCGACGACTTCCCCTTCCCCGGCCACGCAGTAGTTGGTCTCGAAGTGATTCTTGTAATGCAGATGCAGTTCCGCGCCTTCATGCACACGCGTCTCATGGACGGAATAGCCGACGCCGTCCTGCTTCACGATCATGCGCTTGCTGTCCCAGCCCGGGCCTCGCGCGTGGCGTTCGGTATTGGTGATATCGGCCGATTTCACGACGATCATAAGCACCTCTGATTAGTAACGAGTAATGGCGAAAATGGCAAGGCGAGCCCTGCCGCGGGAAACCTGTCATGTGGAATCGGTCAGCGCGCGCTCGACCATCGCCGCGACGTCGAGCAGCCGCGCGTCTTCGTGTCGACGCCCGGTGATCAGCAACCCGACGGGTTGCCGGTTGCGCAGGTCGCCCGGCACGCTGATGCTCGGCAGGTCGAGCCGGTTCGCGAACTCGGTCAGCCGGAACGCACGCGCGTTCTGCTCGAGGTACGCGGCTTCGTCGGCCAGATCGGCCACGCGCGGCGGCAGCATCGGCACCGTCGGCGTCAATACCGCGTCCGCGTCGCCAAGTTCGGCGTGGTACGTGTCGGCCAGTGCAGCCAGACGCAGCAGCGCCGCCGCGTAATCGTGCGCGCGCACCTGCTCGCCCGCGGCGATGCGCGCGCCGACCAGCGGATCGTAACGGTCAGCCGCCGTCGCCAGCCGCGCACGATGCAGCATGAACGCCTCGGCCGCGATGATGCCGCCCGCGCGGGCGACCGCGCCGGCCTCGGCCACGCAATCGAGCCGCTTGCGCCGGATGCGCGCGCCGTGCGCGGACAGTCGGGACAGCCACGCGTCGAATGCGTGTGCCACGACCGGATCCACGTCGTCGGTGGCGAATGGTTCGGGCACGACGAACTGCAGATCGCGGATCGTCGCCGGTCGCCGCCGCCGCGCATCGCGGCCGTGCAACGCAACGTCGGCCTGCCGGCAAAGCTCGACCGTCGCGGCCAGCAGGCCCGGCACGTCGAAGCTCGTCGACAGGTACTGCATGCCGTCGCTTGCATAGCGCCCACGCGACGGCTTGAATCCGGTCACCCCGCAGAATGCGGCCGGAATGCGCGCCGACCCGCTCGTATCGGAACCCAGCGACAGGTCGGCCGCACCGAGCGCCACCGACACCGCCGCGCCCGAACTCGAGCCGCCGGCCACCCGCTCGCGCCGCGCATCGAGCGGTGTCGTCGGCGTACCGTACGCACGATTCACGCCGAGCGCGCCATACGCGAACTCGGTCATCGCCGTCTGCGCGACCAGCACCGCGCCGGCCCGGCGCAGCATCGACACCATCGCGGCGTCGGTGCGTGCCGGCGGCTCGTCGGCCAGCACACGCGAGCCGGCATGCGTGACCCAGCCTTCGCAATCGAAACAGGCTTTCACCGTCAGCACGGCGCCGGCCAGCGGCGCTTCGGCCGCACCGCCGCGCAGCGACGCATCCCATGCACGCGCGTCGGCAAGCGCGGCGGCGTCGCGCCGTGCGAGCCACGCGGTTCCGATGTCGCCGGGATACGCATCGGCACGTGCGAGACACGCGCTCAGCCGCTGCGCACACGAGCGTGCGTTCATGTCGCCCAGCCGAAAGCCCGTCGGGTCCATTCGTGCTCCCGTCCAGTCGTTCGTCATGCGATGTGAACGTGTTTCAGAAAATCCTTCACGCGCGCGTCGCCGCTGGCGCGAATCCGCTCCGGCGGCACGTCGTACAGGATGCGCCCGCTCTCCATGAACACGATCCGGTCGGATACCTTGAACGCGAAGTTCATTTCATGGGTCACGATGATCATCGTCATCCCTTCCTTCGCCAGCGTCTCGACAACCTTCAGCACTTCGCCGACGAGTTCGGGATCGAGCGCGGAGGTCGGCTCGTCGAACAGCATGATCGACGGCCGCGTCGCGAGTGCGCGCGCGATCGCGACACGCTGCTGCTGGCCGCCGGAAAGCTGGTGCGGATACTTGTTCGCATGCTCGAGCATGCCGACCTTCGAGAGCAGCGACAGCGCCTGCAGCCGGATCGCGACTGCATCGGCCTGCCGGTGATAGCACGGCGCCATCATCACGTTCTGCAGCGCGGTGCGGTGCGGGAACAGGTTGAAGCTCTGGAACACCATGCCGATATCGAGGATGCGCTCGTGCGACACGCGTGGCGGATGCGAACCCGACGCGCGGATGAACGGCTCGCCGTACAGGTCGATCTCGCCCGCGTTCACCGGCGCGAGCCCGTTGATGGTGCGGATCAGCGACGTCTTGCCCGAGCCGGACGGGCCGATGATCGACACGACCTGCCCCGGCACGACGTCGAGATGAATGTCCTTCAACACTTCGTGGCGGCCGTAGCGCTGCTGCACGCCTTTCAGGCGAAGCGCGAATTCGGCGTTCGCCCGCTGCCTCGGCGCGACGGCCGGCGCCGACGGCGGCAGCGCGAGATCGATCTCGTCGGCCTGGACGGGCGTGCGCCGACTGACGTCGAGGTGCCGCTCGAGATAGCCGAGCAGCCGGCTGAACACGGTCACGATCAACACGTAGTAGAACGCCACGGCCAGCATCGTTTCGAACACGAGAAAATTCTGCGTGTACAGCCGCTGTCCGACGAGCAGAATCTCGGCCAGCGAAATCACCGACACCAGCGACGTGAGCTTCACGATCGTGATGAACTCGTTCGCGAGCGCGGGCAGCGCGATGCGGATCGCCTGCGGCATCACGATCAATCGCTGGATGCCGGCGAAGCGGATACCCAGAGCGCGGCCGGCCTCGAGCTGCCCGCGCGGCACCGACAGGATCCCGCCGCGATGGATTTCCGCGAAATACGCGGTCTCGCTCAGCACCATCGCGATCAGGCCGGCCGTGAACGGATCGGACAGCACCGCGCTGGTTGCGGGAAAGACCTGCGGCAGGTTGTAGATGAAGACCAGCAGCACGAGCAGCGGCAGGCTGCGGAAGAACCAGATGTAGACGGCCGCCGCGCGCTTCAGCAGCGGCCGGTGCGACTGTCTCGCGAGCGCCACCGGAAACCCGAGCAACACGCCGAGCAGCCATGCGACGACGCTGAGTTCGACGACCACGACGCAGGCGCGCCAGAAATCCTTGTCCCACAAGAGCTGAAACGCATAGTGCCAATCGAACTGCATCGATGACTCCTCAACCGCGGATGGAGATGCGGCCGCGCGGCGCGCGGTGGTCGGGTCGTGCTTGCTACATGCTTGCTGCGTGTCTACTTCGCGGTGCCGAGCGCATTGGCGACGTCGGCGGGCGTCGGCTCCTGCAATCCGTATTTCTTCACGAGGCTGCCGTACTCGCCGCTGCGCTTTGCATCGTTCAATGCGCCTTGGAGCGCACCCTGCAGGCCGCTATCGCCCTTCGTCATGCCGAGGCCGATGACGATCGGATACAACAGCGTCGTCGAGCTGATGTCGACACGCCCGTTCGTCTGTTTCGGAATCCCCTGCGCGACAGCCGCGTCCTCGATCTGGACATCGACCGCCTTCGACATCAGCGCCGACGTCGCTTCCGGCGACGTCGGGAACTCGAGGATCGCGATCTCGCCGCGCCCGGCCGCCTTGCACGTGTCCTGCGACACCGCACGCAGCTTCGGCGTCCACGACGCACCCTTGATCGAGCCGACCCGCTTGCCGCACAGATCCTGCGGCGTCTTCGGCAGGAACGCGCTGCCCTTCGCGACGAGCAGCGATGCGCCCGTCTTCAGGTACGGCACGAAATCGACCTGCTTCACGCGATCGGGCGTCACGTACAGCGCCGATGCGACGACGTCGAAACGCCGCGCCTTCATTCCGAGAATCAGGTCCGGAAACCGCGTATCGAGGAACACCGGCTCCAGCTTCAGGTGACGTGCGAGCAGCCGCGCGAACTCGGCGTCGAAGCCGGCGGGCTTGCCGGCTTCCAGGTACGCGTAAGGCGGATACGTGAGGTCGGAGCCCACCAGCAAGGTGCCGGGCCGCACCGTCTGCAGCGGAGCAGCGGCCGCGAGCGAGCACGCGAACGCGAGCGGCACGAGCGCGCCGCGGAGGAAATGTCGAAGCGGGAAACGAGCGGACATGGCGAAGCTCCTGGGTTGTTCGGCTCCCGCGCTGAAACGTCGCAACGCCTCCCGCGGGCCGCCGTATGCGGCTTTCCGGGATTTTCCGCCGAAAATTGTTGAACAATTTCGGCCGATTCTGACCAGTTCAAATTGAAATCTGAATTCGGGTTTACGCGGCAGACGACATCACCGGGCGCGAGCCGGCACGAACGCGCGCACCACGCGCCGGCACGAGCATGCGTTGCGGTAAGGAGGGAAAAGACCGGTGGAGACGGGCCCCGGATCGAGGCCCTTCGAAGTGCGGCACGGCACGCGCGACGCGTGCGGCGAGGGATCAGAGAACGGGTTTTCGGAATCCGGCGCGATGCGCACGGACCCCACTACGGCCGCAGGATGCGCGCCGCGACGCCGGCCCGCAGGCCGGACAGATTCGATCGTGCAGGGCCGAGCACGCTACATGTCGGCCCGCACGCTGACTCGACGCTTTCCGCTCAGTACTGCGCCTGATCCGTCGGATTCCTTAACAGCTGCTTCATCTCCGGCGACAGCGGATAGTTGAGGCTCACCCCTTTCGGCGGAATCGGCTGCATGAACCACTGGTCGTAGAGCTTCTCGGCCGCGCCGGAAGTCTGCAGCTTCGCGATCACGCCGTCGACCACATGCTTGAACGCAGGATCGTCCTTGCGCATCATGCATGCATAGTTTTCATGGACGAGCGGCGTGCCTGCCACCGTGTACGCGCCCGGGTTGCGGTCCTTCGCGATCTCGCCGTACAGCAGCGGCTCGTCCATCACGAACGCGACCGCGCGCCCCGTCGTGACGTTCATGAACGCTTCGGCGTGGTCCTTCGCGCTGATGATCGTCATGTTCATCCCCTTCTCCTCGTTGAGCTTGCGCAGCAGGCGCTCGTCCGACGTGCCGGCCGTCGTCGCGACCGTCTTGCCGGCGAGGTCCGCGAAGTCCTTCACGCCCGAATCCTTGCGCGTGCTGAAGCGGATCCCGTACAGGAAGATGCTGTTCGAGAATGCGGCCTGCTTCTGCCGCTCCAGCGTGTTGGTCGTCGACCCGCACTCGAAGTCGATCGTGCCGTTCTGCAGCAGCGGAATCCGGTTCTGCGACGTGATCGGGATTTCCTTCACCGTCAGGTTCGGCGCCTTCAGCTCCGCCTTGAGCGCGTCGATGATGCGCGCCGCGATGTCGCGCGAGTAGCCGATGTTCTTCTGCTGGTTGTCCGAATACGAGAACGGCACCGACGATTCGCGGATACCGAGCGACACGATGCCCGTGTCCTTGATCTTCTTCAGCGTGCCGGTGAGCGCCTGCGCATGCGCGGTGCCTGCCAGTGCGCAGGTCAGCGCGACGGCCAGCCAACGGAAGCGTCGATCCATGCTTTTCTCCTGACGAAACGTTGATCGAATCGCGATCGTACGCCCGACAAAATTCGCGTCGCATCAGGGAAAGCGTAAGGAGCTTGCCCGCGCGGCAGCCCCATTTTCCGTGGCGCGCAAACGGGCGCGAATCCTGCCTCGCGCCCGGCCGGCGGCATTCGGTCGCGTCCTGCCTGCCGGCTTATGGCCATCCGACCCGCAATTGTGCTGCGCCGCAACATCGCAATCGTTTGCGGTAATCCGATTTTTTCTCCTACAACGACTCAAGAAGCGTCCGCAGTAGCCGTTACCCAATCCATGGCGCGTCGCAGCAACCTCGCGGCAGACGTCAGACAAAAACGACATTGTCCGGTGTTCCTCCGGACCAGGCACGACCGCCAGCACGACGGTTATCTACGAGGATCGCTTCACCATGAGAGCCACACGTTTCAATATCGCGCTGGCCCGCTCCGCTCACGCGCGCATGCTTGCCGGCATGCTCTCCGCCGCGGCCCTGCTTCCCCTCGCCGGCTGCGGCGGCGGTGGCGGCGACGGCAGCAATCCGTCTTCCTCCAATGCAGCCCCGGCCCCCGCGCCGTCGCCCGCCCCGACACCGACGCCCGCGCCCCCGACGACCCCGCCCACCACCAGCGGCGGCAACGCCTGCACGACGCAGCAAGCCGCCGCGCAGATGGCCGCCCAGACCACCGCACCGGCCGAGCCGCCGGTCGACCACCTGATCGTGAAGCTGAAGACACTGACGGCGACGCGCGCGATGGCGGCCCTCGACACCGGCACGCGGCTCGACGCGGTGATCCAGCGCTCGATCACGCGCTGGTCGGCACCGACGACGAGCGGCACCGCACGTGCGTATGCCGCCGTGACGGCGTCGCAGGCATCGCTGAACGTGCAGGTCGAGCGGACGCTGTCGGATGGCGCGGCCGTGCTGTCGATCGGCCAGCGTATCGCGTCCGGCGACGCGGCGGCGCTCGCGCAGGCATTCGCGGCCGACGGCGACGTCGACTACGCGGAACCGGATCACCCGATGCGGATCCGCGACACGCCGAGCGACCCCTCATACAGCCAGCAGTGGTACCTGTCCGATGCGAGCGTCGGCATCAACGCCCCGCCCGCCTGGACGCGCACCAAGGGTTCGCCGACGGTCGTCACCGCCGTGCTCGACACCGGCTACCGGCCGCACCCCGACCTCGTCGGCAACCTGCTGCCCGGCTACAACTTCATCTCGAACATCAACACGAGCAACAACGGCCAGACGCGCGGCACCGATGCGAGCGATCCGGGCGACTGGGTCACGCAACAGGAACTCGACGATGTCAACGGCCCGTACTATCACTGCGCAAGCGAACCGAGCACCAGCAGCTGGCACGGCACACGCGTGATGGGCGTGATCGGCGCGAACGCCAACAACGGTATCGGCGTCGCCGGCGTGTCGTGGCTCGGCCGGATCCTGCCGGTGCGCGTGCTCGGCAAGTGCGGCGGCAAGACGAGCGACATCGCGGACGCGATGCGCTGGGCGGCCGGCATTCCGGTCGCCGGCGTGGCGACCAATCCGAATCCCGCGAAGGTCATCAACCTGAGCCTGGGCGGTGTCGGCGCATGTAGCGCGACGTTCCAGCAGGCAATCGACGACGTGAACGCGAAGGGCGTGACCGTCGTCGTCGCCGCCGGCAACGACGGCCTGTCGACCGCGTTCGACCAGCCAGCGAACTGCCGCGGCGTGATCAGCGTCGGCGCGACGGACGCGACCGGCCGCCGCGCCTCGTTCAGCAACTTCGGTTCCGACGTCGCGCTGAGCGCACCGGGCGTCAGCATCCTGTCGACGGCCAACGGCGGCACGACGACGCCGGGCGCGGACACGTACGGCACCGCGAGCGGCACGAGTCTCGCGACGCCGCAGGTATCGGGCATCGTCGGGCTGATGTTGTCGATGAACGGCAACCTCACGCCCGCGCAGATCCAGCAGAAGCTGCAAGGCGGCGCGCGTGCGGCGATGCTGCCGGCCAGCACGTCGTGCACCGCGCTGCCGGCGGGCGCCGGCATCGCCGATGCAGGCGCCGCCGTCACGGCTGCCATCCAGTAAGCACCACACTGCGTCGACACGACCGCGCGCATGCATTGCCATGCGCGCGGTTTTTTCATGCGCAAAGCCGATCTCGTCGCGCCAAGTCGCGCTAACGTTCTGCAAGAATTGCCGGAAAATAAAGGGCGGAAAAAAGGTTGACGCTTCGCACGACGAGCCATTACCATCGCCCCGTCTGATTACATGGAGTGTTCTGTGAACACCGATGCGAGTTGTAGTTGGTCCTCGACCAACTTGACTGCTGCCTGAGGAAACCGCGCAGAGCCTCGTCTTCTGCCGCATCCCGGGAAGCAGGATGCGGCGTCCTTCCGGCCTGATTACCGGCCAGAATCCCCCGCCGAATTTTTTCGATATCGCCGAATGCCCGCGCCGCGTCACGGTACGCTGCCGCGCGTGTATTCGTGCTGCGCGCCGCGCGAGCTGCGCGCGTGTTCCGTTCGCGTGCCATCGCGCCGCGCGCCTTCGTGCGTGCGCGGCTGCCGATCGCCCGTGCCCGCTACCCGCAACCGACAGGAGTGCAGATGAACCCGGACGACAGTAGTCGATTATCGCTCGCCGGTGCGCCGCTGCGCATCGATCCTCCGACCGCAACACTCCGCGCGCCGGCGAGCGTTCCCCCCTTCACCGATCCACACCCGATCGCGCCTGACGCGAC
>Ga0068855_100010414_pt1 | contig 11217 bp, 9 predicted proteins | sample KBSCornC52_FD_66592 | JGI IMG/M metagenome (GOLD analysis project Ga0068855, IMG submission 66592) | Corn rhizosphere microbial communities from Kellogg Biological Station, Michigan, USA - KBS Corn C5-2 | ecosystem: Host-associated > Plants > Roots > Rhizosphere > Soil ... | reverse complement strand
CGCGGGAACGCTCCATTCCGTGGATTTCTTGGGCAGTACCGCGTCACAGCGGAAGCTGGGGGTCGAACCGTTACCGGCGATCTGGAGGTTGCCACCGGCAAGCCGAACCAGCTCGTCCTCCGTTTTCCCAATTAGGCAGCGTTCTGCTTTCCGTCGCCCGACCTGGCATCCGTTCCCGGAACCGCCGGTTTACCTGGAATCTCCTCGAAGTTCTTGATGTAGACCGTCTGGATGTCTGTCGGCATCGAGATGCCCTCGCGGTCGAACGCCAGCTTGACCCGCCGCATGCACTCGCTTCCCACCTTCAGGTAGTCGGCGCGCGTCGAGTTCATGTAGAAGCGCAGCTTCAGATTGACGGTCGACGCGGAGAGCTCGTCCACCAGAACATCCGGCTGCGGGTCCTGCAGCACGCCGGGCGTGTGCAGCATCGTCTCCAACGCAACGCGCTGCGCCTTGTCGATGTCGTCGTCGTAGCCGATCCCCACGAGGAACTCACGCCGGCGATGGGGGCTCGCGGTGTTCGAGGTGACGATGGAGGTAAAGACGTCCCCGTTCGGGATAATTACGAGCCGGTTGTCGTACGTGCGCAGGTAGAGCGCGCGCAGCTCGATTCGCTCGACCGTCCCCTCCTGCTCCTTCACGATGATCTGGTCGCCGATGTGGAACTGCCTCCCGAGCAGCAGCATGATTCCGGCGAAGAAGTGCGAGAGGATGTCCTTGAACGCGAAGCCGAGCACGAATCCGGAGATTCCGAGTGTGGTGGCAATGGACGTGCCCTCCAGCCCCAGCGTCGAAAGGATGGCGACAAGCCCGACCATCCAGGTGCCGTAGAACGCGAGAGCCTTCATCAACTGGCGCGTGTTCGTGTCGAAATGGGTCCGTGACACTACCACGTGGACCAGTCCGCGCAGCCCGTTCGCGGCAAGCCAGACGATGACCATGAGGAGCAGCGCGCCCGCGAGCCTCGGCAGCCACGAGAGCAGCGCGTGAATCAGATCCGTCACCGAGTTGCGGATGAGGATTCCCGCGCCGCGGAGCGGATTCTGGCGGGCGGCGCGCGCATCCGAGACCGCCAGCGCCATCTTGCCGCCCCAGAGCAGCGCCAGCTCGTCGCGCGTCATCAGCGCGTCCTGCGCGTCGCCCTCCGTCACGCTCACAATTGGCTCACCCCCGAGCGTGAGCAACGTCTGGTTACCCTGGTGTACGATGTCCTGCCGGCCGAACGGGCGGAGCGGCTCGTTCCGCGCAATGAGGCTGCTCAGCCGGCGGTCGATCCGGTCTGCGCGATCGGATGCCGACAACCCGTTCGCGGCGAGGACGTCGAATAGCTTCCGTCCTTCGACGGTCACGGAGGCATAGGAAGCAGGCGGATCGGAGCCCGTGACCGGCGGCGCGGCAGGCGTCTGACCAACGCAGAGGCGCGGCATTACGATGAAAAGCACGGCGGCGACGGAGGGGGGGCTGACTATTTTCATGTGCCTTTCCCATTCACGCGATTGTTTCACGTAAACGTGGACGATGAATTAAGGGGCCAGGGTTCCAAACACGTGATGCTTGACGACGCGTCCGTAAGCTGTATGGCCGGCCTATGTTCCCGTTTCCCACTCGGGTCTCCAGGAACCAGGAGCGGCAGGGGTGACCCGGTGGCCTTTCCGTAGCGGTGTCGCTTCACCACGACGCGGGCCGCGGCGTGGTGTGGGCAACGTTCTTCGGCACGAGGCAGGGAAGCATGGAGCGTTTCGTTATGAACGAGCCCTTCCAGCCGTACCGGTATCGCGTAGGCGGTCTGTCTGGCTATGGCTGGTGTTTATGCACAGATCGTACCTGCGGTAGAAAATCTAACCATAAATCGCTTGCGAAGATGCAATATATCCCCTATAATGCCCTCGGGGTACTCGAGCTATTGACCGGGCCCGGATCCGCGGAAGTACCCGGTGCGCGAGCCGATTAAACCTATCGAGCTTCTGAAAGGGAGACAAATGAACCACAGATGTATGTTGTGGCATAGGGGGACGCTGGTTTTGGTTGCGGGCGCATTCTTCTCCGGTGTCATATCGGGCTGCTCCAATGGGAATGGCGGATTCTCGCAGAAGGAGCTGGCCGAAATGAAGAACCCCCCGAAGCAGATGCCTGCCGAAGCCGCGGAATACATGCGTAGTCACGCAAAGGGGCCCTCTGGACCGCCGCCGGCAGCGCAGGGTAAGTAGATACTGTGGGGCGCCCTTTGATGTTGGAAGTCGTACTCTCGCCACGGACTCATCAATTCATCGTCACATCGCGACGACGAAACGTCGCAGAAGGAGCAACGATGCACACTCGAAAGACTGCTTTCACGCTCATCGAACTTCTCGTGGTCATTGCAATTATTGCGATCCTGGCAGCCATTCTTTTCCCCGTCTTTGCCCAGGCCCGCGAGAAAGCCCGCGGTATCAGCTGCCTCTCGAACCTGAAGCAGATTGGCACCGCACACATGATGTATGCGCAGGACTACGACGAGACGTTCGCGTTCGGCTGTCCGAACGATTGGTGGCTCAATACGTGGTTCACTACCACCCAGCCTTACATCAAGAACGTTAATGTATTACGTTGCCCGGATGATTCCGGCGCAGGCACGAATTCCTGGGCGGGTCCGCGCGTATCCTATGCATCCAACGGCCTTCAGGCATGGGACGGCTCGAACTGGTCCCTGTTCGGCGTTATTGGAATGGAACAGGACAAGAACCAGCCCGGAGGATGGATGGGCCAGATGACCCGCTCGATGGCGGAGATAAACAAACCGTCTGAAACCGTCATGATTACCGAGAAGTTGCGCGCGGAGAACCAGATGTGGTTTGGACCATTCGGCGTTATCTGCGGTATTCCTGATAACTGGGGATGGGGCAAGAGCGAGATTCCGGATGGGACACGCAACCCAGGGAACCCGGCCTTTGTTTACCCCAATGGCTACGCGGAAGGCCCGGACGGGGCGGTAACGCCAGTTCACAACCAGCGGGCCAACTTCCTGCTGTGCGATGGTCACGCAAAGACCTACAAGCCTGACCAGACGAATCCGAATCCGAAGGGCCATCCCGAGAACAATATGTGGAACGCCCTTCGGCAGTAAACAACAGCCGTGACGCATTGTGGCGACGGGGCCGGCATGTGCCGGCCCCGTCGCGCTTCGTGTGCTGCATCGAGCCCCGGCATAAGATATAATCGGATCATGCGGCGCAGCAATTCAACTACTTTGAAGGATGTGGCGAGAGAGGCGGGCGTCACCGTCATGGCCGCCTCGGTTGTGCTGAACGGCGCCGTCTCCTCCGCGCGCGTGGGACCGGCGACCCGGGCACGCATCCTGGAGGCCGCGGCGCGCCTCCGCTACCGGCGCAACGTCGCTGCGCTCGGTCTCTCTCGCCGCCGGATGAACACCATCGGCGTCGTCTCCACGATCGTCAGCCGGACGGTCAACCTCTATTATGTGGAGGTGCTGACGGGCATCCTCGCGACGGCCGCCGAGCATGGACAGTCCACCTCCATCCTCACCATCGGCAGTTGGACAAAGGACGAATCCCGCATCATCGAGTTCTGTGACGGACGGATTGACGGGCTAATCCTTATCGGCCCCGAGGTGACGCCTGCATTCGCGGACCTGCTGGTACAGCACGCCCCGGTCGTCGCTCTGCACGGAAGCGGCAGCCGGTCGATCCCGACCATCGACGTAGACAATGCCGGTGGCGCAAGGCTCGCGACCCAATATCTGCTTGACCTCGGTCATACACAGCTGCTTCATCTCGCCGGCCGGCCTACCGCGAAGGCCGGCATCGAGAGGATCGCGGGCTTTCGCGGAGCTCTGGAGGATAGGTCGGTCGAATTCCGCAATGAGATGCTGCTGCCAGGAGACTTCGTGTCCGAGTCGGGGTATTCGCGAACTCTCGCGCTCGCGGATCGGGTGGGCAAGGGGAGGATGCCGACCGGAATCGTCTGCGCCAACGACGCGATCGCGTTCGGCTGCATGGACGCTCTGCGCGAGCGCCGGATATCCGTACCGGGTGACGTATCCGTCGTGGGTTTCGACGACACGCTCCTCGCGCGCATCGTGCGTCCCGCGCTCACAACGATTCACCAGCCGTTTGCGGACATCAGCCGGCGCGCGGTGGAAACGCTGCTGGCCCAGATCGAGATGGATCAACTCGCGGGTCCGCTCCCGGCCGGCTCCGACTTCGCGGTGGAGAACTTCCCGGAGGAGACGGTTGCAGTCAATTTGATTATTGGAGAGTCGACAGGCCCGCCGCGACGAAGTGATGCTTAGCGGTCCCGGGTCGCGCGAGCGCAGGCAGCTCCCGGCCGTCATACGCCGTCATACGTTGAAAAGATTCATCGCCTTTTCGAACCCCTCGCGCAGCGCCGCCTCGACTGCGTCCGCCGCCCGGTCGATTGATGCGGACACGGCTTCCCGCTCCGCGGGCTTGAACCTTCCGAGCACGTGGCCCATTAGTTGACCATTCTCCGCGCTGCCCACCCCAATGCGAATCCGCGGATACTCCTGTGTCCGCAGGTGCTGCTCGATGGACGAGAGCCCGTTGTGCCCGCCGCTCGATCCTTTCAGCCGCAGTCGCAGCCTCCCAACCGGAAGCGCGACGTCGTCAACGATTACGATCACGTCCCTGGGCTCGATTCGATACATGCGGCAGATGGCGGCGGCCGCCTCCCCCGACAGATTCATATAAGTCATCGGCCGGGCGAGGATCACCTTCTCCTGCTCGACGATACCGTCGCCCAGTACCGAGCGCAGCGCCCGCTTTCGGACCGGGATGGCATGCCGATCCGCCAGCTCCTCGATCACCTCGAATCCGACATTGTGCCGCGTTCCCCGGTACTCCGCTCCCGGGTTCCCAAGCCCCACAATCAGCTTCATCTCAACGCCTCACGCCGTCCGCCCGAAACGCATCGCACCTGCCAGTCACACAGCCGTAACCGAACGATTATACCTCCCCACAGCGCCACCAACCGCTCCAGAGCGCCGACTGCCGACTGCCAGGATCGACTTCCTCTTGACAGATTCCTTAAGAATAGTTTATCATCTTACCAGGGGCTGTAAGACCGCTCGCCCGTGTAACTCTGCGAGCGAGGAAATAACTTCATCCAACTTCGTTTCGCGACGTCTTGAAGAGATCGGATCGACCGCCGGTGCCAATCGTGGCAATCGACGTTCCAGCCAAAGGAGGTGATAAGTTGAAGAAGGAGGTTTCTCCCGCCGTAATGGTTGCAATCATTGTTGTTGTCCTGGTAGTAGTCGGCGGACTCGGATATACCTTGTTTTTGAAGAAGCCGGGCGGGACGAGCTCTGGGGCAGACGAAGCGAAGATGAAGGAAGAACAGAGCAAGCAGCAGCAGATGATGCAGCAGGAGATGCAAAAGAGGGGAGCGCAGCCTCGATAGTCTTCGGACGCCAGAGCGCTTTATTGTCGTGAACACACGCAGTGACCGGAATGCGCTCCGGACAGTCCGGAGGCGCCACCCTTCTGCAAGTCATGCATCAGTTTCGACTTTTATGCCCTCATTCTGACAGAGAAGGCAAAGTGGCCTCTTATGACAGGATACGGTTAGAACCGCACCAGGAGAATACAATGAAGTCACATCGCACCGGATCGGCGTTTACACTCATCGAGCTTCTCGTCGTCATCGCGATAATAGCGATCCTCGCGGCAATCCTTTTTCCGGTCTTCGCGCAGGCACGAGAATCCGCCCGAACATCCAGTTGCAGCAGCAACGAGAAGCAGCTCTCTCTCGCCCTGCTGATGTACATCCAGGACTATGACGAGAAGTTCTGCCCGGCAGGCTACGATACGGTCGGCCCGCAGCTCAACCAGCCCCAGACTCCATTTGACAGCTCTGTCCACAACACGTTCACGGACTGGGCGACCTTGATCCTGCCGTACGTCAAGAACACGCAGATATTCAAGTGCCCTAGCGCTCCCGATGGCGCGGACGCAAGCAACACTTCGACCAGTAAGGACAGCGACTGGCGCAATGGGACGGTCCAATATGCCGTCAATGGGCGCATCACCGGCAGGTGGGGGCAGGCGCGGTGGGGCGGAACGGATGAGATCAAGCAGGCTGCAATGGGATGGCCGGCTACTACAATCCTCCTGACCGAAGGCACCAGCCAGATGGGGAACAGCGGCTCCGAAACCACCGACATGCGCGGTTGGCATAACTGGGGCGACGGCGGAAGCCATGCAACCAACCTGAACGGTAACAATGCGTTCAACCCCAATCCGACGGACAACGACGAGGAGAACAACCTCAACCAGAACACCATCAACCAGAGCAAGCTCTGCACGCAGGGCGACCAGACCGACGCGCGCATCACGGGCGGCGGCCCCGCTCCGCTTCGCAGGCACAAGGGCGGCGCCAACTATGCGTTCGGCGATGGGCACGTGAAGTTCATGCCCGGACCCGCGACGTGCGTCGTTTGGGACGGCACCAAGGATGGCAGCGGCATCCGCCGCAACCGCTCCGGCCAGACGGTCACTTACTGGCCCAACTAGTCGAGCCTCCGTCTACGGAAGTTTCGGTCCTGCGCAGAATTGCGCAGGACCGATTCTTGTTTGCGGCAAGACCCAACTTCGTGTAAACTAGAGATGGCTTCGCCGCAGGGATGCGGGCGCGACGTAACAGAACGCCCCGCGCGGGCCATTCTTCCTCACAGCGTTTGCCGCCGTGTTCACGCGCTGGCAGTTTGCCGCCCCTGGATTGTACTGAAGAGCAGCAGATACCACATGGTTACCAGACAAACCCCGTCCGGTCGCATTCATGCCGGGCTTCTGGCAGTCGGCCTCGCCTCTGTCGGTGTTGCAATGGCGGCTCGGATGCTGATTCACTTTCCAAAGCCTTCGCCCTTGTCGGCGCTCCCGGCTGCAGAACAGAAGCGGCTCTTTGCCTTGGATCAGGAGATGAATCGCCTGACCGCTGACGTCACCGCAAAGCCGAACGACACGAAGGCTCGCTGGGCGCTGGCGGATTTCTTTCAGCGAATCGGGAGAATTGACAAAGCCGGGGACCAGCTTCGGGAGATCCTGAAGCTCGAGCCGGATTCGACGCTCGCCTGGAATGCGATGGGAAACGTGCTCATCGCGGAAGGCAAATTCCGGGAGGCCGAACAGTTCTATCGGGATGCGACCAGGAGGTGGCCAAAGGCTGCGCCGGCCTGGCAGGGATTGGCAGCGACCCAATTTCACGAGCGCCGCTACCTCGACGCGGCAGATTCAGCACGGACAGCAGTTCTGCTCGACCGAAAAGAACCCAACGGCCGGTTTATCCTCGGGGCCGCGCTTCTCGAATATGTCGAGCAAATCCCGAATCCGGAGGAATACGAGAGTGAGCTGAAGGTGGCGCGGAATAACTTCATGCTCATTCTGGGCGCGTGGCCGGACAAGGGCGATGTCTATTACCGGCTCGGCCGCGCCAACCTCTTGCTGCATGAGGGTCCGGATGCCATCAAGAATCTTCGCCGCGCGATGGAGATCATGCCAGCGAACGGTGACGTATCGATTCGACTAGCCAGATCTTATATCGGCATCGGAAAGCGAGATGCAGCTCTGAGGGTGCTTACGGACGCTGTCGTCAGGTTTCCCAAATCCGCCGGAATCCACAGCATGCTCGGCACCATGCTGCAGGATGACCCTGGTCCGGATGCGGAGACGCAGGCTTTTGAGCATCTTCGCCAGGCAACTCTTCTTGCGCCGGATTCGGCCGTGTTTCTTGAACGGTATGGCGCAGCGTGCCTCCGAATCAATCGGCTCGACGAAGCGCGCGCCGCGCTGGAAAGCGCACAGAAGCTGGACAGGAACAATGAGCTTGTCTACCAGCAGCTTGCGGTTCTCTACTCACGTCTGGGAGACCATGCAAGCTCAGTGTTCGCAGCGAAAACCGCGCGAGACATGATGGAGAACGGGGATAAGCTCCGGCGCGTCCAGGCACTCAGCAATGCGCATCCGCGCGACCCTGGACTGCATCTCGTCCTTGCGAATCGATATCGGGAGCTGGGCCGGCAATCCGCAGCGAGCGACGAATACGAGATTGCATCGCGATTGGAGCCAGGAAATGCGGAGGCGAAACGCGGCTTGGAGCAGGTTTCACAAGACCAGGCCACGAATACCGCTCACCGATAGACAGAAGCAGTGCCGTCGGGCGCTCCTGGCCCGCGCGTATCACTAACCCTATGCACCACCCAAGCTTGAGGCACTACTTCAGCGAAATTGGCTGCCGGACTGCCGGCATGGCCTTGCTGCGCGCCGCTCAGGCGATGTTTGCAATCAGTCTGTTTGGCTGCCGGCAAGCCGCGACGGGCGTTGCTTCGTCCATTTCGTCCGGCCCGGCAGCCCGCCCGTCCACCGTTGCATCCAATGCCCGCTTTGCGGATCAAACTGACGGGGCCGGACTCTCGTTTGTCCAGTCGCATGCGGGCTGCGGCCTTGTCTACTTCATCGAGCAGATGGCCTCCGGCGCATGCGTCGTCGATGCGAACGGCGACGGCTTTCCGGATCTCTACTTTCCCCAGCCAAAGCCCATCGGAGCGTGTGTCGGCAAGGTGAAGGGTGATTTCCGACAACATCTGTTCATAAATGACCGCAGGGGACACTTCGATCTCGCGCCGAATGCCTTCCATGGGGTGGAAACTGACTACGGGATGGCGGCAGCCGCCGGCGACTACGACAATGACGGTCACCAGGACCTCTACGTCTGCTGCGCGGGTAAGAACAAGCTCTTTCATAACCGCGGCGACGGAACGTTCGAGGACGTAACGGACCGCGCCGGCGTCGGGGTCACGGGGTTTTCAACCGGAGCAGTGTGGTTCGATTACGACAACGACGGAAAAATGGACCTCTACGTTTTGCGGTACGCAAAATGGAGCGTCGATATCGACCAGCCATGCTACACATCGACTCACGAGCGCGATACTTGCAAGCCGACGACGTATCCTGCCGCAACCAACGTGCTCTTCCACAACAACGGTGATGGCACGTTTACGGATGTGACCAAAAAGGCGGGCGCGGCCCCTGCCCTTCGAAGGAGTCTGAGCGCCGCCGCGGTCGATCTCGATAACGACGGCTATCTCGACCTTTTCGTGGCCAACGACCTCGCACAGAACTACCTTCTGCACAACAACCGGAACGGCACCTTTACCGATGTGTCGATGGAACAGAATACAGCGTTCGGACTGACCGGCGTGGCGCAGGCCAACATGGGCATCGCGGTGGGCGACTACAACGGTTCCGGCCGGATGAGTATTGCCATCACGACGTTTGCCAATGAGCCATTTACGCTATATAGAAACGACGGCGACTACTTCACTGACGTGAGCGGAACGACGGGAATAAGTCAGGCAACCATGCCCTTCCTCGGATTCGGCACGTGCTTCCTCGACGCCAGGAATCTGGGAACTCTCGACCTTTTCTTTGCGAACGGCCATGTATCGCGATATTCCGAGCGGGACAACCCGCAATGGAAGTGGCGAGAGCGAAACCTGCTTCTGCTGAACGACGGGACCGGCAGGTTCGCGGATGCTCCCGATGCGCTGCCGAAGCAGGACATCAAGGTTCACCGCGGCACATGCTTCCTCGATTATAACAATGATGGAAAGATGGACCTTCTTGTGACCGCGGCAAACGACCGGCCCACGCTCCTGAGGAACGAGACCGCCGGCGGAAACTGGCTTCTTGTAAAGCTCACGAACAAGTATGGCTGCGACACGCCTGTCGGCGCAAAGTGCATTGCGACGATCGCGGGCCGGAAGCTGACGCGAGCAGTGCTGGGGGGCGGAGGATACGGCGGCAACAGCGACTACAGAGTGCACTTCGGCCTCGGAAAGGCCGAGAGCGTCGGGCGGCTTGAGATTCACTGGCTCGGCGGCGGCGTCCAGGTCCTCGACAACGTAAAGGCGAATCAGGTACTGTCCGTTCGCCAGACGCCGTGACTGAGCGGCCACGCAGCCGGCTCGCCAGCGTCTTCCCCTGGCCGACCTCCGTAGTTCAGACCTTTTTTCAATGCCTCGTTATCCGGATGATCCGGTCCACCGGAACGTTTCGGCGCGTCTCCATCGATCCGTCCGACCAGCGAACCGTGACTGTGTCGAGCCGGGACACAGCCCCCAGGCCGAAGTGCAGCCGCGGGTCGCTGGACGACAAATAGCTCGAGGCGGGCGACACGAACGAGACCCAGCGCATGGGTCCGCTCCGGACCACGACCGTCGCGCCATAACCGAAGCGATTGGCGCCGTCGGTCCGAAGGTCGAGCGTGATCCAGTGATTGTGCGTCTCCGACGCATTGTGAAGGAGCATTGGCGGCCCCTCGTAATCGACGACAAGGATGTCTGTCCTTCCGTCGTTATCGAAATCTGCCGTCGCAAGTCCGCGACCCAGCATTGGCCGAGAGACCGCCGCCCCCATGGCCCCGACGATGTCCACGAAGCTGCGCGCCGAGGTCTCGTACCGGTCGGCGACGTTGTGAAAGAGCATGATGGGTTCGTAAAACGGAGTCTGCGGGTCGATTCGGCCCGAAGCGTCGTAGACGTGTCCGTTGGCGAATGTCAGATCGAGCCACCCGTCGTTGTCGAAGTCGACCCATTTCGTTCCAAAGCCGAGCGGTTTCAGTGTTGGCCCGGCAATCCCGACGACGTTTTCGGAATGCTCGAATACGCTGCCGCCCAGGTTCCTCATGACCTCGTAGGGCTCGTTTGAAAAGGCGCTGACGGCCAGGTCCATCCTGCCGTCGCAATCGAAGTCACCCCAGTCAACGCCCATCGCCGCAACCGGCGAGCCGGATTGTCCAACCGCCACTCCGCTCGACCTGCCCGCGTTCACGAATTGCATGTTCCCCCGATTAAGAAGCAGTTCCGCGGCGGTACCATCATTGCCTATATAGATGTCAGGCTTTCCGTTGCCATCGACATCGCAAAACGCCACCACCAGCGCCCTGCCGTGCGTGGAGCTGATTCCCGCTTTCGCGCTGATCTCCCGAAATGTTCCGTCGCCACGCCCTTCCCATATCTCGGCGAATTCAGGCTTGTAGGTGGCTGGCGGACAACCCGTTCGGACGCCGGGCAGCAGTTCGCAATACTGCGGCTCCTTCGGACCGAAGACGACGTAATTGAGGATCACCAGCGCCAGCCGGCCCGTTCCGTCCAGATCCATGAAGCCGGCGCTGGAGCCCCAGTGATTTCGATTCGCCGGATCC
>Ga0068855_100010413_pt1 | contig 11217 bp, 8 predicted proteins | sample KBSCornC52_FD_66592 | JGI IMG/M metagenome (GOLD analysis project Ga0068855, IMG submission 66592) | Corn rhizosphere microbial communities from Kellogg Biological Station, Michigan, USA - KBS Corn C5-2 | ecosystem: Host-associated > Plants > Roots > Rhizosphere > Soil ... | reverse complement strand
TAGCCGTAGCGCGCGACGAGGACCGGCATGCCGGCGGCGCGCGCCGCCTGGACGTCGCGCTCGTCGTCGCCCACGTAGAGCGTGCGCGCCGGAGCGACGCGCATCTTCTCGACGGCGAAGAGGAGCGGATCGGGAAAGGGCTTGGGCCGCGGGCACGTGTCCCCGCCGATCACGACCGCCGCGCGGCCTCCGAGGCCCAGCGCCTCGAGGAGGGGCACCGCGAAGCGCTCGAACTTGTTCGTGACGACACCCCAGGGAATGCCGCGCGATTCGAGCGCCGCGAGGAGCTCGGGCATCTCGTCGAAGAGCCGCGTGCCCACGCAGAGGTTCTCGCCGTAGAGCGCGAGGAACTCCTCGCGCAGCGCCTGGAAGCCCTCGTCCTCGGGCTTGAGCCCGAAAGCCGCGCCGATCATCCCGCGCGCGCCCTTCGAGACGTGGGGCCGCACCGCTTCCTGCGCCACGGCGGGAAGGCCGCGCCGCTCGAGCATGCGGTTCACCGTGAGCGCCATGTCCGGGGCGGTATCGGCGAGCGTGCCGTCGAGGTCGAAGAGCACCGCCTCGATCACTTGCGGCATGCGAGGAGGTAGTTCACGTCGACGTCGCGCCCGAGCGCATAGCGCCTCGTGAGCGGGTTGTAGGTCATGCCGGTGAGGTCCTCCACGCCGAGGCCCGCCGCGCGGCAATCGCGCGCGAGCTCCGAGGGGCGGATGAACCGCGCGTACTCGTGCGTGCCCTTCGGAAGGAGCCGCAGCACGTACTCCGCGCCCACGATCGCGAAGAGGAACGACTTCCCGTTCCGGTTGATCGTCGAGAAGACGACCCAGCCGCCGGGCTTCGCGAGGCGCGCGCAGGCGGCGACGACGCTCGGGGGCTGCGGCACGTGCTCGAGCATCTCCATGCAGGTGACGACGTCGAACGCGCCGGGCGTTTCCGCGGCGAGCTCCTCGGCCGAGACCAGGCGGTAGTCGACATCGCTCCCCACTTCGAGGCGGTGCAGTTGCGCGACCTTGAGGGCGCGCTCGGCGAGGTCGATGCCCGTCACGCGCGCGCCCTTCGCCGCCATCGCCTCGGCGAGGATTCCCCCGCCGCACCCCACGTCCAGCACGCGCTTGCCCGCGAGACCGCCCACGAGGCGCTCGATGTGCGCGAGCCGCAGCGGATTGATCTCGTGCAGCGGCCGGAACTCGCTCGTGGGATCCCACCAGCGATGCGCGAGCGCGCTGAATTTCGCGAGCTCCGCGGGATCGTAATTGCTGTCCGTCATTCGCGAGACCTCATCCGGCGCTCGCTCGCTCTCCCTTGGGAAAGGGTTGGGGAGAGGGTCGTCATGCGAGCTTCCTTTGCCACCACGCGGCCTTGTCGCGGATGTCCTCCTCGTCGAGCCCCTGCAGGCGCCGCTCCGCGAGGACCGCGCGGCCTTCGACCCAGACGTGCGTCACGTGCTCGCGGCCGGCCGCGTAGACGACGTGGGACGCCGGATCGAAGCACGGAATCGTCTCGAGGGCGGAGAGCTCGATCGCGGCGAGGTCGGCCGACTTCCCCGCGGCGATGGAGCCGATCTGGCGTTCGAGCCCCAGGGCCCGCGCGCCTTCCAGCGTCGCCATCTCGAGCGCCTCGAGCGCGCCCAGCGTCGCCGCGTCGCCGCTCGTCGCCTTCGCGAGGAGCGCGGCGTTGCGCATCTCGGTGAGGACGTCCAGCCGGTTGTTGCTCGCCGCCCCGTCGGTGCCGATGCCCACGCGCACGCCGCGCGAGCGAAGCCGCGCGACGGGCGCGATGCCGCTCGCGAGCTTCATGTTGGAGGAAGGGCAATGGGCCACGGTCACGTTCTCGCGCGCGAAGAGCTCGATCTCGGTCTCGTCGAGGTGGACGCCGTGAACCGCGATGAGGCGGGGACCGACGATGCCCAGGCGGCGCAGGCGCTCGATGGGGCGCATGCCGTTCCGCGCGACGCCCTGCTCGATCTCGCCGGCCGTCTCGTGCACGTGCGTGTGGATCGGGACATCGAGCTCCTCGGCGAGCACCGCGATGCGCTTCATCGTCTCGTCGCCGACCGTGTACGGCGCGTGCGGGGCGAGGCAGAACGAGAGGAGCGGCTCGCCGCGATACGCGTCGCGCGTCGCGAGGCCCTTCTCGAGATAGTCCTGCGGATCCGCAGCGTACGCGCTGGGAAACTCGATCGCAATGATGCCGAGCGAGGCGCGCATTCCGGCCCGGAGCGCCGCGCGCGCGGTGGCCGCCGGGAAGAAATACATGTCGTTCACGCAGGTCGTTCCCGCGCGCAGCATCTCCGCCATCGCGAGGAGGCTTCCGTCGTGCACGAACTCGTCGCTCACGTGCCGCGCCTCGGCGGGCCAGATGTGCTGCTCGAGCCAGGTCATGAGGGCGCGGTCGTCGGCGAGGCCCCGCAGGAGCGCCATCGCGGCGTGGCAATGCAGGTTCACGAGCCCGGGAACGAGGACGTGGCGCTCGAGTGTCACGACCTCGTCCGCGTCGAACCGCGCGTGCGCCTCGGCCGCGGGAAGGAGCGCCACGATGCGTCCGTCGCGCACCGCGACCGCATGGCCGGCGAGCACGGCGCGGGGCTCGACCGGCAGCACGTGCGCGGCGAAGATCAGGGTGTCGACGGGTTCCATCGCATGCGGTGGGGCGGCGGGAACAAAAAACCCCGCCGCAGCGGGGTTTTCTGCCGAATCGCCGGGCGCGTTACTGGCGCACGCCCTTGAACTCGATGTCCACCCGGCGGTTCTTCTGGCGTCCCGCGGCGGTCTTGTTGGTCGCGACCGGCTGCGTCTCGCCCTTGCCGATGGTGGTGATCTTCGAGGCCGGGATGCCCTTGCTCACCAGGTAGGCCTTCACGGCCGCGGCGCGGCGTTCGGAAAGCTTCTGGTTGTAGCGCTCCGTGCCGATCGAATCGGTGTGGCCCGTGGCGATCACCATCTCGAGGTCGACGCCGTTCAGCTTCGCGAGCGCGTCGTCGATGGCGCGCTTGCCATCCGGGCGCACGACCGACTTGTCGAAGTCGAAGAGCGCATCGGCCTGGATCACGACCGACTGGCGCACCGAGGAGGGCGCGGGCCGCGCGGGCTCCGGAGCGGGCGCCGCAGGCGCCGCCGGTGCCGCGGGCTCCGAAGGCGCCGCGGGGGCCGCGGGCTTCGGCGTCACGACGCCGGCGCACTCGGGCAGCACGAGCCCCGAGGTCACCACGCAGTGGCCGGAAGCATCGCGGACGGCGCGTCCGGACGAATCTTGCAGATTGGGCGTGTAGTCGGCGTATGCCGAGCCGACGAGCGCGAGGAGCGCGCAACCGACGGTCAGCTTCGAGGAAATCTTCATATTCGGAACTCCCGAGAAGTTTGGGTTGTTGTACTGCCTTGGGTTCTCTGGCTCACCGCCCAAAAAGTGCGTCCAACATCATACACAAACGGCCCGAAGCTCCACAACGGGAGTCGGTGTTTGTGCAACGTTCCAGGCCCGGCGGTTGCAAAATCGCCACAGCCCTATGACCGGTCCGGACCTTGGAAAGTGCCGTGCCGATGTGATAGAATTTGCGTTCCGGTTTCAACCACAAAAGACTAAAAAAACAAGAAGTTAGGTAGACCTCAGCAAGGTTTGCCGCACCCCCTTCGGAAGCCCATGGAATCCTTCGCCAGAGAAACCCATCCCATCAGCCTCGAGCAGGAGATGCGGCGCTCCTACCTCGACTACGCGATGAGCGTCATCGTGGGGCGCGCGCTTCCCGACGTGCGCGACGGCCTCAAGCCCGTCCACCGGCGCGTCCTCTTCGCGATGCACGAGCTCTCGAACGACTGGAACAAGGCGTACAAGAAATCCGCCCGCATCGTGGGCGACGTGATCGGCAAATACCACCCGCACGGCGACACCGCCGTCTACGACACCATCGTGCGGATGGCCCAGGATTTCAGCCTGCGCTATCCGCTCGTGGACGGCCAGGGCAACTTCGGCTCCGTCGACGGCGACAACGCCGCGGCCATGCGCTACACCGAGATCCGCATGGCGAAGATCGCCCACGAGCTCCTCGCGGACCTCGACAAGGAAACCGTCGACTTCGGTCCCAACTACGACGGGAGCGAGTCGGAGCCGCTCATCCTTCCGGCGCGCTTCCCGAACCTGCTCGTGAACGGCTCCTCGGGCATCGCGGTCGGCATGGCGACCAACATTCCGCCGCACAACATGGGCGAGGTGGTCGACGCGTGCCTGCAGCTCCTGAAGGACCCCGAGACTTCCATCGCGGACCTGATCAAGATCATCCCGGCGCCGGATTTCCCGACGGCGGGGATCATCTACGGCCTCGCGGAGCTGCAGGAGGGATATCTCACCGGGCGCGGGCGCGTGGTGATGCGCGCGCGCACGCACGTCGAGGACCTCGGCAAGGAAGGCGGGCGCCAGGCGATCATCGTGGACGAGCTCCCCTACCAGGTGGGAGGCGACCAGCTCCTCACCAAGATCGCCGACCTCGTGCGCGACAAGCGCATCGAAGGCATCGCGGACCTTCGCAACGAGTCGGACAAGAAGGGCACGCGGATCGTGATCGAGCTCAAGCGGGGCGAGGTCGCGGAGATCGTGCTGAACAACCTGTACAAGCTCACGCAGATGCAGGAGACGTTCGGCATGAATTTCGTGGCCCTCGTCGACGGGCAGCCGAGGCTCCTCAACCTCAAGCAGTGCCTCGAAGCGTTCCTGCGCCACCGCCGCGAGGTGGTCACGCGGCGCACGGTCTACGACCTGCGCAAGGCCCGCGAGCGCGGCCACGTGCTGGAAGGCCTCGCCGTCGCCCTCTCGAACGTGGACGAGGTGATCGCGATCATCAAGGCGGCTCCCACGCCGCAGGTCGCGCGCACGGAGCTGATGCTGCGCAACTGGCGCTCCTCCCTCGTCGAGGAGATGCTCAAGCGCGCCTCGGCCGAGCAATTCCGCCCGGAGGCGCTGCCGAAGGAGTTCGGGCTGGGCGCGGAGGGCTATCGCCTCTCCGACGTGCAGGCCCAGCGCATCCTCGAGATGCAGCTCCAGCGCCTCACCGGGCTCGAGCAGGACAAGATCCTCTCGGAATACCGCGAGGTGATCGCCGCCATCGAGGACCTCCTCGACATCCTCGCGAAGCCGGAGCGCGTGACGCGCATCATCGGCGACGAGCTCGCCGAGATCAAGCGCGAGTTCGGCGACAAGCGCCGCAGCGAGATCGTGGTGAACGGCGAGGAGCTCCAGATCGAGGACCTCATCGCCTCCGAGGACGTGGTGGTCACGCTCTCCCACGCGGGCTACATCAAGAGCCAGCCCGTGGGGGAGTACCGCGCGCAGAAGCGCGGCGGGCGCGGCAAGCAGGCCGCCACCACGAAGGAGGACGATTTCATCGAGAAGCTCTTCATCGCGAACACGCACGACTACGTGCTCTGCTTCTCGAACAAGGGCAAGGTCTACTGGATCAAGGTCTACGAGGTGCCGCAGGGAAGCCGCACCTCGCGCGGCAAGCCCATCGTGAACCTCCTCAAGATGGACGAGGATGAGCGCATCAACGCGATCCTTCCGGTGCGCGAGTTCCGCGAGGATTCCTACGTCTTCTTCGCGACCCAGCAGGGCGTGGTGAAGAAGACCGCGCTTGCGGACTTCTCGCGCCCGCGTCCCTCCGGCATCATCGCGTTGGACCTGGACGAAGGCGATCGCCTCATCGGCGTCGCAGTGACGGACGGCAAGCACGACGTCATGCTCTTCTCGGACGAGGGGAAGGCGGTGCGCTTCGACGAGAACGATGTCCGCCCCATGGGCCGCGGCGCCCGCGGCGTGCGCGGGATGAACCTCGCGAAGGGCGGCGGCGTGATCGCGCTCCTCGTCGCCGAGAACGAGAGCCAGAGCGTCCTCACCGCGACCGAGAACGGCTTCGGCAAGAGGACGCCCATCGTCGAGTACACGCGCCACGGCCGCGGCACCCAGGGCATGATCGCGATCCAGACGAGCGAGCGCAACGGCAAGGTCGTCGCCGCGACCCTCGCCTCGCCCGAGGACGAGATCATGCTCATCACGTCCGGCGGCGTCCTCATCCGCACGCGCGTGAACGAGATCCGCGAGATGGGCCGCTCCACGCAGGGCGTCACGCTCATCAACCTCTCCGAAGGCGAGAAGCTCTCCGGCATCGAGCGGATCATGGACCGCGACGAGGAGAACGGCGAGAACGGCAACGGCCACGCGAACGGCAATGGGAACGGCAACGGCAACGGCCAGGCGAGCGGCAACGGGAGCGCGGAGCCCGGCGATCCGGCCCCGGGCACGGACGAGAGCGATGGCGGCGGCCTCCCCCACTAAGCCCACGGCGCGCATCTTCAACTTCGGCGCGGGCCCCGCGACCATGCCGGTCGAGGTGCTCGAGAAGGCGAAGTGGGAGCTCGTCAACTGGCACGAGGCCGGCATGTCGGTGATGGAGATGAGCCACCGCGGGCGCGAGTTCGTCGCGATCGCCGCGGAGGCCGAGGCGGACCTGCGCAGGCTCGCCTCCATCCCGAAAAGCTACAAGGTGCTCTTCCTCCAGGGCGGGGCCACCATGCAGTTCGCCGCCGTGCCGATGAACCTCCTGCGCGGCCGCAAGGCGATCGATTTCGTGAATACCGGCGAATGGTCGAAGAAGGCGATCGCGGAGGCGAAGAAGTTCGCCCAGGCGAACGTGATCGCCTCGAGCGAGGACCGCAACTTCAGCTACGTGCCCGAAGAGAAGTCCTGGAAGCGCTCGAAGGACGCGGCCTACCTCCACGTCTGCACGAACGAGACGATCGGCGGCGTGGAGTTCCACTGGACGCCGGAGACGGGCGAGACGCCGCTCGTCGCCGACATGTCGTCGCACATCCTCTCGCGGCCCCTCGACGTCACGAAGTACGGCCTCATCTACGCGGGCGCGCAGAAGAACATCGGGCCGGCGGGGCTCGTGGTCGTGATCGTGCGCGAGGACCTCATCGGCCAGGCGCTTCCCGAGACGCCGAACGTCCTCAACTACAAGCTCCAGTCCGAGGCCGATTCGATGCTCAATACGCCGCCCACGTTCTCGGTCTACCTGGCGGGGCTCACCTTCAAATGGCTCCTCGAGCGCGGGGGGCTCGCCGGCATCGAGAAGGTGAACGCCCGGAAGGCGAAGCTCCTCTACGACTACATCGACTCGCAGGATTTCTACTCGAATCCGGTCGCGAAGGAGGACCGCTCGCGCATGAACGTGCCCTTCCGGCTGCGCGACGCTGCGCTCGACGCGAAGTTCCTCGCCGGGGCCGAGACCCGCGGGCTCTCGCAGCTCAAGGGACACCGGTCCGTCGGCGGCATGCGCGCCTCGATCTACAACGCGATGCCGCTCGAGGGCGTCGAGGCGCTGGTCGCCTTCATGGAAGAGTTCCGCCGCGAGCACGCCTGAAGGCGCCGTCGAAGCGCATGAGCGAGAAGTACCGGATCGCCGTCTACAACGCCATCTCCGCGCGCGGGCTCGAGCGCTTTCCGCATTCGGCCTACGCCGTGGGGAAGGCGCTCGCCCATCCCGACGCGATCCTGCTCCGCTCCCACGCGCTGCAGCTCGAGGAGGTTCCGGAGTCCGTGAAGGCGATCGGCCGCGCGGGCGCCGGCGTGAACAACATCCCCGTCGACGAGATGAGCCGCCGCGGGATCCCCGTCTTCAACGCGCCGGGGGCCAACGCGAACGCCGTGAAGGAGCTCGTGATCGCGGCGATGCTCCTTGCCGCGCGCAACATCGTCCCGGCGGTGGGCTACGTGCAGTCGCTCGACCGCGCCGGCGATTTCGAGAAGCGGGTCGAGGAGGGAAAGAAGCAGTTCGCGGGCTTCGAGCTTCCGGGCCGAACGCTCGGCCTCGTGGGCCTGGGAGCGATCGGGGGCCTCGTCGCCGACAGCGCCATCCGCCTCGGCATGAAAGTGGTCGGCTACGATCCGGAGATCACCGTCGACAACGCGTGGCGGCTTCCCGCCTCGGTGAAGCGCGCCGCCTCGATCGAGGAGGTGCTGAAGGCCTCCGACTTCGTGAGCCTCCACGTCCCCCTCAACGCGAAGACCCGCCACCTCATCGACCGGAAGCGCCTCGCCGGCGCGCACCGCGGCATGGTGCTCCTCAATTTCTCGCGCGACGCCGTGGTGGAGGAGGAAGCGGTCATCGCCGCGCTCGCGGAGAAGCGCCTGCACGCCTACGTCTGCGACTTCCCGAGCCCGCGCCTGCAAGGCGTGGCGGGCGTGGTGGCGCTCCCCCACCTCGGAGCCTCCACCGAGGAGGCGGAGGAGAACTGCGCGCTCATGGTGGTCGACGAGCTGCGCGATTTCCTCGAGGAGGGAACCGTGCGCAACTCGGTCAACTTCCCGAGCGTGGAGATGGCGCGCGAGTCGCCGCACCGCATCGCGATCGCGAACGCGAACGTGCCCAACATGGTGGGACAGATTTCGACTACGATGGCGCAGGCGAGCCTCAACATCCACAACATGGTGAACAAGTCGAAGGGGGAGATGGCCTACACGCTCGTCGATCTCGACAGCGCCGCCGCCCCGGAGGTGGTCGAGCGCATCGCCCGCATTCCCGGCGTGCTCTCCATCCGATCCGTCCCGTCCCTCGACCGGCACGCGACATGAGCGAGGCGAAGCGCGCGGCGCCGCCGGCGGCGGGGGAGCTCGAGCGCCTGCGCGAGGCGATCGACCGCACCGACGACCGCATCCTCGAGGCGCTGAACGAGCGCGCGAAGCTCGCGCGCGCCATCGGGACGCTCAAGGTGGGCCAGGCGTATCGGCCGGAGCGCGAGGCGCAGGTCCTCAAGCGCGTGAAGGAGGCGAACGCGGGCCCCCTCTCGGGCGAGACCGTGGCGCTCCTCTTCCGCGAGATCATGTCCGCCTGCCTCGCGCTCGAGCGGCCGATCACCGTCGCCTACCTCGGGCCGCGCGGCACCTTCAGCGAGCGCGCGGCGTTGAAGCACTTCGGCCTCGCCGCGGAGGCGGTCGCCGTCGCCTCGATCGACGAGGTGTTCCGGGATGTCGAATCGGGCGCCGCGGACTTCGGCGTCGTGCCCGTGGAGAACTCCACCGAGGGCGCGGTCGGCCGCTCCCTCGACCTCATGCCGCAGAGCCCGCTCAAGGTCTGCGGGGAAGTGGTCGTCCGCATCCACCACAACCTCATGATGAAGCCGCCGGCCGCGGAGATCGCGAAGATCCGCCGCGTCTTCTCCCATGGGCAATCGCTCGCGCAGTGCCACGAGTGGCTGAACGCGCACCTTCCGGACGCCGAGCGCGTGGCGGTCGCGAGCAACGCGGAAGCGGCGCGCCGCGCGGCCGAGGAGCCGGGCGCCGCGGCGGTCGCGGGCGACATGGCGGCCGAGCACTACGGGCTCGCGATCCTCGCGGCGAACATCGAGGACGAGCCGAACAACACCACGCGCTTCCTCGTGCTCGGCGATTACGAGCCGAAATCCACGGGGCGCGACAAGACCTCCCTCGTGCTCTCCGCGCGCAACCGCGCCGGCGCCGTCTACGAGATGCTCACGCCCTTCGCGAAGCGCGGCGTCTCGATGACCAAGTTCGAGTCGCGGCCCTCGCGCGTGGCGCTCTGGGAATACCTCTTCTTCGTCGACATCGAGGGCCATCGCGACGACGCGAACGTGGCCGCCGCGCTCGCGGAGGTCGCGAAGATCGCCGGCTTCCTCAAGGTGCTCGGCTCCTATCCGATGGCCGTGCTGTGAGCCGGCCGGGAGCGGGAGAACGACCGATGGACGTCACGGCGAAGCGGGCGACCTTGCGCGACCTGGCGCCGCCGTACGTGCGCGCGATCTCGCCCTACGTGCCCGGGAAATCGATTCCGGAGACCGCGCGCGAGCTCGGGCTCGACGTCGACGACATCCTCAAGATGGCCTCGAACGAGAGCCCGCTCGGCGCCTCGCCGCGCGTGAAGGAGGCGATCTCCGCCGCGCTCTCGGAGATCCACTACTACCCCGATCGCTTCGAGCTCGTCGCCGCGATCTCGCGCCGGATCGGCGTGGATCCCGCGACGCTCGTCGTCGGCAACGGATCGAACGACGTCCTCGAGCTCGCGGCGCGCGCCTTCCTCGCGCCCGGCGATTCCGCGGTCTACTCGCGCTATTGCTTCCTCGTCTATCCGCTGGTCGTGCAGGCGACCGGGGCGCGCGGCATCGAGGTGCCCACGCGCGGCTACGAGAGCGACCTCGACGCCATGGCGAAGGCCGTTCGCGCCGACACGAAGATCGTCTTCCTCGCGAACCCCAACAATCCCACCGGGACTTTCAACCCGTGGCCCGAGGTGCGCCGCTTCGTCGAGCGCCTCCCGGAGCGCGTCCTCGTCGTCCTCGACGAGGCGTACGGCGAATACCTTCCGGACGACCTGCGCTCGCCCACGGCGGCCTGGGTGCGCGAATTCCCGAACCTCGTCGTCGCGCGCACGCTCTCGAAGGCGTACGGCCTCGCGGGCCTGCGCGTGGGATTCGGCATCGCGGATCCGGAAGTCGCCGAGCTCATGAACCGGGTGCGCCAGCCTTTCAACGTGAACCATCTCGCGATGGCCGCGGCGTGCGCGGCGCTCGAGGACGACGGGTTCGTCGAGGAATGCCGCGCGGTGAACGTCGCGGGGCTCGCGCAGCTGCGCGCGGGCTTCGAGCGCCTCGGGCTCGAATTCATCGCGCCGTACGGCAACTTCATCACCGTGCGCGTGGGCGACGCGGCGCGGATCTACCGATCCCTCCTGAAGGAAGGCGTCATCGTGCGGCCGATCGCGAACTACGGGATGCCGGAGCACCTGCGCGTGACGGTCGGGCTCCCCGAGCAGAACGCGCGCTTCCTCGCCGCGCTCGCGCGCGCGCTCGGCAGGGGCTGAGGCGCCGTGCGGCGGCTCAAGCTCGCGGTGGTCGGCGTCGGGCTCGTGGGCGGGTCGCTCGCGGCGGCGCTCCGGCGCGCGGGCGCGACCGCGTCGGTCACCGGCTTCGATCGCGACACCGAGGCGCTCGAGCGCGCGACCGCGCTCGGCGTGATCGACAAGGCGGCCGATTCCGTCTCGGAGGCGGTGAAGGGCGCGGAGCTCGTGGTGGTCGCCGTTCCCGTGCGCTCGATCGGGCCGGTGCTCCACGACGTCGCCCTCGCGCTCGATCCCCAGGCGGTCGTGACCGACGTCGGCAGCACCAAGGGCGAGGTGGTCGCCGTCGCCGAGCAGGAGCTGCGCGAGCGCTTCGCGCGCTTCGT
>Ga0068855_100010412_pt1 | contig 11218 bp, 12 predicted proteins | sample KBSCornC52_FD_66592 | JGI IMG/M metagenome (GOLD analysis project Ga0068855, IMG submission 66592) | Corn rhizosphere microbial communities from Kellogg Biological Station, Michigan, USA - KBS Corn C5-2 | ecosystem: Host-associated > Plants > Roots > Rhizosphere > Soil ... | reverse complement strand
TCCTGTTGCGGCAGGCTGAAGATCACCGAGATCGGCTGCAATTGCGTCAGCACAACAATACCATTTGTATCACCGGGTTGAATCAAATTACCGACATCCACTTGGCGGATGCCGGTGCGGCCATTAATCGGCGCGGTGATATGTGTATAACTCAATTGCGCGCGGGCATTTTCAATTGCCGCATCGTCGGCGCGCACGGTGGCGGTGAGTTGTGCAACCGTTGCACGCTGCGTATCCAGAATCTGATGCGCAATATCGGCGCCCAGGTTTTCATAGCGCGTCAGATCATGCTGGGCGTTTTCCAGATTGGCTGCATCTTTATCGCGCGTCGCCGCCGCACTGTCATAGGCGGCCTGATAAGTACGGGGATCAACGATAGCGAGCAGATCTCCCACGCGTACATCCTGCCCTTCATTGAATAAAACTTTATCCAAATGCCCAGCGACCTGCGTATGAACTATAACGGTGTTATAGGCCGAAATCGTGCCCAGGCCGTCCAGATAAACCGGCACATCTTGGCGCACGGCCGCAGCGGTTTGAATCACCACGGGCGGTTGATGACGCGCAGTATCTTTCGGTTGAGGCCAGAAATACCAGCCTGCCACGCCAATCAAAATTAATACTAAAATAAAAACAACTGGTGTTCGCCAGGTGTTGTGTTGCGGCTCGCGCGGATGATGGGGCGACAGCTGTTCGGCGTCATCTTCATAAGGTCCGTAATAGATTGGATCATTATCGTCCATCACTCAGCCTCCCGGGCCAGATTCTGTTTTACTAACTCTAATAGGTCACGCATGCGTTGCAAATCCGCGGCATTAATGCCGGCGAAGGCCTTTTGCCGCACGGTGCGGGCGATGGCGCGCAGGGCGCGGGTATGTGGCTGGGCCTGGCGCGTTAAATATAGCAGCCGCACACGGCGGTCGGTTTTATGTGAGCGGCGTTCGATCCAGCCCTTGGCAGCCAGACGGTCCAAGGTGCGCGTGAGCGTTATAGGGCGTACTTCCAATAAGGACGCCAATTCGGTTTGCGATAAGCCTTCCTGGCGTTTGATATGCGCCAGCGTCTGGTATTGCGCACGCGTCAGGCCGGTTTCCGTAGCATTTTTGTCAAATTCGCGCCGGAATAGGCGTGCCACATCGCTCAGCAAAAAGCCCATTCCGCGTGTTTCGTCTGTTTCCGGCATTTTACGATTCATTTGTAAAGCTTATCATAAGCTAGCTTATCATATTTACAACTGTACTAATATTAAATCTTATTAAGTTAAACATGAATGCGGGAATGACAGGTGGCCGAGATTTGTTATAGGCATATTGCGGCGAGCAAAATCCAAAATAGTCTGGATATTGTCATCATTTTCGGGGCCGCAGAATAGAACCCCAGCCAGAGGCAGGCCGCGTGCGCGGATGGCCTCCAGCGATAACAGAGTATGGTTAATCGTGCCGAGCGCCGTTCGCGCCACCAGAATAATCGGCGTGGGCGCGACAGCTTGCATTTGGACGAATAGATCAATTTGCAGCAGGTCGCGCGTGACGGGCACCATCAGGCCGCCCGCGCCTTCAATATAGAGGCATGAGGCATGAGGCCGGGCTTGTGCCGGACCCACTAGTCCGGCATAGCCGGTGAAGCATGAAAGATGTTTTTTATAATCATCCAGGATTTTTTCCAGATCAATCACCACACCATCCAGTTCCGCCGCGCGGTGGGGCGATAATGGCTGCGTCAGGCAATAGGTTTCCGGCAGAAAATGCGTATCTGGCAATCCAGTTGTGGCGCGCACGATGTCAGTATCCGTGCGTCCCGCCGCGTCCCGCCCGGATTGCATTGGCTTCCAATATCGCCCATCATTTATGCGTAACAGTTCCACCATCGCCGTGGTTTTACCCGCATCTGTATCGGTTGCGGTGATGATATAGGCCGGGGCAGGAGGCAAGAGGCTCTTCATCCTCCCATCATACCGCTGCGCCGAGCGGCCTGTAACAGGATCATTTTCCTGTGCAATCCCATAATATCCCTGGAAATCCTACAATGCAATGTAATGTTATCAATGGCTTACTAGAAATTCTGCGCATTAAAAATTTAAAGAAGGGTATAAAAATATCTTGACAAATATTCCTATTAGGATTATATTCAAAAGAATGTTTGCGCCAGGATTCCGGCACGCAGATAAACAATCCTTCATTTGCCATCGCCGCAATGCTTGATTATGGTCTGATGCATGGAAAATTTTATCAACCATCTCTGGCAATTCATTCAATCGGTTGCGGCGCCTGTGGCAACCCGGCTGGATTACGCCTGGAATAACGGGATTTGGGGACATGAAATTAAGGGCGCCATGCTGTTGTGCATTTATCTGGCAGTGGCGTTTTTGGTGCGCCGACCGTTTGCCTGGATGGTTGTTACATGGTTGCACCACATTTCGCGGCGCGTGTCCGATGATTGGCTGAACGGGCAAATTGTGATGGCGCTGCGCGGCCCCATTCGCGCGCTGCCCATATGGATCGGCTTGGTCTTGGGCAATGAAGCCCTGCATTTACAGCCGCGGCAGGAAGTCATTGCGGATCATCTGGTTGCTTCATTGGGCGCGGGAATTTTATTCTGGGCTTTTTTGGTTGTGCTGCGGCCCTGGTCGAAACAATTGATGCGACTGGAAGGTAAACTGACGCGGCCTATGATTTCATGGATGGCCAAGGGTTTGCGGGTCGTGGTGGTGATTATCGCTTTTGCCGCCATTTTGAACATTTGGGGCATTCAAATTGGACCGATTTTAACCGGTTTGGGATTACTGGGCGCTGCGGTAGCATTAGGTGCCCAGGATTTATTTAAGAATCTGATTGCGGGTGTCATGATCCTTACCGAGCGGCGCTTTGATCTAGGGGACTGGATTTTGGTGGAAAATGTGGTGGAGGGCGACGTGGAGCGTATTGGGTTCCGTTCCACCCTCGTGCGGCGGTTGGATAATGCCGCGGTTTATGTGCCGAATACTAAATTGGCGGATGACGCCGTAATTAATATTTCGCGCATGAAACAGCGGCGGATTATGTGGACGATCGGCCTGGAATATAAAGTCAGCCTGGATCAGATTGAGGCCGTTTGCCGCGATCTACGCGCTTATATTGACAAGAGTCCCGATTTTGTTGCGATGAACCAGACGCGTAGTTTTGTCGGGTTGGATAAATTTGCTGAAAGCGCGATTGATATTTTAATCGTCTGCTTCAGCAATAAAGTCCGGTGGGCGGACTATGTGGAAGTTAAAGCCGCATTGGGCGCGAAGGTAAAAGAAACACTGGAACGCCACAGCGTGAATTTCGCCTTTCCCAGCCGGACGGTTTTTGTGGAAGGTGCGGGGGCTAATCCGTCATCAGCGATTATGGCTCAGGTGGCTGGCGCGGCGGCGGGTTAGGTGGATTGCTGCTCGGCCTAGAAGGCGGATAATTTCTGGAAATTATAAGTTGTCTAATATCAATATCAATGTATTTTGAACAATCGTTGAGGATGATTTTTTTAGCTGGGTATACCCCCTATGCATCTAAATCGTCTCTGCTTTTATGCCTGTTTATCTCGCAAAGATGTCTTTCAACTTCATCTGTAACTTCCATCTTTGCTCCTTCAGTTATGGCCCCCATGCTTAAAAGAGAATCGGATGCAGAAAATAATTCTGGCAAACGAACATAAATAAGTCTTCCATTTTTTTGACATAGACGATAAGGGAATTAAACTTTGCCTCTGCAAGTAAGAATGTCAGTGTTGCCATAGCAGCGGCTGATGCTGCTGCTATGGTGGCTGGAACCATGGGCGCGGCGGCAGCCGGATAGGGTGGTATGGAAGCGCTAATTCAGGAAGACGACTTGCAACTTTATCTTTGAAAATTTTATCTAACCAAACACACGGCGCTCTCGTTAGGTTGTCAAGATAATCAAATCCTAATTTGCATAAGCCCTCTTTATTTTCTAATCCTTGTCTATTTACCAATTCTGAGCCGCAGATCTGCTTTTCAAAATGACTTATCATTTCGTCTATTAAATTCGGAGGCATTCCACTTTTCAAAAAGAAGACAATAAGCGGTGCGGCTAATTGAAAATCAACGAAAATACTTGGTTCCTGTTTCTTGCCAAGATCACATCTTTTAATGTACCCCTTACTTTTTATAAGTTTTTTGGGCGGTGCGTATAAATTCGCGCCTAAAAAGTGTTTTAACGCTTTATGGGATCGATCTCTAAGTATATAGGCGGCTTCGGGATTTAAACATTTGCGTGAATTGACGTAAAATCCGAACTGCCAAACAGCACAGGCAAAATCTGCAATGTCCATATAAATTTTATTTTCATTGTTTTCATCGCCATTGTCATCCCCGCCGCTATCCCCACCATCATCTCCCATGTCAATCGGCGGTCCGACATTTCCCGGGCCGCGATATGATTTTGTAAACCATGCAGCCGTTTCATCAAACCCTTTGTTGGAAATGGTTCCTCGCGGCCTGGCTATTTCAATAGTGGGCATAATTTATTGTCCAGGCGGTTGGGGCTGCTGCTGCGAGTTGAATTCATTATTATTAAGAAAATCATCCGGATTCAATGTCGTAAGATAAGGCTTGATAAGATCGTCGAAGATGGTTTTCATCCATTGTTCAAGCGGATGTATTAATGCGGGTAGAGGCTTATATCCACTAATCATTAAATCAGAGTGGCTTGCCATCTCTGGCATAAAGCCCTTCATCTTATCAGTGACGTCATTTTTAATTGCTTCTATTGATTCCGATTGTGTTTGACCCACAAGAAAAAGATTATTTATAATAAAAGAAAGCGCCGTTGGATAATGCAAGAAGATGCTTATATTTGCTGTATGTTCAGTTTCATCAGCCTGCCATCCAAGGCTGCCTTGATATGCATTACCATTACGATTAAATAACACCGTGCTTAAGAAATCACGAAATTTCTCAAAAGAATTATCTGCAAATATGTTTACCGTGCTATTGGATAGCCGGTCTTCTCTACACAATACTAACCCAATGCCATGAAAACTTGTAACAAACTCAAATAAATCCACATATTCTCCCTTTCCACTTCCCTGTCCGTCGTCACCATTGTCATCTGGTGGTTGATTGGATGGTGGGGGGCCTCCGCCTAAAATATCTTGCAAGGTCCATGGATATGAAGGAATGTCCTTATCGCATGACGTGATACCACTGGCTGGCGATTCAAGAGTAGTGCTGCCCATAAAAATTTCCTTATCTTATTTATCTGACCATAATCTTAAAAGATAACTAACCGAAAAAGCAACTTTTTCTTTGCCTCTAAACCTAGGTATAGCCCTTTAGATGCTGCCCCGTTCATTGCCCAGGCGGTGCGGGCGGGGGAGGGGTGATATTGGGGGAATTAACCCCAGGAACAGAAGAATTTCTTCCAGGCCAAAAAGTCGGTTTCACACGCTGATCGAGAATTTCTTTTAACCAGACTTTGGGGTCAGGTTGTCTGGCCGATAACAAAATTAATTCATCCTGAGATTCATCCGATGGAGGAGAAATCAATTCCCCCAATTTTGAAAAGCCGGAAAGTTTTAATTCCATCTCGCTTTTTTTTGTTTCTTCGGCGAGCTGAAATATCCGTTCATCCAGTTCAACCTGAAGCTTCGCCAGATCGTCCGGCTTTATATTAGGAAAAAACTCAATAATAATGGGTTCTTCGAAAGCGCCAGCGGGAACATGAACGGGAATAAAAATTTCCCTGGGATCGCCCTTAACGTAATCGTCATCATAATTGGTATTGTCACCGTAAAGAATATCAGCGCAAAATTTATAAAAAGCATCATAATTATTAAATTCGCCTTTTCTGCCGTTGGATATAAGATTTCGATCCATTCCCCATAAAATTACCTCACGCAAGGCAACCGCATAAAGGGTAACATCCACATAATAATTCGGGCCGTGTGAGGAAAATTGCTGCTCGCTTCGTCCACGTAGCGGCGGGCCGAGAGGCGGTCCATCCCAGGGTGGAATCCAATCATCTTCGGGAAAATCTTCCCCTTCTGATAATCGGCTCCTTTCACTTTTACCTGAAGGCTCCCATACAATTGTGACCATTCTAATTTCCTTGGCATTTATGATGCATGATCATTTTATGGGAAAGATGGTCTTGAAAGCAATTTTTTTCTTTATGGCTGGATTTCTCTTGCATTCCATCCTGAAAAACCGCTATAACCGCCGTTCTTGGTGGCGGGGCAGGGCATGCCTAATCCACCTCAGATAACATTCATCCTCACGGAGACTGAAATGCCCAAGATGAAGACCAAATCCGGCGCCAAAAAGCGCTTTAAGGTGACGGCAAACGGTAAGGTTGTGTTTAAACAAGCACATACCCGCCACCGTCTGATCAGCAAACCCAAACAGATGAAGCGTAAAGCACGCGGCACCGCCGTTATCAATGATAGTGATGCGCGCATCATTATGGGTTGGATGCCATACGCGCGGAAAGGGGCATAAGAGATGACACGTTCCCTTCCCAAAGTTGCCGGCAAAGCCCGCAAGGCGAAGATTTACAAAGCCGCCGCCGGTTATTACGGCCGCCGCAAAAATACCATCCGAACCGGCCGTCAGGCGGTTGAAAAAGCGGGACAGTATGCTTACCGTGACCGCCGCGTTAAAAAACGCGATTTCCGCGCCCTGTGGATTCAGCGGATTAATGCGGGTGTGCGCTTGCACGGCCTGACTTACTCCAAATTCATGGGCCTGATGATTAAAGCCGGTATCGAACTGGACCGCAAAGTCCTGTCGGACATGGCCATCCACGATGCACCTGCGTTTGAAGCCTTGGTGAAACAGGTAGCAGCGTAACGGCTGCCTGTTACCAGTTATCTGTGATGGGCATAAATAGCGTGATGCGTATTTGCTTTGCGTTTTTTATTGTGCTCTTGTTCGGGACGGCGGTTACGCAGGCGCAGTCAAAACCTGTAGCGCCAGACACAATATTAACATCACAAATGCTGACGCACTGGTGCCGGGATGCGCGCGCTATTGCAACTGGTTTAAACGTGATGCCGGTTTCGCAACTTGATCAAATTCATAGCAATGCAACGTCATGCGTGGGATATTTACGCGGTTACCTGGACAGCGAAATCCATGTCCGCATGCTTGTGCCACAAATGGGCCCTTGCGCAGCAGTTCTGGACAATGCACGTCTTGTCGCCGTATTTCTAAATATGATTGATCAGCCGGGTTGGAAAGATTTATCGCTACAGGATTTAATGGTTGAATTCAGTAATTATTTTTGTCCTATCAATGTACCACGCATGGTGACAGTGGTTCAAACGCCCATCATACCATTATTGCAATCGTCACGATCGCAAAATATCGCGCCTGCTGTGAAAATCGTTGCGCCGAGAGCGCAAATCGTTCATCCCTATGGGCCCTAAGTGAGTTTTAAAGCGGTAAAAACCCCAGAGATTTGCATATCTGTGGGGTTTGACTGCTTTAACCAGCTGCTGCGGTGAGCTTCGCTGCCGCGCCAGCTGGCGTGGCGGCCCTTGATCTTGTGGTATAATCTGCGCCAAGCCGTCTTGTTTCAGCCTGCATATTTTGAAAGGCTTTATCGGCCGCAGGAGTTTCAGAATAATAGCCCTCTTTATGGATATAGGCTGTGACGAATTCCATCAAATTGGCGCCTAATGGTTTTCCATTTGCTCCGACTTCAACCACCCACGCATCTGCACTTGTGTTCTCTGGGGCTGCTCCCCATTGCGGCATCATATACGTGATCGGTAATTGTACTTGGCCTGCCATCTTTGCTGCCCACTCTTTTTCATCATGCTCGGGTTTATGCTCCTGCACAATCACCCCGATTTGGCCTTGTGTGGTAATGTTTTGGATCGCCTGTATCTTTGCTAGTGATAAAGCCCCGCCATAAGCCAGGCTTCTATTATCTCCCCTGGCACCAGCAGCATTACCATTATTACCCCGTGGAAAATCCACCTTAGATATAATATAATCCCAATTTGCACAGGTATAACCGATCAAAGCTTGGCGGCCAGGGCTATTAGTGTCTAAAGCAGGATAAATTTGGCTGGAAGTAAATGCTACAACTTTTCCGGCTGTGTCAGTTATAACCGTTAAAAGCTGTCTGGTTTCAGAAGGTGGAGCTTCATAGGCGGCAATCCAAGCGGCTTGATCCTCATCCGGCGCGTATTGAGGGTAATCCTGGGCTAACAAAGCGTGGGCCTGGCTAGTAAGATTAGCAACCTGTGCCGGATCAGCTAGTTCATGAACTTGAGTGGTGGTTAGTTGGCCGCAGGCTTTGGTAAGTGTTTGTAAGCCCGGATTTAATGCATCGGATGTCATTTCATTCTCCTTAAAATTTTAAAAGTAGTCTAGGGTTAAAGTTATAAGGTAAGTCATAACCTTCTTAATCCTTTTATCACAAAAAAAAAGAGGATATTTGCAATAAAATTTAGCGAATTACTTTCAAGTTTTGCCAAAGCCAGAAAAAGTCCAAAAATCCCTTTTCATTGACTAATTCCATCTGTAAGACTGGCTGAAATGAATAGTTTGGAACAATTAAAGTCTGATCTTGGTTCTGCTATCGCGGGTGCGGCGGATGTAGCGGCGTTGGAGGCCGTGCGCGTGCATGCGCTGGGTAAAAAAGGTGTAATTACGGAGCAGTTAAAATCTCTGGGTGGCATGGATGAGGCCGCGCGCAAAACCACAGGTGCCGCAATCAATGAATTAAAAGATGACATTATCGCTATGTTGGATGCGCGCCGCGCGGAACTTGGGCGTTTAGAAATGTCTGCACGTCTGGCGAATGAACAAATGGATGTGACTTTGCCGCCGCGCGCGATTGCCGATGGCCGTATTCACCCAATCTCCCAAACCATCGAGGAGATTATTCAGATCTTTGCACAGATGGGCTTCAGCCTAGCGGACGGCCCCAATATTGACGATGACTTTCATAATTTCGGTGCGCTGAATTTTCCAGACGACCATCCCGCACGTGAAATGCATGATACCTTTTATCTGCCGAACGCATCGGATGGGCAAAAAATGTTACTACGCACGCACACTTCAACGGTGCAAGTCCGGACGATGCAAAACCAAAAACCACCCATCCGCATTATCACTTGTGGTCGGACATACCGCAGCGATTATGATATGACGCACACGCCGATGTTCCATCAATGCGAAGGTCTGATGATTGATAAGGCCACGCATATGGGGCATTTGAAAGGTTGTTTGCAAGATTTTCTGCGTGCGTTCTTCAACGTGGATGATTTGCCCATTCGCCTGCGCCCGTCGTTTTTTCCCTTCGTTGAACCGGGCGCGGAGGTTGATATCGGCTGTTCGCGCCGTGGCGGCGAATTGAAAATTGGAAATTACGGCGACTGGCTGGAAATCCTGGGCTGCGGCATGGTGCATCCGAATGTTTTGACAGCTTGCGGCATTGATCCGAATGAATACCAGGGTTTTGCATTTGGAATGGGCATTGAGCGCCTGGCGATGCTGAAATACGGCATCCCCGATTTGCGTACCTTCTTTGAAGGCGATGCGCGTTGGCTCAAACACTATGGTTTCGGCTTGCACGACCAACCCAACATTGCGGTGGGGCTGGTATGATACGCTATATCTTGGTTTGCTTCCTTTTGGTATTGGCAATGCCATTTCTCGCACAAGCGCAGGAGATGGATTTTTCATCTATGAGTTTTGATGAATTGAAAAATTTTGATAACAATTCAGGTAATAATACCTGCAAATCTTATTCAGAGATCTTTAATCGGGCCAAATCGGATGAAAAATATTATGATTTGCTGAAAGAAAAAATCACAACGAATAAGCAATTATATTGCTATGGAATTCAAGGATATGCTTTATTAACAAAATTGCATCCTGAAGACCGGCAAATTTCGGAAAGGCTTGGCAATGCATTGGATTGCTCACACGATAAACCATACGGCCAACAAAAAACATCTGATAATACGAATACATTATATGCGATGATTTTTGTTGAGCCTAAATTAAACCTTCCCTATTTATCTAAGTTAAATGAATGTTTAATTAGTCACGGAACTTATGCAAACCGTGAATATGCGGCGCATGTCGTTTATCATATGGCGAATTTGGCGCAAGATTCGCTGCCATACCTGAAACTTGCAATCACAAAGCCGTTATTAAAGCCCAATTACAATGCCAGATATTATGGCCACGTGTGCATTGCCGCCGCAGCTGCAATGAGGCAGTTGGATGCTAAATCAGCAGCAGATTTATTCCCAACTGTAAAAGGGGACTGTAAAGGGTTGGTGAATGAACCATATAACCTACTTTTAGATGAAGTTGAGGCGACGCCATGAAATTCTCGCTTTCATGGTTAAAACGCCATCTAGATACTTCCGCATCTGTTGATGTGATTGCCGAAACACTCACGCGCATTGGTTTGGAAGTTGATGAAGTCGAGGATCCGGCGGAAAAACTAAAAGATTTTATTGTGGCTGAAGTGCGCGAAGCCGCCCAACATCCCGGCGCCGACCGCCTTAAAGTATGTAAAGTTTGGGACGGCGCGAAAGAATTAAACATCGTCTGCGGTGCACCGAATGCGCGTGCGGGCATTAAAGTCGTCTTGGCGCCTGTGGGTGCTATGATTCCCAAAACCGGCGAGCCATTAAAACTCGGCAAAATTCGGGGCGAAGAATCGCAGGGAATGATGTGCTCCTATCCTGAACTGGAATTGGATGGCGAGGATAAGGGAATTATTGAGCTGCCTGCCGATGTGGTAGTTGGTTCACCTGCCGCTGCTGCACTGGGCGTTACAGATGCCGTATTTGAAATCAGCTTGACACCCAACCGTGGCGATTGTGCAGGGGTGCGCGGCATCGCACGTGATTTGGCCGCGGCGGGCTTGGGTACGTTAAGGCGATTGCCTGAATTTAAATTACAATCATCCGGGAAGTCGCCGATCAAGGTCGTGCGCGACGTGCCGGATGATAAACTTTGTCCTGTTTTTGCAGGTTATTATATTAAAGGTGTCAAAAACCGCCCGTCGCCGCTTTGGCTTCAAAAATTGTTGAAAGATGTCGGTCTGCGTCCCATTTCTGCGCTGGTGGATGTGACGAATTTTTTCACGCTTGATATGGCGCGTCCGATGCACGTGTTTGATGCCGATAAAATCGTTAATCAAACGCTTACTGTTCGCATGGCGCGCGACGGCGAAAGTTTCGTCGCTTTAAACAATAAAAGTTATGT
>Ga0068855_100010410_pt1 | contig 11219 bp, 8 predicted proteins | sample KBSCornC52_FD_66592 | JGI IMG/M metagenome (GOLD analysis project Ga0068855, IMG submission 66592) | Corn rhizosphere microbial communities from Kellogg Biological Station, Michigan, USA - KBS Corn C5-2 | ecosystem: Host-associated > Plants > Roots > Rhizosphere > Soil ... | reverse complement strand
CTGTTGGTGAACGTGCCCAGGTCCTGGTGGTTCCACAGGTCGCGAACGGTCGCCGTCCCTGGAAGCAGGCCAAGGTTGGTGAAGACGCAGGTGATGACCGCGGAATTGTTCGTGTCCCGGTTGAGCAAGGCCACGGCGCGGGTTGTAAAATCATAGCCCAACGGCTTGCTCCAGACTTCCGAATTCCCGTTCTTGAACACCTTGGTCCCCTGCTCGCCCGCGGGGTCCTGGTCGACGGCGATCGCTTCGGCGTTGGTCAGGATCTGCAGGGTGCCGGCCGACATCGAGGTCAGGTTATTGCCCATGACCAGCGGCGAGGCCATGATGCACCACATGATGAAGTGGGTCTGCGCCGCGGTCAGGTTGCCGGCAAATTCACCGTTGCCGATCTCCAGCATGTCCGGATCGTTCCAACGTCCCGGCCCGGCGACGAACGCGGACGTGCTGTTCGGGTCGATGTGCGAGATCATGCTGGCGAACGTGCTCTTGATGTCGCCGGTCGAACGCCAGTAATTGCCGACCGCCGGCGACCATGATTGATAGCTCTTGGCGTTGCCGTTCTCGCCGCCGCAAAGGCAGAACACGATCGGCCGCCCGCTCTTCATCAGGCCATCGCTCATCCGCCCGTAGACCACCAGCCCGGACTCACCGAAAGCGTTGCAGTTGTCGTCCTTCAGGTAATCGGCGCCGAACTGCGCGTAGGTGAAGGCATCGACATATTCATAATTGAAACTGCCCGGGTCCTTCGGCGGCGTGGCCCCGCTGATGCAGCTGGAACACGTGTTCGTGCCGTCGTCCGTGTAAACCCCCAGCTTGAGCCCGAGCGAATGGACGTAACCGGAAAGGACGGGGATGCCATGCGCAAAGTGAGTGGGATAAGCCTGGATGACACCGTAAGCATCGCGCGAACTGGCCCAGCCGTCGTCGATGTCGACAAAGACATAACCCGCCGCCCGGAGGCCGGTGCTGGCGATCGTGGCGGCGTTGTTTGAGACGGCGCTTTCGCTGATGCCGCAGCCGTAGGAATTCCAATCGTTCCAACCCATCGGCGGCGTGAGCGCCACGTTGTTGGTCAACGCCCATGCAGAGGAAATAAAGCTCGCCCAGGCGCAGAAAATCAGCGCAGGGACCGGGATGCGTCTGGACATAAGGCCAGTTTAGACGATTCGGACGGGACGTAAATTCACAAAATTAAGACCGAAAATCACAATCGTGATTTTCGGTCGAAACGTTGAAAAAACCGGAAAAAAGCGACCTAGGCAATGACTCAACCGACGCCCATGTTCAGCAAAAACTCGATGTTGGTCCCGGTCTTCCTGAGCTTGTTGAGCATGAGCTCCATCGCTTCCACCGGCGGGACGCCCGTGAGCGCGCGACGCAGGATGACCACCCGGTTGTATTCGTCCGGATGATACAGCAATTCCTCCTTGCGCGTGCCTGAACGTTCGATGTTGATCGACGGGAAGATCCGCCGGTCGACGAGCGCGCGGTCCAGGTGGACTTCCATGTTACCCGTGCCTTTGAATTCTTCGAAGATGACTTCATCCATGCGCGATCCCGTGTCCACGAGCGCCGTGGCCATGATCGTCAGCGAACCGCCTTCTTCGATGTTACGGGCGGCGCCGAAAAAGCGCTTCGGCTTGTGCAACGCGTTCGCGTCCACGCCGCCGGACAAAATCTTGCCCGAGTGCGGCTGGATCGTGTTGTACGCGCGCGCGAGGCGCGTGATGGAATCGAGCAGGATGACGACGTCGCGTTTGTGCTCGACCATGCGCCGGGCCTTTTCGTTGACCATCTCGGCCACCTGCACATGCCGTTCCGGCGGTTCGTCGAACGTCGAAGAGATCACTTCGGCGCCCGTACAAGTGCGTTCCATGTCCGTCACTTCTTCCGGACGTTCGTCGATGAGCAGGATGAACAGGTATGCTTCCGGGTTGTTCTTGAGGATCGCGTTGGCGATCTTCTGCATCAACACGGTCTTGCCCGTGCGCGGCGGCGCGACGATCAGGCCGCGCGTGCCTTTGCCGATGGGACACACGAGGTCCAGGACGCGCGTATTCAATTCGTCCGCCGCGCTTTCCAGGATGAACCGCTTGTGCGGGAACAACGGCGTCAGGTTTTCAAAATGCGTCTTGTCTTTGGCCTTGTCCGGTTCTTCACCGTCGACGGCTTCGACCTTGAGCAATGCGAAGAATTTTTCTTTTTCCTTCGGCGGCCGGATCTGGCCGGCGATGAGATTGCCCGTCTGCAGGTCGAACCGACGGATCTGCGAGGGCGAGATGTAGATATCTTCCGGGCACGGCAAATAGTTGAAGCTTTGCGAACGCAGGAAGCCAAAACCTTCCGGCAGGATCTCCAGGACACCTTCGGAAAACAACACGCCCGCGCGCTCGGCGTTCTTCTGCAGGATGTGGAAGATCACCTCGTGCTTGCGCATGGTGCCGAAATTTTCGACGCCATATTCCTTGGCCATCATGTTCAGCTCGCTCATCGGCATCGCCTGTAATTTGGCGATGTTCAATGACGTCGCGATCCGGTCGCGCTGGTAACCGCGGCGTTCCTCGCGGGAGTCCCGCGTGGGTTCGATCTGGTCGCCATCATGGGTGGGCTCGATCGGACGCGAGGGCGGCTGTAACGCAGGTTCGGGCGGCGCCATCTCGGCGACCGCCGACGCAGCTCCGTCTTCCTGACTGTCTTCTTTACCGTCACGTTTGCTTTTTCCGGCGACTTTCCCGTCAACTCCGGGTGACGGCGGCTCAACGACATCTCCGGCCGGCACCGCTTTGGCGCGGGTTTTTTTGGTAGAAACTCTTGGCATAAAAAATCAATCGCAGGTTGCTGGCCATATTCACTTGGCGGGGGTAGTCGCCTCGTGTTCGGTGCGAGCCGTCAGGTTTTGGACGGCAAACAACCAAAAAAGTTCAAAATGGAGTTTTCCTTTTTATCCAGTCGTCCGAGGATCGGTCCTCAATACGGCAAGGGAAATTTCGCAGTCAACTCGAGAACAACGTTGAACCACTTTCGCCGGACTGTCAATGGATTTTTGGAACGGACACCGCCTGCGACCGTGTCCACGTTGGAACAAAATCTGTCTGAAAAACGAACACATCGTGTCCCGATCGGACGCCGTCATCGGGAACGATTTATCCTTGTCGGATGTTTCCCGATGCCATAAACAGCTCCGGTCATGAAGACCAAAACCGTCCTCGCCCTGCTGGTGATCGCCGGCGCGATCGGGATCTGGTTCCAGTTCCAGGCCCAACAAAAATTGCGCATGGAAAACAACTCACTCCAGCTGGCGGTGACCCAACTGGGAGCGGATAACACCGACCTTTTACGCCAACTCACCGCCGTCACCAACGCCAACAAGCTGTCCCCGGACCAGGAAAATGAATTGCTCCGCCTGCGCGGCGAGGTCGCGTCGCTCCGCCAGAAAAACAGCCAGTTGACGAAGCAGACGCAACAGGCGCAGGAACAAATCGCCCGGCAACAGGCGCCAAAAGCGGTCGCGCCGCCCGGATCCGACGATGCCCCGCCCCAACCGGATCAGAGCATCCCGGCGAAAGCAAACGACGCGCGCGGCCTGGTTTTCGCTCTTTTGAAATATGCCGGTGAAAACCAGACCCGATTCCCGGCCGATCTTAACGCCGTCGGTCCATTCCTGGATTCCAAGTACACCGGCACCAACAGTTTTGAACTGGTGTATCATGGATCCCGCGATGCCATCAGCGATCCCTCTTCGACGATCATCGTGCGGGAAAGTGTGGCCTGGCAGAGGCCGGATGGTCGCTGGGCAAAAGCCTATGGTTTCGCCGATGGACACGCCGAGGTCCATACCGAAGCAAGCGGCGATTTCGGACCGTGGGAACAACAACGCATCATCCAAACTATTCCGTGAAAAACATCCTCGCCATCGCCATGATCATCGTCGCCGCCGTGATCGTTTTCTGGCTGCAGTTCCGGGACCGGCAGGCGTTGCAGGCGGAAAACACCTCGCTGCAGCAAAAGATTTCGCAGCTAACGGCCGAAAGCACAGATTTTTCCAACCGACTGGCCGCCGCGACCGACAGCGGCAAACTTTCCGACGATCAACAAAACGAATTGCTCCGCCTGCGGGGCGAAATCGCATCGCTCCGACAGAAAAACAACCAGCTCGCGACCGTCCAACAACGACAAAGCGTTGTCCCGCATACGGCGCTGTCGGCCCAAACACCCGGACAGTTGACGCCGCAAGACCAGTTCGAACTGACGCGGGTCCATACCGTGAACGGTTTGAAGCAGATCGAATTGGCGGCAAAGATCTACGCGGGCGAACATAACGAGCAGTATCCGACCAATTTCGAGCAGCTCAAAAACGAGCTCGGCGGCAAGACTGATTTCGACGGCATTCCTTTGACCGATTTTGAATTCGTCAACACCGGCGCCGCGAACGACAGCACACCGGACGTCGTCAACTTTCGAACGGGCCAACCCCTGCCAAATCCGCAGGGCGGCTGGGTGATGATCTATGGTCTCGGCGACGGCAGTGTCCAGACGGTCTACGGCGACACGTCCGATTCACAACGCTTCACTGACTTTGAACGGCAACATTCACCGCCGCCTCAATAAGGCAGCGGAAACTTCGCCGTCAGTTCGCGCACGCGATCGCGGACTTTGTGCGCCGCATCCACGTTTTTGATGTCCATCAGCACCTCGGAGATCATATCGGCGATCGCGGCCATCTCAGCTTCCTTCATGCCGCGCGTCGTGGCCGCGGGCGTGCCCAGCCGGATGCCGCTGGCCTGGAACGGCGAACGCGTCTCGAACGGGATCGTGTTCTTGTTCACCGTGATGCCGGCTTCATCGAGCACGATCTGGCAATCTTTGCCCGTCAAATTCTTCGCGCCCACGTCCACGAGCATCAGGTGGTTGTCGGTGCCGCCGCTCACCAGCCGGTAACCGTTGCGTTTCATGCCATCGGCCAGCGCCGCGGCATTTTTGACGATCTGCTGCTGGTACGCCTTGAACGCCGGCTGCAATGCCTCCTGGAAACAGACCGCCTTGGCCGCGATGACATGTTCCAGCGGCCCGCCCTGGATGCCGGGGAAAACCTGCGAATCGATGTCCTTGGCAAATTTCTCCCCGCACAAAATCAATCCACCGCGCGGCCCGCGCAATGTCTTGTGCGTCGTCGTCGTCACAAAATCCGCGTGCCCGACCGGGCTCGGATGGATCCCGGCCGCGACCATGCCGGCGATATGCGCGATGTCCGCCAACAGATAGGCGCCGACCTCACGCGCGATCTCGCCCATTCGTTTGAAATCGATGGTCCGCGGGTAGGCGCTGGCGCCGACGGTGATCATCTTCGGCTTGTGCTCGCGCGCCATGGCCGCCAGCTGGTCGTAATCGATCCGTTCATCGTCCTTGCGGACGCCGTAGTGGACGATCTCGAAAAACTTGCCGGAGAAATTCGCCTTGTTGCCGTGCGTGAGATGGCCGCCATGCGACAGGTCCATCGTGAGCATCTTGTCGCCCGGCTTGAGCACCGCGAAATAGACCGCCATGTTCGCCTGGCTGCCGGAGTGCGGTTGCACGTTGGCATGTTCGGCCCCGAAGATCTTCTTCGCCCGATCGATCGCCATCTGTTCGATGACATCGACATTCTCGCAACCGCCGTACCAGCGTTTCCGGGGGTAACCTTCGGCGTACTTGTTGGTCAGAACCGATCCCTGGGCTTCCATGACGGCCGGGCTGACAAAATTTTCGCTGGCGATCAACTCGATGTTCTCCTGCTGGCGCCGGCGTTCCAGCGCGATGGCCTCGGCGATCGCCGGATCCACGTTGCGCAAACGCAACGGCGCTGCCGCCAGGCGGACGTCCATTTTTTCCACCCGACGTTCATGGCGACCGCCTTCGAACCGGGCCGCCAGGAATGCGTCGATGATCTTTTTACCGTCTTCGACCGATGTCTTCTCACCGCTCAAACACAGGATGTTGACGTCGTTGTGGCGTCGCATCATCTCCGCCGCCTTCGGATCGGCGGCCATGGCCGCGCGGGCGCCGCCGACCTTGTTCGCGGCGATGTACACCCCGACGCCGCTGGTGCAGACCAACAGCCCGAGCTCCGCCTGTCCACCGGCAACGGCTTCCGCCACCGGGACGGAAAAATCCGGGTAATCATCCGCCGGATCCGCGGTCCGGGCGCCAAAATCCTTTACGGTGAGGCCGCGGGACAACAGGTGTTTTTTCAACACTTCTTTCAATTCGAGGCCGCCGTGGTCCGCGCCGAGGGCGAAATTGATCGTGGCCGCAGGTCTGCCGGCCGTGGTCGCTGAGAGGAGGTCGTGTTGTTCCATATATCTGATGAATGAGGCGATGCCCTGTTCGATCTGGTCGCGACAATGCACGTAGACGTCGTAAGGGCTGCCGATCGGGTCGCTGATATCTTTCTCGAACGGCTCCAAAGTGTCGTCAAATTCCCGCAGTAAAAAAGTTTTTTCCGATGCCGCCGGGTACAACAGGCTGATGGTGTCCGCGTGCGCGTGCGTCATACCCAGGATGTAATCGGAATTCCTGACCAGGTCGGCCGTGAGCGCGCGGCTGCGCTGGCTGCCGATGTCGATGCCCAGTTCCCGCATGGCCGTCACCGAATGCGGCGTCGGCGGCTGGCCGTCGACCGCGCCGAGCCCGGCGGACAGCACGCGGAATTCACCGCGGCCCTGGACCGCCTGCCGGAACAACCCTTCCGCCATCGGGCTCCGGCAGACATTCCCGGTACAAATAAATAGAACTGTTTTCATCCCGTGCAAAGATTCAAGTTGGGTCGTCAAACGCCAGTCGTCAATCTGAAATCACGACCGCGACAGCCGTAAAATGGACACGCCTTTGATGAAATCGATCCCCCGCGCCAGCACCGGGTCGCGGATGAACGGCGCCGGCGGCTCGGCCAACCGCTCCGGTTGCAGGTTCGAATCGTCTTCGCCGTCCTTGATCCGCGCCCGCACCAGGTCGGCCTCGCTGGTGTGATCGATGATCGGCAGAAATTCATTGGTCTTCGCCGAGGCCACCGGCGCCCGGTTGGTCGCGGCCATCCCGTACGGGTTTTCGAGGAATTCTTTTTCATCGGTCGCGGCCACCGAGACGGCGACGTCCGGTTTGACCTCTGCGGTCGCGTTGCCGAACACGAGCGCGCTGTGCGACTCCTGCAAATCCTTCGCCAGGGCGGTCGCCGCACCCGCAGTTTGCGTGTTGACCAATACCGCCAGCGGCAATTTTTTCCCGGCCAACACGTCGGCCGCCGACCGGGACGCCCCGATGTCCGTGCCCGCCGCAAATCGCAGGTCCAGGATGATGCCGATGATCCGGTTCGTCGCGCCGGCCGGGATCGATTGGAGCGCCGCCAGCAGGTCCTTGCCCGCGCTGTTGGCCTGGAAATAAATGATATTGCTCTCCAGCACCGAGGACTTCACCGGTTCGGCCGGGAGGACGCCGGCAGCGGCCAGCAGGAGCGCGATCGTCATCAAAAGACATCGTATCATCGTGGGTTTAAATTGCGTGACGGCATCGCGAAAGTAAAGGCCGTTGCGCAAACACCGCAGAAAATTTGTCGGATTCACCCCATCGGTGCCGATATATTCGTAGACATGACCACCGACTCTGACCTGCTCAGCCGGTTTGCGAAGGAAAACGCACAGGACGCGTTCGCTGAGATCGCCCGGCGTCACCTGAACCTGGTCTATTCCGCCGCGCTCCGACAGGTCCGGTCGCCGCAACTGGCTGAAGAGGTGGCGCAATCGGTTTTCTCCGACCTCGCCCGCAACGCCGCGAAGTTAAAGCCGGGGACGGTCCTGACGGCTTGGCTCTACGCCGTCACCCGCCGTTCCGCGGTCGATACCATCCGCCGCGAATCCCGACGACAATTGCGCGAACAGATCGCCGTGGAGATGAATGATATGAATGCGACCACCGATGAATGGACACAGATCGCGCCGTTGCTGGACGACGCGATGGCCGAACTCGACGAAACGGATCGCACCGCCGTCCTGCTGCGCTTTTTCGAGAACAAAACCCTTCGCGAAGTCGGGCAGGCGCTGGGGGCGACCGACGATGCCGCGCAAAAACGCGTGAGCCGCGCCGTGGACCGGTTGCGTGAATTTTTCTCGAAACAAAACGTGACGATCGGGACCGGCGGCCTAGTTGTGTTGATCTCCACCAACGCCGTCCACTCTGCGCCCGCTGGATTGAGCGCCGCGATTTTGACCGCCACCGCCGGAACCACCACCACCCTGGGAATAACTATGATTCACAAACTATTGATCACCAGCCTCATCGCCACCGTCGGCACCGGCGTGTACACCGTTCACCTGCAAAAACAGACGGCATTGCTTCAACAACAGCAAGCATCGCTGGCGCAGCAGATCCAACAGTTGACCCACGAACGGGATGACGCAAAGAACCAGTTGATCACAGCGCAACAAGCGAATGAACAGCTAAATTCCAATACTGAGCTCCTGAAATTACGCGGGGAAATGACCCGATTACGGAACCAACAAACTATTTCGTCACACCCGATATCACTCCATGCGACCAACCAATCACCTCGCACAGGTTCATCCCTGCAAGAAGCTCAAACCAATACCCCCTCCATCCAGGTGACCGCCGCATTTGTCAACATGTCGGAAGCAACCTACCAATCACTCTCGGAAGCATGGACAAAACCGGACGTCCACCTGTCCGCGAACCTGCGGTCAAAAGATTTCCGTGACTTCTTTTCCGGATATCCTGACGTAAACATTTTAGGAACCCCTTCGGTGATTACCCCGGACGGAAAAGAAGCGACCACGGAGGTCGTCCGGTCAGTCGAGGTGAACGGCACCAATGCGAACCTCGGTGTTATTCTCGATGTCATGCCGACCATCGTTCCGGGTGCCGGCGGCGTCGACCTGAAGCTTCATGCCGAATTGCGGGAACTCGCTGACGACGCCACGTCGAATATCCGGACAACGGTCGTTGAGGCGACACCAGGCGTGAAATTCAATAATGTTAATACCAACACTCCAGATTCCAACCACATCGTGATGCTGCCCACGAAGATCAGTGATAATCTTTCAGGGTCGCCACGCTATCTGGTGGTCTTCGTCACGGCCAACGCGGTTGACCCGTCTAAATTCAAGGAACGCCTCGTCAACGTCATCCAAAAAATGCCTCAATAATCAGAGCGCCTTCGCGGCGATATCGCGACGGAAATGCGCGCCCTCAAAACGAATTTTTTCGACGGCCGCGTACGCCGTCGCCTGGGCCGACTTCAAATCCTTACCCAAGGCCGTGACCCCAAGGACACGGCCGCCGTTGGTCACGATCTGTCCGTCCTTCGACGCCGTGCCAGCGTGGAACACTTTCACCCCGGATAATTTTGCGACTTCATCCAGGCCGCCGATCGATTTGCCTTTCGGATAATTGCCCGGATATCCACCGCTCGCCATCACGACGCAGACGCTCGGCATCGGGTTCCATTTCAACTCCATCCCGCCCAACGTCCCGCTCACGCTCGCATCCAGCAATTCGGCCAGGTCGCTTTCCAACCGCGTCAGATAAACCTGCGTCTCCGGATCGCCAAATCGTGCGTTGAATTCCAAAACCTTCGGTCCGGTCTTCGTCAACATCACGCCCGGATATAATATGCCGCGAAAATCGATCTGCTCCTCCGCGCAACCACGTAACCACGGCTGGAGGATCGCGTCGCCGACCTGCTTCAATTGGGCATCGTTCAGAAACGGCGCCGGCGAATACGTGCCCATGCCGCCGGTGTTCAATCCCTGGTCGCCGTCCAAAGCCCGCTTGTGGTCCTGCGACGTCGGAAACAGCTTTGCGACTTTTCCATCGCACAACGCGTGCAACGAGACTTCGATGCCTTCCAAAAATTCCTGGATGACCACGCGAGCGCCCGCGGATCCGAACGCTTTGCCGACCATGATCTCGTCCACCGCTTTTTCCGCTTCCGCCACGGAACCGCAGATCAATACGCCTTTGCCCAGCGCCAAACCATCGGCTTTGACCACACATTTGCCGTCGAGCGAGCCACAAAACTTTTTCGCCGCCGCTGCCTCTGAAAACGTACCGGCTTTTGCGGTCGGGATGCCATGCTTCTCCATGAATTGCTGCGAGAAAACTTTGGACGACTCGAACTGCGCGGCTTTTTGGTTCGGTCCCCAGATCCGCAACCCGTTTTTTTGGAACAAATCCACGATGCCGAGCGCGAGCGGGTTGTCCGGGCCGACGACCGTCAGATCGGCTTTCTTTTCCTGCGCGAAGGCGAGCAGCTTCGGGAGGTCTTCGGCGCTGAGGCCGACGCATTCGACAGGCGAACCGTTCTTCAACCGTTCCTGCGCGATGCCGGCATTGCCGGGCGCGCACCACAGTTGCGTCACGTGCGGTGACTGCGCGAGTTTCCAGACCAGCGCGTGCTCGCGTCCACCCGAACCGATGACCAGGAGTTTCATTTAGAATTTTATGACCTTCAAAAAAATCAACAGGTCGTAGCACAACGTCCACAGGTTCAGTGCCACCACCAGTACCTTCATACGCCCGACCGGCTTTCCGGCCAACCAGCCAAAGCCCCCGTGATACACCAATAACGACGTCACAAAACACGTTGGGACAAATAAGAACACACACGACGCCTCCATCGCCCCGTACCACCACAGTAAAAAGTGCAGGCCCCAGATCACGGTCGACACGGTGTATTCCAGGAGCTTCACCGCCGGGCCGTCTACCAATCCAGCCACCTCCGCCCGTTTTTGAGACCGTGCAAACCAGGCAAAACCAACCCCATGGACGATGGCGACGAAGGCGACCGTCAAAAGCAATCCCTCTCGAAATGAAACTTTAAGCGGTTCGATCAAGGCCAATCCGGCGACAAAGAAAACGGTGGCGACAAAACTGTAGACCGCGCAATCGACGGCGATCATATCGACGGACGACGGATATGGGCGTCGCAAGATCACTTAAACCACCCGCGATTCGCCTTTGCCTTTCACCACTTCGCCGATCACCCACGCGTCATGCTTCTGCGTGCGGATGAACTTCACGACGTCCTTCGCCTTATCGGCGGCAACGATGGCGACCATGCCGATGCCCATGTTGAACACCTGGTAAAGTTCTTCGTCCGGCACGCCGCTCTTCTCGGCGATCATCCGGAAGATCGACAGCATGTCCCAGGAACCTTTGCGGATGACGACGTC
>Ga0068855_100010409_pt1 | contig 11219 bp, 9 predicted proteins | sample KBSCornC52_FD_66592 | JGI IMG/M metagenome (GOLD analysis project Ga0068855, IMG submission 66592) | Corn rhizosphere microbial communities from Kellogg Biological Station, Michigan, USA - KBS Corn C5-2 | ecosystem: Host-associated > Plants > Roots > Rhizosphere > Soil ... | reverse complement strand
GGCGAGCCTGACCTTCCCCCACCCGACTACCCGCGCGCCGCTCACCATCGAAGCGCCGCTGCCACCCGATCTCCAGAGCTACATGGCCGCGCTCGAATCGCCCCCGGACCCGCCACCCAGCTCGTAGTCGAACCGGTAGGAGTGCTTGCCCTCGACGATGTCGATGGCCATCCGCCCGGAGAGCCCGGACAGCTCACCCGTACCCGAATCCGGGACGACCGAGACGGTCAAGGACGCCTGGCCGCGCGCCATCGAGCCGCTGTGCTGCAGCACGAAGCTTCCCGCGCGGCCGTCGAGGCGGCCCGTGACCAGCTCGATCGCCACGTAGCCGGCGGAGCCTTTGACGGCCGTGCCGGCGCTGAGCATCTGCACGACGCTGGTCGCGTCCAAGGCGCCGTGAAATCGCTTGCTGAACGAGACGCGCCCCAGAACGATGCCCCCTTCTGCCGCCTCGTAGTGAGGGTCGGGGCCCATGGTGAGATCGAACGGTCCGGCCACATGTCGGGTCATGAGGCCTCCGAGAATAGCCCGCCCACTGGCTCACGCCCTCAGAGGTTCGCCAGCGGCCCGGTGCAGAACGCCGGATCACCGAAGGTGGTCCCGGCCACGCCCATCAGGTTCAGGCACGACACCAGCAGATCATTGTGCGATGCCCTCTTGTAGGTCAGGAAGCGTCCCGTGCGCAGAGCGCCGCCCGCGCCGCCCGCCAGGACGTAGGGCATCTTGTCGTGCGAGTGCGCGTTGCCGCGCGCGAGCTCGTTGATCCAGATGACCAGCGTGTTGTCGAGCATGCTGGTCCCGTCGGCTTCCTTCGCCTTTTGCAGGGAATCGAGCAGGTAAGCGAGCTGCTGCGAGAACCAGACGTTGATCTTGGTGAGCTGCTCGATCGTGTCGGCCACGCCATCGCCGTCGTGAGACAGGTCGTGGTGCCCGCGCGTGATGGCCGGATCGACCCAAGTGAACCGGACATTGCCCACCGACTGTTCCCATTGCAGCGTCCCCACCCGCGTCAGATCGCAGGCCAGCGCCATCATCAGGAGGTCGGTCTGCAGCTTGCCCACCATCGGGAAGCTCGCGTTCGACTTGTAGTCCAGCTTCCCGGGGTCGGCGGGCTTCGAGCACGTGGCGCCACCGGCTCCGACGGCCGTGAGTCGCGTCTCGAGGTCGCGGATGTTCGTCAGGTGCTCGTCGAGCTTGGCCCGATCGGCGGCGCCGAGGCGCGGATTGAGCTTGGTGTAGCTCTGTTGGACGGCGTCGAGCACCGACTTCCGCTCGGCCTGCTTGCGCGCGATCGCGCCGGCGTCGGCGCCGACCGAGGCGAAGACGCGGGTGAAGACCGACGACGGGTTGTTGTCCGGCGGCAGCGGCTGGTTCGCGCCGGCGTAGGCCGTGTAGCCCCACACCGTGCCCAAGCTGCCCGCCTGGACGCCCAGCTCCAGCGACTTGAACTTCGTCGACGTGCCGATCGAGCTCGCGATGGCCTGATCGACGGAGATCCCGCCGGCCAGGCCGGCCGGATCGCCCGCCCCCCCCTGGGTGGTCCCTTCCAGCAGGCCGATGCCGGTCAGCGCGGTCCCCATCCCCTTCATGTGATCGTCGCCGGGCCGCGCGCTGTAGCCCCCCACCTTGTTCTCCACTCCGTCGAGGATCACCAGGCGCTGCTTGTGCGCCTCGAGCGGCGCGAGGATGCGCGACAACGTGAAGCTGGTCTCCGTCCCGGTCGGGATCCAGTTCTCGTGAATGCCGCCGTCCGGGCTGAAGAACACCAGGAAACGCCGGGGAGGCGACGCGGCCGCGCGCGCCCTTCGTTCGAGAGGCGTCATGACCTCGAGGAACGGCAGCCCGATGGCGATGCCCCCTGCCCCGCGCAGCAAGGCGCGGCGGTCGATCCGGAACGGCTTCATGGCGCATCTCCGACGAGCGTGACCTGGCGGTACAGAAAAGCGTCCGTCTCGACCAGCGCCGAGAGCAGATCGCGAACCTTGTAGCCGCCGCCCGCGAAGCGCGCCTGGATCGTCGCCAGGTTGCACCCGTCGGCGTCGGTCTCACCCCGGCCGTAGCCGTAACGGAACCACTTGGTGGCCATGCACGAGCGCACCTGGCCGCTCGACGCCAGCTTGGCGCCGAGCTCCAGCACACCGTGGAAGGGACCGTCGACGTCGCTCTCCGTCAGCTGACCACCGTCGTCGACGGGCTGGCCGTTCTCGGTGTCGCGGTAAAGGCCCGCCCCGTCGAACTTCTCGAAGCCGAGCCCTATGGGATCCATGAGGTGGTGACAGGCCGAGCATGCCCCGTCCGCCGCGTGCTGCTCGAAGCGCTGGCGCGTGGTCAAGGTCGCGCTCAGGTCGGGCGGCTTGATCATCAGGTCGGCGGGCGGCGGCGGCAGCTCCATGCACAGGATCTGCTCGCGCACGAACTTGCCGCGATGAACCGGCGAGGTCTGGTTCGCCTTCCCCAGCAGGCTGAGCAGCCCCCCCTGAGTCAACAGGCCCCCCCGGAACGCGCCGGCGACCGTCGTCTTCACGAACGCGGTGCCGGTCACCCCGGTCAGGCCGTAGTAGCTGGCCAGCGCTCCGTTCACGAAGGTGTAGGGCGCCGTGAAGAGCGCGGCCAGATCGCCGCCGTCGGGATCCCACGTCGCGTCCTCGAGGAATCGATCGATCTCCTCGCGCATGAGGCCCGCGATGGCCGGCGAGAACTTGGGGAAGATCTTGGCGTCCTTTTCGATCGCGCCGATCTCCCCCAGGTGCAGCCACTGCGCGTTGAAGTCCGCCACGACGGCGTGTGCGCGGGGATCCATGATCATCCTCCGGGCCTCGGCGGCGATGCTCTCCGGTGAGCTCAGCAAGCCGCCCCGAGCGGCCGCGATCAGCTCGGCGTCGGGCATGGTGTGCCACAACAGGTACGAGAGGCGCGACGCCATCTCCCAGTCGTCCAGCTTCACGACCGACGGCGCGACCGGGGCGGCGCCCAGCTCCACGCGGTAGAGAAAGCGCGGAGACTGCAGCGCCGTTTCGATGACCAGCCGGATCCCCGTCTTGAAATCGGTCGCCGCTCCGGCGGCGAACGCCGCCTGCAAGGCCGCCGTATCGTCCGCGTCGAGCGGGCGCCGGTAGGCGCCTTCGCCGAAGGTGGCGATGAATTGCTTGGCGCAAACGTCGGCGCCCGCCGGGCCGGCGGGATCGCAGGGGAGCAAGCGGGACCAGTTCGCTTCGACGGCGTTCGTCGCGATCGCCTCGGCCGCCAGCAGATACTGCTCGGCCAGCACGGGCGAGACCGTCAGGGCCTGCGCGTTGTTGTCGAAGCCGAGTCGGAGCTCCTCGGCCGGGAAACGATCGGCCACCCCGCTCGTGTCGCCGAGCAGGTCACGCACGGTGTTGCTGTACTCGAGGCGCGTCAGGCGCCGGACGTACGATGGCCCCGGACTCGGGCCGGCGTCGGCCTGGCACAGCGGCGCCGTCATCCCCGTCGGGCCTCCGTCCCCGCCCGTCCCCGACCGCCCGGGGGACATCACCACGCCGGTGCACGAGAGCTCGGCCAGCATCGCGCCAGCCCACAGGCACGCGGTGGCCCTCCTGAACGAGTTGATTGTCGACATCTTCACCTCCGGTGACGTCCTCCTCGCATCCCGACGGCGCCGGCGCGCGGCCGACGTGACGCGAAACGGGAAGCGCGAAGGGGGAGACGCTCGAACGAAAATCGGGTTCGATTCGAGCGGGAGAAGAAAAATATTAACAGCGCGATCACTCAATGAAGCACGCAAAAGCCACCGTCATAAAATTAACGGAGACATGTAGTCTCCGGTCGGTGCCCGCCGCGAGCCCGCGCGCGTTTCCGACGGAGAAATGCGGCGCGGGTGGTTGCGCAACATCGCGCGCAACATCGCGCGCAACATCGCGCGCGACATCGTCGCCGAAATTGCGCGTTGCCACGATGCCACCCAATGACACGGGCACCGCGTGGCCGGCGCGTGCGCCCAATCTAACGATACCCGCGCGCGCCAAGGCGCGCTCACACGTGTGGTATGAGCATCGAATGCTCGTCGGCGCGCTGCCCGGCCTGATCTTTCTGGCGGCTGGCGTTCGGATCGAGGGCAGCGCCACTTGTCCCACAGCGGCGCGGGTAGCGTCGTACCTGGCGCCGCTCCTGCCCGGAGCGTCGGTGGCGGCCGCCGGCCCAGAGAGCGCCGGCGCCGGCGCGCAGGACGAGTCGGCCGATCGAGCCCGACTCACCGACGAGGGTGCCGACGTGGTCGTCGTCCTCACCCGCCCGAGCGAGGGGATCGTGGGCACGCGACGTTTCCCGCGCAGCTATACCTGCGACGGCCTGGCTTCGGCGATCGCCGTGTCCGTCGCCGTGTGGGCCAGCGACGTCCACCCCGATTACGCGGCCGCCCGCCTGACGGCGGCGCCCGACGTGACGGACCCGGTGAGGCTGTCGGCCCGGCGAGGCCCGGCCACGGCGCCCTCCCCGCCCCCGGCCTCCGAGCGCTGGCGCTGGGGCGCCGGCCTCGCCCTGGGCGTGGGTGGCTCGATCGACGTACCGGCGGCCGCCGGTGACCTGCTGGCCATCGGCTGGTGGCGGCCGCCTCTCGCCTCGACCGCGCTGCGCGCCGAGCTCGAGGCCCAATCGGAGCGCGACCTGACCGTGCAGGCAGGCCACGGCGCATGGCGGCGGTTCGCGCTCGGCCTGGGCGTCGAGCGCACGCTCGCGCGCGGGACCGACCCGTCGGGGGCGGGGTGGCTGCGCGCGTTCGCGACCGGGCGGGTGGCGCTGCTTCAGCTTCGCGGAGACGGCTTCGCGGTCAATCACGGGGAACGCGTGACGGACGTGGGCGCCAGCCTGGGGCTGCGCGCGGTCCGCGCGCAGGGCCACTGGGCGTCGTGGATCGAGCTGGCCGCGACCCTGTGGCCCATCGGCCAGGAGCTGCTGGTGACCGCGGCGGCGACCAGCAGCCGCCGCTTGCCCGTCTTCGAAGCCTTCGCCCGGGTGGGTTGGGGATGGGGGGCCGGCCAATGACGGGCGACCGGCCCGGCGGTCGGATCGGGGGCCGGGCGGGAAAAGGGTTTGTCAGGCGCAGAGCCCTACCGGCACTCACCGAGGAGGTATCACGCGCCGTGCGCCCGCCCCCGCAGAATGCCCCTCGCCCGGTCCCTAGGGGGATGGGGATGGTCGGGTCGAAGCCCGCGCCTGGCCTGACCCTGCTTCGCCCGGCCGCCCCCGATGACGAACGGGATCGTGATCTGCGGGACGCGGTCGCCGCTGGGGACGTGGAGGCCGTCTACCGGCGCTACGGCGCCCGGGTGTCGCGGTGGGCGGCCCGCCTCGCGGGTCCTGGGCTGGACCTCGAAGACATCGTGCACGACGTCTTCCTGGTGGTCTTGCGGCGCCTCGCCGAGTTCCGCTGGGACGCGCGGCTGTCGACTTGGTTGCACGAGATCACCATCCGCGTCGTGCAGGCGCATCGTCGCAAGCGCCGGCTGCGCACATGGCTGTGGCCGTTCGCGCGCACGCCCGACGGCGAGCCCGCGCCCGTGGCCGGCCGCGACTTTGCCCGCGCCGACTCCCGCGACCTGGAAGAGCACCTCGCCGACGAGCGTTTGTCGCCGCTCGAGTCGGCGGAGCGCCGCGAGGCGACGGCGTTGCTCTATCACTTCCTCGAGCAGCTGTCGGAGAAGTATCGGAGCGCGGTGGTGCTGTTCGAGATCGAGGGCCTCCCTTGCCAGGAGATCGCCTCGTTGACGGGCACGTCGGTCGCCAACGTCTGGGCGCGCGTCTCGCGCGGCCGCGAGCAACTCATTCAGGCCTTTGCGACGTGGGAGAGCGGCGTTGCCTCCGGAGCGGCTCCGTCCCGCTTCCCGCGGGGGGCGAACCAGGGAACGAAAGGACGATCGCGGTGAGGGCCCCACCTCGAGAGGACGACGGCATCACGCCGGAGCCGCTCGTCCGCCTGGGGGCGTTGCCCCCGCCTGGCGGCGCGGCGGCCCGCTCGCCGAGCTATGAAGAGCGCGCCGGAGCGTTGATTCGGCGGTCCGCTCCGCCGGAGGGCCTGGCTGACGGAGAGCTGGAGCAGGTCTGGAGACGGCTGGCACGAGCGCGCCGTTCGGCCGCGCCGCGCGTCCTCGGACCCTGGACGTGGACGCGGTGGAGCGTGGCGATGGCGGTGCTCGGCGTCTCCGGCGCGGCGGTGGCGGCCGTGACGGGCGCCTGGACGTGGCCGCGCGTCGCGTGGCACCAGGTCGACGGATCACGGTCCTCGCCGACCTCTCGGACCACGGCCTCGGGTGCACCGCGGGCCCGTCCACGCGCGGCCGCGGCGCGCGGTCTCGCCGCCAGCCAACCCGCCTCGGCCGGGGACCCGCCGGCGGTGCCCCCCGCCGCCATGGCAGAGGCGCCGCTTCCTCCGGCGGTCGGGCAGGCCACGTCCTCGCCGGCGTTATCGCCGCCGGAGCGTCCGCGCCCCACCACGGCCACGCGTTCACCCGGCGCGCTCGGGGGTCCGTCCCGCTCGTCCGCCGCGGCGCCCCTCTCTCATCCTTCGATCGCTGCGCTCAGCGCCGCGGCTTCCGTTCCCGCCGGGGTGACACCGGCGCCCTTCACGGCAGCGTCTCCGGCGCCCTCTCCGGGCGCGCTTCCTGCGGCTGACCTGGCGGCACGCCCCGGTGATCGGGCGCTGGCCGAAGAGGGAGAGCTGCTGGGCCGTGCCGTCGCGCGGCTCCGCCAGGCCCACGATCCGACAGGGGCGATCGCCGAGCTGGATCGCTACGCTGCCCGGTTCCCGTCGGGCGTGCTCCACCGCGAGGCGCAGGCGGCGCGCGTGGATGCGCTCCTCCTGGCCAGACGGCCCGCCGACGCACGACGCGTGCTCGAGCAGCTCACCTTGGGCGGGGACGCGCGCGATCGCGAGCTCCGCCTGATTCGGGCCGAGCTGGCGGCCGAGAGCGCGCCCGCCCACGCCCTCGAAGACTTTCGGGCGGTGTGGGCTGCGCACCCGGCGGGGTCCACCGGAGAGCGCAGCCTCTGGGGAATGGCGGCTTGCCATGCCCGTCTCGGTGACGAGCCGCGGACGCGCGCCGCGCTGGAGCTCTACCTCGCCCGTTTTCCGGACGGACCGCACGCGGCCGCGGCCCGGGCTCGCCGCGAGTGAATCGGGCCGCCCAGCGCGCGTGTCAGGCGACCGCGGTACGTGTCAGGATCGCTCGGACTGGAGCACGAAGCCTTCATGATGACGAAGAGCGCGATCAGCAGCGCACGGCCGATCGCGCGCCTGATCCCGGCAGGAGCTGCGTGCCTCGCGCTGCTGTCCGGATGCGTGAACGAGCGGCACCTGATTGGCGAGGGCCCGCCGACCGGCATGGGCGGCAGCGGTTCCGGTGGCGGCGGTGGTGCCGGCAGCGGCGGCACCATTTCCGACGCCAGCGCCGGCGGCTCCGACGCGAGCGCGCCCACGCCCGATGCGAGCCCAGGCTCCCCTGACGGCGGACCGTCTCCAGACGCCTCCACCGTCGACGTCATCGGCCTCGGCGACGAGCCTGCCGCGGGCTGGCCCCTCGCCATCTCGCCGCAAGAGGTGGCCCAGCGCCTCGCGCAATTCGTCCTGCGCCAGCCGCCCAGCGCCGCGCTCACGACGGCCATCGTCGCGGCGGCTCCACGGACGAACCAGGACGTCGGTCAGCTGGCCGACGGCCTGTTGCTTCAGGACGGAAGCGCCGCCGGGCGCGCGGCCTTCTATCGCTGGTGGCTGAATTTCGACTCATTCGCGACGGTCACGCGCGATCCCACGCTGTTTCCGCTGCTGACGGATGCCGTTCGTCAGGCTTTCCTCGACCAGACCCTGGCCTTCGTCGAGGACGTCACCTGGCGAACCGACGGCGATCTCGCGACCTTGCTCACCGAGCCCGCCGCGTACGTGTCGGCCGCGACCGCCCCGTGGTTCCCGGGGACCGCCGCCCTGGTGACGGGGGCCGAGATGACGCGCGTGACGTTGGACGCTGCCTATTACGCCGGCCTCGTCACCCAACCTCCGCTGGTCGCGAGCGGCCCCTTCCCCAAGCGCCCCGAGCCGAGCCGACGGGGCCACGACGTGCTGACGCGCTTTCTCTGTCAGCCAATTCCCCTCGAGCCCCCCGACTCCATGCTCAGGCCGGGCGAAATACCCGCGGGGATGACGATCCGGGAGTGGGCGTCGGAGGCGACAGGGTCCGGGCCTTGCGCCGCGTGCCACAGCTTCATCGACCCGGTCGGCTTCGCGTTCGGGCATTTCGACGCCGTCGGGTCCTTTCAGCTGACCGAGGGAGGTCTCTCGGTCGACACGACGGGAGAGCTGAGAGCCGCCGGCGGCCAAGGATTCAGCGGCGCTTCGGACCTCGCCCGCATCCTCGCTGACTCGCCGGCCGTGACCACGTGCTTCGCGCTGAAATGGCTGGCCTTCGCCCGCGGTACGCCTTCCAACGCCGACGACGTGTACCTGATGGCCGACGACGCGGCCACCGCCAGCGAAGTCGACTACGTCGTCAAGCGCGCGACCGTCAAGGGTGGCTTGAACCTGCGCGCCACCATCCGCGCCGTCACGGAAACGCACAGCTTCCTGGATCCCTAGTCCCCTACGACCTAGGCGTGAGCTCTTCCTCGGCGATGCGCTTGACCATCGCTGGCTCGAAGCGGCCCTTGTTGGCCTTCATGATCTCGCCGACCAGGCGGCCGGCCTGCTTGGGGTCGGCGACGCCCGTCTTGGCGATGGCCTCGCGGACGGCCGCGCGCACCTCGTCCTCACCGGCGGCCTTCGGAAGGAAGCGGCCGCACAGCTCGATCTCGAAGTCGATCTGAGGAAGCGCGGCCGCGCCCCGCTCGCCGACCGCCACGTACTCCTCGCGCGTCTTGCGGAGCTGCTTCTGGTAGCTCGCGATGACGTCCAGCCACAGCGCATCGTCGAGGGGCCCCTTGAAGCCGGCGGCCGTGCGCCGCTCCATGTGCTTGGTCTTGATCATGCGCACGCAGTCGGCGGTGCGCATGTCGCGGGAACGGATGGACTCCTTCAGCAGGTCGGCGATCTGGGCTTCGATGGACATGGCGATGATTCCTCGGTCGTACAAGCTACCGCGGCGGGGGGCGCGCGTCACGTTCATGCGCGCCGCCCCGACCGCGTCTTACCGCAGGGGCTCAAGGGACCACGCAGGCCGCGCGCGTGGTCCAGTCGGTGCCGCCGCGTCCGTCGTGAACCACGAACGTGAACTGCACCGGCGTCGCGGCACCGATGTCGGCGACCTTCGGCGCGTCCCAGCGGGCCTCCCCCACCGGATCGGCGGTCGCGTCGTCGGCCTCGATGAAGGTGTAGGCGCTCTTGAACTTGCCGGCGGTCGCGAACTGCGAGACCTGCAGGCTCTCGCGCTTCGTGGTCTCGACGGGCGGATCGCCGTACAGGATCGTGTAGGTCTCGCGATCGGCGCCGGCAGTGGCGATGCCGATGATGTGCTTCTCGGTGCCGGCCTGCACGCGAGGGACGGCCGCGCCGGCCGCGCACGGATCGTCGCCGGGTGCGGTGGCTGGCCAGGACGTGCCGTCGAACGTGAAGGCGCGCTCGGCCGTGGGGTTGTGGTTCGCGACGGTCGGACCGCCCACCAGGATGGTGGCGGTGGCGGTCGTCCCCGGCTTGCCGCCCGAACAGCTCGGAAGACCGCTCGTCGGATCGAAGGCCGGCTGCGAGTCGACGCACACCCGCCCGTAGAGCAGCAGGTTCTGGGCGGCGCCCAGCTCGGCGGCGTCCGGAGCGGTGATGGTCATGCGCGGCGGATCCTCCGTCCCCTGGAACAGCGCGAACGGCGCGCTGCCGCAGTCGAGCCGCGTCGAGGCGGCCGCTGGCGCGCAAAGCGCGAACGCCCAACCGAGGGGTGGCGTCTCGGCCGGAGACTCCACCAGCCAGGTCACCGTGGCGGACTCGCCGGGCTGCGGCGCGGCCCGGGTCGGGTCACTGCCGTCCCCCGCCACGACTCGAGCGCCGAGGACGCGCGTGGTCTTGATGAGCGACGCCGGGTCGAAGGTCGGCCCGCAGCCGGCCAACGTCAGGGCGGTCAGCGCGAGGGCGGCGCCGGCCAGGACCAGGCGCGTGGTCTTCTTGTCAGCGGATCGGTCAAGGATGTCTTTGCGGTTCGTCATGATCGTTCTCTCGGCAGAGGGGGTGAATGTGACGTCGGGCCTTCCGACCTGAGGCAGCGGGCGGGTGGTCGTCATGGCGGTCGCTCCTAGAGCTCACCGCGCAGGCCGATGCTGGGAATCACAGGCAGGCCCGGGATGGTCCCCGACTTCGTGAAGTCGAAGTTGTAGATGCGGCCCTCGTCGCTCTTGTGGTTGTAGGCGTTCTGCAGATCGAGGTAGGCGGCAAGGCTCCCCGACTTGATGCTCCAAACTTTCTCGACTCGAAGGTCGGCGCGGTGGAACGCGTTGCTGCGGTCGCTGTTCACGGCGCCGTAGATCGCCTTGTAGGTGTCGGTGTTGGCGTTGTAGACGCTGCCCACCACCGGCGTCACCGGGTTGCCCGTGACGTAGCGGAACGTCCCCGACAGGTTCCAGCTCGCGCCGAGGCGATACGATCCTGCCAGGGTCAGGATGTGCGTCTGGTCCCAGTTGAACAAGCGCCAGTCGGCGTCGGCGTGGTCCTTCCGCTCGCTGCGCGAGAGCGTGTACGACAGGAAGCCGTTCGACTTGGACGTCGGGCGCAGGCGGGCGGACACCTCGGCGCCGTAGATGCGGCCGATCCCGTCGTTGTTCAGGTTCTCGCCGGGCACCGGGCTGTTCACGGTCAGCTGCGACAGGCGCTTGTAGAAACCCTCGACGGTGACCAGCAGGCGCTCGCCCACGTTCTGCTCGGCGCCCAGGCTGTAATGCTGGGCGCGGGGCGTCTTGAGGTGCGGGTTCCCGATGACGGGCAACACCTCGGCGAAGTCGGGCACCTGAGAGAACAGGCCCACGCCCGCCTTCAACGTGGTGCCCGGCGCGAGCTGAAAGCGCGACGTCAGGCGCGGATCGAAGGCCCAGCGCGAGATCTCGTCGAAGTAGTCGACACGAGCGCCGGGCACCAGCGTCAGGCGCTCCGTCACCTGCCAGATGGCCTCGAGGTACGCCGCCGGGTGGAAGAAGTTGTACCTGCGCTCGAGCTGGTAGTAGGTCTGCCCGGTCAGCGGCCCGAACGTCTCGGGATCGCCGTCGAACTGCGTGACGCGCGG
>Ga0068855_100010407_pt1 | contig 11220 bp, 9 predicted proteins | sample KBSCornC52_FD_66592 | JGI IMG/M metagenome (GOLD analysis project Ga0068855, IMG submission 66592) | Corn rhizosphere microbial communities from Kellogg Biological Station, Michigan, USA - KBS Corn C5-2 | ecosystem: Host-associated > Plants > Roots > Rhizosphere > Soil ... | reverse complement strand
AAGTTGAACGTCGGCGACCTGGCCGCCGATCCGGCGGCGCTGAAGGTGCTGCTGCTGGTCACCGACGGGCGCGACTTCGCCGATCCCAAAGGGGAGGGGCCCGGCAACTTCGCCGAGCTGGGCTCCCGGCTGCGGCGCGCCGGCATCACCTTGCTGGTCGCGCGCTACCGGCCCGAGGCCGACGCGGCGCAGGCGGCGGGAAACCTGCGCGACCTCCACGACGCCGCGGGCGGCTTCCTCAGCGCGCGCGATCAGGTCGAGGATCTCGAGAACACGCTCGAGTCGCTGGGGCAGGCGGTGGCCGACCTGCAGCGCGTCGAGCTGGAGGTCCCCTGGTCGTGGCGCCTCTTCAGCGGCTCGCACCGCGTCTCCGCGCGCCTGACCGGCGCGGACGGCGAGGGGATGACGATCGAGGCGGGCGCCGTCACCATCGGTCCGGGCGGCGCGCGCTGGGCCATGTTCGGCCTGATCCTGGCCGCCGGGCTGACGGCGGCGGGGATGACCCTGTTCGCGCTGCGCCGCCGGGGGGGCGGCGGCCCGCCGGCCAGCGCCGAGGCGGTCCTGGGCGCCGCCCACGACCTGATCCGGCGCGGCGCCTCGCCCGAGCGGGCCGCCGAGGAGCTGGTCCGCCGCTTCCCCGACGCGCCCGCCTTGCTGATCGACCTGGACGAGAGCCTGCTGGCCGATCCGCGCTTCCCGTACCTGCGCACGCGGCCCGGGCGCAAGCGCATGCAGGAGATCCGCGACCTCTTGGCCGAGCGATCGGGCGACAGCGCCGGTCTGGGCGACAGCCTGGCGCGCGTGCTGGCCGAGGCGGTCGGAAACCACCTGGCGCCCGAGGAGGCGGCCGAGAAGGTGAACGCGCACGCCACCGCCGAGGAGCGCGCCGCGTTCGTGGGGCTGGATCTGGACCGGCTGGCGGAGGCCTTGCGCGGCGCCGCCCGCGCGCACCCCGCGCTGGGGACGCCGCGCGCCCGGGGCGTGGCGGTGGCCGTGCAGGACGCGCTGCGGACGGGCGAGAACGCCTCGCGCGGCGTGGCGGTCGGCTGGCTGGTCCGCGCCGGCGGGCCGGGACGGCGCGGCCAGACCCTGCGCCTGGCCGCCGAGCGGACCGTCATCGGCAGCGGCGGCACCTGCTCGCTGCGGATCATGGAGGACCCGACGCTGGCCCCCGAGCACGCCGAGGTCGTCGCCGGCGACGAGGAGTTCACGATCGCGCCGCTGGGCGGGGCCGTGCGCATCGAGGGTCAGCCGGTCGTGCGGCGGCAGACGCTGGTCGACGGCGAGACGATCGATCTCGGCGCCGGGATGTACGTCTTCAAGTGCGCCAGCGTCGGCAACCTGGCCACCGTGCGCGGCACCAAGGGCACGATCCGTCGCTGAGCGCCCGACCGGTCAGAAGTTCGTCTGCACGCCGAACGAGAACCGGTGCTGCCGGTACACCAGCGGAATCCCGGTCGTCTGCGGGATGGGGATCGCGATCTCGCCCGGGTCCAGGATGAATCGGACGTGGCTGCCGGCGCGGATCGCGATGCCCAGCGGTGAGACGGCGAAGTAAGGACCGACGGAGCCGCTCCTGGCCGCGAAGGTATCGAAGTTCAGCACGCTGATGCCGACCGCCAGCGTGAAGCGCGCCTCCAGGTAATCGCGCACGTCCAGGCGGTAGATGCCGACCGCGTACACGTTGGTGGCCCCCAGCACCTGGTGGCCGCTGTCGACCGAGAACCAGGGGTTGAGCTCGGCGTCGGCGCCGACGGTGACGGCCTTGGTGAGGTCGTAGCGCAGGCCGGCCCCCACGTCCCAGGCGGCGTTGTCGATGCCGATGGCCCCCTTGACCACGACACCGAAGCGGCGGAGCTCCAGCAGCTGCTGCTCCTCGGGCGTGGCCTTGGCGATCAGCCCGCCTTTCACCTCGCCGCGCCCGTCCTCGCCGTCGTCTTTCGACTTCGCGCCGTCGTCTTTCGATTTGGCGCCGTCGTCTTTCGATGCGGCGGCGACCGCGTGGACCGGCAGGCTGAGCATTGCGAGGACGGCCAGCATCGCGGATCCGTTGCGCCGACGGCCGCGCCGTCGCCGGGCGCCACAGGCCAGGATCACCCCACAGAGCAGCACGATCTCCGCGGGCCGACTGGATCGGCTGCCCGCGTCCACGGTGCATCCCGCGGCGCTGGTCTGGAAGCGCTGGGGGGCGTCGCACCAGCCGTTCGCCTGCTCGCAACCCGGCTGGATGCCGAACCAGCTGTCCAGCACCAATGACGCGCGGGCCAGGCGCCCGGCGCGGCCGCCGTCATCCGACGCCACCGCGGCCAGCAGCTCCGCGGCCGCCTGCTTCGCCGCAGCCACCCGGTCGTATGCCGTGTCGCTGTCGGGCTGCGTCGGCCCGCACTGGTCCAGCGCGTAGAGGTGCTGAAAGCCGTCGCGCGCCTCGTCGTAGTTGTCGCCCACCCAGTCGACCCAGTTGAGCACGGTCTTCACCTGGTGCTCGTCGGCGGACCGGAAGACGTGGCTGAAGCCGTCCTCCAGCGCGTGCGTCGCGCATCCCATGTGGAACGCGTAGCGCGGCAGCGGGACGTCGGCGGGGCCGCGGAACTCCAGGTGCAGGCGGACCGATTCGGTCGCCATCAGGTCCGGCACGTCACCGTCGCCCAGCGCCAGGCCCACTTGCTCGAGGATGTAGGCGCGACAGTTCGCGACGGCGCTGGCGTTCCCGGCGTCGCCGTCGTCGGTGGAGGCGCGCAGGCAGTGCGTCCGTTGCAGATCGGGCACCGCCGCCAGCTGGGCCAGCGCGGCCACGTCCTCGGGAGCGTCAGGCCCGAGGTCCACCCACAGGTTGCCGACCAGAACGCCCAGCGCCCAGAGGTTGCGGGCGGAGGGCGCGACGGAGATGGGCAGCTCCTGAAGCAGCAGCGCATCGTCACCGGTCAGCGGCGGCGACGTCGCCGAAAGCGGCCACCCGGATCGCGCCAGCGCGTCGGTGGTGATGCCCTGGTGGCAAGGCGTGACGAACGCGCGGGCGCGCGCCTGCAACGCGACCATCGTTCCCAGGACCGCGACGCCCCGCGCAAAATGCGAACTCGTGCGCATCGGCGCGAATCTAAGTACGGCCGCGCACAGGCGAGACGGCGACCTAAGAGTTTTTCGGGCTTGGCTCCTGGATCCAGGCTGCTCGCTCCCGAGGGGTCGCTCCCGAGAGCGGGTACGGCCGTTCGTTTTCGTGAATATGTTCCCCGTCAGCCGGATGCCGAGACGCAGCGCGCTGTGCCTGCTCATCGTGTCGGCCCTCGCGGGCGCGGGCCTCGCGCGCGCGGAGACCGCGCCGCCCGCGCCGCCGGATCCGAACGCGCCACGCATCGCTCCCCCGTCGCCCGCCGCGTCGCCCGACGACGTCGAGCAGGCCAAGGCCGCCGCGGAGAAGGCGGCGCCGACGCCGATCGTCCCCAGTCCGACGAACCCTCTGCGCCCCGCGTTCCAGCTCTACGCCGAGCTCGATCTGCCCGTGCTGGCGATCGGCCTGGTGTTCGGCGAGGCGCGCGCCTTTCGCGCGCAGAAGGCCTACTGCGCGCCGCTCTGCGATGCGAGCACGCTCAACGCCGTCGATCGCGTGACGGCCGGCTACTGGAGCCCCCGCTGGCAGACCGCGTCGGACTACGGGCTTTATGCGGTTTTCCTGGGGGCCGGCGCGGCGCTCCTCGCCGACGAAGGGCTGTCTTCGGGCCTCAACGATCTGGTGGTGGTCGCCGAGAGCGGCCTGGCCGCGACCGCGCTCGCGTCGATCATGACGATCGCCTCGGCGCGTCCGCGCCCGTACATGTACGGGGAGAAGGCGCCGCTCGACGCGCGCAACAGCCCGGACGGCGGCCTCTCGTTCCTCAGCAGCCACGCCGCCGAGGGCTTCGCGGTGGCCACGTCGACGTTCATGACGTTGCGCCGGCTGCACCCTCATTCGCGCGCCACCTGGATCGCCATGGTGGTGGGAGGCGGCGTGGCGGCGTTCGTCGCCACCGCGCGCGTCATGGGCGGGATGCACTTCATCAGCGATTCCGTGGGCGGCACCGTGGTGGGCGTGTCGCTGGGCGTGCTCATCCCCTCCTTGCACCGGTCGCCCGTGGCCGTGGTGCCCGTCGCGGCCGAGGGGGGGCAGCGCGGGATCGCCATCGCGGCCCGCTTCTGACCGCGATGGCGCCGCTGGTGTGGCTGCTGGTCGTCCTGGCGAATCCCGCGGCGACCGGCGGGGAGCCGACGGAGGCGGCGCCCGTGCAGGCGCCCGCCGCTCCGCCGGACCTTTACCAGCTGCACCTGGCCGTCGACCTGCCGGTCACGGTGGTGGCGGGCAGCGCCGGCCTGGCGCGGGTCCTGTTCGAAGATCAACTGGCTCGAAAGAGCTGTCCGTGCGATCCGAGCAGCGTCAACGCGCTCGATCGCCACGCCATCGGGAATCACAGCGCGGCCGCGTCGATCGCCGCGAACGTCACCGTCTACGGCGTGATGGGGGCGCTACCGCTGGCCGACCTGCTGGACGTCGGCTGGAGCCGGACCTGGGGCGAAGACCTGGTGGTCTACGCGGAGACCATCGCCGTCGACACCGCGCTTCAAAACGCCGCCAACTTCATCGTGGCGCGCCCGCGTCCCCGGACCTACGCGGGCGATCCGGAGTTCCTCAACTCGGGCGAAGGATACGTCTCGTTCTACGCCGGCCATGTCTCGACGGCGTTCGCCACGCTGTCGATGGCGGCGTTCACGATTCGCCACCGCCACGGCGAGCACGTCTGGCCCTGGATCGTGGCCGGCCTGCTGGGCGCCAGCGTCGGCGTCGAGCGCGTCGCCTCCGGCCATCACTTCCCCACCGACGTCGCCGCGGGCGCCGTCGCCGGCACCGCCATCGGCATCACCATCCCCTGGCTTCACCTCCGCCGGAGCCGCTCGCCACTGGCGCTCACGGCGATGGCCGGGCACGGCCTGGGGCTGACCGGCGCCTTCTGAGTCGCACGCGGGACCGGCGCTACTCGTCGTCGCCGTCGTTGCGCTTGTTGCCGTCGCCCTGCGTGACGCGGGCGTAGGCGTGGGCGAACTCGGCGCCGAAGATGGCGGCGTGCAGCTCTTGGTCGTCGGTCAGCGCCTGGTCGAAGCGTTCGAGGTAGGCCTTCCAGTGCGTCTTGGCCTTGGCGGCCGAGAACAGGCGGCCCCCCACGTCCAGGTCGTTGGCGCGCGGGTCCAGCGACTGCAACAGCGCGCGGACGCCCTCGGTGACGGCCTCCATCATGGCGATGTGGTGGATGCCGAAGTCGGCGAAGATGGCGATGAGGTCGTGCGTGACCGTCGCCACGTCCACCTGGGGCGACAGCAGGTGGTCGAGGATCTCGCGGCTGGATCGCGCGCGGTGGAGCGGCGTGCGGCCGTTGATGGTGCGGACCCCCACCTCGGCGCCGAATTGCTCGTACCCCTTGCGGAGGCCCACGAAGGCCTCGCTGAACGCCTCGAGGATCTTCTGGCGGCGGGCCAGCGCCTCGGCATCGGCGCCGGGCTCGACGGGCGGCTTGTCCAGGACCGGATACGCGCCGGACGGCGAGCGCCCGGGCTCGCCGAACCGTGGAAGGGCCGAGGGGGCCGACCGGCCGGGCCCGAACGGATCCTCGGGGACGCGCCCCCAGGCCATCGTCTTGCGCGGGCCCGTCTCGCTGGCCACCCGCCGGTTGGCCACGGTCACCTCGATCCGCCCCAGGTGAATCCGCGACCGGTCGGTCAGTGGCGCGGGGACGTTCTTGGCCAGCCGCTTGCCGTCCAGCACCGACCCGTTGGTCGATCCCAGGTCGTAGTAGTCGACGTTCTCCGCCCCGAAATGAATCAGGCCGTGCCACTCGGAGACGAAGGGATCGTCCAGCGGGATGTCGTTCAGCTGGTTCCGGCCGATCCGGACCGGCGACTTCGAGAACGTCAGCGTCCGGGGCGACGGAGAGGTGGGATCCTTGACGGTGACCTCGAGAGGCATGGCGAGGGCGGGACGCCCATCATAACCGATGCGGCGCAGCCCGTCGTGGCCCGGGACTTGCTGTGGCCGGGCTCTGTGGACGGGCTGCCGAGCCGCCGGGCCACCCCAGCCGCATTGACAACCCGCGGTGGCTGATAGCTAATAAGCACGCGCTTTTAGGCTCATCATGGCGGTCGCCGACATCGAAACGCTCCTCAACCCGGTGCCAGGGACGGATCCCTGCGGCGCCGATCTCGAATACGACCCCGCCTTCACGACGCTGGACAAGGCGGCCCAGGGGAAGCCGGAGCAGCAAATTGGTTCCACGATCATCGCCGCCGAGCCGCCCGACTGGAAGTCCGTCGGCAAGCAGGCGACCGAGCTGTTCGGGCGCACCAAGGACCTGCGCGTCGCCGTGCATCTGGCCAAGGCGCTGCTGCGCACCGACGGCCTGCGGGGGTTCGCGGAAGGGCTGACGGTCGTCGATCGGTTGCTCCAGTCGTACTGGGACGGCGTCTACCCGCGCCTCGATCCGGACGACGACAACGATCCGACCATGCGGCTCAACATCCTGGCGATGCTGGCCGCGCCGGAGATCCTGTCGGCCTTGCGGGCCACGCCGCTGGTCTCGTCGCGGACGCTGGGCCGGTACGCCTACAAGGACATCGAGGCGGCGGCCGCGGTCGGCTCGGCGGCCGCCGGCGACGGCGTCGCCCCCTCGACGGCGGCCATCGACGCGGCGGCGCTGGACTGCGACCTGCAAGAGCTGCAGAACGACGCGACGGCGGCCGCGGCCTGCGCGGCGGCGCTGGCCAGCCTGGACGCCGCCTTGTCCGAGCGCGTCGGCCCGGGCGGCATCAGCGGCTGGCCCGCGCTGACCACCCTGGTCCAGAAGATCGCCGCCTACCTCAAGACCACGCTGGCCCGGCGGTCGCCGGCGGCCGCCAGCGCGGTCGGGGGCGGCGACGGCGCGGCGGGCAATTCGGCGACTCCGCAGACGATTTCTGCGCTTCCCGGGGAAATTGGCTCGCGAGAAGACGTTCTTCGGACGTTGGACAAGATCGTGGCCTATTACGCCAAGCACGAGCCGTCCAGCCCGATCCCGCTCTTCATCGAGCGGTGCAAGCGGCTGGTCACCATGAGCTTCCTCGACATCGTCAAGGAGCTGGTGCCGGACGCCGTGCAGCAGGTCACGGTCCTGACCGGACATCCGACGGAATGATTGCGACCGAATGATCGCAACCGAGTGATTCACCGACAACGGGGCCGAGTTTTTTTCATTTAGGAGGCAGGCGGTCACATGAGCAGCCAAAAATTCATCGCGCGAAACCGGGCACCGCGGGTCCAGATCGAATACGACGTCGAGCTGTACGGGGCGCAGAAGAAAGTTCAGCTCCCGTTCGTGATGGGCGTCATGTCGGACCTGTCCGGGCAGCCGGCCGAGCCGCTGCCGCAGGTGTCCGACCGGAAGTTCCTCGAGATCTCCGTCGACAACTTCGACGACCGCCTCAAGGCCATGAAGCCGCGGGTCGCCATGCAGGTCCCCAACACGCTGACTGGCGAGGGGAACCTGAACGTCGACATCACCTTCGAGAGCATGGACGACTTCTCGCCGGCGGCGATCGCCCGCAAGGTGGGCGCCCTGAACGAGCTGCTGCAGGCGCGCCAGCAGCTCGCCAACCTGGTCACGTACATGGACGGCAAGAGCGGGGCCGAAGAGCTGATCGGCAAGGTCATGCGCGACCCGAGCCTCCTCAAGACGCTGGCCGCCAACCCCAAGCCGGCCGGCGACCAGGCTGCGGAAGAAAAGAAGGACAAGTAAGCCATGGCCGAGACTGAACAGACCAAAGCGCAGGGCGAGACCGTCACCGCCGACGCGAACGAGTTCGCGTCGCTTTTGCAAAAGCAGTTCAAGCCGCAGTCGGACCGCGCCAAGGACGAGGTCGAAGCCGCCGTCCGCACGCTGGCCCAGCAGGCGCTGGACAAGACCACGCTGATCGGGTCGGACGTCGTCGAGTCGATCAACGCCATGATCGCCGCCATCGACAAGAAGCTGACCGACCAGGTCAACGCGATCATGCACCACCCGAACTTCCAGCAGCTGGAGAGCGCCTGGCGGGGCCTCCACTATCTCGTCAACAACACCGAGACCGACGAGATGCTGAAGATCCGCGTGCTCAACATCTCGAAGAAGGATCTCGGCAAGACGCTGAAGAAGTACAAGGGGACCAACTGGGACCAGAGCCCCGTCTTCAAGCGCCTCTACGAAGAAGAGTTCGGCCAGCTGGGCGGCGAGCCCTACGGCGCGATCGTGGGCGACTTCCACTTCGACCACTCGCCGCCCGACGTCGAGCTGCTGGGCGAGATGTCGAAGATCTCGGCGGCCATCCACGCGCCGTTCATCTCGGGCGCGGCCCCCTCGCTGCTGGGGATGGAGTCGTGGCAGGAGCTGTCCAACCCGCGCGACCTGACCAAGATCTTCACCACGCCGGACTTCGCGGCCTGGCGCTCGCTGCGCGAGTCCGAGGACGCCAAGTACCTGGGCCTGGCGCTGCCGCGCTTCCTGGCGCGTCAGCCGTATGGCGCGAAGAGCAACCCGGTCGAAGAGTTCGACTTCGAAGAGGACACGGCCGGCGCCGCCAGCGACAAGTACACCTGGGCCAATGCGGCCTACGCGATGGCGGTCAACATCAACCGGTCGTTCAAGACGTACGGCTGGTGCTCGCGCATCCGCGGCATCGAGTCGGGCGGCGCGGTCGAGGGGCTGCCCACCCACACCTTCCCGACCGATGACGGCGGCGTGGACATGAAGTGCCCGACCGAGATCGCCATCTCGGACCGGCGCGAGGCCGAGCTGGCGAAGAACGGCTTCATGCCGCTGATTCACAAGAAGAACTCGGACTTCGCGGCCTTCATCGGCGCCCAGTCGCTTCAGAAACCGGCCGCGTACGACGATCCGGATGCCACGGCCAACGCCAACCTGGCGGCCCGGCTTCCGTATCTGTTCGCGACCTGCCGGTTCGCCCATTACCTGAAATGCATCGTCCGGGACAAGATCGGATCGTTCAAAGAGCGGGCCGCCATGCAGCGCTGGCTGCAGGACTGGATCATGCAGTACGTCGACGGCGACCCCGAGCACTCGACCGAGGAGATCAAGGCGCGCAAGCCGCTGGCGGACGCCGAGGTGGTCGTGGAAGAGGTCGAAGGGAACCCCGGGTACTACACCTCGAAGTTTTTCCTGCGCCCGCACTACCAGCTGGAAGGTTTGACCGTCTCGCTGCGTCTGACCTCGAAACTTCCGTCGGCCAAGGCCGGATAACACAGGGGAACGGGGAATAACCCAGTTCGCGATTCGTCAAACAAGACGAGTCGCAACTCAAACGCAACTGAAGCAACACAGAAGGAGAACGGGTCATGGCGGTCGATATTTTTCTGCAGATTGAAAAGGTCAACGGCGAGTCGGCGGACACCAAGTACAAGAACGCGATCGATGTCATCTCGTGGAACTGGGGCATGACCCAGTCGGGGACGACGCACACCGGCAGCGGCAGCGGCGCGGGCAAGGTCAACGTTCACGATCTGTCGTTCACGAAGTACGTCGACACGGCCAGCCCGGTGCTGATGCAGAAGTGCTGCGACGGGACCCCGTTCGCGAAGGCCACCCTGACCATGCGCAAGGCCGGCGCGTCGCCGCTGGTCTACCTGGTCATCGAGATGAAGAACGTCCTCATCTCCTCGATCTCGCACGCGACCTCCGCCACCGACGATCGCCAGACCGAGGTGGTGACGCTGAACTTCGGCCAGGTCTCGTACGCCTACACGCCGCAGAAGTCGGACGGGTCGGGCGGCGCCGCCATCACGACCACCTGGAACATCCCGGGCAACAGCCCGGCCTGAGGTCGAACGCCGTTCCACGAACGCGTCGCCGCGCCGGCGAATGACCCCGGCGCGGCGAGCATGACCACCATGACCGCCGAAGAACATATCCGAGCCGGCAACCTGCCCGAGGCGCTGGCGGAGCTGCAGGCGCAGATCAAGAAGAAGCCGGCCGATGCGCGGCTGCGCGTCTTCCTGTTCCAGTTGCTGGCGGTGATGGGCCAGTGGGACCGCGCCGCCAGTCAGCTGGAGGTGGCGGGCGAGATGGACGGCGACGCCGGCACCATGCGGCAGATGTACCGCGAGGTGCTGCGGTGCGAGCTCTTGCGGCGCGAGGTGTTTGCCGGACGCAAGTCGCCGCTGGTGTTCGGTGAGCCGGCCGAGTGGGTGGCCATGCTGCTCAAGGCGACTCAGCTCATCGCGGAGCAGAAGTTCGACGAGGCGCGACAGCTTCGCGACAAGGCCTTCGAAGCGGCGCCGGCCGTGGCTGGGTCGATCGACGACCAGCCGTTCTCGTGGATCGCCGACGCCGATCCCCGGCTGGGGCCGATGCTGGAGATCATCGTGAACGGCCGCTACACCTGGATGCCGTTTTTCCGCCTCCGCGAGATCAAGATCGAAAAGCCGGTCGACCTGCGCGACGTGGCCTGGACGCCGGTGTCGCTGACCTTCGCCAACGGCGGCGAGACCGTGGGGCTGATCCCGACCCGCTATCCGGGGTCGGAGGCGGCGGCCGATCCGCGCGTCGTGATGGCGCGCCGGACGGAGTGGATCGAGAAGCCGGGGGAGACGTTCCTGGGGCTCGGCCAGCGGTTGCTGGCCACCGACCAGGGCGAGTTCCCGCTGATGGACGCGCGGCTCATCAAGCTCGCGACGTCGGAGGCCCAGCCAGCGCCCGCGCCCTCCGTCTGATTCCATGGCGGAGCTGACGCAAAAAGAGCGGTTGCAGCCGTCGCTGCTCGACCGCCTGACCGACGACGAGCGCGAGAACAAGCAGGAGTCGCGGGACAAGCGGGTGCTGTCTCCGGCGCGGTTGCGCGAGTGCGTCCGGCGCGACCTGAGCTGGCTCCTCAACACCACCCACCTGGCGGCGTTGCAGGACCTGGAGACGCAGCCGGAGGTGCAGCGCTCGGTGCTGAACTACGGCATGCCGGACCTGGCCGGCCGCACGGTCTCCAGCGTCGACGCGCGGGCGTTGGAGCGGATGCTGGTCAAGGTGATCGCCGACTTCGAGCCGCGCCTGCTGAGAAGCTCGATCAAGGTGAAGATCATCGCCGACCGCGAGAAGATGAACCACAACGCCATGTGCTTCGGCATCGAAGCGGAGCTGTGGGCGCAGCCCTTGCCGCTGCGGCTGTTCTTGCGCACGGAGATCGACC
>Ga0068855_100010406_pt1 | contig 11220 bp, 18 predicted proteins | sample KBSCornC52_FD_66592 | JGI IMG/M metagenome (GOLD analysis project Ga0068855, IMG submission 66592) | Corn rhizosphere microbial communities from Kellogg Biological Station, Michigan, USA - KBS Corn C5-2 | ecosystem: Host-associated > Plants > Roots > Rhizosphere > Soil ... | reverse complement strand
GCCTCGAGGGATTCGATTTGATCGAGCGCCACGTTCAGGATGCCCTGCGCTTCATCCATTCACAGCCGGTTCTGAACGACCTCGGGAAGGTCGTCAACGATCCTATTTTTGCCCAAAAATATGGCGACATGGGGCAGCGGATTTACCGCGATTACCTCGACACAATCGCCCGCGGCGGCGGCATTGATCGCGCTCATAAAATTCCCTGGCTCGATACTGTTCGGCGGAACCTCTCGCTCGGCGCCATCGGCTTCCGACTGGCCTCCAATCTGAAACACGCCAGCAACATCGGTCTGGCCATGTATCACGTCGGGCCGAGTTGGTACGCCCGAGGCATGCGTGCAGCGCTGTCGGGAAACGCCACGGACTGGATCGCGCGCAATATGGCTGAGGTGCGGGCGCGCCACGGTGGTGAATCCGCACAGCAGGAGGTCGAGTCCGGCGGCAAAATCGTTGGACTCCCCAGCAAGGTCTCAAAGGCCGCGCAAGAATACGCCTTCTGGATCGCCCGGAACGTCGACCAGATCAACGCGCAGGCCACCGCCCTCGGCGGCTACATGCGTGAGCTCGCAGTGGCCGGGAAAGACCCGGACAACTACCTCAACGAGCCGGTCGACCGAAATAGGATCAATCACGCGCTCACCCTGATGCGACGTGCGGTAGCGTCGGCGGCACCTAAAGATCAACCGCAGGCACTTTCTCGCGGCCGCGCATTGACGGAGAATGTCTCCATCGCCAAGTCGGTGCTGGCTTTCCAAAACGTCTTTCTCGACCAGTGGAGCAACCTGCGCCATGACTTCATCCGTGCCGGCATCGTGGAGAAAGATCCCGGAAAGGCCCTCGCGATGGGGGCCGCGCTCCTGGCCACGACGTTGCTCGAGACCGGCATTGAGCGCGGATCGCACGCGGCACTGAATGCCGCAACCGGCCAGAAGGATGAAAAAAAGCTCGACGAGGATTTTATGGAGAGCTTTCGCACCAACTGCCTGCGTCGATTCCCGTTCATGTCGCAGATCATTGGAGCGGCGAAGTATGGCGGTAGCGGTATTCCGGTGGTGGACGCACTGGTGAAGCCAACTTCACAAGCGGCCAAGGCCTACAAGGCAGGTTCCACACAGTCGCGCGTAAAAGCGATCGCCCGCGGCGCGCAGTCGGTTGCTGAGCTCGCTGGCGTTCCCGGCTCGGGTCAAATCGGGGACCTGGCCATCAAGGCCATGCCCGATGCGCCGAAGGGGCGCAGGCATTGATCCAGAGTTGCGAGAACTCGCGCAACGGATTTGCGGAAGAGCGTAACGAATGGTGGACCGAAGGCGGGGCGCCGATATCTACCGTTTCACCAGCCGCACTACGAATGAGTCGGCCATTGTGTCGAACGTCGATAGGTGAACTGCGAGAGCAATTCCGTCGAAACCCGGAAGCGATTGGTTTAGCGTGAATCCGGCAGCCCGCGTGCAGAGTTCCAAGTTATCGCTACCACTCATTGCGCGCATGAGGTCACTATATTCCTTGATCCGAGCGTCGAGCTTAGTACACACCGATTCCATGGCCTTTTTGTCACGATACACATCGGCCAGGAACGTACCGATTTTATAGGTGAATCGATCGCACACGTCGAAGCTATCACCAAGTTTGCAATACGTCCTCCATGCGAAAAATAGTATAAGCTCTTCGATGGCGGAATCCCGTGAGGTTTCAGAGAATAGCGTATGCTTCGCGAAGGCGTCCGCCGCGGATTGCGCGGATTTCAGCGTGAGTTGAAAAAGTAACTCTGCCAAATCGTGGGGCGCGAACGACGGCGCATCGAGGTCAATTTCAGGCGGCTCATTGCGATCGGATCTGAACAGTTTTCCGAGGATGCTCATCGTCTAGATAGGACGAGTGCGCTTAATGCACTTCCGGGGCGATCTTGGAAGCCGCGGAATCAAGCGTCTCGCGTAACTTTGATGCCGTGTCTTTGAGTGCCGGCTGGTTGGATTCCAATTGGGCAACTTTCCCGTTTTCGACAACGCGTACTATCCACCCGTAGATTTTATCTCCAGAGGTCACCGAGGAGCTCGTTACTGTCCCGCCAAAAGTTCCGACGCCGTCCGATCCGGAATAAACACCTGAAAACGGCATCGCGATAAACCTGCGCGTTCCACCCATCAGAGGCAAAGACTCAAACTGGCCTTCAAGGTCAGGATTCGAAGTCTCGATGACAATCGCGTCGAAGATGCTTTCTTTCAGTGACGACTCGTTGCGGGAGATGAAAAAGCATTGGAGTTGATACTTCCCGGCCGGCTTCCCGAAATAGTGCACCTTCACGTCAACGGTCTCGGTGCGGCTATCCTGCTCTACTCGGGTAGTTCCAAACTGGGAAATCCCAATGCGTTTTCCGGCGCGATTTGTCTTTGCCGTCATTTGAACAAATGCCTGGCCTGCGGCTCCTTCCACGAAAATTCCGAGTATCACGGCCGCCAACAACATCTTCATGGGCAAAGTGGACGGCTTTGGTTGGCTGTTGTCAACCATCCGATTCGGATGGAGCTGGTGCCGAAGCCGCTTGATCGATGCAGATTCGTCGCCCAAAGTGCATGAGTGACGCAGGCGCCCGCAATTTCGATAGAGAAAGCATTGGAATTGGCAGGCACATTTCGCCGCGCCGGTCAGAGGGAATACGCCGAATCGATTTATCGGAAGATCATCACGGGGCATCCAGATAGTGTAGATGCGTGGAATAACCTCGCAAATATGCTGCTTGAGAGACGGGCGCTTGGGGAGTCCATTGAATGCTTTCAGCGAGCGCTGGCCATCCGGCCTGATTTTGCATTTTCGCATCACAACTTGGCCCAAGCCTTTGCCGAAGCAGGTCAATTTGAAGATGCTCTCAGGCACTCCTCCCGAGCGGTTGAGTTGAACCCGGAGTCGCCAGATTTTAATCTCGCATTCGCCACCCTGCTTTTACTCTTGGGAAGGAACGAGGAAGGATGGCGGCATTACGAATGGAGATTGCACCAGCCTGAAATCAAGCAGCAGCTCGAGAATTTTCCCACGCCCCGATGGGATGGCGGATCGGTGAATACATTGCTCGTCCAGGAAGATCAGGGGTATGGCGATACATTCCATTTTTTGCGATACCTTCCGATTGTTGCACGTCGCTCTGGGGCGCAGATCATTTTCGCATGCCGCGAAAAACTTCTGCCAATTTTAGAGCCAAACATGCCCCACGGAATAAAGGCCGTCGCGATCTCGTCAGGAATGCCGGTATGTGACGCCTACGTGCCTCTTCTCAGCATCCCCTGGGCGTTGCAGAGCTTTGATCCGCTTCCTATGCCCGCTCCCTACCTGCACGCGGACGAAGGTCGACGCAAGCTTTTGAGAGAGCACATGGGGCCAGCACGTGCATTGCGAGTGGGATTATCATGGGAAGGCAGTTCAGAGCATCCACGCAACCGGATTAGGTCAATTGCACCGGACCTGCTGCGGCCCGTGCTGGATCTCAATGGGATTGAGTTTTACAGCCTGCAACTCGGCAAACAGATACACCACGAGAACCTCAAAGACTTTATGCCGCAAATCCGAGACTTCGCGGACACCGCTGCGCTGATGTCCGAGCTCGATCTCCTCATCTCTGTCGACACTGCCGCCGCCCATCTCGCCGGCGCTCTCGGCCGCCCGGTGTGGACCCTCCTCCCCTTCGCTCCCGATTGGCGCTGGGATCTTGAATCCGAAACTACGCCGTGGTACCCGACAATGCGGCTTTTCCGTCAGCCCGTTATTGATGATTGGTCACAAGTAATTGAGCAAGTGGCCTCTCAGATTCGCTCATTGGTCACTTCTTGAGCCCGCCTGCTGTGAATTTGTCCAGCCTGCTTGAAAATCAGAGGTCTATTCTGTGCCACGAATTCAGACCTTAGCCTCTCAGGAATTCAACGAATTGCCCTACCGCCCAGCGTACTTTTCGGAGTGTCGCCGGTGTAGTTCCCAATTTTCGCGATACCTGGCGGCGAGGGCCTTGTCACGGGCAGATTGTCGCGAATGAGTTTAGACGCGCTGAATCGGCTGCAGTGGCGCCGTCTCGATCCTGACGCTGAGAGTAGCATTATCCAGCACCGCCCGGGCGTCGCCAGCGTCCAACCCGTCCGGCAGCGTCAAGGTGAACGCGCCGCTCGTGGCGCCGTGCGGTCCGCCTTCAACCTCTGCCTGACCAAGGAACCTTCCCGTCGTCACGCGGCCGTCGCTTGCCTCAATCGTGAACGTCGGCTCCCCCATGGTGTAGGCATACTCGCGATTCTGCCTCATTGATTGCTCGCAGTACTCGTGGTGAAAGAGCAGTGCGAAGGTTTCCGAAGCGAGGAGTTCGGCGATGGTCATAAAAGAAGGGTAGCGCACTGGCGGCGTACTCTCAAGGGTGGCCCGATTGCTTCATGAGTTCGCCCATGATGGTCAGAGTATCCAGAAACCCCTTGATGGTGAACGGCGCCGACCCTTCCAGGCGGTTGTTGATGTAGAGGTACGCCAGCCGCTTGCGGATGAAAGACGATTCCAGCAGCTTCGCCGCGGCCCCGCGCGCGGCGTCCACGCGCTCCTGCACCTCCTTATACGGCTGGAACATGTCGACGGCTTGCTGATAGGCTCGCCCGGGCTTGAGGAGAAAGCGGGCAACGGTGAAGTCCGCAGTCAGGCTGCCCTCGATCGCTAGTTGCTCATCGATGCCGGGCATTCGCGTCCAATTGTTGTAGACGTGGGCCACGTTGTGGGAGCTCAGCATGTCGAAGTATTCGGGCACCAGCCAGCCCTTGTTCCGGATCTCCACGCCGTATTGCCAACCGCGGGGCAGCGCGCTCAAGAACGTGTCGAGTGCGGCTACGAAGTCGCGGCCGTGCTCGATCTCCTTATTGTGGAATTGAGAGAACTCGAAGATGAGCGGACCGATCTTGGAGCGGAAGGGCGCGCACGGCTCGAGAAAGAGCCGGGTGAACATTTCCGGATTGAGGAAGTTCGGATTGACCATCCCGGCACGGCTGCCAAAGCGGGGCAGGTTGGGAAAGGTTCGGATCGTTATATCGTCCGTCACCTTGAAAGCCATTTTGAAGCCCTCAGGGACTTGGCCAAGCATACCCGCAAGGAAAGCCTGCGTGGGGAACTGGTAGTAACCGCCGTCGAAGCACACCGTGGAGAAGGTCTCGGCATATTCCGCCAGGCACGTCTGTTCAAATCGTTTCTCCGCAAACCTGCCCCTGTATTCATAGCGCGCCTCGTCGTAGACCAGCCCGCACCAGCCCGGGTATTTCCAAGAGGAGGTCCCGACGTAGAGCCCAGCTTTGGCCAGAGCGGCAAGCTGCAGGCGATACGCGGGGAGGTCGAGCGGCCCCACAAGCGGCGCCGGCGGCTCGGGTGGTTCGGGTGCGAAGAGGTCTAGCGTCTCATCGGCCATCTCGGCTCAATATCCCTGACACCATTTGGTGTCAAAGTCGCAGAGGCCTACATCCGGCCCGTTATGCGCACAACAGAGTCCCCCGAACCGTTGTCTTGAGGATTTTTGCCCATGCGCATCAGTGCGACCCAGAGCGCAAAGTCGCCATTGAATCCGAGACTCATGGCTTCCCGATACGACTGCTCAAGCTGGCGTTCAACGCGCTTTTCGGTCTTGCTCTTATCGGTCCGTGAAACGCGTAAATAGCCCTGCCTGGCTTTCAACATGTGCCGCCCCAGAGGGTCGTCTACATGTTCGGCGTCCCGAAGTTCGCCGGCGAGTTCGTCGGCAAGCTGACGCTCTGCGACAGCAATTTTGTCCGCCCAACGGGCAAAACGACGAAGAAGATCGAGCTCCATGGTGCTGCGTCCTGTGGTTAAAGTTGGCTACGGGTTTTCATGGCAGGAAGTCTCAAATAGTGAGCATATGAACACTATCTGATGCAATGGACAAAATGCGGGTCTTTTCGGGGAGGCGCGCACCGAAAGCGGTTGGAGCGAACTCGTTGATAAAGGAGCACTTATGCCTACAAAGAAATCGTCTTCGAAATCCTCAAAACGCACTGCCAGCAAACGTGAACTGATCGAGCCTCAAAAAGGCGACAAGCGCTACATGCGCCGCAAGGCTGGTGGCAAGTTTGGTAAACAGGTGGATGTCGGTCGTTCGCTTTCCGCTGACTCCCGCACTCATGCCAAGAAGACCGTGTCCAAGGGCCAGGGGGACCGCGGCGATACGAAGCGCTGAGCCGGTGAACACGGAGGCCATTCGCATCTGGCGCGACGGCCAGCGCACGATGGGGGCGATTTTGGGACCGAACCTCGTGGAAGGTGAGGCGGAGTTTGCTGAGGTTCGCGCGCCATTCGGCGCAATCGAGCAGTACTTTGCGGCCATCGATGCGGTCCGAGCGCTGGAGAAGCGGCTAGGCATTGCCGACCTGCATCTGCCGCTCTGGTGGTCCACCGCCGAGGCGGAGCATCCGCACGTGGTCGAGTATCGCGAGCGACGTAGCCATGAGAAACCCGATCCCACGGACTGGTGGAAGGCGTAAGCCATGCAGCACGTTCCCCGCGCACGGCGGTTTATTCCGCCCATGGAATGCCGGCCCGTCACAAAGTTACCGGACGGCGAGGAGTGGCAGTACGAATTGAAGCTGGATGGATACCGGTTGCAGGCGGTGAAGAATCGCGGCGAGGTGCATCTGTTCTCGCGCAACGGCAATGATTTCGATGCACGTTTCCCGTCGGTCGTGGAGGCTATCCGGGCGCTCCGTGCAAAGGAGATCGTTCTCGATGGCGAATTGGTGGCCCTCGATGAAGAGGGCCGCCACTCATTCGCCCTATTGCAGAAACGTTCGCGGGAACCGGCTCGTCTGCAGTTCTACGTCTTTGACCTGTTGGTCTACGACGGCCGCGAAATCCTCAGACGTCCATTGCGTGAGCGGCGCCAACTCATGGAAGCGAAAGTGCGAATGCCGACCGGTGGTATCGTTCAATCGCTCCCTGTCCTTCAAGGCTCGGCTTTGCAGGTCATCTCCGCTGTAGAGAGCTTTGGCCTTGAGGGCGTCGTCGCAAAGCGCCTCGATTCGATATATATGCCAGGGGAGGAGCCCGGCACATGGCTAAAACACCGGACGCAGCAGAGCGCTGATTTCTGGATCGGCGGTTATCTGGGAAGCGAAGGAAAGCGCGTCGATGAAATCTTGGTCGGCAAACGCGAGAAAGAGGGTCTGCAGTTCGTTGAAAGCGTGCGCAATGGCTTCGTGCCGGCGACACGCGCCTCTGTGCTGGATGCGCTGCGGCATCTGGCGGAGATCGACTGTCCTTTCGTGAACTTGCCGGAAAAGAAAGGGCCGCACCGCATGGACGCCGAGAAAATGCGGAAGGTGCATTGGGTCAAGCCGCGGGCTCTGGTCGAGATCGCTTTCAATGAGATCACCTCCAGCGGCCATCTTCGACATTCCAGATTCGTTCGGCTCCGCGAGCACCAAGACATTAGGCGTTAAAGCGAAGACCACACCGCCTCCAAATCTGCCTCATCGAGCGCCTTCAATCGATACCCAGGCTCAAGCTCGAAAGCTCGCTTCAGTCGGCGCTTGGCCTCGTCTACATCCCCTAGTTGGCATTCGTAGCAGGCGAGGTTGTATTGGAAAATCGCGACCTCAGGCGACCGCTCGGCCGCATTCGAGAGGATGCGCCGTGCAGCTTCGATCGAGTCCGCCCGGCGGGTGGCGTAGGCCCACCAGACCATCCACTGCCCATTGTCGGGATCGATCAGCGCCAGTTGTTTCGCGACCGTCTGCATCAGCTCCCACTTTTTGAGGGCGCTGTAGATTTGAACCCGCAGCGCCAGGACGTCGGTGTGCCCTCGCTGCTCAGCCTCGATTTGTTCCAGTTCCTCGTTCGCCTCGAGCGGCATGCCAAGCTCAAGGTAGCCTTCTGCTGCGGTAATTTTGACTTTGAATCGAGCAAACGGCCCCATCGGCCGCGAGCGTATCGCTACCCGCTGACGCGCGCCAAGTCTCTTCCCGAAATCTGTTCTCGAAAGACCAGCAAAAGAACCAGCAAAAGACCACCTTTTTACCCGCCAAATTCCAAAGGCTTGCGATGCTCATTGAGAAAAGTGGACGGCTTTCGATGGCCCTTTGTCAACTCTCCGCTTTGTCCTGCAGCCGCTCGAGCTCATGCTTCCACCAGGTGCCGAGCTCCTCAGCTACTCCGGTCTCCTTGACCCGCTCCATCATTCGGAGCAGCGATTCCAACTGCTCGGGGTCTTTCATCGCCTGGGAAGTGAGCCAATGCGAGGGGGTGTTTCCCTTGGCCTGCTCGTTGAAAAAGTGGATGGCCGAGAAAAGGATGATGCTGTTCGCGGCCTTGCTGCGGTTTCCCTCGTAGAGTTTATCGGCCAGCAGACCGAGCAAATCCCAAATTCGAGGCTCCCAATTGAGCTCATGTCCTGACCAAGAATACAGAGGAATCGCCATAGTTATTCACAGCCTACGACGGATCATCCGGATGGATCGACGATTGTCTGCGAAAATGAACAGTGGTCTTGTGACCACATGAAATCACTTCTTCTTTTTCGCCGCCACGGACCGAGCCGCCTTCTCAATGTCGGATTCTTCCTTCCCAAGAATAAGGTCGGCCCACGCATCGCAGAGGGTTCTGGCAACCGTCACAGGAGCTCCGCCTTCGCGTTTGCACGCCTTCTCGAAACGCTCTTTTCCATCGGGATTGTCCTTCGTCCATTGGACGGGAATTGTTGGTCGCACATCAAGAGGCTTTCGCTTTTTGTGTTTCATATCGAGGAAAAGCTTGCATCAGAATTATGATGCACTACAAGTCATATTAACGCGTCGACCATGCGTTACCCCCGAGGCTCGCTGATCCAAACCGGAATCTCGGGTGAATCGTGCTCAAAACCAAAATGAAGTAACCCCAAAAAAATGAAACCCCCGCCTGTTGAAGCAAGCGAGGGTTTCGGAATTCAGCTAAAATGCTCGTTGCAAGAGTACTTTTCGCTTGGGCAGACCATACGGTCTGCTCTGGCGAAGTCAATCAAACAGTAGGGGTCTCCCTTACTTTACGTGCATCCACGCAGGAGGTATCCTGTGGGTAACGCACGCACCAAGAAGGAGGCGACGCCGGCCGTCGATCCAAAATCAGCGCGTCGTGCCGCACTCGCGGCGGAGGTCCAGTCCAACCCTTTCCGGTTTCTGGTCAAGGAAGAGATGGAGCTGCTGTTCGATCTCGGCGGAGACGTCCTCACAATGCTCCGCGGATTGGGCGCTCCCGTAGCCGGCAAGAAAATGAACCCACGGCTGCTCATGGGGTGGCTCGAACAAAACCACGATCGCGTGACGAAAGTGCGCGCTGGAGAGGAGGAGAATTGAAACCAGTCAACAAGAGAATGTCGTCAGAAAACCCCAGTAACACCCGCGCAAGTCGTCGGAAGTCGGCGCGCGAAAAAGTTACGAAAAAACCGGGTGTAAGAAAAGCGCGTTCCATGAAACCGCGCACTGCTAAACCAAATCCAATTCCGCCAATTCCTGGCGTGGATGTGCTTACGGAACGCGAAAAACCGTCCAGACCGATCGCTGGCCCGTTCTACACGGATCAGATCGACATTCTGGTTGAGACCGCGCGTGCCGTGCGCAACCGCGCCAAGCAAGGTCTGGTCTTCATCGCACCCGAGGGAATCGGATTCACGATCTTCAAACGCAAGGCGGTGCGCGCATGAGCGACTACGCCGTCCAAATGGAACGCGCCTGCGGCGCCGGTTACAGCAGTGCCGAGGCCAGGATGTTAGTCAATCACTCGCTCCGCCTCGAGGCCGACATCGATGACCTCGAGCCCGCCGGCGAATTCATCGAAGCCCTGGCCCGGCACTGCGCGCAACTCATCAATCGGCTCAATACCTCGTCAGCCCAACAGCCGATATCCAGCCGCACCCTGGTCGATGCCCTGAAACGCTCGCTCTGCGCCTGCGAAGCTCTCGAACATCTCTACGCCCGGGCGAAGCAATCGGACAAGGACGAGGCGACTCGGATTCTCAACCAGTGACTTTATGAATACCCCAGAAGTTACCCAAACTACCAAAGACGGAGGGCCAGCTTTCGCATGCGCTGCGTTCAGTGCGAGCGATGACATGCTTTGGCAAACCGGAATGACCATGCGTGACTACTTTGCGGCGATGGCGATGCAGGGATTGATCGGGCCGCACGATGACGGGAGCGTATACCAAACATACACAGGAATGGTATCCGATGCATATCTCATAGCTGATGCGATGCTCAAAGCACGGGAGGCAAAGCCGTGAGCATCCTTCCCGACGGACGCACGGCCCAACTTCAGGCGATGGCCGCGACAAGTTTCGCGCCTGACCACGCGGCGTTCCTTGCTCGAATCCGTCGAAATCGACAGGAGACCGAAGAGACCGCCGAAGTTTGCAGGGCACATCTCAACGCGCACGCTGATCGCATCCGACGGGCGCTCGCCGCCCTGGATGCTGGCCACCTCGGTTCCGCCCGCGCCTATCTCGAAATCGGGCGGCGGGATTACACCGCAGCAATCGCCTCTTTGCCGCAATGACCTGGGCGTTCAACGACTGGTCGGCGATGGCGTCGAGCTACCTGCTATTCGGAATAGCCTGCGCGGCCATCGGGTATCTGTGCGGTCGCACCCTTTCATAATCGATAACCCAAACAAACCCGCTCCTCCTATGTGTGACTTCATGTCCATCTGCGTCCGCCGTGACGGCGCAATCGCTCATATCCCGCGTAACTCTCATTCTGGCGCCGTCGATGTCTCTGGCTGGCGCGAGAACCAACCGAATCGCGATCCCTTCTTCGTCGAGGCAGAGTGGAATGGGAATGGCAAGTTTCCCGGGGTGGAAAAGATCACGCGGGGGCACCCGAACGCGAAGCAGCATAAGGTGATCAAAAATATCTACGAAGCGCTGGAAAAGCTTCTGTCCGATCCTGCCAAACATGCTGAGCGCATGTGCCTTGTCGGCGGCATATTTTCGGGCGCCGAATGGGCGGACATCCGCTGGAAGGTGATCAACCTGGACAAGACCCCGAAACGTGTCGTCGCGAAGCTCTGCAAAACTTCGGTCTGGATCGACCGATTGCCAGCCCACCCGCTGCCCACCGGGCTCACGAGCGTCGGCGGCTACCTCAACCTCGAAGGCTACGCCCATCCGCTGCCCACCGGGCTCACGAGCGTCGGCGGCGACCTCTACCTCAGAGGCTACGCCCATCCGCTGCC
>Ga0068855_100010404_pt1 | contig 11222 bp, 10 predicted proteins | sample KBSCornC52_FD_66592 | JGI IMG/M metagenome (GOLD analysis project Ga0068855, IMG submission 66592) | Corn rhizosphere microbial communities from Kellogg Biological Station, Michigan, USA - KBS Corn C5-2 | ecosystem: Host-associated > Plants > Roots > Rhizosphere > Soil ... | reverse complement strand
AGTCGGCCTGTCTCGCGCATTGCCGCGGCCCGGCCGAGTTCCTCGCGCACCATTGGCGACCCGGCCGCATTGGCGCGCTCATGATCGGCGTCCGCCACGGCGCCTATTGCGTCGGCTGCTGCTGGATGCTGATGGCGCTCCTCTTCGTCGGCGGCGTGATGAACCTCGTCTGGATCGCTGCGCTCGCGATCCTCGTTCTCATCGAGAAGCTCGCGCCCGCAGGCCCCGTCGTCAGCCGCGCGTCGGGCTTCGTCCTCCTCGCGTGGGCCGTCGCGACGCTGATCGTCTGATGGATCTGGCCGATCTCGAAACGCCGCGGCTCATGCTCGACGCGACGAGAATGCAGCGGAACATCGACCGCATGCAGGCGCGGATGAACGCGCTCGGCGTTCGCTTCCGGCCGCACGTGAAGACGAGCAAGTGCGCTGAAGTCGTGCGCCGCCAGCTCGCCGCGGGCGGGCGCGGGATCACCGTGTCGACGCTCAAGGAGGCGGAGCAGTTCGCCGCTGCCGGCGTCGACGACATCCTCTACGCGGTCGGCATCGCACCCGCCAAGCTCGATCATGCGCTGCGTCTCGCGCGCGAAGGCGTGCGTCTGACGTTGCTCGTCGAGTCGGTCGACGGCGCAGCCGCGGTTGCGCGGCACGGCGCGCTGCACGGCCATCGGCACGATGTGATGATCGAGATCGACACCGATGGTCACCGTTCCGGCGTGCGACCCGACGACCCGCAGTTGATCGCGATCGCCGACGCGCTGCGCGCCGACGAGCGCGGCGGCGCCTTTCTCGCGGGCGTCATGACGCATGCGGGCAGCTCGTACGGGCTGCATACGACCGAGGCGCTGGAGGCGATGGCGGAGCAGGAACGCTCGGGCTGCGTGCGCGCGGCGGCGCGGCTGCGCGAAGCGGCTCATGCGTGCGCGATCGTCAGCGTCGGCTCGACGCCGACGGCGCTTAGCGCCCGCTCGCTCGACGGCGTGACCGAGGTGCGCGCCGGCGTCTACGTCTTCTTCGATCTCGTGATGGCGAACGTCGGCGTCTGTTCGGTCGATGAGATCGCGCTGTCGGTGCTCTGCAGCGTGATCGGCCATCGCGCCGATGCCGGCCTCGTCATCGTCGACGCGGGCTGGATGGCGATGAGCCGCGATCGCGGCACGCAGAAGCAGCCGCACGATTTCGGCTACGGCGCCGTCTGCGACGTCGATGGCAACGCGATCGACGCGCTCGCGTTCGACGAGGCGAACCAGGAGCACGGCGTGCTGCGCTTCACGGGCGACGGCGGCGTCGATCTCGCGCGATGCTTTCCGCTCGGCACGCCGTTGCGAATCCTGCCCAATCATGCGTGCGCGACGGCCGCGCAGTTCGACCGCTATACGGTGCTCGACGACAGCGAGCTTCGCGAGTGGCCGCGATTCGGAGGATGGTGAAAGTGCAAGCCAACTGCAAACGCATCGTGATGGCGCTCCTGGCTGCAGGCTTCTTCGGCTGCGCGACGTATCCCGAATCGGCGTCGACCGCCGACCGCGCGTTCGATGCGGCGCAAGGCGCCCTCGAGGACGTCGGCGTGCAGGTCACGACGAGCGATCGACCGTCGGGCCAGATCCGCGGCACGCGCAACGGAATACCGGTTGCGGTCAGCATCGTTCGGCTGCCCGACGGGCGCACGCGCGTGCAGTTCGACGCGAAGGGCACGAAGGCGCGCGAGCCGGAGCTTCCGAGCCGCTTCCTCGACGCTTATGAGCGACGGATGAATCGCTGAGACGCGGGTCGCGGCGCGCCTGCCGACGACGCGGCTCTTTCAGCGCGCGTCGTCCGCTGCCGGCTCCTCGATCGCGTCGGTCCAGATCGCGATGTCGTCGACGCTCATCGTGCCGGAAGGCGGCAGCCGCCCGTCCGCGTAGCCTTCGCGCTCGATGTCGTGCAGATACTGCTCGCGCGAGACGAGCGTTCCGCAGCACAGCGACACACCCGCTGCCGGCAAGTGCAGCTCGTCGCTCAAACGGTCGAGCAGCTCACGCATCACGCCGGCGGGAATCTCGGTGCGTTCGCCCGGATAGATGAAGCCGAACAGCACGAGGTGCGAGAGCAGGATGCGCCAGTTCGCGCCGAACCGCTCGAGGAGCCGCGGCCAGTCGAGCGAAGCGGCATGCGCGACCAACAGGTGCGCGACGTCGGCGCCGTCGTAGCGCTCGCGCTCCATGACGAACGCCTTCGACCAGATCATCTCCTCGATGGGCACGAGCTTAGCCGGCACGCCGAGAACGTCGCCGTCGGCCGCGTGCTCGAACCACGCGTCGTCGACCCGGGTCAAACCGTTGCCGGAGTTGAAGATCAGGTCGACACAATGAGAGCCGGAGCGAGCCTTTCCAAGCCAATGCGGAAACGCGAGCTCGGTATGAAAGCCCTGCACGTCGAGAACTTGCGTGGCGCGGTCGTAGTCGGCGCGACGGAGGAAAAGATCGAAGTCCTTCGTGCGGCGCTCGATGCCCGTGTAGTGCGCGAGCGCATACGCGCCGCCGACGAGCACGGGCACGCCGGAGGCCTCGAGCGTTTGCAGCACGCGCCGGTAAAAGTTGCTCTCGGGATCTCGATCGTCCGCTGTCGGGTCACCGGGCACAGTGCTCATTGCATTATCCGCGGAAGATAGTCGAAGGTACGACGCAAGCCGCATACCAAGCGCTGTAGGACTTCACGCCGTCCGCGGCGAGCGACAAGGAGGCCGGTGCATGCTCTCGCAGGACCACGTCCGCTTCGCCGCCGTCGGCGACCTCCATTGCAAGAAGGATTCGGCCGGCGCATTCCGCGAGCTGTTCGCGCAGGCGTCGGACGCGGCCGACGCGCTGTTGCTGTGCGGCGACCTCACCGACTACGGGCTTCCGGAAGAAGCGCGGATTCTCGCGAGCGAGCTCGGCGCGGCGAAGGTGCCGATCGTCGCCGTGCTGGGCAATCACGACTTCGAATCGGACGCGCAGAAGGACGTATGCAGCATCCTCGCCGACGCCGGCGTGCACATCCTCGACGGCGAAGCCTGCGAGATTCACGGCGTCGGCATCGCCGGCGTGAAGGGCTTCGCGGGCGGCTACGGACGCGCAACGCTCGGCTCGTGGGGCGAGCGGTCGATCAAGACGTTCGTCAACGAAGCGATCCAGGAAGCGCTGAAGCTCGAATCCGCGCTCGCGAAGCTGCGCACCCCTGAGCGCCTCGCGGTGCTGCATTACTCGCCGATCGAGGCGACCGTGCAAGGCGAGCCGATCGAGATCTTCCCGTTCCTAGGCACGAGCAGGCTCGAGGAGCCGCTGATCCGCTATCCGGTGAGCACCGTGCTGCACGGGCACGCCCATCGCGGAAGCCCCGAGGGCAAGACCGTGAACGGCACGCCGGTCTACAACGTCGCGCTGCCGCTGCTCAAGCGAACGTATCCGGAAAGACCGGCGTTCCGCCTGATCGAATTGCCGAGGCATGCCGCCGCCGCGTAACGATTGGCGTACGACGGACCGCACCCGTCCTGTCGGACAACGCGCGCGGTCGAACGCGTGGCGAGCCGACACGCGGTTCCGCCTTGGACGCTCTGCGGCGTAAACATTGCCGCTGCGTCGCTGCTGGCGGTGAGCGCGCGTTGCGTCCCCGGTGCGCCCGCCCACTCCGCCCGCCAATCGCGTCGAATTTCGAACGGCATTTCAACGCGATAGCGAATGACTCTGCGTGCGGGCATGCACGGCGGCATCGCTGGTATGCGCCTTGCAACTCGTCGCGTACAAAGCTTCGCGAATCGCAACGCGGGTCAAGCATGCGCAAACTGACACAACGCCTGGGAAATGCGCCCGTCGATCCCCTTCCGTGCACGTGCTCGAAAGAGGATGTCAGGAAGGCGCAGGCATTGCGCGAAGCGCTGCGGCGCAAGCTGCTCGATCGCGATCCGCCCAGCTCCGACCCGTACTGGAGCGTCGGCGCCGATTGACGCGCGAAGCGTACGAGGTCAGGCCGCCTTCGACTGCGTTACGAGCAACTCGAGCGCCTCCGGATTCACCGGCTTGACGAGGTGCATATCGAAGCCGGCGATCGCCGATTTGCGCCGATCCTCGTCCTGTCCCCAGCCGGTGATCGCGATCAGGCGCACGTCCTTGCCCCACGTGGCGCCACGGATGCGCCGGCAGACTTCGTAGCCGTCCGGCCGCGGCATGCCGAGATCGAGGAAGATCGTCTGCGGCCGAAACTCTTCCGCGAGCTCGATCGCCCGCTCGCCGTCGAACGCGACGCGAACGTCGTGCCCCATCAGTTGCAGCAGCATCTCGAGGCTTCCCGCAGCGTCGCGATTGTCGTCGACGACCAGCATCTTGCGCTTTCCCTGAACGAGCGGCGGCCCCGCTGCCTTCGTCGCGAACGTCGCGTCCTCGGCGCGTCGCGATCCCGCCGGAAGCCTCACGCGAAACTCGCTGCCGCGACCCGGCCCATCGCTTCGCGCCTCGATCGTGCCGCGATGCAACGCGACGAGCCCTTTCGCGAGCGACAGCCCGATGCCGAGGCCGTCGGCGTGCTTCGCGAGCGGGATGTCGAGCTGCGTGAACATGTCGAATATCGATTCGAGCCGCTCGCGCGGAATGCCGTATCCGTTGTCGGTGACGACGACTTCGATGTCGTCGCCGCGCCGTTCCGCCGTCAGCGCGATGCGCCCCGCGTCGGGCGTGTACTTCGCGGCGTTGCTCAGCAGATTGGAGAGAACCTGGGCGAGACGAACGCGATCGCCGTCGATCCACAACGGCTCGTCGGGCAGCACGGCGGTGAATTCGTGACGCATCGCCTCGATCACCGGCCGGATCGTTTCGACGGCCGCCTCGATGACGTCGCGCAGGTCCATCCGCTCGATGCGCAGGTTGATCTTGCCCTGCGTGATCCGGCTCACGTCGAGCAGGTCGTCGAGCAGGTGAGTCAGGTGCTGGAGCTGACGCTCCATCATCGAGAGCACCGGTTGCGCCTGTGCGTCGGCAACCGTCATGCGCAGAATGTGGATGCCGGTGCGCACCGGCGCCAGCGGATTGCGCAGCTCGTGCGCGAGGGTCGCCAGGAACTCGTCCTTGCGGCGATCCGCTTCCTTGAGCCGCTTGATGCGGCTGCCGATGAAGAGGAACCACGGCAACGCGAGCGCCGTCACGCATAACTGCAGGACATCGGTGCTGAGGGTTTGCGCGTCGTGCGTCTCGGCGTAGCGGCTGAAGGTTACCGCCGCGTACGACGCGAGGGTCATCAGGCCGAGGGCGGCGAGCTCGCGCGCGCTCGAGCGCAGCATCCCGAACATCAGCGCCACGAAGAAAAAGGTCGCGAAGACGAGCCGCGTATCCGGCGCGCGGTACAGGACGAAGAGCATCGTGCACACCGACGCGACCACTTGCGCCTTCGTCAGGCTCGGGTCGGCGAAGCGCAGGTTGAGCCCGAGGCGGAACACCGCGAAAAACGCGACGATCAGGATGACGACGATCGCCGATGCCTCGGCGAGCGTGGACGTGTCGACCTTGCCGTGCGTATGGAACAGGACCAGCACGAGCAGGTAGACGAGCGAGAAGCCGCTCGCGAGCAGGAAGCGGTTCAAGCGAAGCCGCTGCCTGGCCTCGTCACGGCTCGACAACGCGTTGCCAGCGAGATCTGACAAGGGGCGCTCCCAGCTCTCCGGGCGAGGCGGGCGAATACGCACGGGCCCGCGTCGGAACCGTGCATCCTACATCCGCAATCAGTCGTCGACGAGCGAACGAAACATTACATAGGCGTCGACGAAGCCTTTCTGCGCATGGCGAAACGCGCCGGGCAGCGTGCCGACGATGCGAAAGCCGAGCGCCTGCCAAAGGCGCACCGCGGGCTCGTTCGTCGCCACGACGAAATTGAATTGCATCGCCCGAAAGCCGAGGCGTCGCGCTTCGCGAAGCGCGTGCTCACCCATGGCGGAACCGACCCCGCCGCCTCTCGCATCGGGCGCGACCATGAAGCCGGCGTTCGCGACATGCGAGCCGAGTCCTCCATGGTTGGGCATCAGCATGTAGGTTCCGACGATGCTGCCGTCGCGTTCGGCGACGAAGCAGCGATGCCCCGGCGCGAACCAGTAGGCGAGCGCTTCGTCGCGGCCCGTCGTCGGCTCGAACGACCACGTGTCGCCGGTCGCGACGACGGCGCGCAAGATGGTCCAGATCGCGTCACGGTCGTCGACCGTCGCGGTGCGGATCACGATTTCGGTTGACGATTGGCGCATGGCTCGTGCTTCTCGCGGAGCAGACGAGGACGAGTTTGTCACTTTTTTCGCATTCGATCGTCCCGATTTGCGCCCGCACGCTTCGTCACGCTAAAGTTGCGGCGCGGGGGCGCGGGCAGACTCCCCGCTTCCCAAGACCGTTCCCGTGTCCAAGCTCTGCTCCTGATTCGGGATCTTCGTTCCGAGTGGGAGATTGCATGGGCTCCATCGCATCGATCGTTCTGGCGGCGCGCGGCGTGCGCGCGGTCGCCGACGGCTTCGTGAGTCTCACCTTGCCGCTGTATCTGCTCGCGCTGGGCTACACGCCGCTCCAGGTCGGGCTCATATCGACTTCGACGTTGCTCGGCTCCGCGGCACTGTCCCTTGTCGTAGGCGTATACGCGACGCGCATCGGCTATCGTCACGCGCTGCTCGGCGCCGCGCTGCTGATGATCGCAACGGGCATCGCGTTCACCCGCGTGCGCGACTTCTGGCCGCTGCTCGTCGTCGCGTTCGTCGGCACGCTCAATCCGTCGAGTGGTGACGTCAGCGTCTTCCTGCCGCTCGAGCACGCCGTGCTGTCCGACGCCGCCAGCGCCGAGCGCCGTACCGGCATCTTTGCTCGCTACAGCCTCGTGGGCGCGGTTGGCGGCGCATTGGGGGCGTTGCTTGCGGGCGTACCTCAACTGATGACCGGCTCCGCGCTGCACGTGCCTTCGGTGGTCGGGCTGCAGGCCATGTTTCTGCTCTATGCGCTGCTCGGCTTTGCAGCGTGGACGCTGTATCGACGCCTGCCCTTTCGCGCCGACGACGCCGGCAAAGCTTCGCGCGAGGCGCCGCTGCGCGAGTCGCGCGGCATCGTGTTGACGCTGGCGGGACTCTTCAGCGTGGACGCCTTTGCCGGCGGCCTCATCGTGCAATCGATGCTGAGCCTGTGGCTCGTTCAGCGTTTTGCGCTTACGCCGGCCGAGCTCGGCGCGCTGTTCTTCGGCACCAGCCTGCTCGCTGGAGCATCGTATGTGATCGCCGCACCGCTCGCGCGCCGCTTCGGCTTGATCAACACGATGGTGTTCACGCACATTCCGTCGAGCATCGCGTTGATGGCGATTCCATTCGTCAACGACGTGAGCATTGCGGTTGCGCTGCTGCTCGTGCGAAGCGCGCTGTCGCAGATGGACGTGCCGACGCGCAGCTCCTACGTCATGGCCGTCGTCACGCCCGCCGAGCGGCCCGCGGCCGCGAGCGCGACCGCCGTGCCGCGCAGCCTGGCCGCCGCCGGAAGTCCCCTGCTGACTGGATTCTTGTTGACGCTCTCTCCCTTCGGATGGCCGCTCGTGATGGCCGGCGCGATCAAGATCGGATACGACGTTACGTTGCTGATGTTGTTCCGCAATGTGCGGCCGCCGGAGGAACGACGCGAAGCATTTGCTGCAACGACACGCCGTTGATGCCAGCGATGGATTTGCGAGCACGCGACGTCTGCGCTCGTCTCGGCGCATTTGACTTTCCCGCACCGGGTGCGTAACGTATTCGTCGGGGGGAAACAGGCCCCCGGGTTTCATCCCTCCAAGACGGTGCCCCGTCCAATCCTGTGAGCGTCGAGCGGCGGACGCGGGCACCCCAATAATGCTCGTGGTCCGTCCAGGCGCAACGCAACTCGCGCTTGGAGGTTCCCCATGCGTTATCAACTGAAGCAGATCCATTGCCGTCCCTGGACGCTCAGCGGCCTGTCGCTGAAGCTCATCGAAAGCCATTACGAAAACAACTATGGCGGCGCGCTGCGGCGCCTGAACGCCATCACCGAGCAGCTCGAGTCCCTCGACTTCGCGAAGACGCCGGCTTACGTCGTCAGCAGCCTGAAACGCGAGGAGCTGACCGCGCTCAACTCGACGCTGCTGCACGAGCTTTATTTCGCGAGCATGGGTGGCGAAGGCCGGGTGACCGGCCCGATGTCCGAAGCGCTGGTGCGCGACTTCGGATCGGTCCAGCGTTGGCGCAGCCAGTTTTCCGCGATGGGCTATGCGCTCGGCGGCGGCTCGGGCTGGGTGCTGCTTACGTGGGTGCCAAGGGACGGCCGTCTCATCAACCAATACGCGAGCGAGCACGCTCAGGCGGTCGCGGGTGGCGTTCCCGTGCTCGCGCTCGACATGTACGAGCACGCGTACCACATCGACTTCGGCGCAAACGCGGCGGCCTACGTCGATGCGTTCCTGCGCAACGTCGACTGGAAGGCGGTGGAAGGGCGCTACGAGGACGCGACGAAGGTCGCGCCGCCGCGACCTTTGGTGCAAGAGGAGTTCGCCCACGTGCCGGGTGTCGGCGTCGAGGAAGTGAGAGCGATGCTGGCGGAAGGCAAGCCGCTTCAGCTCATCGACACGCGACCGAAGCACTTCGTCTCGCGCCAGCAGGACATCGCCGAGGGCGTGACGTGGCGCGACCCCGAACGCGTTGGCGAGTGGATGGGCGAACTGTCCAAGGAACAGCCGGTGGTCGTGTATTGCGCGTACGGTTTCCACGTCGGTTGCAAGACCGCAATCGCCTTGCGCGATGCCGGCTTCGACGCGCGTTACATGACGGTCGGCCACTCGGGCTGGAAGGCGGTCGGTGCGCCGGTGCGCTTGACTCCGTGAGCCATGCCGCGAGGACCGCTTTTCCTGTCGCGAGACGACGTGGAGCGACTTCTTACGCCGGACGCATGCGCGGACGCCGTCGAATCCGCGTTTCGTCTGCATGCTTCGGGACAGGCCGTCGAGCGCGTCCTCGGATTGAGCGCTCGCGACGGCTCGTTCCACGTCAAGGCCGGTCTATTGATGGGAGGGCGCCCGTACTTCGCCGCGAAGGTGAATGCGAACTTCCCGCAGAACCGGGAGCAATTCGGGCTGCCGACCATCCAGGGCGTCGTGATCCTGCACGATGGTTCGAACGGCGTGCCGTTGGCGATTCTCGACTCGATTGCGATAACCGCCCTGCGCACGGCGGCGGCGACAGCGATCGCAGCCAAGTATTTCGCGCGCGAAAACGCCGAGGCAGCGTTGATCTGCGGCTGTGGCGCGCAAGCCGAAGCGCAGGCGCGGGCCATCCTACGCGTTCGGAAGATTCAGCGGCTGTACGTCTTCGACAAGGCCCCCGAACGCGCAAGGAAGTTTGTTGCCGACTATGGCGAGGAGCTCGGGATACCGGTGATTCCCGTCCCCGCCTTGGCAGACGCATTATCGAAATGCGACATCCTGGTCACGTGCACGACGTCACGGAAGTTCTTCGTGACGCGCGAGATGGTGCGTCCCGGGACCTTTGTCGCCGCCGTCGGCGCCGACAACGAAGACAAGCAGGAAATAGATCCATCGCTGCTCGCACGCTCGACGGTGGTCACGGACATTACCGAGCAAGCGTGCACGATCGGAGACTCGCATCACGCCATTGCGGGGAACTTCATGTCGCGCGAGGCGATTCATGCCGAGCTGGGCGAGGTCGTGGCGGGGAAAAAGCGCTCACGGACGCATGAAGACGAGATCGTCGTATTCGATTCCACGGGAACCGGACTCCAGGATGTCGCCGCCGCTCTCGCCGTCTACCGCCTCGCATGTGAGTCAACCGAGAATGCAAGCCGCTAATGCGGATGCCGGTGGTGCACGTCCGGATAATGCGGGTGGCTGTGAACGAGAGGCTCGTGCACGTGGAAGTGCGTATGGGGCTCGGGCCCGTACGAGACATCGTGCGCGTGGTGATGATGTTCGTCATGAACGTGAGCATGCGCGTGTTCGAGGTGCTCGTGCGCGTGCTCGTGCGCATGGCGTTCGGTGACATGGAGCCACACTCCAAACGCCATCAGTACGCCCGCGACGACTAATTGCCACGTCACCGCATCGCCGAGCAACACCGCGACGACAGTCCCGAAAAAAGGAGCGACAGCGAAGTAGGCGCCCGCTCGCGCACTGCCGAGTTGACGCAGCGCCAGCACGAACAGGACGAGGCTGACGCCATAGCCCAGAAAGCCGACGAGCCCGGCAGCGATGAGCGCGTCGCTCTCGGCAACGTGGTGACCGAGCACCCGCGCGAGCGTCAAGTTCGCCGCTCCGGCGACGATGCCCTTCAGGGCGGCGATGAGCAGTGCGTCACTGGTCGACGTCTTCCGGGTCAGGTTGTTGTCGAATGCCCAGCAGGCGCATGCCACCGCAATGAACAAGACGCCGCTCGATACGTTACGTGCGTTCGCGGGGGACCACGCGAGCACCACCCCGCCGGCGACGATTGCGACCATCCCGAGCGCGATCCGTCGATCGAAGTTTTCCCGAAACAGGAACCAGGCGGTCAGTGCGGTGAATACCGCCTCCAGATTGAGCAGAAGCGACGCCGTAGACGCCGCCGTAGTGGCCAGGCCGTACATCAAGGCAATGGGACCGAAGATGCCGCCGAGCAGGATGGCGGCCGCAAGCCAGCCCCACTCGTTACCACGCGGCAGACTGATTGACGCCGGGCGCCTCGCCGACATCCGGCGTAACGCGAGCAGGAGCAGCAGACCCAGCCCGGACCCCGCGTACAAAAGGCCGGCGAGCATCACGGGTGATACCGACCCAACGAGAATCTTCGCGATCGGCGTGCTGATGCCGAACAGGATTGCCGACGCGAGCGCGTACCCGATGCCCTTTTGCATCATGCTGCAATCGCAGGCTATTGTGGCAAGTCATCACGATTCTAGACGGTGTCGTACCCGCGCGACGAAGTCCGATGCTTGACGCGGTGCGAACGCGGTTCTAGTCTTACCGAACAGCGGGGATTCCAGCAGACTCCCCGGTTCAAGACGCTAGCGTCCAAGCTCTGCTCTTACCGCCGGGTGAATGACCGCATTCCGGAGGGGAGCACGTGGACGCATCGAGTATCACTTCTTCGAAGCCGCCGGCGGGCTACTCGCTGGCCGCGCTGGCGCGCTACTTCCTCAAGCTTGGCACGATCGGCTTTGGCGGTCCCGTGGCGCTCGTCGGATACATGTATCGCGATCTCGTCGAATCGCG
>Ga0068855_100010402_pt1 | contig 11223 bp, 9 predicted proteins | sample KBSCornC52_FD_66592 | JGI IMG/M metagenome (GOLD analysis project Ga0068855, IMG submission 66592) | Corn rhizosphere microbial communities from Kellogg Biological Station, Michigan, USA - KBS Corn C5-2 | ecosystem: Host-associated > Plants > Roots > Rhizosphere > Soil ... | reverse complement strand
CCTCGTCGCCTGCAGCATTTTCGTCGGGGTCGCCGCGATCATCGCCCTGCGCGCGGCGAATACCCGTGGGCCAGGCGCCGCTGCCGATGTCGTCACCTCCGGCGCCGTTGAGCCGGTGCCTGCGGCGGAGGTCTAGCGGTCGTGATACCGGTAGGTCGGAGGCGCCTCGCTCCGACCTCGTCGCGGTCGACCACTCCGCGCTGGCCGCGTAATCACTTCTTTAAAGTCGGACGACGGGTGCCGCGGTGGCGCGCCGTGGCTCGCGCGCCGTCCGCTGTTCGCTTGCTTGACCCGGTGGTGAGGCCCGCATAGCCTCAACAGAAGTGAGGAGTATCCGGGTAACACCGGGCTCGCGACCAGAACGAACGAAGCGAACGAAAGTGGCGTCCGAGGCTGCCGACTCGGCCTTGATAGCGAACAACGAACCCGGTCAGTCCTTGTCGGTGCGCGACGGGTGACTCGTTAGGTCACCTGCTGCCTCGGCAGGTCCTGACCGATATGACGAAAGCTTGACGCTAGTGCTCGGCTGACCGAACCCGCGGCTCGTGCGAGATCGGCGCTCGCCGATCACGGCATCGGTCCATTGCACCGGCTCGGAGCAGGGCTTTCCGCCCGGGCGTCCGCCAGCGTGGTGGCGCGTCGTCGCACACCTTGTGCGCGATCAGCTTCGTCACGGTTGCCGCAAACGCCCGACGTCGTGGTGTCGTCGGTCGGCTCCTCGGTAGTTCGTGCATCGGCGATTCGCCCGGTGCCGTGAGCCGGCGACGTGGAGGTGGGCGGTGTCGACAGCTCTCGACGTGTTGCTGGGGATCATCGCGCTCGCGGCCGTCGTAGCCTGTGTGGCGATCATTGTGTCGATCCGCCGCTCGTCGTCGCCGATCGGTTCCGCGGCCCCGCATCTCGAAACCTCCTACACCGAGGCTGCCGAGCTGCGCGCCCGGGCCGAAGCCGATGCGGCCGAGACCCGACGTCGGGCGCAAGAGCAAGCCGATCTCCTCGACGAGGCGCGGCGCGCCCACGAGGCCGAGGTGCAGGCGCTCAAGGCCGAGCTACGTGAGCTGCGGTCTGACCTCGAGCGGCGTGAGCATCGGCTGGCTGACCGCGAAGCCCGCATCGACGACGAGCAGCGCCGGGTAGAGGCCCGCGACCGCGAACTCGTCGAGGCCGAGGCCGAGGTCACCCGCCGGCGCGCCGAGCTCGAAGATGTCGCCGAAGAGCGCCGGTTGATTCTCGAGCGGACGGCGGGCCTGACGGCCGACGCCGCCAAGGCAGAACTCGTCTCGATGATGGAGAACCAGGCCAAGCGCGAGGCGGCTATCGTCGTCCGCGACATCGAACGGGAAGCCCAAGACGAGGGGGAGCGGCGGGCCCGCACTATCGTCACGACCGCGATCCAGCGGGTCGCGAGCGAGCAGACGGCTGAGTCGGTCGTGTCGGTGTTGCACCTGCCCAGCGACGACATGAAAGGCCGCATCATCGGCCGTGAGGGCCGCAACATCAGGGCGTTCGAGACGGTCACCGGCGTCAACCTCATCATCGACGACACGCCTGAGGCCGTCCTGCTCTCGTGCTTCGACCCAGTGCGCCGTGAGGTGGCGCGGGTCGCGCTGGAGAACCTGGTGCTCGACGGCCGGATTCACCCCCACCGGATCGAAGAGGTCTACGAGCGCAGCCGGGCCGAGGTCGAGCAGCTTTGCGTACGGGCTGGTGAAGATGCGCTGGTCGAGGTCGGCATCACGTCGATGCATCCCGAACTCGTGGCGTTGCTGGGTCGGCTGCGCTACCGCACGTCGTACGGCCAAAACGTCCTCAAACACTTGATCGAGTCGGCGCATCTGGCCGGTGTGATGGCGGCCGAACTCCGGCTCGACCCGGTGCTGTTGAAGCGCGGAACATTGCTGCACGACATCGGCAAAGCGCTAACCCACGAGGTCGAGGGCAGCCACGCGCTGATCGGTGCAGAGATTGCGCGCAAGTACGGCGAGAACGACGACGTCGTGCATGCGATCGAGGCCCATCACGGTGAGGTCGAGGTTCGTACGGTCGAGGCGGTGCTCACCCAGGCGGCCGACGCGATCAGCGGTGGCCGACCGGGTGCGCGGCGCGAATCCTTGGAGTCGTACGTCAAGCGGCTTGAACGGCTGGAAGAGATCGCCACCTCCTACGAAGGTGTCGAGAAAGTGTTCGCGATGCAGGCCGGCCGCGAGGTGCGCGTGATGGTGCTGCCCGATCAGGTCGACGACATCCAGGCACAGGTGATCGCCCGCGACATCGCGAAGCAGATCGAAGAGGAGCTCACCTACCCGGGCCAGATCCGGGTGACCGTCGTCCGCGAATCGCGCGCCACCGAACTCGCTCACTGACGGCCCCGATAGGGTTCGGCGCCATGAAGGGGATTATTCTCGCGGGCGGCTCGGGCACTCGGCTGCACCCGATCACACTGGCGATCAGCAAACAGCTGATGCCGATCTACGACAAGCCGATGGTCTACTACCCGCTGAGCACGCTGCTGAGCGCGGGTATTCGCGATGTGCTGATCATCGCGACGCCGATCGACTTGCCGCGATTCGAGCAGCTGCTCGGTGACGGTTCGCGCGTCGGCTGCAACTTCACCTACCGGGTGCAAGAAGAGCCGCGCGGCCTCGCCGATGCGTTCATCGTCGGCGCCGACTTCATCGGCAACGACGCCGCGGCGATGGTGCTCGGCGACAACCTCTTCTACGGCAGCGATTTTGAGCGCAAGGTGGCGCACGCCGGCGCGTTGACCGACGGCGGGATCATCTTCGGACAGCAGGTGCATGACCCCGAGCGCTACGGCATCGTCGAGTTCGACGCAGCCGGAAATGTCTTGTCCATCGAAGAAAAGCCGGCCAACCCGAAGTCGAACTACGCCATTCCTGGGCTGTACTTCTTCGACAACGATGTGGTCGAGATCGCGAAGAACGTGGTGCCGAGCGTGCGCGGCGAGATCGAAATAACCGAGGTGCAAAACGCCTACCTGCAAGCCGGAAAGCTCAAAGTGTTCCTGCTCGATCGCGGCACTGCGTGGCTCGACACCGGCACATTCTCATCGATGACGCAGGCGTCGCAGTTCGTGCAGGTGATCGAAGAACGACAGGGCATTAAGATCGGCTGCATCGAGGAAGCTGCGTACCGACAGGGATTCATCAGCCAGGAGCAGTTGCACGCGATCGCCGAGCCGTTGCAGAAGTCGGGTTACGGCACCTACTTGCTGTCGTTGTAACGCCTTTGCCAATAACGGGGTAACTCTCGTGCGCTATAGGGCAGGAAGTTACCCCGTTGGCGGGTGCAGCCAGCTGGTATTGGCATCATCGCGGCAGTCGCCACGCCGTGAACACCCGCGGGCGCCGTAGCACGAATCCCATTGACTCGTACAGCCTGATCGCATTGGTGTTCTGCGCTGAAGCATGCAGGAACGGCATCTCGCCGCGTTCGCGGATGCCGTACCCGACAGCCCGGATCAGCCGGCTCGCGTAGCCGCGACCGCGAAAGCGCTCGTCGGTGCAAACCGCGCTGATCTCGGTCCACCCCGCCGGGTGCAGCCGCTCGCCCGCCATCGCGACCAACTCGCCGTCCACGCGGATTCCGAGGTAGCGCCCGAGTTCGATCGTGCGCGGGCGAAATGGCCCCGGTTTGGTGCGCTCAACGAGGTCGGTCATCTCCGCCACGTCGGTGACTCCGAGCGTCACCGCCTCGGGACACGGCTCGACGGCGAGATCAGCTCCGGTGAGTTGCACGCCGCGAGTCCGCCCAAGCATGGTCCAGTCGGACGGCGCGCCAGGTGGCTCGTCCACGAGCACGAGTTCCTTGCCGGCGCCTACGAGGGCGACCAGGTCGGCCCAGCATGCCGGGCTCGCGTCATCGGGTAAGGCCGCGAATGGTGCGACATCGGCCTCGTAACGGGCCGCCTCGCCCACTGTTTCTGCGAAGTTCGCGTGCGCGCCTTGCAGCGATTCCCAGGTCGGGTTGTCGAGCGGATGGGACGGGCTGGTCGCAGGCATCGAAGCTGTCACCCCAGCATCGTTTCAGCAGCCTCGGCAGCCCGCCTCCCGGTATCTGGGGTCAGCCTGTGTCGATGAGATCGAGTCCGTCCGTCGTAGCGCGTGCCGTCAGTCCCAGAACGGCGGCGATCGCGGCGACGTCGTCCACCGTTTCGATGCGTCTGCGCCTGGTGGCCGCGTCGACGAGCGCACGGGCGAGCCGGCCCTTGACGAGCTTCGAGTGGTACGACACCACTTGCTCGACCAGACGGCCAGCGGCCAGCCGGCGCTGCAAGACCCGCACCGCGACGACCCGGTCGCCTAGCCCCCGTGCGGGTTTCCACATCGCGCGGTAGTCGGTCGAGCGCAGGTCGATGGTGAACTCGGCGCCGATCAGCGGCGGGACAACGCACGCCAGCACCGGCCGCCAGATCGCCGTCACCGCGCCGAGTTCGGGCAGTCGGGCGGACGCCGGAATCCGGTACCAGGGAACGCCTTCACCGCCTTGCACGAGTCCGAAGCCGCCGGAGAAAACCAGAACCGAGCGCTCGGCGACTCGGCGTGCCGCCTTCGTCAACGACGCCGAGTCGAACCCTTGGTACACGACACCTGCGTAGCGGTCGAGCGCCGGCAGCAAGGGTGCTTCGAGCAGGCCCGCGTTTCGCCTGCACGCTTCGACGAGTTCGCCGGCGGGCAGCGAAAGTGCCGTGCTTGCAGCGCTTTCGTTGCGCATGCAGAGCTTCGCGACCGCGGCAAGAATCGTTTCACGCGTCGCCACGAGTTCAGGCAGTGGCATGAACGCACTGGCTGACGGTGTTCGTTGCCGCAGGCCGTCGTCCGAGCGCTTGGCTTCACTCGGTGGCAGAAGGACGAACACGTCAGGAGAGTTCGAGCATCGGAATGCCGGGCGGCGTGAAGCCGAAGACCTGGCCGTAGAACGACAGCTCCGCCTCGAGCGCGGCGATCACGTTGGCCGCTTGGCGGAATCCGTGTTGCTCGCCTTCGAAAGCCAGATAGGCGTGCCGAAGCCCCTTTGCTACCAAGGCATCGCGAAACATCTCCGCCTGTGAAGGCGGCACTACCTTGTCTTCGAGCCCTTGAAGCAGCAGTACCGGGCACGACACGGCGTCGACGTGGCTGAGCGGTGCGCGCTCGACGTAGAGGTCGTGCGCTTCGGGAAGCGGGCCGATCAGCCCGTCGAGATATCGAGATTCGAAATCATGAGTGTCGTGCGCGAATTTCAGCAGTTCGGCGACACCGAAATACGACGCGCCAGCGGCAAATGCGTTCGTGCGCGTCAGCGCCGCGAGCGTCGTCCAACCGCCTGCGCTGCCGCCTCGGATTGCCAGTCGGGCACCGTCGGCTTCGCCGTTGTTTGCCAGCGACTGCGCTGCAGCAACGCAATCCTCGACGTCGACGATGCCCCACTGGCCACGTAAGCGTTCGCGATACTCACGGCCGTAGCCTGCCGAACCGCCGTAGTTGACGTCGACGATGCCGATACCCCGACTGGTGAAGTAGGCGTACTCGATGTTGAACGACAACGTGGCCGACGAAGTGGGTCCGCCGTGCACGAGCACGATGTAGGGCGGCAATTCCCCTTCTGGTGCTTCAAAATCTGGATTTCGTGGGGGATAGATGTTGGCGTGCACGTCGCGGCGCCCGGGACCCGACAGCGTGACCTGCCTCGGCTGGGGCAGGTATGCGGCGTCGGGGATGTCTCTGACCGCCTGCCGCAGGATCTGGGTCGTGCCTGCGATCAGGTCGAGTTTCACTACGGACAACGGAATGTTCGGGCTACCGCCGAGGCCAACGGCCGTGTGGCCGCAGGCATGCAGTTCCGGGTGCCAGGTGGTGAACGGCAGATCGAGATCGTCGACGTCACCCGTTGTGGGGTCGAGAATTCCCAGCGGATGCATGGGATTCGTGTGCCGGACCAGCAGCTTGCCGTCGTCGAGCACGCAGTAGAACGTGTAGCCGAGCTCCCATAACGGGCCGGCGAATTCCTCCGCCGCAGGCGCCAGCGGAGTCGGGTCGGCCCCGGCTGCCGACACCTGGTAGATGTTCCACCAGTTCGAGCGGTCGCTCACGACAAAAAGACGGTCGGGATCGCCCGCTACCCATTCGGGTTGCAGCACCGATTCGTCGACCCGGCCCATCGCGATGTGCCACTGGTCGACCACGCCGCCGGCCAGATTGCCGATGCGCAGCTGGGTCGAATCCCACGGCATGTGCGGGTGGTCCCAGGCAATCCAGGCCAGCCGGCGCCCGTCGGGGGAGACCCGCGGCCAGGCATAGAACTGGCTGCCGGCCACAACGACCCGCACCCGTGATACATCGGTGGCCGCCGACCCGTCGACCGGGAGGGCGACGATGGCGCGCTGCACGTCGCCGTCCGTACTGTGTTCTTCGCGCACGCACCAGATCTCGCTGCCGTCGGGTGAAAGCGTGAAGTCGGCGTAACGCCAGCCGGCCCCGACCAGCGGCATGGGAGTAATCGGCAACGGCGAACCGCCGTAATCGAGCCGGTAGAGGCGTTGGTCGCTCCATTCGGCGAAGACGAGCGAGGGGTGCGGGCTCGCAGGCAATGCGATCCATGAGCGCCCGCCGTACTCGTGCACCCGGGTACGCGCGTTGAACGGCGCCGGGAGCAGGTCGCCGCGCGCCTCCGAGACGATCACCTGCCGGCCGGCTTCGGAGGGGCGGCCCTCGCTCCACCACACGTCGAGCTCGTCGTCGTCGTTCACCAGGTCGGGAAAACCAAGCCGCACGCCACCGCGGGCGACGTCGGCGGCGGTGATCGGCGAGGTCCATGAGCCGTACGAAGAGCTGGGCGCCATAGAGGCCATCTTCGCAAGTCGCGGGGCCGACAACGCGGGCCGTACCCTGGACGGGTGTCTGCCACGTCCGAACTCTCGCCCACCGCCCTCGCACCAGCCTCCGAACTTGCGCCAGTCCCCGAACTCGCGCCGTCCCCGGCACGCACGTATCAGCTGCGAACCTACGGGTGCCAGATGAACGTGCACGACTCCGAGCGGCTCGCAGGTCTGCTCGAAAGTTCGGGATATGTAAAGGCGGCGGACGACGAGACGCCTGACGTCGTCGTGTTCAACACCTGTGCGGTTCGCGAGAACGCCGACAACAAGCTCTACGGCAACCTGGGCCATCTGCTGCCGGTGAAGCAGGCCAAGCCGGGAATGCAGATTGCGGTAGGTGGTTGCCTCGCGCAGAAGGATCGCGGCGAGATCGTACGCCGCGCGCCGTGGGTCGACGTCGTGTTCGGTACCCACAACGCGGGCTCGCTGCCGGTGTTGCTCGAACGCGCTCGGGTTGCCGACGAAGCGCAGGTCGAGATCCTCGAATCGCTTGAGGTCTTCCCTTCGACATTGCCGTCACGGCGCGAATCGGCATACGCGGCCTGGGTCGCGATCAGCGTTGGCTGCAATAACACCTGCACGTTCTGCATCGTGCCGAGCCTTCGCGGGCGGGAGAAGGACCGTCGTCCGGGTGACATCTTGCTCGAAATCGAGACGCTGGTCGCCGAAGGCGTGCTCGAAGTGACACTGCTGGGCCAGAACGTCAACGCCTACGGCGCCGAATTCGGCGACCGGCAAGCATTTTCGAAGCTTCTACGGGCGTGCGGTTCGATCGACGGGCTCGAACGAGTGCGATTCACCTCGCCGCATCCGCACGACTTCACCGACGACGTGATCGATGCGATGGCGTCTACCCCGAACGTGATGCACCAGTTGCACATGCCTATGCAGTCGGGCTCCGACGACGTGTTGAAGCGCATGCGTCGTTCGTATCGAAAAGACAAATACCTTGGCATCATCTCGCGGGTTCGCCAGGCAATGCCCGACGCCGCGATCACGACCGACATCATCGTCGGGTTCCCCGGTGAGACCGAAGAAGATTTTCAACACACGTTGGACGCTGTAAGCCAAGCGCAGTTCGCCAGCTGCTTCACCTTCCAGTATTCGAAACGCCCAGGAACGCCAGCGGCAGAGATGCCCGATCAGGTGCCGCCAGACGTCGTCCGCGAGCGGTATCAGCGGCTGGTCGATCTCGCGGAGTCCGTTGCGTGGGAGCAGAACCGGGGCCAAGTCGGTCGGGTTCTCGACGTGCTGGTCGCCGAGGGCGAAGGCCGCAAGGACGGCGCCACTGCCCGCATGAGCGGACGTGCCCCCGACAACCGTCTGGTGCATTTTGCCGCGTTGCCGGGTGCGCGGCCCGGTGACGTCGTCTCGGCCGAAATCACTTATGCGGCACCGCATCACCTGGTTGCCGACCTCGTTCGCGGCGTTCGGCGCACGAGAGCCGGCGATGCCTGGGAATCGCGCCAGGGCAGCGATTCTGGTGGCAACGGTGTGCTGCTAGGCATGCCAACCGTTGGCGTCGTGGCGCGATGAGCCAGCCGGTTAGCGCGGATCACGTCGCGCGGATCCTGCAGGCCTGGCGACTGCGCCGTCGGATCGCCTACGGGGTAGCGCTCGCGCTCGGTATCGTGACGACAATCTTCTTTGGTTGGTATGGATTCTGGCTCGGACTCGGTGCTGTCGGGCTCGTCAAGGTGGCTTTCTGGGCCTTCCCGCTCATCAAACTCAGCTACGCCGACGCTTCAGGCGGAGCTGAAGACCAACGCCGAGCATAGGCACCCGCGTCAGGTTGCGATCGACGACTCGGGCTGAAAGTGCAAACCGGCGACGAGCGCTCCGAGAAAAGTCCTAACCCACGCCGGAAATCAGTGCATGGGGCAATGCGAGCACGACCGAGTCGGCACTGTGCGTGGGAGCGCTAACGACTCGTGCGCTCGCCTTGGGCGAGCCACTCACGTTGAGTGGCGAGCTGCGATTCGAGCACGGCAGCTTCGCTGCTGTGCCCCGCTGCCCGCGCTTTCTCGATCTTCTTCTCCAGCTTCTCGACAGATTCGCGCAACCTGATGACGAGCGGGGACGACGACACGGTGGTCTCACGCCAGCGCGCCTCACCGGCGGAACGAAGTCGTGCCACGACCGCGTCGAGCCTCTTGTCGAGGTCGGCCATCACCTCGCGCGGCACCTTGCCAATCGCCGCGTACCGCGTCTGGATGTCGCGCACCTTCGACTGCGCGGCGTCGAGGTCGGTGTCGGAGTCGACCGCTTCGGCCTCGGCGACGAGCGCCTCTTTCGCGGCCTGGTTGGCGCGCTGTTCGGAGTCACGCTCGTCGAATGCGGCCGAGCGTCGGGTGAAGAACGTGTCTTGGGCCGCTCGGAATCTCTGCCACATCGCGTCGTCGATCTCTTTTGACGCGCGGCCAACGTTCTTCCACTGCGCCATGAGCGACTTGTAGCGATTCGCGGTCGGCGTCCATTCAGATGAGCCGGCAAGCGACTCGGCCTCGACGCAGAGTTTTTCTTTCTGGGCGACGGCCTCTTTACGCTGCTCGTCGAGTGCGGCAAAGTACGCGCCGCGCCGGCGGGAGAATTCGGCGCGCGCGGTCGACACGCGCTTCCACAGCTCGGTGTCGAGCTTGCGGTCGACGCCCTTGATCGCGCGCCACTCATCGACGATCGCGCGTAGCCGATCACCTGCTGACTTCCACTGGGTGCTCTCGCTTAGGGTTTCGGCCTCGTCCGCGAGCGCGCGCTTCGCGGCAGCGGCTTTCTCCGCGGCCTCGGCCTTTGCGGCCTTTTCTTCGGTGCGCTTGCTTTCTGAAGCCTCGAGCAGTTTGCCGAGCCGCTCGTCGAGTGATGCGAGATCGCCGACGACGTTCGCGGTCGGGAGCGAGCTGCGAAGTTTCGCTGCCGCGACCGACGTCGACGACGCCGATGCCGCACCCGATGCCAGCCGGGTCTCAAGCAACGTCACCTCAGTGGCGAGATCGTCGTATCGCCTCACGAAGTGTGCGAGACCTTCCTCAGGCGAGCCTGCCTGCCACTCACCTACGACGCGTTCGCCATCGGCGGTACGCACATAGACGGTGCCGTCTTCGGCTACCCGGCCCCACTGGGTGTCGGTGCCCATCGTCGTCTGCTCCCTGATGCTGATCGGTGGTGCTCGGTGCCGTTCGGTTATTCGCTCGTCCGCTCATCGCAGCGCCGAGCGCGGCGGTTCAGTCCCGCGCGCGCACAGTCTTGCCCATCTTGCCGTGCAGGGGGAACGAGGGATCGGCCCGGAGACGAGATCGTTGCCAATCCGCAGCCTTCGGGCTCGCGTGGGACCTGGTTGTACTTCGGACCGCATCCGGAATTTTCGGCGGCGCGCAACCCGGGCCCGCCGGGCGTCGTTAGTCTGCAGACCGTGAACGCCCACGCCTTCATTACTGGTGTCGCGATCTGCCCGCATCCGCCGTTGCTGATCCCGCAGATCGCGGCAGGAGCAGCCGGAGAGGCCGACGGGCTGCGCGCGGCCTGCGATCAAGCGGTTGCCTGGCTGCTCGGGAGTGACCCGGAGCAGGTCGTCGTGGTCGGGCCGCAAGCACCGACGAAAGGCGTGCGGGCCTTCGCCCCGGGCGTCGAGGGGCTGAATTTCGCCGGTGCGGAGCGGCCGCTCGCGCTCGCGGTCGGCGGCTGGTTGCTCGATCGCGCCCGTACCGACGTGCGACGCAGCTTTGTCGTCGTCCGACCTGATGGCGCACCCACGACCGAATGGCCCGACCTCTCGGTCCCAACTGCGCTGCTCGTGATGGGCGATGGCAGCGCTCGGCGTAGCGCCAAGGGGCCGGGTTATCTCGATGAGCGGGCCGCCCCCTTCGACGCCGACTTGGTCAAAGCCCTCGCTACGGCGGACGTCGACAAGCTGGCGAACCTCGACCCGGTGCTGTGCGAACAGTTACTCGTCGGAGGCGTCGGTGCATTCAAGGCGCTCGCGACTCTGGCGGGCCGGGCTCCGTGGCAGGCCGAACTCCGTTACGACGAAGCACCGTACGGCGTGCAGTACACCGTCGCGTTGTGGGCGAGGTCGTGAGCAGGGTTATCGCCGTCGTCGGTCCCACTGGCACCGGTAAGTCAGACCTCGGTATCGCACTAGCCGCCCGGCTCGGTGGCGAGATCGTGAACGCCGACTCGATGCAGCTCTACCAGGGCATGGACGTCGGAACTGCGAAGCTCACCGGCGATGAATGGCGGGGCATTCCCCATCATCTACTCGACATCTGGCCAGTGACCAAGACCGCCAGCGTCGCCGAGTACCAGACGGCCGCACGGGCGGCCATCGACAAACTGCTCAGTGACGGGATCAC
>Ga0068855_100010400_pt1 | contig 11223 bp, 10 predicted proteins | sample KBSCornC52_FD_66592 | JGI IMG/M metagenome (GOLD analysis project Ga0068855, IMG submission 66592) | Corn rhizosphere microbial communities from Kellogg Biological Station, Michigan, USA - KBS Corn C5-2 | ecosystem: Host-associated > Plants > Roots > Rhizosphere > Soil ... | reverse complement strand
CCCGCCATGCCAGCCAAGTCCAAGGCCCAGCAGAAAGCCGCCGGCGCCGCGCTCTCGGCCAAGCGCGGCGAAACGCCCAAGAGCAAGCTCAAGGGCGCATCGAAGCAGATGGAAGCCTCGATGAGCGAGAAGCAGCTCGAGGAATTCGCCCACACCAAGCGCAAGGGCCTCCCCGGCCACAAGGGCTGATCTCCGACCCATGCCCGCGCTCGACCGTTTCGTCCGCGCCCAGGAAACCACCTGGCCCGACGCACTGGCCGAGCTGCGCGCCGGGGCGAAACGCAGCCACTGGATGTGGTTCGTCTTCCCCCAGCTCGCCGGTCTCGGCCACAGTTCCACGGCGCGCCATTATGCTATCGAGGATTTGACTGAGGCGCGAGCCTATCTCGCCCACCCGGTCCTCGGCCCGCGTCTGGTGGAAGCAACCCAGTCGCTGCTCGAGCACCGCTCCCACGCGCCGGAAGCGATCCTCGGCCCCATCGACGCGATGAAGCTGCGCTCAAGCCTCACCCTGTTCGAGGCGGCCGGCGGCGATCCCGTCTTCGCCGAGGCGCTGGACGCTTTCTACGGCGGCGAGCGTGATCCGCTGACCCTCGCCCTGCTCAAGCGCTAGAAGGCCGTCGCGCTCTCGATCGGCGGGTCGTTGCGGTGGGCGAGGGCGTAGGCGTCGGCCGCCTTCAACACTCGCATGATGTTGCCGCTGGCGATCTTCTGAAGATCGGCCTGCGAATAGCCCCGCCGCGCCAGCTCGACGAACAGGTTGGGATAGCCCGACACGTCATCCATCCCCTCGGTCGTCGTATCCATCCCGTCGAAATCGCCGCCCAGGCCAACGTGGTCGATACCAGCCACCTTGACCACGTGTTCGATGTGGTCGGCGAGCTCCGTCAGCTTCGCGCGCGGGCGGGCATGGGCCTGCTCCCATTGCGCCAGCGCCGCCTTGGCCTTGTCCGGCGCATCGATGTAGAGCGCCCCCAGCCGCGCCCGCTCGGCCGTCCGTTCCAGCTCCCACTGGCGCACCGCATTGCTGACATAGGCCGGCAGGGTCACCACCATCACGATCCCGCCGTTGGCCTTGAGCCGCTCCAGCACGTCGTCGGGCACGTTGCGCGGATGGTCTCCCACGGCCCGCGCGCCCGAGTGGGAGAAGATCACCGGCGCCTGCGCGACGTCGAGCGCGGCGCGCATCGTATCGGCGCTCACATGGCTGAGGTCGACCAGCATGCCGATCCGCTGCATCTCGCGCACCACGTCCTTGCCGAAGGGCGTGAGCCCGCCATGCTGCGGGGCATCGGTGGCGCTATCGGCCCAGGCGGTGGTCTTGTAGTGGGTGAGCGTCATGTAGCGCACCCCCAGTTCACGGAACTGGCGCAGCACCCCCAGCGAATTGCCGATCGCATAGCCGCCCTCCATGCCGAGCAGCGAGGCGATCCGCCCCTTCTTCCACGCCGCCGCCACGCCCGCGGCGTCGCTCGCGTACTGCAGGTCCTCGGGATAGGCGGCGATCAGCCGCTTGGTCACGTCGATCTGCTCCATCACCGCCTGGACCGCCTGCTGGTCCGTCAGCGAAGCCGCAACGAAGACCGACCAGAACTGCGCGCCGACGTGCCCGCGCCGTAGCCGGGTGAGGTCGGTATGCATCGCCACCCGCCCCGCCGCGGCATCGGCCGTCCCGGTGGTGTCGCGGAAGTCGAAGCCCTTGAGCAGGTCCTTGCGGCGGTCACGCAATTGCTCGGGCACGTCGTTGTGCCCGTCCCACACCGGCGCCGCCTTGAGCGCAGCGGCCGCGACGCTCTCCGGATTGGTAGCGGCCGTGGCCGGCGTGAAGGCCGATCCGGCGGCTAGTCCGGCGGCTAGAACGAACGACAGAACCGGCTTCATCGCAACTCCCCGTGCAATACCCATGCAGACGCGTTGCAGTATCCTTGCAGGATCGTCGCTCCGCGCCAATACGCGATACGACGCCGCCATGATCCGGCGCCGCCGGAGGGTATGACCGTGGTCCACCAGACACCCAAAATGCGCCGCAAACCCGCCGGACGGAGCCTCCTGCGCCTCGCCCTCGGCCTGCTCTACGCCGCAGCCGGGGTCCTGCACCTCGCCCTGCCCGCCCCCTTCGTTTCCATCGTCCCGCCGTGGGTACCCGTGCCTGCACTGGTGGTGCAGCTCACCGGCATCGCCGAACTCGCCGGCGCCGCCGGCCTGCTCCAGCCGTGGTCGCCCGCCCTGCGCCGCGCCGCCGGCTGGGGCCTCGCCGCCTATGCACTGTGCGTCTGGCCCGCCAATTTCCAGCACTTCCTGCTCGATCGCGCCCGCCCCGGCCATGGCCTCGGTCTCGCCTACCACCTGCCGCGGCTCGCCTTTCAGCCGGTGCTGATCTGGGCCGCGCTCTGGGCGAGCGGAGCGCTTGACCCGCGCCGGCCCGAAGGAGCGTGACCGCTCTCCCCCCTTGCCACTCACCGCTCCGCATGCTTCGCACCCGCCGATGACCCTCTTCGCCGATCCGCTCACCCTCACCGTGGCTCTCATCGCCGTCGTCATCCTCGGCGCGGCCAAGGGCGGGCTCACCGGCCTCGGCACCCTCGCCACGCCGCTGGTAGCCATGGTCCTCCCCGCGGGAGAGGCGGCCGCCCTGCTGCTGCCGGTGCTGATCGTGCAGGACGCGATCTCGGTCTGGTCGTTCCGCCACACCTGGGATCGCTGGATCGTGGCCTGGATGCTGCCAGGCGCCATCGTCGGGATCGCGCTGGCCACGGCCTTCGCGGCGCTGGTGAACGAGGCCATGCTCAAGCTCCTGCTCGGCACCATCTCGCTCGTCTTCGGGCTCTACCGCCTCTGGGTCGAACGCGGCGGGCGGATCGCCGCGCCATCGAACTCACCCGGCTGGGTCGGCGCGCTGTTCGGCGCCGCCACCGGCTTCACCAGCCAGATCGCCCACGCCGGCGGTCCGCCGTTCCAGATCTGGGTCACCCCGCGCAAGCTCGATCACCTGACCTTCGTCGGCACCAACGCGATCCTCTTCGCGGCGATCAACTGGCTGAAGGTCCCCGGCTATATCCTGCTCGGCAGTCTCAATCGCCACACCTTCCTGATGGCCCTTGCCCTCATGCCCGCCGCAATCATCAGCACGTTGATAACGCTGAAACTGGTCCGGCGGATGCACGGGCAGCGTTTCTATACGGTGGTTTACGTGCTGATGGTGCTCCTCGGGGCCAAGCTGATCTTCGACGCGCTCCACTGATCGCAAACGGTTCCGACCCACGCTTGACCACCCCGGCACCCGCGTTCATTCACTGTGGCGGGAGGTGTGGGGCTTGGCATTCGACCTGCGCAGGACATTCGAAAACCGCTCCGGGCGCGTGATCGCAGCCCTGCGCGTGGCGCTGGCTTTCGTGTTCCTCGTCTCCCTCGCCGTCGAACCGGTCGAACCGGGCCAGGCCATCGCCGCGGGCCTGATACTGATGAGCTGCTACCTGGTCCTCGCCGGAGCAATCGCGGCGATCACCTGGAACTCGTGGTGGCTCGACCATCGCCTCGCCCGCCCGCTGCTGGCGATCGACGTCGCCGTGTTCCTCGGCGCGGTCTATGTGGCCGAGGGGTTCGATTCCGATTTCACCAGCCCCTTCCTTGCCCTGTTCGCGCTGATCGTCCTGTCAGCCATGTTGCGCTGGGGCTGGATGGTCGCCGCACGGACCGGCGCGATCGTCTCGCTCCTGTTCATCCTGCTCGGCCTTGGCTTGATGACGGCGGACTACCCGCTCGAAACCTACCGCTTCAGCCGCCGCGCCTTCTACATGGTGGCCCTGCTGCTGGTGCTGGTCTGGTTCGGGATTGACCGCCGGAATCCGCAATTGCGCCCGCTGGCGCTGGTCGGGGAGGGCGGTTCCGACGATCTGGCCGGGGCCGCGCTCGCCTATGCCATGGAGGCCACCGGCGCCGCACACGGCCTGATCGCGCTCGCCGACAGCGAGGAACCCTGGATCGACGTCCATGAAACCCGCGCCGGTGAGGCCCCGCGCCATTGGCGGGCCGGTCCCGACAAGCAGGAACTGGTCGAACTCGAACCCCACGGCCCCTGCCTGTTCGACCTCGCCGCCCGGCGTGCCCTCGTGCTCGACCCGGTCGGCCATATCCGCGGGCTACACGGACGCCTTTCGGTCGCGCTCGCGGAGGTAGCAGGCATCGTGGAGGGCCTCGCCCTGCCACTGGCCGGCAGCAACCGCACCGGCCTGATCGTGCTCGGGGGCATCCCGTCGCCCGGAGCGGATTTCCTGACGCTCGGCCGCGCCGCCGCCCGCGAAATCGAGCGCGCGGGTGACCGCGCCACCGCAGCTCGGCTCGAACGCGAAACGGCGGTAATACGCACCCGCGGCGCCATCGCGCGCGACCTGCATGATAGCGTCGCCCAGTCGCTCGCCGGCGCTTGCTTCCGCCTCGAGGCGCTGCGCCGGCGCATCGCCACCACCGGCAATGACAGTGCGGCGAATGAGATCGCCTCGGTGCGCGATGCGCTGCGCGGCGAACAGGCTCAGGTGCGCGGGCTGATCGAGGCCCTGCGCGACCCTGCCGGGCCGATCGCGCGCGGCCCGCTTGCCGCCGATCTCGAACACGCCCTCGTCGATGCCGCCGCGCACTGGAACATCACCGCGCGCTTCGCCGCCGATGGCCCCGTCGAGGCCGCGGGCGGGATCAGCCACGAATTGCGCCAGCTCCTGCGCGAAGCGGTCGCCAATGCCGCGCGTCACGGGCAGGCGAGCACGATCGAGGCGCGGCTGGCCCAGCGGGCCGACGGGCTCGAACTGGTCGTAGCCGACGATGGCGCGGGCTTTGCCGATCACGCCGCCAAGGCCCCGCCCTGGTCGATCAGCGAGCGCATCTCCGCGCTCGGCGGCCAGCTCGAGGTGCTCACCGGCCAGACCGGAACCCGCCTCGCCATCTTCCTCCCCCTTAGCTCCTCTCATGACCACCCCCTCCAGGATACCTCCGCATGACCACCGTCCTCATTGCCGACGACCACCCCTTTCTCCGCGCCGGGGTCCAGGCGGTGCTGGAGCCCAGCCAGTTTGAGGTCGCCGCCGCCGTCAGCTCGGGCGAGGAGGCGCTGGCGGCAGTGAAGGCCCACGATCCCGAGATCTGCATCTTCGACGTGACCATGCCCGCGCCCGACGGGGTAGAGGCGCTGAAGCTCATGCGGCAGGCGGGCGACCAGCGCCCGGTCGTCCTGCTCACCGCCCATATCGACGACCAGCGCCTCGCCGAGGCGGTCGCCGCCGGGGTCAACGGCATCGTCAGCAAGGACGGCGCCGAGACCGTCCTCGCCGACAGTCTCACCCGGGTCCTCGCCGGGGAGCAGGTGATCGCGCCCGACCTGCTCGACCGCGCCAAGCAGCAGGCCGCCCGGCGCAGCAAGCCCTCGCCCTTCGCCGTGCTCACCCCGCGCGAGCGGACCATCGTCGCCCTCGTCATGCGCGGAGCGCGCAACCGGGATATCGCAGCCCAGCTCGGGATCACCGAGGGCACGGTCAAGGTCTACCTCCACGCGCTCTACCAGAAGCTCTCCGTCGAAAACCGCACCGAACTCGCCGTTCTCGCGCTCAAGCACCCGGAAGAATTCGCCTGAGCCCGCCAGTGGGCTCTGCGCAGACGAATGCGCGGGCTGGTGCAGACGTATTCTTGGCGACGGCGCGGGCGCGGCGGATATGAACGCTGTGGGTGCGGGCATGGATCAGGCCTGATCCCGGGGGAGGCAGTGTAGTCATTGCCGGATTCGGGTTCGGCATGGCCGGGAACACCCCGCCAGTCCGACCGTAACCCTTGGGGATTTGCAACGATGAGCTTCACCGCCGATTGCCTGCTGCTGTTCGGCGCTACCGGCGACCTCGCCCAGCGCATGCTGCTCCCCTCGCTCTGCGCGCTCGATGCTGACCGGCTGGTCGCCTCGGATCTGAGGATCGTCGGCACGGCCCGCCAGCAGCTCGACGACGAGGGCTACCGCGAGTTCGCCCGCACGGCGCTGGAGAAATTCCTCCCCGAAGAGCGCAAGGGGGCGATCGAGCCGTTCCTCGAACGCCTCCATTACCAGCCGCTCGACGCCACCGACACCGACCACTTCACCGCGCTGGCAGACAAGGTCGGCCCGATCCAGGGTGGCCTCGCCATCTTCCTCTCGACCGCCCCCGGCCTGTTCGGACCCACCATCGCCGGCCTCGTCCGCTCGGGACTTGCGGGCGAGAAGACCCGCATCGGCCTCGAAAAGCCGCTCGGCACCGATCTCGCCTCCAGCGCGCAGATCAACGACGCGGTCGCCGCCGCCTTCCCCGAAGAGCGGATCTTCCGGATCGACCACTATCTCGGCAAGGAAACGGTCCAGAACCTGCTGGCCCTGCGCTTCGCCAACCTGCTGTTCGAACCGCTGTGGAACGCCGCCCACATCGACCACGTGCAGATCACCGTGGCCGAGACCGTGGGCCTCGAATCCCGCGTCGGCTACTATGACGGCTCGGGAGCCCTGCGCGACATGGTCCAGAACCACATGCTCCAGCTCCTCGCCCTCGTCGCGATGGAGCCGCCCGCCAGCTTCGATGCCACCGCCGTTCGCGACGAGAAGGTCAAGGTCCTGCGCTCGCTGCGCAAGGTCGCCTGCGACCAGACCGTCACCGGCCAGTACCGCGCCGGGGCCATCGCCGGCCAGGCCGTCCCCGGCTACGACCAGGAACTGGGGCGCGACAGCGACACCGAAACCTTCGTGGCGCTCAAGGCCCATGTCGACAACTGGCGCTGGAAGGGCGTCCCCTTCTACCTGCGCACCGGCAAGCGCCTGCCCGAACGCGTCACCGAGATCGTGGTCCAGTTCCGCAACGTGCCGCACTCGATCTTTGCGGGCCGCGGGGCGACGACCCAGCCCAACCGCCTGATCATCGGCATCCAGCCGGAAGAGAACATTACCCTCTCGCTGATGGCCAAGGTCCCCGGGCTCGACCGCGGCGGCATCCGCCTGCGCGAGGTCCCGCTCGACATCGCCATGGACGACGCCTTCGCCGGCCCCAAGAAGCGCATCGCCTACGAACGCCTGCTGCTCGACCTGATCGAAGGCGACCAGACCCTGTTCGTCCGCCGCGACGAGGTCGAGGCGCAGTGGGACTGGATCGACGCGATCCGCGCCTGCTGGGCCGAAAACGGCATCGTCCCCAAGTCCTACACCGCCGGCGCCTGGGGCCCGTCGGCGGCCATCGCGCTGGCCGAGCGCGACGGCGTCTCCTGGCATGAATGACCATTGCGAGTACCTGAAATGACCGCCCTCCACCCCGCTGTCGAACGCGTCACCGCCCGCATCATCGAGCGCTCGGCCCCCAGCCGCGCCGCCTACCTCGCCCTGATGGATGCCGAGGCCGGTAAGCACGGCGACCGTTCGTTCATGGGCTGCTCCAACCTCGCCCACGGCTTCGCCGCCGCGCTGGAGGACAAGCCGGCCATCGCCGCCCATCGCGGACCGAACATCGGCATCGTCACCGCCTACAACGACATGCTCTCGGCCCACCAGCCCTATGGCCGCTATCCCGAGGCGATGAAGCTCTATGCCCGCGAAGTGGGCGCGACCGCCCAGGTCGCCGGCGGCGTCCCCGCCATGTGCGATGGCGTGACCCAGGGCCAGGACGGAATGGAGCTCTCGCTGTTCAGCCGCGACACCATCGCCCTCTCCACCGCCGTCGCCCTGTCCCACGCCATGTTCGACGGCGTCGCCGCGCTCGGCATCTGCGACAAGATCGTGCCTGGCCTCGTCATCGGCGCGCTGCGCTTCGGCTGGCTCCCGGCCATCTTCGTCCCCGGCGGCCCCATGCCCAGCGGCCTCGGCAACAAGGAGAAGCAGAAGGTCCGCCAGCGCTATGCCGAGGGCAAGGCCACCCGCGAGGAACTGCTGGCGAGCGAAAGCGCCTCCTATCACGCACCGGGCACCTGCACCTTCTACGGCACGGCCAATTCCAACCAGATGATGATGGAGCTGATGGGACTGCACCTGCCCGGCGCCGCCTTCGTCCAGCCCAATACGCCGCTGCGCACCGCCCTCACCCGCGCCGCGGTCCACCGCCTCGCCGAGATCGGCCTCAAGGGCAACGACTACCGCCCGATGGCCCGCGTGGTCGACGAGAAGGCCATAGTGAACGCCGCGGTGGGGCTGCTCGCCACGGGCGGCTCGACCAACCACGCGATCCACCTCCCCGCCATGGCCCGCGCCGCCGGCATCAGGCTCGACTGGCAGGACCTCGACGAGCTCTCCGCCGTGGTTCCGCTGATCGCCCGGGTCTATCCCAACGGCGCCGGCGACGTGAACCACTTCCACGCCGCCGGCGGAATCGGCTACGTCGTGCGCGAACTGCTCGGCGCGGGGCTGATCCACGGCGATACGCTTACCGTCGCCCCCCACGGCATGGCCGCCTATGCCCAGGAACCCTTCCTCGACCACGAGGACCTCGCCTGGCGCCCCGCCCCCCACGCCAGCCTCGATCCGGAAATGCTCCGCCCGGTCGCCGAACCGTTCCAGCCCGATGGCGGCATGCGCCTCGTCCAGGGCAACCTGGGCCGCGCGACCTTCAAGACCAGCGCAGTTGCGCCGGGGCGCCAGGTGATCGAGGCCCCGGCCCGCGTGTTCGATACGCAAGAGGCGGTCAACGCCGCCTTCAAGGCCGGCGAACTGGACCGCGACGTGGTCGTCGTCGTCCGCTTCCAGGGTCCCCGCGCCAACGGCATGCCCGAACTGCACAAGCTGACCCCGCCGCTCGGCGTGCTGCAGGACCGCGGCTACCGCGTCGCCCTGGTCACCGACGGGCGCATGTCCGGCGCCTCGGGCAAGGTCCCCGCCGCGATCCACGTCACCCCCGAAGCCCTCGGCAACGGCCCCCTCGCCTTTGTGCAGGACGGCGACGTGATCCGCCTCGACGCGACCACCGGCACCCTCGAAGTCCTCGCCGATCTCTCGGGCCGCGCCCCCGCCGCGCCGCCGCCCGCGGGCATGGGCACCGGCCGCGAACTCTTCGCCATGTTCCGCGCCGCCGCCGACAGCGCCGAAGCCGGGGCCTCGCCCGCCCTCGCCGCGGCAGGCCTGTGATGCCATGACCGAACTCGTCGCGGTCGATATCGGCGGCACCCACGCCCGCTTCGCCCTGGCCACCATCGGCACGGACGGCACGATCTCGCTGGGTGAACCGGTCACCCTCCACACCCGCGACCATGCCTCGTTCCAGCTCGCCTGGGAGGCCTTCGCCCGCCACGCCGGCCGCCACCTTCCCCCCGCCGCGGCCCTCGCCATCGCCGGGCCCGTGGATGGCGAGGTGATCCGCTTTACCAACAACCCCTGGACCATCCGCCCGGCCGAACTCCCCCGCGAGATCGGGGCCGCGCAGCTGACCGTGGTCAACGATTTCGCCGCCGTCGCCCACGCCGTCGCCGCCGCCCCCGCCACCGATTTCCTTCACCTCTGCGGCCCGGACGAGCCGCTTCCCGCCGCCGGAACGCTCACGGTGGTCGGCCCCGGAACCGGCCTCGGCGTCGCCCACCTCTGGCGCGACGGCGCGGGCGGCTACCATGTCCAGGCGACCGAGGGCGGCCACATCGCCTTCGCCCCGCTCGACACCATCGACGATGCGATCCTCGCCCGCCTGCGCGCCCGCTACCCGCGGGTCTCGGTCGAACGCGTCGTCTCGGGTCCGGCCATCGTCGAGCTCTATGCCGCCCTCGCCGCGCTCGAAGGCCGCCCGGTCGAGCCGCATGCCGACACCTCCCTGTGGCAGCTCGGCATGGCCGGCGAAGACTCCATCGCCGCCGCCGCGGTCGAACGGTTCTGCCTCTCGCTCGGCGCGGTCGCGGGCGACATTGCCCTCGCTCAGGGCGCCACCGGCGTGGTCGTCGCCGGCGGTCTCGGCCTGCGACTGCGCGAAACGCTCCAGCGCTCCGGATTCGGCGCGCGCTTCACCGCCAAGGGCCGGTTCGAGGGGCTGATGGCCCGCCTGCCGGTCAAGCTCATCACTCAGCCCCAGCCCGGCCTGTTCGGCGCCGCGGCCGCCTTTGCCAGGGAACACCGTACATGACCGCCATCGACACCATCATGCGCACCGCGCCGGTCATTCCGGTGCTGACGGTCGAGGAAGTCGCCCACGCCCTGCCGATCGCCGAAGCCCTCGTGCGTGGCGGCCTGCCCGTGCTGGAAGTCACCATGCGGACCCCCGTCGCCCTCGACGTGATCCGCGAGATGAAGCAGGTCCCCGGAGCGATCGTCGGCGCCGGCACCGTGCTCAATCCGCGCGATCTCGACCACGCGATTGCCGCGGGGGCTGAGTTCATCGTTTCCCCGGGCCTCACCCCTTCGCTCGGCCAGGCGGCAGTCGCCAGCGGCGTGCCTTTCCTCCCCGGCACGGCCAATGCCGCCGACATCATGCTCGGCCTCGATCTCGGCCTCACCCGCTTCAAGTTCTTCCCCGCCGCCACCTCGGGCGGACTGCCCGCGCTCAAGGCCCTCGCCGCGCCGTTCCACATGGTGCGGTTCTGTCCGACCGGCGGCATCTCTGCTGCAACTGCGAAGGATTGGCTTGCCGAGCCTGCCGTTCTATGTGTCGGGGGATCGTGGCTGGTCCCCAAGGGCGCGCCCGATTCCGCTTCCATCGAGGCGGCTGCCCGCGAAGCAGCCGCTTTCGCCCGCTAGGAGCACCCTATGCTCGGTCCTGAAGCCCTCACCGTCTCCGGTCTCGACCAGCGCCTTCAGGACCTGCACCCGCTCACCACCCAGACCCCACTGTTCAACCCCGTCTTCCAGCTCGGGCACGAACTCTCGCGCCTGCTCGAAGACGGCAGCCTGACCCTTGCCGCGCTCGGCAATCTCGTCGCCGAACTGGAATGCGAGAGCCTGCAGTCGCGCAGCCGCCGGCTGGTGCGGATGCTCGGCCCGGTCGCCCCCGCGGCCAACGTGAAAGGCATCGCCGCCCTCTCTGCCGATAACGAATTCGCCGAATTCGTCGCTCGCTGGCAGCGCCCCTTCCTCCACGTGGTCTTCACCGCGCACCCCACCTTCCTGCTCTCCCGCGCGCAAAGCGCCGCCGTGGTCGCCGCCGCCTCGGCCGAGGAGGTCGATGCCGCCACGGTCTGCGTCGCCCCCGCCGCGCGCGACACGATCACGCTCGACTACGAGCACGAAGAGGCGATGAAGGCGCTCACCCACGCCCAGGACGCGCGCCG
>Ga0068855_100010397_pt1 | contig 11225 bp, 9 predicted proteins | sample KBSCornC52_FD_66592 | JGI IMG/M metagenome (GOLD analysis project Ga0068855, IMG submission 66592) | Corn rhizosphere microbial communities from Kellogg Biological Station, Michigan, USA - KBS Corn C5-2 | ecosystem: Host-associated > Plants > Roots > Rhizosphere > Soil ... | reverse complement strand
TGCGTGTTCTGATACGGAAAACTGGCGGCGGCGGCGAGCTTGTCAAAGACGTAGCCCCAGCGGTCCGGCGCGTCGAGCGTGGCGTGAACCATGGTGAAGTTCGCGGCCATGCGGGAATACTTCAGATCGCGCAGCCATTGCTTGTCTTCGGCGGTGAGCTGGTTGCGCGTCCAGTGGACGGCTTCGGCGGCGTGCGGGTTGAAACCTTCGAGATGTTCCTCGGAAGAGCAGTATTCGTCGTGGTTGCCCTTGACGACGGGAATGTTCATTTCGCGAACGATGTCCAGGCATTCCTTGGGCTGGGCGTTGTAGCCGACGACGTCGCCGAGGCAGACGATGTGGGTGGCGTTTTGGGCACGGATATCCTCCAAGACGACCTGAAAGGCGTCCAAATTCCCATGAATATCTGCAATGATGGCGTATTTCATTTCCTAGCGAGTAATCTCAAATCCCCGAAATTCATTTTTCGCGTCGGCCCAAGTTACCTGTTCGTCCCGAATAAATCCAGCAAGACCTGCGTCCAAAATCGCGGCGCGAAAAGCCTCCAATTCCGCCCGGCTGCCCTCGGCGACGAGTTCCACGCGGCCGTCGGGCAAGTTGCGGACAATGCCGGCGATTTCAAAACCGGTGGCGACCGTTTTGGCGGTGTAACGAAAACCAACCCCCTGCACATGCCCGGAGTAAAACACGGTCAGGCGACAACGGGAGCGGGACTGGACGGAATGCGACACACGGGGATGAAGCCAAAGGTGCGGACGTGATGCAATGTTTTTTGACAGTGACTGTAAACTTTTTCGTTTTTGGTTTGACCGGCTGCGGGATTTGCCGTAATCACTTCGCGCTGCCACATCTAAAATCCGCAAACGGAGTTTTATTTGTGGTCAGTCGCGTAAACACATGCTGAATACCAAGTCATTTTTGACGATTGATTTCGGAGCTGGCAGTTTGAAACTGGCCGAGTTTGAAATCAACGAGGCGGGAGGTTTGCGTCTGGAAAATTTTGTCATCAAACCGCTCGGACTGGAAGGTTCGCAGGAAACCACGCGGGAGAAGACCATTTTACAGGCGTTACAGGAAGTGTTGGCGGAAAAAACTTTCAAGTCCAACATCGTCAATGTCTGCGCGCCGGGGTTCCATGTTTTCTCGAAGTTCGTCAAGTTGCCGCCGGTGGATGCGGCCAAGGTCGGCCAGATCATCCAATACGAGGCGCAGCAAAACGTCCCGTTCCCGTTGGCCGAAGTCGTGTGGGATTATCAAATTTTAGGTTCGGCTGCGAGCGGTGAACTGGAAGTCCTGTTGGTCGCGATCAAATCCGACATTGTCGAAGGACTTTTTCGATTGGCGGATCAAGCGAAGTTGAAGCTTCAGTTGTGCGATGCTTCGCCGGCTGCGCTGTGCAATGCCTTCCGCTATAATTATCCTGATCTGGAAGATTGCACCATGCTGCTCGACATTGGGGCCAAGACGAGCAACCTGCTCTTCTTTGAAAAAGGAAAAGTTTTCTCCCGCAGCATCAATCTTGGCGCCAATACCATCACGCAGGACTTTGCCAACGAGGCGAAGTTGAAGTTTGCGGATGCAGAAAAGATCAAGATTGCCGAGGGTTTTGTGAGTTTGGGCGGCGCGTATGAGGAGCCGGATAACGCGCATCAGGCCGCGATTTCCAAAATCGCGCGCCAGTTCATGACCAAGCTGCACATCCAGGTCAACCAGACCATGCAGTTTTATCGCGGTCAACAGGGCGGATCGGCGCCGCAACGGCTTTTCCTCTCCGGCGGCGCATCCATCATGCCTTACACGGCGCAGTTCTTTGCGGAAAAGCTGAATGTCCCGGTTGAGTATTTCAATCCGTTCCGCAATGTGCAGATCAATCCGGCGGTGAATCTGGAAGATTTGTCGCGCGTGGCCCATTCGCTGGGCGAAGTGGTCGGCCTCGGCTTGCGCAATCTGGCGAATTGCCCGGTGGAAATGAATTTGATGCCGGAAAGCACCTTGCGCTGGCAGTCGTTCAACCAGAAGAAGCCTTATCTGGTCGCGACGGTGTTCAGCTTGGTGCTGGTGGCGTTTGGCGTGGGCTTCCTGTTTCAGAAGCTGGCGGTCAACAAAGAAGTTGAGATCGAGCGGCTGGGACCCAAGGTGGCTGACTTGAACGCCAAGCACGACCGGTTTAATTCGGCGTATAAAAAATTGCAAAAAGCCCAGGCGGAAGCGGATCAAATCGCCACTTGGATTCAGCAGCGCTATTATTGGGGCGATTTTCTCTCTGAAGTCCGCCGGGCGCTCATGCGTTCCGAGGACAGCATGAAGAAGAAGTTATCCGCCCAGCGATCGGGAGTGGATGTGGGTATCTGGGTGGAGCAGATGATTTCCAACCCCAGCTTGGGCCAGTCGGCCGGGTTTAATCCGGGGATGCCGGTGCCGGGCATGGGAATGCCGGAAGGAATGCCCGGAGGAATGCGGGGAGAGTATCCAGGCATGGAAACACCCCCACCTCCGGCAGTGGATCCGAACGCAGTGCCCGTGGATCCAAACGCAGTTAATACGAACAATTTCATCGTCCTCACTTGCCGGGCGGTCAACCTTTCCAATCTGGATCCGTCCGCCAACAGCGAAATGGCCTATGCGGTCGAGAATGAAATCAAGAATTCGCCACTCGTGGATCCCAAGGCGACGCAATTGACCGGCCAAATCACGACGGACGATTCCAATGGCACCTTTACGTTTACGGTGAACGTGATGCCGCTCAATCCGCTGAAATTTTGATATGAGCTGGATCAAGCGAAACCTATTTTTTGTCGTTGGCAGCGCCGTGGCGATTGCCTTGCTGGGTGCCGGCGGCTTTTACATTTACAAGGATCTGACGCGCAATTCGGAGGCGTCCGAAAAGTTGAATGAGATCTATGGCACGTTAAAAACCCTCCAGTCGCAAACTCCCGCGCCGGGCAACGAAAAAATCAACAACACGACCATCGCCAAAGCGCAGGAGCAGCAGGTGCAGAAGTGGATTGCCTCCACCCGCAACTATTTCCAACCCGTCCCGACGATTCCGTCCGGGACGGTGACCAGCGAAGCCTTCGCTTCGGCACTGCGGCGCACGATTGATTTGTTGCAGCGGGAAGCGGATGCCGCCAATGTGACACTGCCGCCGAAATATGATTTCTCGTTTTCCGCCCAGCGGCCGCTGGTCAAGTTTGCCGCCGGCAGTTTGGAACCGCTGGCCACGGAGCTTGGCGAGATCAAGGCGATTGCGGAATTGATTTTTTCCACCCGCATCAATGCCTTGGACAGCATCCAGCGCATCCGGGTATCGGAGGACGATCTGCAAGGGCCGCAAGGTGATTATACGGATCGTCAAGCGGTCACGAACGATCTGGCCGTGCTGACGCCGTATGTGGTGACGTTCCGTTGTTTCACTCCGGAGCTAAGCCGGGTGATCAGCACGTTTGCCACGTCGTCGAATGCCTTTTTGATCAAATCCATCAATGTCCTGCCGGCCGGTGCTGCAACGGGCACCGGGATGCCGGGTGATCCCAACATGGGGGTGCCAGGTGGCTATCCGGGGATGCCGGGGATGCCGGGGCGATATGGTGGTGAAGGATTTGTCCCGCCCCAGCCGACGCCTGCGGCACCGCCGACGGCTGCTGGCCGCGGTGGGCTGCAAACCGTTTTGAAGGAGCAATTGCTCCGGGTCACCATGGAAGTTGAGGTTTTGAAACTGCTGCCGAAGACTTAAAATGCAATTTCTAAAAAAACATTACGAAAAGATTTTGCTCGGTGCGGTGCTGGCGGGCCTCATTGGCGTGCTGGTGTTCATGTTGTTCTATATTGCCGCCGATAAGGAAGCCATGGAGCAGAACGTCAACAGCCTGATCAATCCGTCGGTCAAGCCATTGAAGGATTTGGATTTGACGACCAACGGCATGGCCTTGGCCCGTTTCCAATCGCCTTATGTTTTGGATTTTGAAACCGGCAACAAGGTGTTTAATCCGTTCGAGTGGCAGAAGACCTCGGATGGCCGGATGGTGCGCAAGGCCAGTCTTGGCGCGCAACTCGCAGTGGTGACCAGCATCACGCCGCTGTATCTGATTCTTTCCTTGGATTCGATTGTCACCAATGAGTTCGGCGCACGCTATGTGGTTGGCGTGACCAGACAGGCTGCCCCGATGGCGTCCAAGCGTGGCAAACAGCAGCGTTTTGTTTCCGCCGGGGACAAGCCTAACGACACCTTTGCGCTGTTGGAAGTCAAGGGGGCTGCGGAAAATCCCACAGCCTTGGTTCTCAAGCTCGTGGACTCCGGGGATGTCGTTACCCTCACGCGTGACAAGCCGTTTCTCCGGGTGGACGCCTACATGGCGGATTTTCGCTACGATCCCGAGAAAAAAGTATTCCGCTCCCGTCGCAGTGGCGACAGAGTCTCCTTTGGTGGCACGGATTATCTGGTGGCGGAAGTCAACCAGAACGAATTGATTCTTGCTGACCAGTCAAACCAGAAAAAAACCTCGTTGCCATTTACGCCCTGACTGTTAAAAATCTTGCATTGAACCGCGCCACCCTGACGAACCTTACATTCACATGACTAAAGTCGCTTTTCTAACCCTTGGCCTTGCCGCCTTCGTTGCTTTTCCCGTCAACGCGCCCGCCCAGGATAATTCCACCGCCATTGCGGTCAACGAAGCCGTGCTGCGTCAGGCCAACACCATCGTGTTGCGGCAAAAGCTGGCGGAAGCACAAGGCTTGGTTCAACGCAACGACATCGTCGGAGCGGCCAAACTGTATCAGGAATCTTGCGACCTAGCCCAGCAGGTGGGTTCCGGCATCAATGCAGAATCGGCCCAGGCCATCAATGGTTTGGCTTATACCCGTCTCACGTTGGCGCGCGAATATCAGAAGCAAGGCAACCCCCGCGAAGCGCAAACCCAGGTGCAGCAGGTATTGAAGGTGGATCCCAAAAACCCTGCGGCCCTGGCGTTCAAAAAGCAGAATGATGAAGTCCTTGACGAGTTGAAGGGAAAACTGCCAAGCCGTGAAATTGTTGACCAGGTTCCGCAGATCAGCGCCCAAAAGACCGACGCCTCCACCCTGGTGCAGGATGGCAAATTGCTTTACGAGATGGGCAAAATTGACGATGCGGAGGTCAAATTGAATCAAGCCATCGCGCTCGATCCGGACAACCGCGCTGCGTTCTATTATTTGAATCTGATCCAGCAGGCCAAGTTCGCGCGCGAAGCCGCCCAGCACACCGTTGATACCCAGAAGCGCATGTCCATGGTCGAAAAGAAATGGGTGCTGCCCGATTCCAAAAACAACCTGCCGGTGCCCAATCCTTACGCAACCAACACCCTTATTTATACCGGTCCCGGCCGTCAATCTATCGTGGCCAAACTTGACAAGATTCGCCTTGATAATGTTTCCTACGACGGTTTGCCGTTGAGCGAAGTCCTCCGCAATCTTACTGAACAATCCAAACTGCGCGATCCCGAACGCAGGGGCATCAATTTTCTGATCAACCCGAATCCTGACCAGTCCGGCCAGCCGGTGGCTGCCCCAGCTACGGGCGGGTTTGGCGCCGAGGGCGGCTTCCCAGGCGCGGCTGCTCCCGCTATTGATCCGGCAACCGGCTTGCCGGCAGCTCCGGTCGCTACCGGGGCAAACAACTCGGAACCCGTGGACGTTGGTTCCTTCATCGTGAAGATACCCAGTTTGTCGGATGTCCGATTGGCAGATGTGCTGGACGCCATTGTCATGGTGTGCGATCACCCGATCAAATATTCGATTCAGGATTTTGCCATCGTATTCTCCGCCAAGGGGCCGGAAACGCCGCAATTATTCAGCCGCACCTTCAAGGTGGATCCGAATACATTTTATTCCGGTCTTGAAAGCGTCGGCGCCCAGAGCTTCGGTTCAACCGGCACCACCGGCAGCAGCGGCGGTGGCGGTGGCGGTGGCGGCGGTGGCGGTGGCGGCGGTGGCGGCGGTGGCGGCGGTAATAACCAAAACAATGGTGCTGTGGTTGGCGTGGTAAATGCCTTTGCCGGTTCTGGTGGTTTACGTAACACCGGCAACGGTGGTGGTGGCGGTGGTGGCGGTGGCGCTGGGCAAGGTGGGGTTGGCGCCAATCTTGGCACGACCGGTGCAGGCGCTGGAGCCGGTGGCACGGTGGGCGGTGAAGGTGGTTTGCGTTATGTCACCACGGTAAACCCGGCTTCAGATGTGAGCGTGGCGGCACGGGCGTTTTTCACCACGTTGGGCGTCAATCTGGTTAACCCGCCTGGAAAATCGATTTTCTTCAATGATCGCCTCGGTAAGCTGTTTGTGAAGGCCACGGCCGAGGATTTGGACACGATTGAACGGGCGATTGAGGCATTGAATGAAGTGGCACCTCAAGTCCATATCCGAGCGCGCTTCATCGAAGTGCAGCAGGATGACAGCAAGGCGCTGGGCTTTGATTGGTATCTCGGACAATTTAATGTGACTGGCAGCGGCTCGGTGGTCGGTTCCGGCGGCAGTTCGCCATCGCTCACCACGCCGGTATCCGCAGCCAATCCACTGGGTGCCTTTCCCGGCAATACGACAGCGAGTGTGATTCCAGGGTCGGCGGGCGACCAATTGGTGACTGGCGGCCTGCGCAACAGCGCTCCGGCGCTTGGCACCATCACGGGAATCTTGACCGACCCGAATTTCCGGATGGTTATCCATGCCTTGGAACAACGCCAGGGATTTGAATCGCTGGCCGAGCCTGAAGTGACGACCACCAGCGGACGTCAGACCCAGATGCGTGCCACACAAGTGCAGTCCGTCATAACGTCATACGACTTCCAGCAGGGAGCTTCGGCCAGCACTGGTAACACGGGCACCACCACTCAGTAGTCCTAATCAGCTAAGAAGTTAAAATATGAAGACTTTATCCGTAAAATCAGGCATCAAATTGGCGCTGGCCTTGGCTGCGGCTGACTGCGCGTTAACCACCCCGTTGGCGCTTGCCCAAAACATCAACAATCAGGCGGGCACATCAGCCGTTTCGCCGGTTACCGAACAGGTGGAAACCGGCCCAATTCTCGACGTGGTGCCTTATGTGTTGTCCGACGGCTACACCATTAACATGTCGCTCATTCCCTCAGTGACCGTGTTTAACGGCTATGACACGCCGCCGGTTATTCCAGATGTCACGGGCAATTTGAACGTGGTTCAGCTTCCCGTCATCCTGCCCAACTTTACTGTGCGGCAAGTGGTCACCTCGGTGAACGTTTGGGACAATCAGACCGTAGTGATCGGTGGCTTGATTTCCTCGCAGGTGCAAACGATCAAGGACAAGGTGCCGGCGCTGGGCGACCTGCCGATCGTGGGCCGTCTGTTCCAAAGCCAGAGCAAGACCACGCAGAAAAAAAACCTGATGATTTTTGTCACCGCGACCATTGTGGATCCGGCGGGCAACCGCGTTCATTCGGATGATGATCTCCCGTTTGCGCAAAATGGGATTCCGCCGCAACCGCCGGGCGCCGGCAAGATGACGGAGTCAGTGAAAAAGGTTCAGTTGCCAGCGTCCAATCCGTGAGCCGGCTGCTGATTGTTGACGGCCATGCCTACGCCTACCGGGCGTTTCATGCGATCCGGGAGTTGCGCTCGCCGGCTGGTCAACCGACGAATGCGATTTACGGGTTCGTCAAAATGCTGGAAAAAATGCGGGCGGCTATTGCGCCGACGCATTTGGTGGTGGTGTGGGATGGCGGGTTGAATGCGGAACGGCTGGCGGCGCTGCCGGATTACAAGGCGCAGCGACCGGAAATGCCGGAAGATTTGCGACCGCAATTGGACGACATTGGTCGTTTTTTAGTGGCTGCGGGGGTGGCTGGTTATTGCCGTGAGGGGGTAGAGGCCGATGATTACATCGCCACGCTGGCCCGGAAGGCGGCGACGGCAGGCTGGAATGTGGTGATCGCCAGCTCGGACAAGGATTTTATGCAGTTGGTTTCGCCGACGGTCGGGTTGTTGAACCCGAACGATAAGACCGGGGCGATTTGGGGCCAAGATCAGGTGATGGCCAAGACGGGTGTCGCACCTGCGCAGGTGGCGGACTGGCTGGCGCTGATGGGCGACGCGGTGGACAATATTCCCGGCGTAGCCGGAGTCGGCCCGAAGACCGCCGCCGATTTGCTGCAACAATTTGGTTCAGCCGAGGCCTTGCTGGTCCGGTTGGACGAGGTGAAGTCAGAGAAGTTACGGACGGCGCTGAGGAATTCAGCCGAAGTGGTCCGGCGCAACCAAAAACTGGTGCGGTTGCCGGAAGTGGCGTGCGAATTTTTGCCGGAGCAATTGGTTATCCGCCCGATTGACCGGCAAGTTTTGCGTGAATTATTTGGCCGCTGGGGTTTTAAAGGAATGCTGGCTGCGCTGGATGAAGCGGTGACAGAGAAGCAGGCGGAGTTGATTTGAAAATGAATTTGCATAGCTGGACCAACAAGATGACCAGCGCGGCCAACCGCGCGGGTGCTGCGGTGGGTATTTTTAGACAAACCCGCCGCGCTGGACTATTCTCTCCCACTCTCATGATTTTTACGTTAGCCCGCCCGCGAATTTTTGCCATCTTGGCTGCTCTGTTTCTGACCTCCGCGCTTTCCGCCCTGGCGCAGACCAATTATTACACTACCGATGGCACCGAATACGCCATTGTCGGCTCCTTGCCAGGCGATCAGGTTTTTCCGGATGCGGCTATTTCCGCCAACGGCGGGTTTGTTGTCTGGCAGGACAATGCCACGGACGGGGATGGCTGGGGCGTTAGTGCCCAGCGAGTGGATAACACACTGTCGGGAAACCTCAGCACTTTTCGGGTTAATGTCGAGGGATCAAACGACCAGCAAAATGCGCGCGTAACGATGCTCAAAAATGGCGGTGCGGCGTTTGTCTGGCAGGGTGGCAAGCAGGGGCTTCAACATATTCTGGGGCGTTTCATGGCGACGAACGGCACCTGGCTGACCACCACAGATCTGGTCGTGAGCACTTTTACCAACAGCTTTCAGGTCAATCCAGTGGTGGTGACGCTCAATAACAGCAATGTGGTTGTTGCTTGGAGCAGTTTTAATCAGGCCGGCACGAACACCCTGCTGGATGTTTATGCCAAAATTTTGTCGCCGACCGGGGCTACGGTGAAGGGCGATTTTTTGGTGAATCAATACACGGATTACAATCAGCGCACCCCGGCTTTAGCCGCGCTGAAGAATGGCGGTTTTGTGGTAGCCTGGGTTTCTGAGCAGCAGCGGTTGACGGCCCCGGTTTTGGGAACCAATTCAACCTATTACACCGCCGATTCGGTGGTCGTTCCCAGCGTGGATATCTATGCCCGGATGTTCCAGAGCAACGGCGTGGCTGCAGGCAACGAGTTCATTGTGAACACGGATAACAACCCCTGCGCTAATCCCGTTATTGGCGCGGCTGCTGACGGCACTTTCATGGTGGCATGGTCGCGGCGCAGCATGGCGACGATTGTCAACGGCTGGGATGTTTGTGTGCGTGGGTTTTCCACAAACGCGACGGGCGGAGCTGTCACGCTGCTGAACAATCGTGTGGTCGGCAATCAATATGCGCCGCGGATTGCTGCCCTCGGGCTGGATTACTTGGTGGTGTGGACGAGCTTGGGGCAGGATGGTTCCCGCGAGGGGGTCTATGGGCGTTTTATTCACAATGACGGTATGCCCACGAGCGACGAATTTCGTGTGAACGGAACCACAGTGAGCCAGCAGATGCATCCAGTGGTGGCTTCCGACGGGTCCGGCCAGTTTCTGGCCGTGTGGACGAGTTACATCGGCAGTCCTTACAGCTTCGATCTGTTTGCCCAGCGATTTGTCAATGTGGATGGTGTTCTACAGGCCATGTCAGCTCCGTATGTTTATGCTCCGTTCACCGTGAGCAACAAAGTTTACCAGCCGCAATTGCAGGTTTCGTGGGCTCCCTTAAAGGGGATTTCCGTATCCAATTATGAGGTTTATGTGGATGGAACCCTGATGGCGGCGACCTCCAGCAATGTTTGGATGATGACGGCGGCCAACGGTTTGACGACGAACAGCACCCATTCCTTCCAGGTGGATTATGTGAAGATCAGCGGTGCCCGGTCACCGTTGTCGGCTGCCACAACGGGATCCACTTGGGGCGGGCTGAACTGGGGCGGTATCCCGTTTGAATGGATGGTGACTTATTATGGCTCTGATTTCAGTCAATGGCCGTCCGCGGGCGCACCCTTGGTGGCCGGTGGTCCCACCTTGTTGAAAGTATTTGTGAGCGGCGGCAATCCCTTGGATCCAGGCACTTGGCTGACGACGCAGATGGTCAACACCGCGCAGGGAATGTTTCTCGTGTGGAATACCCAGCCAGGCTTCACCTATCAGGTGCAGGTCACGACCAATTTTGTTACTTGGAGCAATTCGGGATCGCCGCGGTTTGCAGCGGGCACCAATGATTCGATTTATGTCGGCGGCGGCACCGTCGGCTATTACCGGATATTGCTTCTGCGCTAATCACTTTTGAATTTGTATGCAGCAAATGATTAAAAATTTTCTTTGGATACTGTTGCTGGCTTCCGGCTTGCAGACGTCATGGGCGTATTCGCTGGGCGGCCCAAGTGGTAACGGTGGTGATGCCTGGCAGGTTCCGGCTCTGGGGTATGGTCAAAGCAAAGGCCCCAAAAATATTGGTGAAGAGTATCGCCGAAACACTCCGGTGATGTATTACGCGTATGATGCCAATTTCTTTGGGTTTTTTGGGGCAGAGGGGGCGACGTCTGTGGATGGTGCGTTTACAATTTTGAATTCCCTGACGAATGTGGACAACTACAGCAAAACCTTGGTGGAGTTTCCGCTCGAGTCTCGTCATCAAAATTATCAGGCGCTGGCCTTGGGACTGATTGATTTGAAGTCACAAGTTCTGGGAGAGATGATGGAGCAGTATGGATTGGCCAATCCCGTGCAATATACTTGGACATTGCACGACCGATTTCATGTGGGCAGCATTGCCTGTCCCGTGGGCATGGAATATTTGGTGGTTCAAAGGAATTCCGATTATATTTCCAGTCCGCTGAACCAGCTTCAGTATTCGCCCTACGTGAATAACGTATTATACACGTATCAAATTCTCGAAGGGTGCACCACCACACCTGCCGCTCTGGCCGTGCCATTTTCCGTGGATCCTTTGGCGTTTACGTATTCACCGGTAGCTGCGTTTCAAGATGATTATCCGGG
>Ga0068855_100010392_pt1 | contig 11227 bp, 9 predicted proteins | sample KBSCornC52_FD_66592 | JGI IMG/M metagenome (GOLD analysis project Ga0068855, IMG submission 66592) | Corn rhizosphere microbial communities from Kellogg Biological Station, Michigan, USA - KBS Corn C5-2 | ecosystem: Host-associated > Plants > Roots > Rhizosphere > Soil ... | reverse complement strand
CCGACGGTCGACATCCCGGACAAAAAGGGATGGCAGCACCCGGGACCTGACGGCGTCAAGGCGCTCACCGCGTGGAACATCAAAGTGGTCGGCGTCGCGAACAACGTCGCCTACGGCCGCGCCAACATCATGAAAAGCCTCAGCGTTCTCGACGCGAACGGCATCGCGCACACCGGCGGCGGATCGAATATCGCCGAAGCGCACAAGCCGGCGATCGTCGAACGCAAGGGGGTGAAGATTGGATTCCTGCAGTACACGGCGCGGTGGTACCAGGACAACGAGCAGATCGCGACCGACACCGAGCCGGGGATCGCGAAGATCGCGTCGCGCGACGGCGTGACGATCGATCCGGCGGACGTCGCCCGCGTGAAGGACGACATCCGCCGCCTCCGCTCGCAGGCCGACATCATCGTCGTGTCGCATCACAACCGCGACGGCGCGACGCCGACGCAGTTCGGCGCCTCCACCCCGCCAGCGCGCAGCGCCGCGCGGCGCGACGCGCATCATTCGGAGGAGTACCAGAAAGCCTTCGCGCACCTGGCGCTCGATGCGGGGGCGGACCTGGTCTATGGCCACGGTACCCACACGGTGCAGGGCGTCGAGGTGTACAACGGCAAACCCATCCTCTATGCGATCGGACACTCGGCGTTCGACCAGCCCGGGTACGAGACCTCGAAGGACGGCCTCGTGATTCACGCCGCGATCCAGGGCAAGAAGCTGCTGCGCGTGTCGTTCGTGCCGGTCACGCGCGATGCGCACAACGACGTGATGATGCTGGATCCGTCCACCGGTGAAGGGGCGCGGCTCCTGCAAATCGTGAAAGGCGAATCGGCGAGCACGCCTCTGAGGATCGAGGGCGCGGAGGTCGTGCTGCTCGATCGGGCGCCGCAGATGTCGAGCAAATAGAGGCGCCCCGGGGTGCCAGCCGTCGCGCTGATCCTGACGCTGCTCGCGGCAACCGCGGCGCTCAATCTCGCCGCGCGGCGGCTGAACGTCCCTCACCCGGTTCTGCTCGTGATCGGCGGCATCGTGCTGGCGCTGACGCCGGGCGTGCCGCATGCGCGGCTCGAGCCGGACATCGTCTTTCTGATTTTCGTGCCGCCGCTGCTCTACCGCGCGGCGCTGAACACGTCGTGGCGTGATTTCCGCGGCAACCTCCGGACCATCCTGCTGCTCGCGGTCGGCCTCGTCATCGTCACCATCGGCGTGGTGGCGATGGTGGCGCACCGGCTGCAGCCGGAGCTCGCGTGGCCCGCTGCGTTCCTGCTCGGCGCGATCGTCGCGCCGCCCGATCCGATTGCCGCGACGGCGGTAATCGGCCGCCTCGACACGCCGCGCACCATCGACACGATCCTCGAGGGCGAAGGCTTGATGAACGACGCGACGGCGCTCATCGCCTACCGCATGGGCGTCGATGCGGCGACGTCGGGCACGTTCGCGCCCGCGGCCGCCGCGTGGCACTTTTGCGTGGCTGCGGTGGGCGGGATCGCGGTCGGCCTCGCGGTCGGCGCGCTGATCGCGTGGCTGCGACGCCATCTCGCGCACGCGCCGGAGGTCGAAAACACGATCTCGCTGCTCACGCCGTTTGTCGCCTACATTCCCGCCAATCGCCTCGGTCTCTCCGGCGTGCTCGCGGTCGTCTCCGTAGGTTTGTATCTGGGGCGCGAAGGGCCGCGCATCGTCCCGCCGGACACGCGGCTGCAGGCAGCGAGCATGTGGGCCATGACGACGTTCCTGCTCGAAGGCCTCATCTTCATTCTGATCGGCCTCGACCTGCCCCTCGTGACACACGATCTGCCGCCCGGGTCGCTGGCGGCGTTCACGCTGAGCGGCGTCGAGATCAGCGCGGCCGCCATTGCGGTGCGCATGGCGTGGATGTTTCCCGGCGCGTACCTGCCCCGCCGGTTCGATCAATGGCGCGGCCGCGATCCGCATTATCCGCCGTGGCGGCACGTGTTGTTCGTCGGATGGGCCGGCATGCGCGGCGCCGATTCGCTCGTCATCGCGCTCGCGCTGCCGCTGACCATCGCGAACGGTCAGCCGTTCCCCGGCCGCAGCGCCATCATCTACCTGACGTTCATCGTCATCCTGGTCACACTGGTGGCGCAGGGGCTGACGTTGACGCCGCTGATCGACTGGCTCAATTTGCGCGGCGATCGCGGCGGCGAGGAAGAAGAAGTCGTCGCACGGCTGGAGACGGCGAGAGCCGGACTTGCCAGGCTGGACGAGCTGATCCGAGGCAATCCGCGGCTGGCGCCTGCGGCGCGCGCGTTGCGCGAGCGCCACGTGCATCGCGTCCATCGCTTCGAGAGCCGCCGGCGGCACGCGCGTCACGATCGTGACGAAGCGTACCGCGACACGTGGCGCGCGGCCCGCGCGGAGATGATAGCCGCCGAGCGGCGCGAGCTGGTGCGCCTGCGCGACAACGGCACGATCGCCGATGATGTGATGCGGCGGATTCAGCGAGATTTGGATCTGGAGCAGCTGCTCGTCGGGGCAAGCGACGAGTCGCTCGAGAGCAGCACCGATTCGCCGCCGTGATCGCCGATCGTCGCACGCCGCCAACCGGCAGCTGGTACACTGAACGCGTGCGGAGCCGACCGCACGTCCGCGGCCGCGTCGGTGCCAGGTGGAAGGGTGGAGTTGATGGCGAGTCTGATTTGGTTGGCTGCCGGGGGCGTCGCGGTGGTCGCCGTGGCCGTGTGGACGTACCTGCGAGCCGGACATGAACGTGACGACATGGGGACCATCAGCGGTCAGTGGATCGCGGAACACCGCTCTCAAGAACGTCAGTCGGACAATCACTAGCGCCATCAGCAGCTCGGCAGGCGGTGCGCACGCCGCGCCGCTCCCGGCTCGCTTCTGTCCTATGCGCGCGTAGTACATCGCCAGCGTAAAAAACAGGCCTCCGATCTCAGCCCCCAGACGACGCGTTCGTATAGCATCACGCGCTCGCGATGCGCCGCGCGTCCCGACGCAGATCGATCGCGCGAATTAGCTGAGTCGTTCCCATATCGGGGGCTGTATGGATGAACGAACCCATGACATCGAAGCCGGCCGTCAGTTCGACTGGCCGCCAGCGGAAGCTGTCGCTCTCGCCGACGTGACCCGGAACGCGGCAGCGGCCGCGCCTCCGGATCGGCAACGCGGCGGACTCGAGTTCACGGGTGTCAACGGCGCACATCCGAGCAGCGCGGCGTCCGCGGTTCGTCAACCACCCACCTTGCCACCGAAGCGCCATAGACACAGCGAAACGGCCTGGTGGCGCCGGACGGGAGCGCGCGCCGCAGGCATCTGCACGATCGGCTTGATCGCCTTGCTCAGCCAAGGGTCCGCCACCACTCAACGCGAGCGAAACCCGGTAACCAGTGCACCCTCCGCCGCGGCAACCGACCATCTGCTTCCCTCCTCAATCGTTCAGCCCGCCGCCGAGCCTATCCGCCGCGGCGGAAGTCTGAGGGTGCCGGGACCCGCGGGAGCGCGCGTCTGGCTGGATGGTGCACCGCGCGGAACAGCCCCCCTGTCGATCACCGATCTCGCGCCAGGTACGCACGAGGTCAGAGTCGCGACGAATTCGGGTGACGCATCCGATCGTTTAGTCGTTGAGGCAGGTTCAATCGCGACCTTCGTCGTCTCCACGCCCGCGTCGCGTTCCTCGACCCCACGGACCGTCGTTCCCGCAAAGGCGCCGCCCGTGCCAGAGTCGGCCCCTCCGGGAATCATTGCGGTCGCGCTGCCGTTCGAGGTCCAGATCTATGAGGACGGACGTTTCGCCGGAACCAACAGCGCGGAAGTGACGCTGCCGCCGGGCCCACATCGTCTCGAACTGATCAACAAGTCGCTGGGATATCGAGCGGTCGAAACGGTGCAGGTGGAATCGAACAGAGCGACGAAGATTCCCTCGGCGCCTCCAATGGGGCGTGTGTCGGTGAATGCGCTGCCGTGGGCCGAAGTTTTCGTCGATGGGCGAAAGATCGGTGAGACGCCGCTGGCGCAGGTGCCGATCGCTGTCGGCGCGCATGAGATCGTCTTCCGTCATCCGCAGCTCGGTGAACAGAGCCGCAGCGTCACCGTGACCGCCGCCGAACCCGCTCGTCTCAGCGTGGATTTGCGAAAATGACGACGTCAGGCTTGTCGCGCGCGATCGTCGCGCTCGTTATCGCGGGCGCATGGAGCGTCGGCACGGTGCCTTCGGCGGGCGCCGCCGCCGGGCAGCCGCCGCCAGACCTCCAGCGTATTCGAGCGCTGTACGAAGGCGCATCGTACGAGGATGCGATGCGCGCGCTCGATGCGGCCGATGGCGCGTCGATCGTTTCCGGCGAGCAGCACGCGACCCTGCTGCTGTACCGCGCGTTGTGCCTGCTGGCGCTCGATCGACAGACCGATGCGGAGAAGGCGGTCGAGGACATTCTCTCGACCGACCCGCTGCACCAGCCGGGGCCGGAAGAACCGCCGCGGCTCGTTGCGGTGTTCGATCGCGTGCGCGCGCGCCTGCTGCCCTCCCTCGTGCGCGATCAGTATGCCGCCGCCAAGGCTCTGTTCGACAGCCGGCAATTCGCCGAGGCGGCCAGCGGATTCGAACGGGTCATCCAACTCAGCTCGCAAGTCGCGGACGCCGATCGCGAGAAGGTGGGCGATCTCGCGATGTTGGCCGGCGGGTTCCTCGAGCTGAGCCGCGCGCGCACAGCCGAGGCCGCCGCTGCCCATGCGGCTGTCGTCACTCGCGTGTTCACCAGCGTCGATCGCGACGTCGTGCCTCCGGTCCCAATTCAGCAGGAGGTGCCGCCGTGGCGGCCGCTCGTTCCCCGATCGCTGGCAGGCGATACCGCCGACGCGCGGCAGGGGCGTCTGGATGTGTTGATCGGGCCGACCGGTGAGGTGCAGGACGCGGTGATCATGACCTCGATCGATCCGCACTACGACGTCGCGCTCGTTCGCGCCGCAAAGCACTGGAAGTATCAGCCGGCGACAAAGAACGGCGTCGGCGTCAACTATCGCCGCACCATCCTCGTCCGCCTCGTGCCGAGCGACTGAGGCGCCGCTCCCCGCCTCACCCCCCGTCCGCCAGCCCGTGACGAAACGCGAAAACCACGAGCTCGAATCGACTGGCAAGGTCGAGCTTGTCGAGGATCGACGTCAAATGGTTGCGTGCGGTCGCTTCACTGATGCAGAGACGATCGGCGATCTGCTTGTTGCGCAATCCTTCGCAGATCACGCCGACGATTTCGCGTTCACGCTTGGTGAGCGTCTCGATCCGCGCCTCGCTTGAATCGATCTCGCGCCGGCGGCGCGCCATCTGCATCATCACGCCGGCGGTCCTGGCGCGATCCAACCAGACTTCACCTGCCTGCAGGCTGCGGATGGCTTTGAAGAGGACGTCGGCCGATTCGCGCTTGGACATCATCCCGGCGGCGCCGAGCATCATCGCGCGAGCGCACAGGGTGGGGTCGCGCTGTGATGTGAGGACAAGGATCCGCGAGCGTGCGGCCGCTTCCAGGATGTCGCCGATGAGGTCGAGCGCGACGTCGCTGCCCGTGTCGGGGTCCGGAATGATCACGGCGGGCTGCAGCTGGCCGGCCAGCGTCACCGCTTCAGCGTGAGATGCCGCGCCGAGCACCGGAAAATCGTGCGCCTCCAGCAAGCAGCGAATTCCGAGCCGCACCAATTCCTGGTTATCGATGAGCAGGATCGTCGGACGATCGACCAGCACTCCGTGATCGACGGTAGAGGATGCGTTCATGCGACCTCCGGCCGAAGCGGCATGTGCAATCCCAAGCCCGTCTTATCGATCGTCCACATACGCGCGGCTTCGTTGGTCCCTCGCTCGATCATCACGTAGCAGCCGTGGACAGCGAATGTCGCTAATCGGGACGGTCGCGCTTTCGAGCGAACCGGGCCGCTGAATCTCCTCGCCTGTTCCGCTGGCGTGCGTCCGCGCGCGTTCATCACACCAGCAGTATCATCTCTCGTCGATTTCGAGCTCGACGTTCGAGGGCTCAGCGCGCCCGGATGCTTCGCATGAAGAAACGCGGCTATCTCAATCCGACGTTGATCTGGCAGTTTGCGTTCTGGACCACGACCGTTTGCCTCCTGGTTGCGGTCGTCGCGTCGATTCTGGCGATCTGGCAGTTCACTGGAACCGATGCGCTGTGGCGGACGGTCGCCACCTGCGCGGTTATTGGCGCCGCCACGCTCGCGTTCTCCTGGGTGAACGGCCTGTTCGGCGACGATGGCGTGTAGCGCGTCGTCTACTCCGGGCGAGTGCCGGCGATGTAGACGCGCGCCGGACCGTTGACGGCGATGAAGGTGACCGGCACGCCGATGCGGGCGATGAGCGGATCCAGGCTCGCGTCGAATCGCGGCGCGACGATCACGACGGGATGATCTCGCGCGCTGCTGATCCATTCACGATCGGTCTCATCGGATCGGTACGTCAGTCCGAATATGTCGGCGCGTCCGGTCCGTTCGTATCGCGCGACATTGGCGTGAAACACGGCCGGCCACACCGTCCAATAGTCGCCCATCACGACCGTGGCGCCGGCAGCCTCGATCGCCGGCGTCATCACACCGATCGTGCGGTCCATTTCCTTCCTCACGAGCCTGGGCGACGGCACGCCATCGCTGAAGATGGCTCCGCCGACCAACGCCGCGCACGCCATCACCGCCGCAGCCCGAGGACGGCGGCTCGCCGCCGCGATCAGCAGCGCCGTCGCCACGGCGACCAGGAGCAGACTCGGAAAAATGTACCGCGCGTAGTACTCATTGAGCTGCACGTGCTCGAACGTGCCGACGACCATCCAGTAGGCACAGGCGCCCACGCCCGCTGTCATCGCCGCCCTCATCGAGCGACGGCCCCCGGCATCGCTCGATACCAGCACGGCGGCGATCAATGCGATCAACGCGAGCACGATCAGTCCCGCAGGGTGAGACATGCCGGCCCATGTCATGCGCAGCAGTTGAAGCCACGCATGCGGCCATGCTCCCGGTGGGACAATGTTCGTGGTCGTTCGCGACGATGCCGACAAGAGCTTGAACAGCGCACCGCCTGCCACGCCAGCCGCGGTGATCGACAGCTGCCATCGTGCGCGCGCGCCCCCTCGCGCCAGGATCAGCGGTACGAGCACGATGCACACCGTCAGGTTCACCCAGTGCGCCAGAATCACGAGTGCCGCCGCCGCGACCGCGGCCGCCCGACCCGCATCGTCGCGATCCGTGAGCAGCAGGGCCGCAAACGCGAGCGTCATCGACACGGCGTACGGCTGCGTCACCATCCAGTCGAATTGGATCAGCGGCGACGCGATCGTCAGCAGACACGCGTTCGCCAGCGCGCCGGCCGCAATCCAGTAGCGATCCGCCCCGATGTATCGCGCCGCGAGAAACGGCGCCAACAGCGCCGCCGTGATGGTCAGCCAGCCTTGCACGAGCAGATTGAAGAAGGGATTCCGGATCGGCATCGCCAGCAGCGGCACCAGCATGCCAAACCGATCCTCTCCCCAGAAGAACGGCGTCCAGTGCTGGACGCTGACCAGGACCGGCAGAATCGAGTCGGCGTTCTGCAGCGTATGGAGGCGACCGCAATCGATCCACGCCGCCGCGACTGCCACGCCGACGATGAGACGCGCCCACACCACTGGCGATCGGTCGAGATGAAAGGCCTGCGTCATTGAACGGTCCCGAGTATCAACTCTATAATTACGCAAGATAGCTGGCGCGACGTACTGCCTGGACTGCTTGCTCGCCGCCCGCCCCGGTCCGCTCCAATGAGACACCAGACCTGATGACTGTCGCTCGGATCGTGTGTGCGCTGATGCTCTTGATTGGCGCCCGTTCCGCTGAGGCAGATCTCGTCGTGCTCGCCAACGGCGATCGCGTCACCGGAACCTTTCAAAGCGTTCACGGCACGACGCTGACGATGCAGACCGGCGCGCTCGGCAACCTGACCATCCCCGTGGTGCAAATCGCCACCATCGTGGTGGCTGAACCGGTGACCGTTGTCGTCCACGGCGGCGCGATTGTCCGCGGCGTGATCGCGCTCGAGCCGTCATACACCTGGGACGTGACCGACGACGACGGCTTCGGGCACACGATCGCCGTGTCGGCGGTCGACGTCATTCTACCGGCGGCGCGCTTTCAGGCGATGGTCGATCACGTCGCCGAGCCGTGGCAGGACTGGACCGGCACCGCGAATCTCGGGTACAGCATCCAGCGCGGCAATCAGGAGACGAACACCTTCAGCAGCACCATCGATTCCCGGCGGGAGCGGCCGCCCGCGCCGGTGTTCACGCCGCACTGGCGAACCAACGTCCACTTGACGATGCTGATCTCGAACGCGATCGAAGCGGGCGCCTCGATCGGATCCAACACGATCAGCAGCAGCGTCCGACAGGACATTCTGTTCGCGCCCGGCGCGTTCGTCTTCGGCATCGTGCAGTTCGATCATGTCGGGACCGAGGGGCTGTCGCTGCGGCAAACGTACGGGGGCGGGAGCGGCTTCGACGTGCCGCTCACGCCGCGCGGCACGCTCAGCGTGTTCGGCGGGCTCACGTTCGTGCGCGAATCGTTCTCGGAATCCGCCGCCCAGACGGCCGTGGACCAGGCGACCGGCACGGCGAGCGCCGCCGACGGCGGCCAGCGGAGCGCGCAGTTGCTCGTCGGCGAGAAGCTCCGCTATCAATTGACGCCGCGCGTCCGCCTCGATCACACCGCCAACGCGTACCCGAACGTCACCATCGTCGGCCAATACCATCTCGACACGCGCAGCGCCGTGGACGTGAAGCTCACCAACCGCTTTTCGCTCAACACGAGCCTGATCGATCTGTATCTGTCGAACCCGGCGCCAGGCAGCCGGCGCAACAACTTCGCGTTGACCACCGGCATCGCGACGACGTTCTGACACCCGCACGCACGCCGCATCCACTCTGAACGCTTCGGCGGGACAGATCGGGAACGGCGTCAGCGCAGGCTGAAGGTGACGATGGTGTCGCCCGCGGCGATTGACAGGTACTGCACGTCGTGAACGGCGTAGCTGATCGGGGCAGCCAATACGGCGCCGCCAACGCTGCGATGCCAGAGGTCCGCGCCGCTCCAGGCGTCGAGCGCGAAGACGTAGCCATCGATGCTGCCGCCGAACACCAAGCCGCCGGCGGTCGCGAGCAGACCCGACATCGACTTCGGCTTCAGCCGGAATTCCCAGCGGCGGGCGCCGGTGAGCGGATCGAGGGCGCGCACCGCGCTGACGCCGTCGGGCGTCGGATCTTCCTCCCCAATCGTGCCGCCCAACAGCATCTCGCCCGGCACGTGAGGACTCTCTCCGGAAAAAAATGTCGCGCCGCCGTCGTACGCGGTAACGTAGAACAGGCCGGTCGCGGGACTGTACGCGGGGGGCCACCAGTTCGCGGCGCCGTTTGCGGAAGGCGCGACGAAGACGCCCTCAGGGCTGGGCGCGACACCCCGGTTCACAACGGGACGGCCGCGCTCGTCAATCCGCTCGGCCCACGTCTGCTTCGCAAACTCCCGCGCCAGCAGAAAGGCGCCCGTCTCGCGCTCGAGCACGTAGAAGAACCCATTGCGGTTCGCCGTGTAGAGCAGCTTGCGTGAACGGCCGTCGCGGATCGCGTCGACGAGCACTGGCACCTGCGTCGCATCCCAGTCGTGCTCGTCGTGCGGCGTGAACTGGAAATGCCATCGCAGCGTCCCATCGTCGGGGTTCAACGCGACGACCGAATCGCTGTACAAGTTGTCGCCGCCGCGCTGCGATCCGTTCCAGTCCGATCCGGGATTGCCGACGCCCCAATACAGCAGATTCAACGAGGGATCGTACGTGCCGGTCATCCAGGTCGGCGCCCCGCCGCTCTTCCAGGAATCGCCCGCCCACGTTTCGTGACCGGGCGCCCCTGGACCGGGCACGGTGTCGAAGCGCCACACGCGCGCGCCCGTCGCCGCGTCGTACGCGTCGATGAAGCCGCGGATGCCGAACTCGCCGCCGGCGATCCCGGTGATTACCTTGTCCTTCACGACGAGAGGCGCGCCGGTGCTGCTGTAGCCATCGCGTGGATCCGCGATCACTGTCGTCCACAGCACCATGCCGGTAGCCGCGTCGAGGGCGACGAGCTTCGCGTCGAGCGTCGCCACGAACAGGCGGCCATCGAGCATCGCCACGCCGCGATTCTGGCGTCCACAGCAGAGCGCCAGCTCCGCGGGCAGCGGATGGCTGTAGGTCCAGTAGGGACGCCCGGTCTCGGCGTCGAGCGCGATCACGTCATTCGCGCGCGTCAGGTACATCACGCCATCGACGACGAGCGGCGTGGTTTCCACGGCGTCGGTCGTGCGCAGTTGATAAATCCAGCGGATCTGCAGCTGCCCCGCGTTCGCCCGGTTGATGGCGGCGAGGCGGCTGAACCGCTGGCCGCTGTACTGCCCCGAGTACGTCAGCCAGTTCGCCGAATCGCGTTCGGCGGCACGCAGACGATCGTGAGTGAGGGGGTGCCCAGAAGCCGTGGAAGAGATGCTCGAGCGCTCGCGTGCTCGAATGGCCAGCAGCAGCGCCATGCACGACGCCATCGCAATCGCGAGAACAGACCACGGACGGATGGCGCGCACGTCAGGGCCTTGTGAGGGTGGTCAGGTACGCGACGAGATCGTCGAGCTCGCTTGGCGTGAGCTCGCTTTGGTAGCCAGGCATGGTCGACGTCTCGATCCGTTCGATGGAGCGCGTGGCGGCGCGTTGGAAGGTTCGCAGGTGACCGCTCTCGTCCAGTACCCGGACGGCGTACGTGTCCTCGTCCATGCGTCTGCCTTGATACACGCGTCCCGCTCTATCGACAAGACGCACCCTCCACCACGCAGGATCCACCTCGGCGTTTGGCTGCACGAGGGAGAGCCGCAGCGACGATCGGGTGCGTCCTCGACCGATGCCGCTCAAATCGGGACCCAGGCAGGCGCCGCGCCCGTCGACGAGATGACACGTGAGACATCGCCCGCGCTGCTCGAACAGCTGCTTGCCGGCCGCGGGATCGCCGGCATCCTCGGGCGCCGTCAGGGTCCGATTCAGCGATCGGATGTAAGCGACCAACTGCCAGACTGCCGGCTCCGAATGAAACGCCAGCGCGCCTGGCATCGGCGACCCTGGAATGCCGTTCGCGATCACTCGAAACAACGCCGCATCGTCGCCCGCGTGCCGAAAGGTTCCGCGCGTCAGATCCGGGCCCCGGGCGCCGGTCGCGTTCCG
>Ga0068855_100010391_pt1 | contig 11228 bp, 8 predicted proteins | sample KBSCornC52_FD_66592 | JGI IMG/M metagenome (GOLD analysis project Ga0068855, IMG submission 66592) | Corn rhizosphere microbial communities from Kellogg Biological Station, Michigan, USA - KBS Corn C5-2 | ecosystem: Host-associated > Plants > Roots > Rhizosphere > Soil ... | reverse complement strand
GTTTCAGCCGTTTCCTACAACGTTTACGTACTTTGAAGACAAGAAATTAACACTCTGGAGAGCGGAGAAGACGGATACGGAATCTTCGGGTGAGATAGGCGAGATCATCGAAGCAAAGGGCGACATGCTGCTCGTGACATGCGGCGGCGGATCGGTGCTCAAGATCGACGAGCTTCAGCTGGAAGGTAAACGCCGGATGACAACCCGCGATTTTCTGAACGGTATTAGGCTCAGACCAGGACAGATCATCTGACGGGAGACGCGGAAGAGGACGAGCTCGGTTTATTTCTACATTTAACCTCCGGAATAACTGAAAAAGTAATAACCGACAACTTCGTTCCGTTGCATCAAAGCAAATATAATAGATACGGATGAGTGAATTTCAGATCATAACGTTTTACGAATTTAAGCCGCTTGCAAATTTACCGGAGTTGAGATCTCAGCTTAGAGATACGATGCTTTCAAATTTCATAAAAGGCACGATAATCCTTGCAGGCGAAGGATTTAACTCGACGGTTTGCGGAAGGCCCGAGAATATTGTGCAATTTGTTGCCGCTGCCGAAGAAATATTAGAAACGAAGCTCGATCTTAAATCCTCGTTTTACGAGACAATGCCGTTTCGCCGGGTCGATGTAAAGATCAAACCTGAAATTGTCACGCTCAAGAAACGGGTCGATCTTAAAAATGGTGCCGGCACTCACGTCAACGCCGCGGACTGGAACAAGGTGATCGGACAGGACGACGTTATTGTTCTTGATACTCGGAACGATTACGAATACAAAAACGGCAGCTTTCGCAATGCCATAAATCCACAAACGAGAAAATTCAGCGATCTGCCGCGATTTGTCGCCGAAAATCTCGATCCGAAAACGCACAAAAAGGTCGCGATGTTTTGCACCGGCGGCATCCGCTGCGAAAAATTTGCGCCGTATATGAAGCAACTCGGCTTCGAAGAGGTTTATCAACTCGAGGGCGGCATTTTGAAGTATCTCGAGATCACACGGCCGGAAGATTCGCTTTGGGAAGGCGAATGTTTCGTTTTCGATGATCGAATTACGGTTAACGAAAATCTCGAAAAAGGCGCCGGTCCCGACCACTCACAGACCGACGGTCACGGATCAAATGAAAATTAGCTGTTAGCTCTTAGCCTTCAGCTATCAGCTAATTATTTGTATGAAAATTTCGCCTGCAAGGACAGCGGCTTTTGATGTTTTGTTAAGAATCGAAACTGAAAAGGCTTTCTCATCTCATCTACTTGCGGCGTACGAGGAAAACCTCTCAACAAGAGACCGTTCGCTATGTCATGAACTCACGCTCGGTATCTTGAGGCGGCAGATTTATCTCGATAGATTAATCGACCAATTCTCGGGCAAAAGGCTCGATGCGGCCGTGCGTATTGCGTTGCGGCTTGGACTTTATCAGATCTATTTTCTCGACAAAATTCCTCATCATTCGGCGATAAATGAAAGCGTAAATCTGGCTCAAAGAGCAAAGAAGACGTCGGCGAAGGGATTGGTCAATGCGGTTTTACGGCGGGCGACAAGGGAGCCGGTGAAATTTGATCTTGCCGATGAGATCGAACAGGTTTCGGTTGAGACCTCGCATCCGGCGTGGCTGTTGGAAAAATGGGTTGGGGAATTTGGATGGGAAGAAATGGCGCGGCTCGCGGTAGCGAATAACCGGATCCCGGAAACAGCTTTCAGATTTACGAGGAATTTTCAACACAGAGATCGCTGGGAACGCGAAGAAAATATCCGGGCGTCGGAATATGTTGACGGGTGTTTTATCGCCGACGGACCTAGCGACCAGTTACGAAAGGCGGCCGCAGCGGGTGACATATATTTTCAAGACGAGGCGTCACAGATGGTTGCGGCGGCTGTTCAATTAAGGAGCGGGTCAAGGTTTTTGGACGTGTGCGCTTCTCCGGGAAGCAAGACGACCCAAATTGCTGAATGCGGATTGCGGATTGCGGATTCCTCCGGCCCGACGCAATTTTTCGCGGGCGACCTTCATTGGAACCGCGTTGAGTTTTTGCGGGAAAACTGCCTGCGACAAGGCGTTGGTTTTGTGAATATTGTCCAATACGACGCGGAACGATCGCTGCCGTTTGCGGATGAGGCATTTGATTCGGTTTTGGTCGATGCTCCGTGCAGCGGGACGGGCACGATCAGGCATAATCCGGAGATCAGATACTTTCTGAAGCCGGATGATTTTGCCGAGTTACAAGACAAACAACTTCGTATTCTGAAAAATGCATCAAAACTCGTAACATCGGGCGGGACGCTTGTTTATTCGACGTGCTCGTTGGAACGAGAGGAAAATGAGGCGGTTTGTGAGGCGTTTCTGCGGGACAATGCCGATTTTAGGCTTGTTAAACCGAATGTGCCGGAAAGATTTTTGACCGAGCTGGGGTTTGCCAGGACGTTTCCGCAACGAGATGACATGGACGGGTTTTTTGTGGCTAAATTTACCCGCGAATAACGCGAATTACACTAATAAATCTGAATCTATGCAGAGCAACTCCTTAATCCGCATCTTCTGTGTTATTCGTGGGCAAAAAGGCCGACCCCCTACCGCAGGTGGTACAGACGGGCTTCTGGAAAAGGGCAAAAAATGATAGACTTTCGTTTTGTTTTTGGGAGTTTTACCAAGTGAGTATTTTACAAAGAGGTTACACAGCATTGGGAAGGCTTGCGATACTTGCGGGCCTCGCGGCTGCGTTTCTTTTCGGGCTGGCAGGCGTCGTTTATATGTCGCTGCAGGGAACTGAGGTCAAGGTTCCCGAGATCACCGGAAAGAATTTTAACGAGAGCGAGAAAGAGCTCGCTTCGCTTGGCCTGAAAATAAAAAAACGTGCGGACCGTTTTAGCACGGACGCACCGAATACGATACTTGAGCAGCTTCCGCGTCCCGGCGAGACGGTCAAAACGGGCCAGATGATACTGGTTGTCGTTAGTAAACCGAATGGCGAAACAGAACAGGCTCCGAGCTCGCTGAAGCCGTCTATCGAAGAGGATGACACTGACAAGATCGAGAAAATGATCTCGGATCAGCCAAAGAAGAAGTCAAACTCCAACACCAACAAGAAAAAATCGGATAAGACGCGTGATACAGCCGACGATAATTCGAATTCGGACGCAAATTCAAACTCCAATTCCGTGACGACCGAGGCAAATTCGGCTAAGAAACCGGCTGAGACTCCGGACAAGGACAACAAAAAGAACGAAAACGAAAAGAAACCGGCAAATTCGCCGAACGCCAAACCGGCGATGAAACCGATCATCATCGAGGTGCCGCCGCGAAAGCCGACAAAACCTTGATAAACAAGCAACTTTAGCTAAAGACAGGGCAACAAAGTAAAAGCAAAATCAGCGAATGTTTGAAATAGCACCCTCGATCTTATCGGCGGATTTCACAAGACTTGCGGACGAGATCAGGGCCGTCGAACAGGGCGGCGCAACCATACTGCACGTCGATGTGATGGACGGCCAATTTGTGCCGAATATCACTATCGGCATTCCGGTTGTTAAATCGATAAGAAAGGCGACGAAGCTTACGATCGACTGCCATCTTATGATCGAGGAACCGGGACGCTACGCGGTCGAGTTTGTGAAAGCGGGTGCGGACATGGTCTCGGTGCATGTCGAAGCCGACGTTCACCTGCACAGGACGCTGACGGCGATTCGCGAGGCTGGTGCAAGAGCCGGCGTAGCGATAAATCCGGCGACGCCGCTCGCTGCACTCGAGGAAGCAATACATTTTGCGGATTTCATTCTTTTGATGTCGGTAAATCCGGGTTTCGGCGGGCAGAAATTCATTCCGACATCGCTCGATAAATTAAGGCGTCTGCGTCAGATGATCGATTCACGCGAACTGAAAACGCGGATCGAGATCGACGGCGGCATCGATTCGGAAAATATTTTAAGGGTGGTCGAATCGGGTGCCGAGATAATCGTCGCCGGATCGGCGGTTTACGGCAAGGAGGATCCGATCGAAGCGGTAAAGGAATTACTGGAGAAGGGAACGGTTTGGGTGTGACCACTGTCTGCAAAAGCCTCCGCGCAAGCAAGGGCGAAGCATCCAGCGTTTACATTTTGCTCTTACCAATGTGCGGGCTTTTGCAAAAGGTTTGTTATGAAGAATAAAGCAATAATTACGGCGGTAGCGTTTGCGATATTTGCGTTAACGGTTACGGGCTTTGGCCAGAAAACCGGTGACGGCTCGCCGCTGCAGCGGCTTGACGTACTGGGATCAAAACTCGACGCTATGCGGCGTTCAGTGACCGGCGCTGAATCGGCACTTAAGACCGAAGATAAAGCCGAAAAAAAGAAGGAAGACAAGGAACAGCTCGACACGCCGCTTTCCCGGTTGCAGGCGATGGAGAAAGAGATCTCCCGGACGCAGTCGGACGTCAACAACCTGCGCGGCAAGGTCGATCGCGGCGAGAAATACGACGCCGCTGACATTGCTCAGCTTGAGGCGACTGTCAACGACTTGCAGTCGCGATCGGACAAGGTGCTTGTCGAAACGGCTTCGGCGCGTGCAAATCCCGAGTCAAATGTCGGCAAGCCGCGTGAGATCCAGAAAAAGAAAAAATTCCTTGGCATTTTCGGCGGCGGCGGTAACGACAAGTACGACGAACTGATTGGAACTGTTACGCCGGGCCGTGACCGCGAACTGTTTATCGTTGCAACGCGCGAGGTTAGAAAGAAGAATTTTGACGTAGGCCGTCTGCTGTTTCAAACGATCATAACGACATATCCCGATTCGCCGTACCTGCCGATGGCAAAGCTTGCAGTCGCGGATTCATTCTATCTCGAAGGCGGTACCAGCAGTCTGATACAGGCGATCGGCGGTTACCAGGACTGGCTGACGTATTTTCCGACCCATCCTCTTGCCGACCGCGTCGTGTTCAAGATCGCCGAATCCGAAATGCGGCAGATTCAGCTACCCGACCGCGACGTGACCCGCGCAAAACGAGCCGAAGCTCGGCTGAAGGCCCTGCTGCAGCAGTATCCGAATTCGATACTGAAAGCTGAGACAGAGAAACGGCTAAAAGAGGTTCAGGATAATGTCGGTTTACATAACCTTTACATCGCGAATTATTACTACGATCTTTCGGTCAATCAGAAAAAAGGCGGTTTGAAGGGTGCACAGTCACGATACCGCGAGATCATCGATAAATATCCGAATTTCAGCTTTATGGATGAGGTCCTGTTCAAACTGGCGGTAACCTATCAGCTTGAAGAAGAAACCGACCAGGCTGCGAGATATTATCAAAAGATAGTGAGCGATTATCCGAACAGCGATTATGTAGAAAAGTCCAAAGAGCAGCTTCAACTGATCGGCGCGACGATACCGCCGGCAAATCCGGAACGGACGCACGTTCTGCCGCCGGAAGATGTGTCCTTCTTTCAAAATTTTAAGAACCAGCTTTTCGGCATTTATCCGATGACCATCGACAAGGATGGCGTCCTGATGAGCCGCGATTTTGACGAAAAGAAATTTGAGCTTATCGACAAGGTGATCGAAAACGGCGGCGACGTTCAACAAAATCAAATCCCGCAGGCGCTGACTACCGTTATCTCTCAACGCCAGCCGGCGCCCGCCAACCAGCCGAAAACGCAGGAGCAAAAATAAAGCATCGATGAATGAAACTCAGCAGCTAGACGATGGTTCGGTTGGACGAAAATATGGTACGACCGCCATCGTTTTTTTGTCGCAGATTGTTTTTTCGGTGGTACTTACTGTTGTGGCCGCGGTCATCATCCGCGGACGTTCAGAAACTGAGGCCGCCAATGTGAACATAACCGCGATATGGGTCTTGATCATCTTTGTCGCGGTCGGAGCGTTGCTCGCGCGGCGCTTTTTTTATTCATGGGAGCGTCTGAAAAACGTAAAGCTGCTGCGCGGACCGGACGGCTTGCTGCAAACGCTTCAGACAAATGCGATATTGCTGGGCGCAATATCCGAGTTCGTAGCAATTCTTGGTTTTGTAATTACCATCATGAGCGGCTCGGTTTATGATATGGTCCGCGCCGAGGCCGTCGCACTTATTACTTTCCTTATAAATTTCCCGCGAAAATCGGTTTGGAGCCGAATAGTCGAATCGCTTCGCAATACCTAGAGGACGCATTAATGATATCCAAACGAATCCTGATCGCAATCCTATTGCTGGGTGGCGCCATCTCGGCAAGTGCACAAACGCCGACAGCGACGCCGGCCGTTAAAAAATCGGATATGCTCGCGGCAATCGCGGACGCAGCCGGCCAAAATGCGGAGATCCCGCGCGAAAGACGCGAACAGGCGTACGCAAAATTGCTTGAGGGGCAGCGCTATCTTTTGCAGTCAAGCCCGACACGCGGATCGTTTTCCGCGGCAAACGCGCGCTCGGCAAAGGCGGCGTTTCAGCGTTCGGTTGAGCTAGATCCGACGCTTGCCGAAGGCTACACCGCGCTTGCGGAACTGGAACTGAGCACACCGCCGACCGACGTGGACGAAGCGATAAATCTTGCAAAGATCGCCGTAAAAGTCGAGCCGGACAACTACGGTGGACACAGGATACTGGCAAGGCTCTATACGTATAGAAGCAAACTGCGAAACGGGACGCTCGATCCGGAATACGCGGGAAAGGCTATCGCGGAATGGAAGGAAATGACGCGACTTGATCCTCGGAACGCCGAAGCCTGGGCTTTCTTGGCCGAGTTTTATTCCGAAACAGGTAAAACCGACGAGGAGCTAAGATCTTTACAGCGTTGGGTCGCGTCTGCGACGCCGCTCGAAACCTCGTTTTACCGGCAAATAATGGGTAGGAACGAGGCGTTAACCCCGGAAAACGCTTCATTGAAACTAGCTGCGGCGTACATAAAGTCTGACCGGGCCGCCGATGCGATCAGCGTACTGTCCGAGTTGATATCGGACGATCCGGACAGCGACGACGCCTTAAGTCTGCTGCGTGAGGCGGTCGAAGACGCAACGCCGGATAATAGCGAAAAGGCCGTTTCGGCGCTGCAGCAGGCGGTTTACGCGAATCCTGGAAATTCGGCGCTTGTGACGCTGCTCGCGCAGGTTCAGGCGCGGACCGGCAAGATCGGCGACGCCGCGAAACTGCTGACCTCGACATCCGCAAAACTCGAATCGACCGACAAAGAGGCCGCCGCCGCTTTGCAGATTTCGCTGGGCGACGTTTATGCTTCGACCGACCAGACGGACAATGCGATCCTGGCTTATGAAAAGGCGCTCAGCGTTCGCGGGGTAAAGGAAAATGCAACGGTTGCCGACCGCGACCGCGAATTCGTGATGGGCGTTTTCGAGAAGATGATTCAAACCTACAAGACTGCGAACCGCCCGAACGACGTGAAAGCCGTCATTCTACGAGCGAGAAAAATGCTGGGCCAAAACGATCTTTTCGCGGACCGGCAACTGATAATGTTTTATAGGGAATCGGGCCAGAAAGAAGAGGCTCTGCGCGCGGTCCAGGCTGCGAGATTGCGTTCGCCTTTTGATTATGGCTTTCTGCGGCTCGAAGCGTCGCTTTTAACAGAACTCGGACAGGTCGATAAGGCGGTCGGAATGATACGCGGCCTCTCGATCTATAAAAGGACACCGGCCCCGGGCATTAAGAACCCAAACGGGAATTCGACAACGGTCACCGCAGCCCCGCCGATCTATGATGAGTTTTCGAACGAGCTTTTTATTTCGCAGCTTTACACACAGGCAAATCGGACAAAGGATGCGATTGCGGCCGCCACACAAGCATATTTGCTTGCAAAAGATCTGCAGCGAAAGCAGATCGCGCGGTTGACGCTCGCCACGGCACAGCAGACCGGCGGCGATTACGCGGGTGCGGAGACGACTCTGCGGGAAATACTTCAGCAAACGCCGGGAAATCCGATCGCGTTGAATAATCTCGGTTATTTCTTGCTGGAAAGGGATGAGCGTGTCGATGAGGCCATTACGATGATCGAACAGGCCGTTCGGATCGACCCGACAAACCCGTCGTATCTCGACAGCCTAGGCTGGGGGTATTTTAAGAAGGGAAACCTGGCGGCTGCCGAACGAAAGCTAAAAGATGCTGCGCGCCTCGATCCCGGTTCTTCGACGATACAGGAACATCTCGCGGACGTTTACCAAAAACAGGGAAAGGCGGAACTCGCTCGAAGCGTCTTGCAACGAGCGCTCGTGATGGCAACAGACGCCTCGGATGTTCAGAGGCTCAAGGCGAAGCTGGCGGAAACGAAATGAAAAAGAGGATGGGGACGAAGCGGATCGCGTCGATATGATCGGTCGTATCTATTCACCTGTTACGAGTTAAGATTGTCGTGGTGATGTCAACGCTACCTGCTGTCAGGCGATACCGACGAAACTACGATCTAAAACAAAAAAGGCGGCTCGAAATTGAGTCGCCTTTTTTTCATTATGGCTGCGGTGTCGGAGACGGAGTCGGTTCTGGGTCGCCTCGCTTTTTGAGTTTCGGCGGACCGTCGGACGACGAGCTGCTGCTCGAATCTCCGCCGGTAGAATCGGTCGAGTCAGGTTCGGGCTCTCGCCGTTTCAGTGTCGGCTTGCCGTTGTCGTCTTCGTTGATGTCGGTCGTAACGCCGGCTTTTGCGTTAGTGATCTTCATCAGATGCGATTTAACTCGTTGAAATTCCGAAGTGCTAATGATGTATTCTTCTTTCTCCGGAAAACGCGCAACGAGCGAAAGCGATTCGTCTCGGCGTTCGAGCGAGTCGGGATGCGACATCAGGAGACGAGCAAACCCCGATGTCTTCTTCTTATTCTTGGCCGCAAGTTTTTCGAACATCGTCGCCATTCCGGTCGGGTCGTAGCCGGCCGCATATAAATACTGAACGCCGAGCCTGTCGGCCTCTTCTTCCGCGCCGCGGGTGAATTTAAGACCTAGAAGGCCTTCGAACAAGCCGCCGCCGTTATAAAGAATATTGCCGACGATGCCGCCGCCAAAAATAATACCGGCGAGCATACCGTAGTTGATCAATCTCGCCTTACCGGCATTTTCCATCGCGTGACGGGCTGCGACGTGTCCAAGCTCGTGGGCCATCACGCCGGCGAGTTCCGATTCGTTGTCCGCGGCCAGCAGCAATCCCTTATTGACGTACAAAAATCCGCCGGGCAGCGCAAAAGCGTTTACCTCATCGCTATCGACAACTTTTATCGTGACCGGGACTTTTACATCAGAATGAAGGGCGATGTTCTGGCCGACGCGATTTACGTACTCGGTAACGATCGGGTCGTCGAGCATTTTTGCCTGCTGCTCGACCTCGGCCGCAACCTGACGTCCGATGGCCATTTCCTTTTCCATCGAACCGCCGAGCCATCCGCTGAAACCCTTATTGATATTTCGCTTGCCTATCTGCGACGGGTCTTCATTTGTCGAGAGCGGCTTGTTGGCGTTTGTTTGAGTGTCTGTCTTTTTATCAGTATCGGATTTTGAAGGCGGTTTTGCAGTGTCCTTGTCGTTCTTTGCCGTCTGCTTGGCCGAATCGCTTTCCTGCGCAACCGCTGCGGCAGGCACAAAAGCGACCAAGCTGAACCAGATACTGAATGCAGCGAGGAAGGCTACAGACTTTCGCAGCGGATTACTTAGCATAACTTGTCTCCGGTTTCCCATGTTGGGGGTAGATGAATCTTACCGTTAAACTCCTGTGTAAATCAATGTATCTATGATGCAAACGCTGTGGATATAGTTGTGAATAGCACAAAAATTTTCGCGAATACATGCGATCGAAAAAAAATTCCATAAAAAGTCTGTTTTTTTGAATCGAAACTTGTTAAAATATGTTGTGCACTGCATCGTGCCTCGACAGCAGTGCCCGTTTCGCCCAAGCAAAAAAGCCCGTCTGACATATCTGCCACAGGCTTGCAATCAAATTCAATTCATCGCAAAAAATGAAAAACCTTCAGGAAAAAGTTAAGGATATAGTTGAAGTCCGCGATTTTAAACGATTGACGGATTTTACCGTCGACCCAGTTAAAACGCTATCTAACTATCATTTTACCGATGTCACAGCCGAGTTGATGTCGAAATGGCTCGACCGTATCGTGAATCTGCAGGGACAGCGCCTGCCGGCGTTCGCTCTGGCGGGCTATCGCGGCGTAGGAAAGAGCCATTTTCTGGCGGTGCTCGGAGCGATGATGCAGCATCCGGACCTTCGTTCGAGGGTTACGGAACCATTGGTTTCAACAGCCGCCCAGCGGCTGCGCCGCAGGCATTACCCGGTTGCTTATGTTCGCCGCGGACTGAAATCGACACTGCGCGAAGAATTAATAGATGCTCTCGCTCTTTCGCTTGAGCTCCCGGCAAGCGATCTTGATCTTCCACTTGAAGATCTGCTTGGCCTGGCATCGGACAAAGGCGGTGAGGTTCCGTTTATTTTGATCATCGACACAGCGTCCGAGCGTGAGGCTCATGTTTCGCGCGACGACGGAGCGTTTTTGAGCGAGATAGCCGAAACAGCCGCAAATAAGAACGTCTTCCTGGGCATCGCTCTGGACGACGACATCGCAGGCGCGGACGGTATCAACTCCGCGATCTCGCGAAGCTATACGATCGATTATCTCGATCAGGAACATCTCTACAAGGTCGTCGAAGCGCACATTTTCCCGAAGCGCTCGCAGATGCAGGCCGTTTTGCACGGTGTTTACGACCACTTGCGGCGCCACCTTTCGACGTTTCGCTGGAGCGAACAGCGTTTTACCGCGCTTTACCCGATGCATCCGGTGATTCTTGAAGTGGCGCCGATCGTACGTTTCTACGTGCACGATTTTGCACTTCTTGGGTTCGCCGCTGAGGCCGGGGCGAAGATCTTGGGCAGGCCGGCCGATTCGCTGATTGGCCTCGATGAAGTCTTCGACCTTGTTGAAGACGATCTTCGCAAGGTCAATGACCTCACGGAAGCATTCGCGGCGTACGACAAATTGAACAAGGAAGTCGTAGGCAAACTTCCCGTGATGCAGCGGCTGCAGGCAAAGCTCGTCTTGAAAGCATTGCTGCTGCTTTCGATGGACGGCAGCGGCAAAACCGCAGGCGAAATATGTGCGGCGATGCTGTTCTACGACGAAAAGAACACCGACAAAGCGCTGAAGGACATCGCGGACACGGTCGATATCTTTATCAAGGCGATGCCGGAGGCGATACAAGGCAAAGCGGACAACAGCGGAGAACTCCGTTATGGATTCAAGCTAAGCAACAAGGACGGCCTGAACAC
>Ga0068855_100010385_pt1 | contig 11232 bp, 10 predicted proteins | sample KBSCornC52_FD_66592 | JGI IMG/M metagenome (GOLD analysis project Ga0068855, IMG submission 66592) | Corn rhizosphere microbial communities from Kellogg Biological Station, Michigan, USA - KBS Corn C5-2 | ecosystem: Host-associated > Plants > Roots > Rhizosphere > Soil ... | reverse complement strand
AGCAGCTCCTGCATGAAGAGCGGCAGCAGGAACGTGATCGACATGAGGATCGCGAACATCATCGCGCCGATGAGCGTGCCGGACAGGAAGACCTTGTCCTTGAACAGGCTGAGATCGACCGCCGGAACCGGCGCGGTCAGCTCGCGGACCACGAACGCCGACAGCATCACCGCCGCGGTGACGGTGGAGACCGCCACGGCCGTCGAGGCGAACCAGTCGTTGCGGCTCCCTTCCTCGAGCACGTACTGCAGGGTGGCCAGGCCGCCCGTCATCAGCAGCACGCCGACCCAGTCCAGGTTCTTGCGCTGCTCCTCGGCGCGGGCGTGGTTGGCGCGGCGGATGTCCTCCGGCTCGTGCACGAAGCGGGTCACCATGAAGATGCCGAGCAGGCCGATGGGCAGGTTGATGTAGAAGATCCAGGGCCAGTTGAGATTGTCGATGATGTAGCCGCCCAGCACCGGGCCGGCGGCCGGACCGACGACGACGGCCAGCCCGAAGAGGGCCATCGCCATCCCCTGCTCCTCGGGCGGGAAGGTCTGGCGCAGGATGGCCTGCTCGGTCGGCTGCAGCGCGCCCGCGCCCAGCCCCTGCAGCGCGCGGCAGGCCACCATCATGGGCAGCGAACGGGCCAGGCCGCACAGCGCGGAGCCGACCAGGAACATCGCCAGCGAGAACAGATAGACGCGCTTTTGCCCGAAGAAGCGGCCCAGGAAGGCCGTCAGCGGCATCACGACGACGGTCGCGATGACGAAGCCGGTGGTCACCCAGGTCATCTCCTCGACGGTGGCGCCCAGCGAGCCCGACAGGTGCGGCGTGGCCACCGCCACGATGGACGTGTCGATGGCGCCCATCAGCGTGCCGAACGTGACCGACAGCGTGACCAGCCACTTGTTGACGGGGGCGCGCGCGGGCGCCGCCACGTAGGTTCCGATCGCGACGCTCATGGATTGGCGGCTCCCACCCCGTGCAGGAAGGCGTGCAACAGGCGCGGCCCCTCGGCCGACAGACCCTGGTCGGCGTTCTCGACCACCAGGTTCCGGATCAGCAGCGAGCGGACCATCGCCATCAGGAAGAAGGGCGCCAGGTCGGCCAGCTCGGCGCGGATCGCTTTCTCCTGCAGCCCCTGGCTGGTGACCTGCTCGATGCGCGAGTAGAGCTCGCGCATCTTGTCGCGCATGGTCCCGTAGGCCGTCGGGTACTTCTTGTCGTACTTGCCGCTCTCGCCCTGCATCACGATCTGCATGAACTTGCGGTGGCGCTCCCAGTGCGACAGCAGCGCGACCACCAGCGCCTCCAGCCGCTCGCCGAAGGCCCGGCCCGCGCTCTGTTCCAGCGTGGTGTCGAGGTGGGTCAGGAGCTCGGTGAAGCGCGCGTCGGCCAGGCCGCCCAGCAGCGCCTCGCGATCGGCGAAGTGGTTGTAAAGGGTGCCGACCGAGACGCCGGCGCGCGCGGCGATGTCGCCCATGTGCGCGGCGTGCAGCCCGGCATCGGCGAACACCTCCTCGGCGGCGGCCAGGATGGCCTGGACCGTGGTCTCCCGGAAGCGCTCCCGGAGACTCGGTACCGCGGGGCGTTCAGATTGTGAACGGCCGTTCATGGCTTGAATATATTGCCCATCGACTGAATCAGTCAAGCACGCCGGATGAGATGCCGGCGCGGCGCTGCGGTTTCCGGGGTCTCGTCAGGCGCGCGTCGGCCAGGCGGCGCCCAGCAGCACCGGCTCGGGCGCCAGCGTGACGCCCAGCCGGTCGCGCACCGCGGCAACGATCTCGGCCGCCAGGGCCAGGAGGTCGTCCGTTCGCGCGCCGCCCAGGTTCACCAGCGCCAGCGCGTGCGCGGTCGAGATCCCGACCGGCCCGCGCCGCGTCCCCCGGGGGAACCCCGCCTGTTCGATCAGCCAGCCGGCCGACAACTTCACGCGGCCCGGGCCGGCGGGGAAGCGCGGCATCTGCAGCGCGCCTGCCCGCCGCGCCACCTCGTCGGCGGCCGCCGCGTCGACGATCGGGTTGGTGAAGAACGAGCCGGCGCTGCGGCGGTTCGGGTCGTCGGCCCGCAGCACCATCGACTTGCGCGCCCGCAGCGCCAGCACGGCGGCGCGCGCCTCGGCCAGCGTGGGCGTGGCGCTGGACGCGAGAGCCGCCGCCAGCTCGGGGTAGCGTAGCGCCGGCGGCGCGCCCGGCCGAAGCGCGAACGTCACGCCCAGGACCACGAACGCCTCCGGGTCGCGCTTGAAGCGGCTGTCCCGGTATCCGAACCCGCAGGCCGCGGCGTCGAGCTCGGTCACCTGCAACGTCGCGCGATCCAGCACGCGCACCGCGCGGATGGTGTCGGCGACCTCCTGGCCGTAGGCGCCCACGTTCTGGATCGGCGTCGCCCCCGCCAGGCCGGGGATGCCGGACAGACACTCGATGCCCGCCAGCCCGCGCGTGATGGCCGCGGCGACCAGCTCGTCCCACGGCTCGCCCGCGGCCGCCGTCAGCGTGACGAGGCCGCCCGCTGCGTCCTCGAAGCGCCGCCCGCGCGGCGCGACCCGGATCACCAGCCCGTCGAACCCAGCGTCCGGCACGACCACGTTCGAGCCGCCGCCCAGGATGGCCACCGGCAGCCCGCGTTCCGCCGCCCAGCGCAGCGCCCCGAGCACCGTGGCGTCGTCGTTCGCCTGGACGAAGTGTCGCGCCGCGCCGCCCACCTCCAGCGTCGTCAGCGGCGCCAGCGGGACACGGTCGAGGATCGCGGTCACAGCGGCATCAGCTTACGTCTTCTCGGGCTGCCAGAGCGGCTCGGGCTCACCGTACACGCGCGCCGCGTGGCGGCTCATGACGAACAGCGCGTCGGACAGGCGGTTGACGTAGGGGATGACGGCCGGGCTGATCGGCTCCGCGGACGCCAGGCGCACGATCAGGCGTTCGGCGCGCCGGCAGACGGTGCGGGCCAGGTGCAGGGCGGCGGCCACCCGGCCACCCCCGGGCAGGACGAAGCTGCGCAGCTCCGGCAGGTCCGCGTTCCAGGCGTCGATCTGCTGTTCCAGCGCGGCGGTGTGCCGCGGCTCGATCACCGGCTGGGTCGGCCGGTGGTCAGCGGCCGGCGTCGCCAGATCGCTGCCCAGGTTGAAGAGCTCATTCTGGACGCGCAACAGCAGGTCGGCCATCGGCGCCGCGCCCTCGGGCGCGCCCGGCTGCGACAGCTCCGCGCGCGCCAGCCCCAGGCAGGACGACAGCTCGTCGATGGTCCCGTAGGCCTCGATCCGCAAGGCGTCCTTCCGGACCTTCTGCCCACCGACCAGCCGCGTGTCGCCCCCGTCTCCCGCTTTGGTGTAGATCCGATTCAACCTGACCATGAGCGCCTCATACCAGGAAGCCGCCGCGCTGTTCAAACCGTGGCCCCGGGCCGTCCTGTTCGACGCCGGCTTCACGCTGACCTTCCACGACGGCGCGCGGATCGCCGCCTACGCCGAAAAGGCCGGGATCGCCGCCGACGCCCGCGCCCTGGAAGCCGCCGAGCGCGAGCTGCGCGCCTGGCTGCGCGAGAGCCCCGGGGTGGTCATGAAGACCCACCACGACGGCGGCTTCTCGTGGCACGAGCGGATGTACCGCCGGCTGCTGGACCTGGCGGGCACGCAGGGGCCGCCCGCCTCGCTGGACGCGGCGGCGGCGACCATCCTGCGCGAGCATCGCCTCAGCAACGCCTGGCGCCGCATCGGGACGGGCGTTCGCGAATCGCTGGACCGGCTGCGCGACGCTGGGCTGAAGCTGGCGGTCGTCTCCAACAGCGAAGGGACGCTGGAGAAGATGCTGGAGGAGATCGACCTGCGCAGCCCGTTCGAGGTGGTCCTCGACTCGTCGGTGGTCGGCGTCACCAAGCCCGATCCGCGGATGTTTCAGCTGGCGCTGGAGCGGCTGAATGTCTCGCCCGCCGAGGCGCTGATGGTCGGCGACTCACCCTCCGCCGACGTCGACGGGGCGCACGCGGCCGGCATCCGCGCCGCCCTCATCGATCCGTACGATTTCTATCCCTGGTCGCGCGCGCCACGCTTTTCCGACGTGGCGGCGCTGACCGAGGTCTTGCTGCGGTCTCGCGACTAGGCGAGCGCGTCCTTGGCGGCCTTCACCGGGCGCGCCTTCAGGACCTTGCGGGCCGGCTTCGCCTTGATGGTGATCGGCTCCTTCGTGAAGGGGTTGATGCCCTGGCGCTCCTTGGTGGCGGGCTTCTTCACGACGACGAACTTGGCGAACCCGGGCAGCACGAAAATCCCGTTCTTCTTCAGCTCTTTGTGGCCCACGGTCTGCAGCGATTCGAGCACACGGGCCACGTCCTTGCGGGCCAGCTTCTCTTTGTGGGCGTCCGCGATCGCCTGAATGATCTGGGACTTCGTCAGCACCTTCGCCATGTCGTTCTCCTTTGCAGCGGCTGGATCGGCGCGGGGCGGGGGTGATCGCCACGCGAATGTGGCCAGAGACTGTAAGGCCAAAGATCGACGGACGAAACAAAAAAGCAGCGGAAAAACCGGGGAAAATGCGTTTTTCTTGCGTCGCTCCGACGGATCGAGGTACGAAACAAACACCGATGTCGGACATCGCGGCGGCTCGGCCCTTCCTCAAGTGGGCGGGCGGCAAGCGCCAGTTGTTGCCGCGGATCCTCGCGCTGGTTCCTCCGCGCGTGCGCACCTACGTCGAGCCGTTCCTGGGCGGCGGCGCGGTGTTCTTTGCCCTGGCCAGCCAGCGCCGCTTCGAACGCGCGGTGCTGGGCGACGTCAACGGCGAGCTCATCAACTGTTATGAGACGGTCCGCGACGACGTCGAGGATCTCATCGCCCGGCTGGCCCGGTTGCGGAACACCCCGACGGCCTACTACGCGATCCGCCGCCAGCAGCCGGAGCGCCTGGAGCCGGCCGCGCGCGCCGCGCGGGTGATCTATCTCAACCGGTGCGGCTTCAACGGTCTTTACCGCGTGAACAGCGACGGCCTGTTCAACGTCCCGTTCGGACGCTACGCGCGGCCCAAGATCTGCGATCCCGAGCGGCTGCGCGCGGCGTCGCGGGCGCTGGCGGGCGTCGAGCTGGTTCGCGGGGACTTCAAAGCGGTCATCGGGCGCCGCCGCCTGGGCCCCGACGACTTCGTCTATCTGGACCCGCCCTACGTGCCGATCTCGAAGACCGCGTCGTTCACCGGCTACGCCGGCGGATTCTCCATGGACGATCAAGAGCGGCTGGCCAGGCTGCTGCGGCGGCTGGCGGCCACCGGCGTCCCGGGGCTGCTGTCCAACTCGGACTGCGCGGACACGCGCCGCCTGTACGCGGGGCTGGTGTTCGAGTCGCTGCCGGCGCGGCGGGCCATCAATTCCGTGGCCTCGCGGCGCGGCCCGGTCGCCGAGCTGCTGGTGCAACCGCGGCCGTCCGCTGTCCCGAACGGCCGCGCGTGCTATGGTGCCGCGCCATGAAACTCCTTGCCCCCGTTCTGGTCGCGGCGCTCGCGCTCGGCCTTGGCTGCAGCCACAAGCGCGGTTCGGCCGCGTCCGCCGAGTCGAAGGGCAGCACGCCGGGTGGCGGGCTGCAGGTCGAGGAGGTCAAGCAGGGCGAGGGGGCCATCGCCACCCGCGGCAAGACCGTCTCGGTCCACTACACCGGCAAGCTGATGGACGGGACCAAGTTCGACAGCTCGTACGATCGCGGCCAGCCCATCGAATTCCCGCTGGGCGCGGGCGTGGTGATCAAAGGGTGGGACATGGGGATCGACGGGATGAGGGTGGGCGGCAAGCGCAAGCTGGTCATCCCGCCCGACCTGGCCTACGGGGCGCGCGGGACCCCGGGCGGGCCCATTCCGCCCAACGCCACCCTGGTCTTCGACGTCGAGCTGGTCGGCGTCAAGTAGCCCGACCGTAACCCTCCGCCCGTCCGCAGCATCTGCGGTGAGTGCGGTTTTCGCGTAGCGAAGGCCGCTTTTTCGTTTAGACTCCCGCGACTTTCAACCAAGGAAACAACCCGTCATGGCCTCGATCAGTCTCGACAAAGTCCGCAACATCGGGATCTCCGCCCACATCGACTCGGGGAAGACCACCCTCTCCGAGCGCATCCTCTTCTACACCGGGAAGATCCATAAGATCGAGGAGGTGCGCGGGAAGTCGGGCGTGGGCGCCAAGATGGACTCGATGGACCTCGAGCGTGAGAAGGGGATCACCATCCAGTCGGCCGCCACTTACTGCGAGTGGAAGGGCTACAACATCAACCTGATCGACACACCCGGCCACGTCGACTTCACGATCGAGGTCGAGCGCGCGCTGCGCGTTCTCGACGGCGCGGTGCTGGTTCTCTGTGGCACCTCCGGCGTGCAGTCGCAGTCGTACACCGTCGATCGCCAGATGCGCCGGTACAACGTTCCGCGCCTGGCCTTCATCAACAAGCTGGACCGCGCCGGCGCCGATCCGGCCCGTGTCACGACACAGCTCAAGGAAAAGCTGCGCCACAACACCATCACGATGCAGCTCCCGATCGGGGCCGAGTCGGACTTCGAGGGGATCATCGATCTCATCAAGATGAAGGCCTTCTACTTCGACGGCGACGACGGCGAGGACGTTCGCGAGGAAGAGATCCCGGCCGACCGCCTGGAAGAGGCGAAGATGGCCCGTCACGACATGATCGCGTCCATCGCCGATCACGACGACGCGATCGCCGACAAGTTCCTGGCCGAACAGGATCCGTCTGCCGATGAGATCCGGGCCGCCGTCCGGCGCGTCACCATCGCGCTCAAGATGACGCCGGTGTTCATCGGCTCGGCCTACAAGAACAAGGGTGTCCAGCTCCTGCTCGACGGCGTCAACATGTACCTCCCGAACCCCAAGGAGGTCACCAACATCGCCCTCGATCAGAACAAGAAAGAGGAGAAGGTCATCCTCGAAGCGGACCCCAAGAAGCCGTTCGTCGGACTGGCGTTCAAGCTGGAGGACGGTCGTTACGGGCAGCTGACCTACATGCGCATCTACCAGGGGACGCTGAGCAAGGGCGACTTCATCGTCAACAACAGCAACAACCAGAAGCGCGTCAAGGTGCCGCGCCTGGTGCGCATGCACTCGAACGAGATGAACGACATCGAGACCACGTCGGCGGGCGACATCGTCGCGCTGTTCGGCGTCGAGTGCTCGTCGGGCGACACGTTCACCAACGAGTCGATCAACTACACGATGACCTCGATGCACGTGCCCGAGGCCGTCATCTCGCTGGCCGTGGCCCCCAAGGACAAGGGGAACGCCGCCAACTTCTCGAAGGCGCTCAACCGCTTCACGAAGGAGGATCCGACCTTCCGCGTCCACCGCGACGAGGAGTCGGCCCAGACCATCATCAGCGGCATGGGCGAGCTTCACCTCGAGATCTACATCGAGCGCATGAAGCGCGAGTACGCCTGCGAGGTCATCTCGGGCAAGCCGCAGGTCGCGTACCGCGAGGCCATCGGCCAGCGCGCCGAGTTCAACTACACCCACAAGAAGCAGACCGGTGGCTCCGGCCAGTACGGCAAGGTGGCCGGCTACATCGAGCCGCTGCCGGCCGAGCACCCGACCGGCTTCGAGTTCGAGGACGACATCACCGGCGGCGCCATCCCGCGCGAGTTCATCCCGGCTTGCGAGAAGGGCTTCCGCGAGGCGGTCAAGAAGGGGCCGCTCATCGGGTTCCCCATCGTGGGCGTCAAGTGCGTCATCAACGACGGCGCGTCGCACCCCGTCGACTCGTCGGAAATCGCGTTCCGCACGGCGGCCCTCATGGGCTTCCGCGAGGCGTACAGCCAGGCCAAGCCCACCATCCTCGAGCCGATCATGCGGGTCGAGGTCCAGTTCCCCGAGGAGTTCCAGGGGGCGGTCATGGGCCAGCTCAATCAGCGCCGCGGGACCATCATCTCGTCGGAGAAGCAGGAAGGCTTCGTGCAGGCGATGGCCGAGGTGCCGCTGAACGACATGTTCGGCTACTCGACCGATCTGCGCTCGGCGACCCAGGGCAAGGGCGAGTTCACGATGGAGTTTCAGAAGTACGCCGAGGTGCCCAAGCAGCAGCGCGAAGTGATGATGGCCGAGTTCCGCAACAAGAAAGACAAAGAGAACAAGTAGTCGGCGGACGCCGACCGGGGTAGGGGTGGGTTTCGCTCGTCTGACGCGGGTGCTGCTGGGCGCATGGCTGGTCCTGCCGCGCCCCGCGTCGGGCGCTGAACCGAACGCCGACGCCGAGCGGCTGATCCGGCACGGCATCGAGCTGCGCCGCGCGCACGACGAGCAGGCGGCCGTGCGCGAGTTCCAGAAGGCGTACGACCTTGGGCGCACGCCGCGGGCCGCCGGCCAGCTCGGGCTGGCCGAGCAGGCGCTGGGCCGCTGGGAGGACGCCGAGCAACACGTCCGCGAGGCGCTGGAGGCCGACGCGGACCCGTGGGTGGTCCGGAACCGCGACGCGCTGAGCGGCGCGATGGGCGTCATCCAGGGGCACGTGGGGCGCGTCGAGGTGGTGGGCGATCCGCCGGGGGCCGAGGTGCTGGTGAACGGGCGGGTGGCGGGCACACTGCCGCTGGCGCAACCGGTCTCCGTCAGCGCCGGCGAGATCGACGTCGAGCTGCGCGCCGCGGGATTTCAGTCGGCGCAGCGGACGTTGACCATCGTCGCCGGACAGTACCAGCGGATCGTGTTGAGACTGGCCAAGGAGGTGGTCGCGCCGGTCGGTGCCGTCGACCACCCGCCGCTGCCCAGCGCCGCGCCATCGCCCGAGCCGGAAGCGGCCCGTCCGGCGGCGTTCGTGAGCCAACCAGCCCGCGCCCAGGACCAAGGCCCGTCGACGGTTCGCACGGCGGTGAAGTGGAGCGCGGCCGGTCTGGCGGTGGGGAGCCTGGCGGTCGGGATCACGTTCACGCTCATCGAGCGCCAGAACGTGGCTGCGTTCGACTCGTACAAGAACTGCCAGAACAGCAACGGAACCGCCGTCGTGTGGGGCACCACGATCGCCATGCCGCTGTGTCAGCCGGCGCTGGACGACTACCTGCTCGACACCAAGCTCGCCATCGGCGGCTACATCGGCGCCGGCGTCTTCGCGGCCACCTGGCTGATCCTGCAGCTGACGGAGCCGTCGCCCGCGACGCGGACCGGCGAGAGCGCCCTGGCGACTCCGCTGTGCGCGCCCTCCTCGGGGCAGGCCGGCGTGGCGTGCGCCTGGCGCTTCTGAATCCGCGCGACGCCAGAAAGGTGATGCGGGGCCGGGCCTCCGTAAATGCGATTTTCTGTCCCGCTCGACGTTAGGACAGAGGTCGGATGCCTTATTCGTGGTTTCGGGGGTTGTCATGGCTTTCGCTTGCGGTGGTGCTCGCCACCCCGCTGGGCGCGCGCTCTGCGGCGGCGGATGACGGGCAGGCCCAGGCCGACAAGCTGATTCGCCACGGCGTCGACCTTCGCCGGCGACACGACGACGAAGCGGCGGCGCGCGAGTTCCAGAAGGCCTACGATCTGGTTCGCTCGCCGCGGGCCGCGGCGCAGCTGGGGCTGGCCGAGCAGGCGCTGGGGCGCTGGGAAGAGGCCGAGCGGCACGTCGAAGAGGCGCTGGCGGCCGGCACCGACGCGTGGGTCGCGAAGAACCGCGCCACGCTCGAGGAGGCGCTGGGGACCATTCAGGTCCACGTCGGCCGGGTCGAGGTGATGGGCGATCCAGCCGGCGCCGAGGTGTCGGTGAACGGCCGATCCGTGGGCGCGTTGCCGCTGCCCGATCCGGTCAAGGTCAGCGCGGGGCAGGTCGACGTCGAGATGCACGCGCCGGGCTACCTCTCCGCGCAGCGAACGCTGACCATTGTGGGCGGCCAGTATCAGCGGGTGGTCATCCACCTGGCCAAGGAGGGGGCGGCCGCCGAGGCGCCAAAGCCAGAGGCCAGCCCGGAGCCGTCGCCGACGCCGGCAGCGCCCACGCCCGTGGCCGCCGCGACGGACGAGGGGCCGTCCCAGACGCGCCTGGTGCTGAAGTGGACGGCCGCCGGCCTGGCGGGAGCCGGGCTGGTGACGGGCATCGTGTTCACCGTGCTGCACGGCCAGAACGTGTCGAGCTTCGACGGGGTGTGCCGCGTCCGAAACGGCGCCGGCGTGTCGGTTGACCCCGGGACGACGGACGACGCCTGCAACTCGAAGTATCAGGCGTCTCAGACGTACCAGAAGGTTTTCATCGCCGGCTACGCGGCGGCCGGCGCGTTCGCCGCGACCTGGCTGGTCCTGCAACTCACCGAACCGTCGTCGGCGTCCGGCTCGTCGGTCGAGCAGGCGTGGCGCGGTCCGGTTTGCGCGCCGGCGTTTTCGGGCGCGGGTCTTTCGTGTGCGGTTCGCTTCTAATCGAGGTCATGTCATGAGCAAGAACGCGGTGGTCCAGTGTGCAGTGGTGATCCTGGCGGTGGTCGGCGCCGCGTGTTCGAACGGTCAGCCTTACGAGGGCGACGGCGGCGCCGGGACGAGCGGCGGCGGTCACGGAGGCACGGCTGGAAAGACCGGCGCCGGCGGGACGGGCGGCCACCTGGCGACGGGCGGGCAGGGCGGCAGCGCCGGCAGCACCGCCGGCCACGGTGGGGGCGCGGGCGGGACCGGCGGCGGCGGCACGCTGGGCACCGGCGGCAGCGTCGCGACGGGCGGGGCCGGCGGGACGGCAGGCACCGGCGCGACGGGCGGCAGCCTGGGAACGGGCGGCACCCCGGCCACCGGCGGCAGCGGCGGCGCGGCGGGCAAGGGCGGCACCGGCGGCAGCGCCACCGGCGGCGCGTCGGGCGCGGGCGGCGCGCCCGTCGTCTGCGGAACCACCCAGCACAACTGCGGCGGCACCTGCGTCAGCAACATGGCCACCACCAGCTGCGGCACCACCCGCTGCGATCCCTGCACGGCGCCGGCGGGCGGCACCGCCACCTGCGACGGCACCAGCTGCGGGTTCAGCTGCGGCGGATCGACGCCCAAGCAGTGCCTGACGGCCGGGATCTGCATCGCCGCTGCGGGCTGCTGCTCGAACACCGACTGCCCGACCAACGCGGGCGGCCAGACCGGCACCTGCGACACGGGCACGCATACCTGCAACTACGCCTGCAGCGGCACCACCAAGTCCTGCACCAGCGGCGGTACCACCGTCTGCATCCCGACCAGCGGGTGCTGCACGAACAGCGACTGCACCGGGACCTGCCAGACCTGCGACAGCGGCACGCACACCTGCGTCGCCGCCAAGAGCATGGATGACCCGAACGGGCGCTGCGTGGG
>Ga0068855_100010384_pt1 | contig 11233 bp, 13 predicted proteins | sample KBSCornC52_FD_66592 | JGI IMG/M metagenome (GOLD analysis project Ga0068855, IMG submission 66592) | Corn rhizosphere microbial communities from Kellogg Biological Station, Michigan, USA - KBS Corn C5-2 | ecosystem: Host-associated > Plants > Roots > Rhizosphere > Soil ... | reverse complement strand
CGCGCATGCCTTCCATGGCTACTTCTTCGCCTTCCGCGGCGGGAACCGGTACACGACCCCGCCGGAGATGGCGAAGAACTCCCGGGTCTCGTTGCCGAAGTGCTCGAAGATCAGGTCGGGCGAGACGCGCAGCGCCCAGTTCTTCGATCGGTTGATGTCAAGGCTGCCGCCCAGCGCAACGATCATCGCGGCGTGGTTGTTATACAGGCCGACCAGCTGCGCGTTCTTGGTGGCGCTGAAGACGTTGCCCGGTCCGGCGCCCTGGGTGCCCGCGTCGAACACGCCGAAGGCTCCTCCGGCAAGCGCGTGGTAGTTGATCGCCGCATGCTGGTTTTTGGGCCCGCGATATTGAATTCCGGCCATCCCAGCGTTCATGTACACGAGAGGTCGGTGAATGCCGTAGATGCCCGCGTTGGGTAACACCTGCGTGGTTCCGGCGTCGCCGCGGTAATCGAGTGAAACGCCGAGACGGGGGCTGAGCCAGCGGGTGCCCATAATCTCCACGCCGCCCAGGTTCATGCGCTTCGGCAGGTCCTCGCCGGCCTTGAAGTTCATATACTGCAGGCCGCCGTAGAGCTCGTACTTGTTGTCATACGAAACCGGAGGCGGCGGGCCGACGCGGTTCTGCGCGTGCGCCGCGCTGAGTCCCGCTACCGCGCCCATGCCGAAGAGCAGGGCTGCGGCCACAGTGCTCCGGTTGAAAATCCTGAATGCTGCCATCTTTCTCCAATCGTGTGCCGCCGCCGCCGAAAACACTGGCAGCTAGGTGCGGCTCCTGACTCTGTGGGGCAAAAGAACGCCTTCCTAAAGATATAACGGCTGCGGACAGGATGGCCGAACGCAAACGCCGTCAATCCTTTTCGGCGAGGATCTGCGTTTGACAAGCTGCAGGCCGCCAGCTAGCCTGAATGCAATGAGCTTTGCCATCCAGCACCACGGGCATCATCACCATCACCACGCGCACAGCGTGTTGGCGGCAGTGTCCGGTGCGGCGAGATAGCAACAGCACACACGGATTTCCTAAGGCCCGCCGACGCGCAACCCGCGAGCGGGCCTTTTTGCTGCGCGCGGACCGCACCGGGCCGACACCAGACTGGAGAGAGAACACCATGGCAGTACAGAACGCACCCACGATCGACTTCGCCAAAGACGGCGGCCTGGTCCCGGGCATCGTGCAGGACGCAAAGTCCGGCGAGATGCTGATGCTCGGCTTCCTGAACGAGGAGAGCTACCAGAAGACGCTGGACTCCGGCTTCGTCACCTTCTGGAGCCGCACCCGCAAGAAGCTGTGGATGAAGGGCGAGACCAGCGGCAACCGCCTGAAGATCGTCAGCGCCGCAACGGACTGCGATAACGACGCGCTGCTGTTCAAGGTTGAGGTCGAAGGCGATGGCCTGGTGTGCCACGAGGGCACGGTAAGCTGCTTCACCAAACCGATCTCTGTCGGAACGGAGGCCAGGTAGATGGCGAACAAACTGAAGCTGGGAATCCCCAAGGGCAGTCTGCAGGACGCCACCATCGCACTGTTCGAGCGCGCCGGCTGGCGCATCTACGCCAACGGCCGCAGCTATTTCCCCACCGTGGACGACGCGGAGATCGAGTGCATGCTGGTGCGCGCGCAGGAGATGGCGCGCTACGTAGAGCACGGCGCGCTGGACGCCGGCCTGACCGGCAATGACTGGGTGCTGGAAAACGAGACCGACGTGGAGTACGTGACCAGCCTCACCTACTCCAAGCAGAGCCGGCAGAAGGTGCGCTGGGTGCTCGCGGTCCCTGAGGACTCGCCCTTCCAGAAGCCGGAAGACCTCGCCGGAAAAATCATCGCGACGGAGCTGGTCGAGTTCACCAAGCGCTACTTCGCCTCGCGCAAGATTCCGGTGAAGGTAGAGTTCAGCTGGGGAGCGACCGAAGTGAAGCCGCCTACGCTGGCCGATGCCATCGTTGAGGTGACGGAGACCGGATCGAGTCTGCGCGCCAACCGCCTGCGCATCATCGAGACGCTGATGGAGAGCGAGACGCAGCTGATCGCCAACAAGAGCGCCTTCCGCGACGAGTGGAAGAAGCGGAAGATCGAAAACATCGCGCTGATGCTGAACGCCGCCATCGCCGCTCAGGGCCGGGTGGGGCTGATGATGAACGCGCCCAAGGACTCGCTGGAGACCATCGTGGCGCAGCTGCCGGCGCTGAACTCGCCGACCATCTCGCACCTGAGCGACCCCGCGTGGGTGGCGCTGAATACGATCATCGATGAGTCGGTGGTGCGTGAGGTGATCCCCAAGCTGAAGGCTGCGGGGGCGACCGGCATCGTCGAGTATCCGCTGAGCAAGGTTGTGGTGTAGCGCGGGAGCGTGGCCATGAAGGTAGTGAAGACATTTGGGCGCGGCAGGCGGCAGGCGGAGGCGATCCTCGCTGCGCTGGAGCAGCGTGGCGCGCTCAATACCTCGAAGGTGGAGAAGACGGTCCGCGCCATCGTCGGCGACGTCCGCAAGAAAGGCGACCGCGCGTTGCTGAAGTACGCGGAGCAGTTCGACGCATTGAAGAGCGGCACCACAATTCGGGTGACTCCGGTGGAGATGCAGACTGCCTGGGAAGCCACTGCGCCCGCTTTGCGCGAGGCCATGCAACTCGCGCAGGCCAACATCCGCGCCTTCGCCGAGGCGCAGACGCCGGTTGAGTGGATGCGCACCTCAGGCACCGGGATCCAGGTGGGGCAGATCGTGCGGCCGCTCGAATCGGTGGGCTGCTATGTGCCCGGCGGCCGGTATCCGCTGCCCTCCACGCTGCTGATGACGGTGACTCCGGCACGTGTGGCAGGCGTGCCGCGGATTGTGGTCTGCTCGCCGAAGCCCGCGCGTGAAACGCTGGCAGCGGCGCATCTCGCAGGTGTCAATGAGTTCTATCGCATCGGCGGCGCGCAGGCGATTGCTGCCATGGCGTACGGCACCGGCAGCATCGCGCGCGTGAATAAGATTGTCGGGCCGGGCAATCTGTTCGTCACCGCGGCGAAGGTTATGGTCTCCGGCGAATGCGGCATCGACATGCCCGCGGGCCCGACCGAGATCGTCGTCACCAGCGAGACGGGGGATCCGGCGGGCATTGCCGCCGATCTGGTCGCCCAGGCCGAGCACGACCCCGAGGCGCTTGCCATCCTGACCACCAGCAATGCGAAGCTGGCGGACAAGGTGGCTCGCGAGGTCAAGACGCAGGCCAAGGGAAACGAGATCGCCAAAAAAGCAATCCAGGCGCAGGGAACCATATTTGTGACCGAAACCGTTGCAGAGGCGCGCGAGCTCACCAACCGGCTTGCGCCGGAGCACCTGACCGTGGACTCCGCCGCCGATTTGGCTTGGGTCACCAACGCCGGGTCCGTGTTCGTCGGTGATTACTCGCCGCAGTCCATGGGCGACTACATCTCCGGCCCCAACCACGTGCTGCCAACGGGCCGCACCGGCCGGGTGCGCGGCGGCCTGAGCGTGATGGACTTCCTCAAGGTCATCACCGTGCAGGAGTACTCGCGCGATGCGTTGCGCAGCGTAGGGCCGCACGTGATCACCCTGGCCGAGGCCGAAGGGCTGAAAGGACACGCCGCAAGCGTGCGGGTGAAGATGCGATGAGCGCCGCAACCGAAGTTCGCCGCAATGCTGGCGAAACCGCTGTGACCGTAACTCCACGCCGCACCGTGCTGTCTATGCCGGAGTACCATCCGCCGCTGGCCGGGCGCGACGCGCTGCGGCTGGACTTCAACGAGAACACGTTTGCGGCCTCCCCGAAGGTGATCGAACGGCTGCGGCAGACAACGGCCGAGGGCCTGACGAAATATCCTGAGCGCGAGGGCGTGGAGCACATCACTGCCGCGCACTTCGGCCTGGACGCAAATCAGGTTTTGCTGACCAATGGCGTCGACGAGGCGATTCACCTGCTCTGCGCCGCGTTCCTCGAAGAAGACGACGAGGCGATGATCTCGACGCCCACCTTCTTCATGTACGAGGTGAGTGCGCGCATGATGAGTGAGCGCCTGGTGCGGGTGCAGGCAGACGAAACTCTGACGTTCCCGTTCGAGCGATTCATCGCGGCGATCACTCCGCGCACCAAGCTCATCATGGTGTCGTCGCCCAACAATCCCACCGGTACGATCGTGAGCCGCGATCAGGTGCTGGCGCTCTGCGCTGCCGCGCCGCAGGCCGCGGTGATGGTGGACGAGGCCTACTACCACTTTCACGGCGAGACCGTGCTGGGCGATATCGGCAAGGTGCCGAACCTGCTGCTCGCGCGCACGTTCTCCAAAGCCTATGGGCTCGCCAGCCTGCGCATTGGCATGTTGGCCGGCGCGGCTGAGCTGATGAAGTACGTGCGCAAGGTGAGCTCGCCGTACAACGTCAACGGGCCCGCGCTCGATTGCCTTCCCGTCGCGCTCGCCGACGACGCGTACGTCCAGTGGTATGCGCGCGAGGTGAACACCGGCCGCGCACGCATGATCGAAGGTCTGCGCGCGATGGGAGTGGAGTACTTTCCCAGCCACGCGAACTTTGTGCTGATGAAGATCGGGCCCAAACACGCGGCGTTGGTCAAAGCGATGCGCGCGCGCGGCGTGCTGCTGCGCGACCGCTCTACCGATCCCGGCTGCGACGGCTACGTGCGCATCACGGTCGGCATCGAGGAGCATGTGACCCGCGGGCTCGCGGCGTTGCGCGAGTCGCTTGCAGAGATTGGCTGGACACCGGCCGAGGCCGTGCCGGCGCGTGGCCGCACAGCGGAAGGAGAGCGCGAGTTTGAGTAACGTTGAGGCAATTCGGACAGCGACGATCGACCGCAAAACCACGGAGACGCAGATCGCGCTGACGCTCACCATCGATGGCCAGGGACAGTACTCGGTCTCCACCGGCATTCGCTTCTTCGACCACATGCTGGAGCTGTTCACGCGCCACGGTGGATTCGACCTGACGCTGAAGTGCACGGGTGACCTCGACGTGGACCAGCACCACACCGTCGAGGACGTGGGCATCGCGCTGGGCGAGGCCTTCGCCAATGCGCTCGGCGACAAGAAGGGAATCATGCGCGCCGGATACTTCGTCATGACCATGGATGAGACGCTGGCCGTGGCCGCGGTCGACCTGAGCGGACGCACTGCCTACGCAGTCGACGACCAGGTGAACGTGCCGATGGTTGGCGACTTTCAGTCCGAGCTGCTGACAGACTTCTTCGAGGGCTTCGCGCGCGGAGCCAAAGCCAACGTCCACGTGAAGACCATGTACGGCCGCAGCAACCACCACAAGATCGAGGCCATCTTCAAAGCGTTTGCACGCGCGCTGCGCGCCGCCTGCAGCCGCGATGAGCGCATGCGAGAGATGCTGCCGAGCACCAAGGGGCTGTTGTGAGCAGGCTCAAGACACCCCAGCAGAAGAAAAAGGCGAGCCTTGCGCTGGATGGTAGGAACGTCTACGGCGAAAATGATAAGGCCAGCAAAAAACTGATTCCACGCCGTAAACAGGAAGCTCATCAGCTGATCCGCCGTGCGGCCGATCGGCCCTTGAAGAGTTCGCAATTGACCGACGCCGATACCGCCGAGCAAGCGGACTTTGATTCTAAGACTGGAGTGATCCAGGCAAAGAGAAAGGGTTTCAAGAAAATTCCAGATGCTCCTCTTGGCGCTTGCATCAAGGCAAAGTCAATAGGGCGCTTGCGCTCGCGAGGCCCAGACGGCATCTACGGGCAGACACTTGAGCCAAAGAAGAGGAAGCTGGACCGTTCATGATTGCAGTGATCGATTACAGAGCAGGCAATCTGACCAGTGTCGTCAAAGCGCTGAAGTATCTCGGCGCGAGCGACGTGGTGGTGACACAGTCGCCAGCGGACGTGCAGGCAGCGGAGAAGGTGGTGCTGCCTGGCGTCGGGCACTTCCAGTCCACACAGCTCCTGAAGGACCTTGGTCTCACACAATCCGTCCGCGAGAGCGCGGCAGCGGGCAAGCCGTTTCTCGGCATCTGCGTGGGACTGCAGTGGCTGTACGAGGGCTCGACCGAAGCGCCGGAAACCGATGGCCTTTGCCACTTCGCCTCCAGGTGCGAGCGCTTTCCGGCAACCTTCAACGGTGCGGAGCTGAAGTCGCCGCACGTCGGCTGGAACTCGCTGGAGCAGATTCGACCCGACTCGCGGCTGCTGCGCGGCATTCCGGAGGGCGCGTTTGTATACTTCACGCACTCCTGGCACGCTCCGGTTTCTTCCGATACCGCCGCGGTTACAAATTATGGCGGCCCATTCACCGCAGCGGTCGAGCGCGGCAACGTGATGGGCGTGCAGTTCCACCCGGAGAAGTCTGCCGAGGCAGGCCTGCAAGTGCTGCGGAATTTTCTGGAGCTCTGATGCTGACGAAACGAATCATTGCCTGCCTGGATGTGCGCGCTGGGCGCGTGGTCAAAGGCGTGCAGTTTGTCGATATCGTGGATGCGGGCGATCCGGCGGAGCTGGCGCATCGGCATGCGGCGGCGGGCGCGGACGAGATTGTGCTGCTCGACATTACTGCCACGCATGAGGGCCGCGGGACGCTGCTCGATACCGTCAAGCGGGCGGCCGCGAAGCTGTTTGTGCCGTTCACGGTCGGCGGCGGCGTGCGCACGGCCGAGGATGCAGAAGCAGTTTTCACGGCAGGCGCGGACAAGGTTTCGATCAACTCGGCTGCCATTGCGCGGCCGGAGCTGATCGGCGAGATTGGCGCGAGCTTCGGCGCGCAGGCAGTGATCGTTGCCATCGACGCGCGGCGCGGCGACAAATCGCCTGCGGAAGCCGAGGTCTACGTCGCGGGCGGCCGCAAGCCGACTGGACGGCGCGTGGTCGAGTGGGCGCGCGAGGCCGAGCAGCGCGGCGCGGGCGAGATCCTGCTGACCAGCATGGACGCGGACGGGATGCGCACCGGCTTCGACTGCGAGCTGACCGCGGCGGTGAGCGAGGCGGTGCAGATTCCGGTGATCGCGTCCGGCGGCGCGGGCTCGGCACAGCACTTTGCCGAGGTCTTTGGCCGCGGCAAAGCGGATGCAGCGCTCGCGGCCAGCATCTTCCACTTCGGCGTCACGGATTCACGCGCGCTGAAGGGTGAGCTGCAAAGCGCAGGCGTGAGCGTCCGGCTGCCCTGCTGAAGAAGCCTAAACGGCGAGCCTGGGCGCGACCGCGTGCGGAACGTAAGGCTCTTCGAGCGTCTGGATCTCCTCGGGCGTGAGCTTCAGCGAAACCGCAGCCGCTGCGTCCTGCAGATGGTTTGGCTTGGTTGCGCCGACGATCGGTGAGGTGATGACCGGCTTCGAGAGCATCCAGGCCAGCGCGATCTGCGCCATGGGAACGCGGCGGTCGGCGGCGATCTTCTGCACGCGATCGACGATGGCGCGGTCGGCCTCGGCTCCTGCCGGGTAGATCGATTTTCCAAACTGGTCGGTCTCGAGCCGCTTGGTCGGCTCAGCATCTGCTGGGCGGGCGAGCCTGCCGCGCGCGAGCGGGCTCCACGGCGTGACGGCGATGCCCTGGTCGCTGCAGAGGGGAAGCATCTCACGCTCCTCCTCGCGGTAGATGAGGTTGTAGTGGTTCTGCATGGCGACGAAGCGGGACCAGCCGTGCTCGCGCGCGGTGTAGAGCGCTTTCGAGAACTGCCAGGCCCACATGGAAGACGCGCCGAGATAGCGGACCTTACCGGCGCGCACCACGTCATTCAGCGCCTCGAGCGTTTCCTCGATGGGAGTGGAGGTATCCCAGCGATGAATCCAGTAGAGATCGATGTAGTCGGTCTGCAGGCGGCGAAGGCTCTCGTCGAGCTCGAAGTAGATCTCTTTGCGCGAGAGGCCCTGGCCGTTCGGATTGTCGCGCATCTGACCGTTGACCTTGGTGGCGAGCACGATGTCTTCGCGCTTGAGGTTGGCCTTGAGCCAGTTGCCCACGACGCGCTCGCTGTCCCCGGTCGCGCAGACATTGGCGGTGTCGAAGAAATTGATGCCGAGTTCGACCGCCTGCTTGAAGAAGGGCGCACTCTGCTCCTCGTTGAGGCTCCAGTCGTTGGAGCCTGGACGGCGCGGGCCCGGCGGCGGCGTGCCGTAGCTCATGCATCCGAGACAGATGCGCGACACCTTGACGCCGGTCTTACCAAGATTGACGTATTCCATCGGTTCTCCTGAAGCTACCCACTCGATGTGTGCGGTCAGCAGTTGGTTGTACAAACTCTATTGCGACGGGATTGAGAAGCGCTTGCCCTTTGCCTCAATCTCAATCGTATCGATCTGCCAGTTGTAATTGCTCTTCGATGCTGTGACTTCAACAAGTCCCTCGCCCAAACTGCCTTTAACCGGCAATGAGAAATATCCAGTACCAGTTTGTCCCTGATCTGAATATGAAAAAGAGCGCTCTGAGCCAAACGCTAAAGAGTCTCCGATCAGCTGCTTCACTTCCAAACTGTTCCGTACTCTGCCTTCCGCTTGCGGCTTGACCACAAGATGCAATGGACTCTTGCGCTCGGCGTGCCGCAGGACGGGATAGAGAACGGTCAAGCAAACGATCATGATGAGTACAAATCGCACAATTCTGTGCAACGGCACTTTCCCTGTCATCAGCAAGTACAAACGCCTCATCACGCCTAAAGACGCGAGCGCAGCACAACCCAGAATGACGAGTATCAGCAGAACAATCGCGACAACGTGTGCGGCCGCTCCCATTCCAGAACTCCTATGCGTCGATGGCGCCGGAGTAGACGGCCATTCCGGCGACGGCGTCCACGCCCATGGCGTCGAGTTCGTCAATCTCGCGGCGCTCCTTGATGCCGCCCGCGACGATGAGCTGCTTGGCGGTGCAGGCGCGCAGGATCGCGGCGACGTCGATGGGGAAGCCGGACATGGTGCCCTCGGTGTCGACGTGGGTGTAGAGGAAGGCGGCGCAGGCGTCTTCGAGCCAGGTGACGGCTTCCTCGGGCGTCAGGTCGACGGAGTCCTTCCAGCCTTTGACGGCGACGCGTCCGGCCTTGGTGTCGACCGAGAAGCAGAGCGCTTCTTCGCCGAGCGCGGCCTTGAGACTCTCGGCGAATTCAAGCCGGATGAGCTTGTGGCGGCGCGTCTCGCCGGATTCGGCCGGGCCGAAGAGGCTGGAGCCGTAGATGACGCGGCGGGCGCCGAGCTCGAGCAGGCGACGGCCGTCATCGGCGGATTTGAGGCCGCCTCCGACCTGGCAGGGCAGGCGGCGGGCGATGCTCTCGATGAGGGCGCGGTTCTCGCCCTGGCGCATGGCGGCGTCGAGATCGATGAGCTGGACCAGCGGGTAGCTGGAGAAGCGATCGATCCAGTACTCGAAGTCGTCGAATGCGAGCTTGAGCTTTTCGCCCTGGACGAGCTGCACGATGCGGCCGCCCATGAGGTCGATGGAAGGGATCAGCATAGGGTTATGCTACCTGCCCGGAGTGGGTGGGTACCCCCCGGGGGTATTTTGGAAGCAAGCTCTTTGCTTTCATGGCGTTGGCGGACGGTACAGCTTGTAAAGTCGTCAAAGCAGGTGAGTTATAGCTAAAATCGTCTAAACAGGAGGGTTGCGGCGGACGCGACCGGTGGTGCGGCAGGTCGCCTCCGTGCAGGTTGTTAATTTCACCCTTAAGTTAAGGATAGCAGGTTGGGTGGGGTTAAGTAACACATGGATGTGTTCTGGATTGAGTGAGTTAGGTGGTTTTGGGGCTTGACAGGGGAGTTTTGGGCTGAAATTGAGCGTGAGGCGCGTAAGTTGATGAAAATGTATCACCTGCTCGCGGAGTAGAACAGAATCGAGGGGATCTAAGCAGGCGCTTAGAGGTGTTATCCGCCGTCGCTAAACGGGGCGGGAGACGGACTCTTCGGATTCAGGTGTTGCGGGAGTGGATCGCTCGTATGCGAGGAGGTCGCCGGGGGCGCAATCGAGGACTTCGCAGAGGCGCTCGAGGGTGCTGAAGCGGATGGCTTTGGCGCGGCCGGTTTTGAGTACGGAGAGGTTTTGCGCAGTGATTCCGACGAGCTCTGCCAGGGTGTTCAAGCGCATTTTTCTTCGCGCGAGCATGACGTCGACGTTTACGACGATGGGCATTGGAGTCTCCGTCAGACCGTCAGTTCGTTTTCTTCGCGGATCTGGGCGGCCATCTCCATGAACCATGAGATCGCGACGATCATGAGGCCGATCAGGATGCTGCCGGGATCTGTGCCGTGGCTGCGGGAATCGGGAACCATGAGCGGCAGGAGAGCATAGCCGAGTTTCACGATGCCCCACCCGACACAGGCAAGACCCCAGCGGCGCATCTGGCGGGCCGAACTGGTGGTGAAGATCTCGCCGCGGGAGTAGAAGCCGAGCAAGCGAAAGAGCTCGACGCCGCAGAGGATGGCGGTCCCACAATAGAGGAAGAAGGCAACAGCCGCGATGACCCGTTCGCGGGTGAGGAGGCTGTAGACCTTGAATTCGACTCCGCTGTAGGTGTACCAGGCGGTTCCGATGCCCCAATAGGGTCCGTGGTGGAAGATGGGTCCGCGAGCGACTATCCAGAGCATGCGTACGCAAACAAGGATGTAGAGCACGCACATGATGCGCAGGAAGCCGCTGATTTTCTTGACCTGGGTGAGTCTTGCTTCGATTTCAGGCTGCATGGTCCGCTGTCTCCTTGCGAAGCTGATAGACGTGAATCGTCGTCTACCGTCGGGATAATTGTCAATATATTTTTATCGAATATCAATAAATAAATTGTTGATAAGCGCGATGAATTCTGCCTGAATGGACTCAGTCGGGATTTCGGTGAAGCGCTTTTCCATTGATGAGAGGTGGCGATACACTGACGCGATGCAACTGCTAACACGCGCTTTGTGGGTACTCTCAATCATCGGAGCGGTGGTCGGAATTTTCGTTCTCATACAGGCCTGGCGGAAAGCTCCGACTGAGCGGGAGATCTCAGATTGCGCAATGATTGCCACGGCTTGCGCGCTGGTTCCATACTTATTGGCCCGGAGCGTAGTTGAAGTGATGCGGCCCTTCGGAACTAGTCAGCTGTCGAGATAGCAGGAGCGAGGATGCGAGCGGCAGACACGCCGCATGATGTGTTGGGGTCCTTCGACTGCGCGGCTCGCCTGGCGAGCCGCTTCGCTCAGGAGGACGGCTAGTTTGGAGGATCGTTTCCGGCGCGAGGTCTTGCTCAGCGGATACCCGGACGGTGGGTTGAGATCCGGACGGTAGACTGGTGCGGTGAGTGCGGCGGGTGGTGCGG
>Ga0068855_100010380_pt1 | contig 11235 bp, 10 predicted proteins | sample KBSCornC52_FD_66592 | JGI IMG/M metagenome (GOLD analysis project Ga0068855, IMG submission 66592) | Corn rhizosphere microbial communities from Kellogg Biological Station, Michigan, USA - KBS Corn C5-2 | ecosystem: Host-associated > Plants > Roots > Rhizosphere > Soil ... | reverse complement strand
CATCACGCTCCGGCAGATGACGGCTGATGCCTACGCCGCCCGACTCTTCTCCGCCAATTAGAATGTCTTCCTCCAGCATCAGTTCGCAGATGTATTTGAATCCGATGCCATGCTCATGCAGGCGCCGGCCATGCTTCGCGGCGATGCGGTCGATCATCTTGGTCGTATTGAAGGCCCGTGTAACATCGCCCGGCCACTTCTTCCGTTCCAGCAGCCACTTCAACAGCACGGCAAAAATCTTATGCGCGTCCACCACATTGCCATGCTCATCCACTGCTCCAATGCGGTCGGCATCTCCGTCCGTAACCAGCCCCGCATCGCAGCGTTCAGCTACAACCGCTGTCTGCGTCGCCCGGATATTCGGCAGAATCGGTTCCGGGTTAATCCCCGGAAAAGCCGGATTGATCTCACTCCGCATCTCTACGAATGGAATCTGCGCCTGCGTAAAGATTCCCGTCAGCACACCGCGTCCCGCACCATACATCACGTCAATCAAAAATTTATAGCCAGACTTCCGAATTGCATCGAGGTCCGCAAAACGCGCAATCGCCGCAATATAGTCAGAATTGAAATCCAGTTCTTCAATTGCTGCTGGAGCGGCGCTATTCGCAAGCGGTTTGCCTAGATAGCTCTCAATCGACGACATAATCGAAGGCTTGCCCGACCCACCATAACTCGCCTTATATTTCACGCCGTTCCACTCCGCCGGATTGTGGCTTGACGTAATCATCACGCCGCCAGCGGCCTTCCGCTCGCGCACAGCATAAGAGAGCGCCGGCGTCGGCGTAATCTCCCCAGCCAGTGCCACCGGAATGCCCGCGCCGGCCAGCACCTCGGCAACCACCCGCGCGAATGAGCGAGACCCAAACCGCGTATCGTATGCGATGCAAACTCCAGCATTCGCGTTCTCGTGGGTCAACACGTAATTCGCGATCGCCGCCGCTGCCACCCGAACATTGGCATAGGTAAAGTCATCCGCGATTATGCCGCGCCAGCCATCGGTTCCAAACTTCACCACTGTCTCAGCCATCATCCGCCGCCGTTCCTAAATTAGATCTTCCCGTCCAGCCTTCTTCAACTCAGCGACTACCTTGCCCACTTCCTGCGACCGGTCCCGCGTGGTAATCAGCAGGGCATCGTTCGTCTGCACAACCACCAGGTCGTGGACGCCCACCAGCGCAATCACCTTGCCCGGCGCATAGACATAATTCCCGTTTGAATCGATCGAGACGCACAGCGGATCGGTTTCATCAAACACATTTGCAAAGGCCAGCTTCTCCGGCGAACATCCCGCCAGGTCCTCGTGCAGCGCCGCCCAGCATCCCAGATCGTTCCACGCGAAATCTCCCGGCAGGCAGTAAATCTCCGCTCCTGCCTCGCCCTTCTGCGATCTCGGTTCCAGCACCGCGTAGTCGATACTGATGTTCTCGCACTGCGGATAGAGTTCCGCGAATACCCGCGAAAACTCCGGAGTTCCATGGGCCGCGGCAATTCTCTCCAGCAGCGGCGCCATCGCCGGACAATACTCCCGAATCGCCCCGGTCAGCGTTCTCGCGCTCCAGAGAAAGATCCCGCTGTTCCAGGCATAATCGCCCGAAGCCACAAACTGCTCTGCGCGCGCCTTGTCCGGCTTCTCGGTAAACCGCTTTACCCTGCGGGCCGCAATCCCGCCCGTAATCTCCGTGACCCCGTGTGCAGTCTCACCCTGCTCAATGTACCCGTAGCCCGTCTCAGCCCGCGTCGGCGGCACTCCAAGCACGACGATCTTGTCGCCGCTGGAGGCCAGCGCCACCCCTGCGCGAATCACCTCGGTAAACCGGGCACTGTCCTTCACCACCTGGTCTGAAGGAAACACCCCGATCACCGTATCGGGCTCAGTCTTCTCCAGTAGAAACGCCGCCAGGGCACACGCGGGGGCAGTGTTTCTCGCCGCAGGTTCGCTCAAAATATGTTCCCGCGTGACCTCCGGCAACTGCTCCGCAATCGTCTCGTCCAGAAGAGAATTTGTGATCACCCATACATCAGCCGCATCGGCCAGCGGCAGCAACCGCTCCAGCGCCTGCTGAATCATCGTCTGCTCGCTATCCAGAGCCAGCACCTGTTTCGCCCTGGACTTCCGGCTTCGAGGCCAGAACCGCGTTCCACTGCCACCCGCAAGAATCACTGGAGCAAACTTCATCCCCGCCCTGTCGACTTCTATGGACATACAACTCCGTCTCAAGGAAAAGACCGCACCATCAACCGAAGTGCGGTCCCTCCTCGAATTCAAATCACAGCTTTAGCCTAATTTGGCAAAATACTCCCGCATCCGCTTCACACCTTCATCAACAACATCGTGCGAAACCGCATACGAAAGCCGAATATGCTCATCCGTCCCGAACGCTTCGCCCGGAACCACGACAATATGCGCCTCGCTCAGCAGCTTCGCCGCCAGGTCCGAAGCCGACTTCACGCCGCCCTTGCCGATAAAGTTCTTTACATTCGGATAGACGTAAAACGCTCCCTGCGGCACAGTGCAGGTCAGTCCGGGAATTGTTTTGAACCCTTCCAGCACCCGGTCACGCAGCTTGATGTAATCGGCGCGCATCTCACTGACGCACTCCTGTGATCCACTTACCGCCACAATAGAGGCGCGCTGCACCATGCTCGCCGTATTCGATGTGCTCTGCGACTGCAGCTTGCTCATCGCCGCAATCACCGGCTTCGGTCCCAGCGCGAAACCGGCGCGCCAGCCCGTCATCGCATACGTCTTCGAGAGCGAGCCCAGCACCACCACGTGCTCCTTGCAGTCGGTAAACGAGCCGCCGCTCACGATCTCGCCAGCGAAGTTCAGGTAGACATAGCACTCGTCCAGCAGCACGAAAATCCCATGCTTATGCGCCAGTCGGACAATCGCCTCCAGGTCTTCCGGCGATACCACAGCGCCCGATGGGTTCGAAGGCGTGTTTAAGATGATCGCCTTCGTCTTTGGGGTAATCGCTGCTTCGATCATCTTCGCCGTTACCCGGAAGTTCTCTGCCTCGTCGGTCTCGATCAGCACCACCTTACCGCCGGCGTACTGAATAATATCCTTGAAAGAGACCCAGTATGGAACCGGCAGAATCACTTCGTCGCCATGGTCCACCAGCACTTGGATAGCATTGAACAGCGCCAGCTTTCCGCCGGTCGTAAACACGCATTCTTCCGGCGTATAGTTCGAATTGAAATCGGCAGCGTGACGATCCACAATCGCCTTGCGAACCTCGGGAATGCCGGCGACGTTCGTATAACGCGTAAAGTTCTTTTCAATGGCCTCAATCGCAGCATCCTTGATGTGCTGCGGAGTTGCAAAGTGCGGCTCGCCCGCGCCAAAATCCGCCAGGTCCACACCCTCGGACTTCAGCTTAAGCGCCGCCGCGGTGATGGCCATGGTCGCAGAGACTTCGATACGGCCGATACGGTCCGCAAATATCTTGGTTGCTGTTGTGCTCATATCCTCTAGTTTGTCAGATTAAGCCACCAAGAGAAAGTCTCATTGACGAAAATCGGACAAGAGTACCCTGCCAGATCGCACTCCCGGCTCCTGACCAATTCCGAGGAATCGGTCAGGAGCAATTCCGCCCCACCCGCGCCCGCTTGGCGGCTACTGCTGCGGCTCAGCAGCTTTTTCAGCTTCCCGGTTTGCCTTGTCCTTGGCCTTATCGGCCTTCTTCTGTTCGTCGGTATCCAGAGCCTTGCGCTGGGCCTTATCGGCTTTTGCCCGCGCCTTGTCTACCTTATGCTGCTGTTTCAATTCCTTCTTCGTCTGCCGGGTCTGCTCGACATTCGATTGCCCGGTCTGGTCGACGTTCGATTGAGCAAAACCAGTTCCAGCCAGCACAAACGACAAGGTAAGCACAACCGCTGCCTGATGAATTCTCATAGAAGTCTCTCCTTTACTTCGCTCATTGGATGGCGGGCAGCCTGAAAACGATGGCCAATTCGAGGCTGGAGAGCGCTCCTGCAAGGCGAAGATTCAGCACATGATCAGGCCAGAACATCCAGTATCTGATAGCCCTGCAATTTGCCGTCCGCCGCGAGACTCAAATTTTCCGGCCGATAGCCCAGGCCGCTCTCCAGCCGCATTTGCACTGTATTCGCCAGTACGGCATTGGCTGGAATGACCCGGGGCTCAGGAAATCCCCACGGGACCACCTTCCATTCATCATGTGCCACCCCCACGGCCGCTTTCTCGTCCACCTTCAGATATTTTTCCGTAGCCTCTTCGGTAAATACCAGCCCACACTTAATGGCGTTTTTCATCATCCAGCTCAAAGCAATCTCCGATAGCTGGCACTCGTCGTAGCCGCCGCCAATATCGCAATGAACTCCGGAAAACCACACCTGCTGCACCTGCTCGTCATTCGAACGCGGCGAGCCATCCTTATTGGTCCATAGCGTGGGCAGGAATTGCCCCCTCCGCTCATCGATGCACACCGCGTGATACGCGTTCTGCACACATGGGTGAAGTTCAGTATCCAGAAAGCCATATTTGCTCTGGTTGAATGTGCTGAACAGTAGCCCCGGAACTCCCAGCGATCCCACCGTGTCCCAAACCCCGATCATGCGGATGTGTGCCTCAGAAAGCGCATACTCCGTATCCAAGTCAGTCTTCATCTTCGCGCGCAACGCCGGATCGGTCTGCCGGTAGGCGGCAAAGATCTTCTGTACGGTCATGTTGTCGAAGTTCTTGTTCGGCACCCCAAATCCGGCAATCATCCCACCCAGACTGCGCGCCGTATAGGCTCCCCGGCTGAAACCAAAGATATAAATTTCATCTCCCGGGTCCCAGACATAGGCCAGAAACTCATACCCGTCCTGCACCTTCTGAAACAGGCCATCCCCCATGGCGCCGCCGGCAATATGATCGATCGGCGTCCCGTCAGTGCCCACTCCGCTGTCGTAATAACGCATCTGGTCAGGCCTTTCGGCCAGCGCACAATACAGTTTGCGAACATTGGTATCGTTGGCAAACGATCCAATACCATGAGACGAATTCCACGTGCCATCCGCACAAATGATGATCTTCTTTGCCATCTTGTCCTCCTGATGTGGGGCCGGAAGCACAATCTTACATCTCGTCAAACCTGCAATTTGAGATAAATTGGCTGAACGATGACACGCAACCACTTGTTCCTCAAAATCAGCGGTGCTATTGTCCTTTTTGCCCTTCTGGGAGCAGCCAGGCCATCCCACTGGAAAATCGGCCCCTTTACCCGCCCCACCAACGGTCCCGTCATCACGCCGAATAAAGCTGCGATCTTTAACGATCCCATTCGAAAGTCTCCCATCCATTGGGAGGCGCTCCACACCTTCAATCCCGCTGCCATTATTCGCAACGGAAAGATCGTCGTTTTTTACCGGGCCGAAGATGACACCGGCACCATGCAGATCGGCGAGCACACCTCTCGCCTGGGGCTCGCCACCAGCACCGACGGTATACATTTCACTCGCCTTCCCGAGCCAGTCTTCTACCCGGCCGAAGACGCACAAAAGTCCCGCGAATGGCCTGGAGGAGTGGAAGATCCTCGCCTGGTCGAAAGCGAGGACGGCACCTACGTCCTCACCTACACGCAATGGAACCGCATCACCTACTCGATAGGTACCGCTACCTCAAAGGATCTCCAGCACTGGACAAAATATGGTCCGGTCTTCCTCGGAGCCGCCAACGGCAAATACGACCACCTGAAGTACAAGTCCGGAGGCATCGTCACGCATCTCGTGAATGACCGCCTCATCGCAGCCAGAATCAATGGCAAATACTGGATGTACTGGGGCGAAGGCGCCATCCACCTCGCCACCTCATCCGATCTCATCCACTGGACCCCGGTTGAAGACACTCACGGAAATCCCGTCGAGGTCCTCACCAAACGGCCAGGCCACTTCGACAGTGGCTTCCCTGAAACCGGACCGCCGCCTGTCCTCACGCAAGCCGGCATCGTCGTCCTCTATAACGGCAAGAACAATCCCGAACATGGCGATCCTGACCTCGGCCCCAATGCATACGCCGCAGGCGAGGCTCTCTTCGACGCCCATGATCCGACTCACCTGATCGACCGAACCGAAGCTGCGGTGCTCAAGCCCGAAAGGCCGTATGAAAAGACCGGGCAATACATCGCCGGCACCACCTTCGCCGAAGGACTCGTCCGTTTCCACGACAAATGGTTCCTTTATTACGGCTGCGCAGACTCCGCCGTTGGTGTAGTTGTTGCGCCTTGACTTCAATTCCTCAAATCTACGCTGAAGCACAGGCATCCTAATTCAATACGGTTCCCATTTTTGACAACCAGCCCTGATTCCCGGAGCAGAAGCGAATGCCAACCAGCCGCGAAGAAACATCATGGAAGCAGATCACCCTGTTCCTTCTTACCTTCGGCATTATCGTTGTTTGCGCCTTCATCCTTCAGCCCTTCTTCATGGCCATTGTGGGGGCAATCGTCCTGGCGGTCATCACCCAGCGCCCCTATAACTGGCTGGATCGGAGAATCAGGAACAAGTCCCTTGCCGCTACTCTCGCGCTCATCCTGGTTATCCTCGCCATTGTTGTACCCAGTTTTTTCCTCGTGCAAAGCCTGGGAAAGCAGGTGTTCGCTACGGTTAAAGTTCTGCGCGATGACAATACCCAGACGAAATTCAGCGAGTTTTTAGGAAGTCATCCCTCTCTCGCCTCCCATGTCGAAACCATCACCGATTCCATCGACATCGGTCATGCCGCCCAGACCACCGCAAGTTTTATCGGAAGCAAGCTCGGCAGTCTGCTGAAAAACTCCGTCCAGATCATCACTCAGCTTGTCATCATGCTGTTTATATTGTTCTTTCTCTTCCGCGACCGTCCGCTCGCCATCAGTTTGCTTCGTTCCGTTATCCCTCTTCGCGACGACGAGACCGGCGAACTTCTCAAGCGAGTCGGCGATGCCATTTATGCAACCGCACTCGGCAGACTGGCGGTTGCCGCAGTCCAGGGTGTCCTCGCCGGCCTCGCCTTCTGGGTTCTTGGGGTCCCTGGAATCATCCTCTGGGCCTTCACCACGGTCGCCTGTGCCATGATTCCGGCATTCGGTTCTTTCCTGGTCTGGGCTCCCATCGCCCTTTACTTGGGCCTTAGCGGCCATTGGGAAAAAGCCCTGCTCCTTGCCATTTGGGGAGGCTTCGTCGTCAGCACCATTGACAACTTCCTTTACCCCATTCTCGTGGGTACCCGGCTACGCAGCCACACCGTCACTATCCTGATCTCTATCCTTGGCGGCATCGCCGTATTTGGGCTGACCGGCATTATCCTCGGCCCGGTCATCTTCACCATCGCCTCCACCTTGCTAGAGTTCTGGCACACCCGCACCCATCCACAGGAGCCGCTTCCAGATTAGGTATTTCCGAGGTGGCTTTTGAGCCGCGGAGAAACTTGCTGGTTGCTTTGAGACTGCACTCACTGGCAGGAAAGCTATGTGTCGTTCCGGTGATCGATTTGCAGAAGGACAGTCTTCTTCCCCGGTACGGGTTTACGGTGTGGATGGTGGTGGGCGCGTGAAGCCGCAGATTCATTGATCCGGAACTTTCGAGATAGCCCTTTCCACTGCCAAGTAAAGGTAGTCTTTCCAAAATATGAACACGGGAGTAAAAATAGATCTTGCCGCATTAGCATCTTGACGAGATAAAGTAGGCTACCTCCGCACTCCAGTCCAAGGACATCCAAAGTTTTAAAGGGCAACGCACTCTTAATCGGGCCTAGAAACTTTCTTTGATAGAGAACGCTCAATGCCTGAACTCATGAGAGCTGCTGTGGGACTGTTGTGGATTGCTGGGTTGCGCGGAAGTAATCGCAACGTGGCGCTAAAACAAAAGCTGATATTTGGCGTGACCGGTGCAGTGCTGGGCGCACTCCTGCAAGGTTGCTCAGCGAACAAACAACCTTCCCAAGGCGAAACCAACCTGGCCAATGCGGCTAAAGACGTCACGATTCCATTGGCGGCGGGGAAGATGAAGAATCCGCTGCCTGAGACGGATAAAGTCGTGAGCCAGGGCCAGGAAGTATTTCTTGGGTCTTGCGCCCAATGCCACGGTGCGGAAGCGCACGGAGACACCACCGTGGGACGCAACATGGCTCCGCCTGCCATGGACCTAAGCTCACCCCATGTGCAGCATTGGAACGACGCAGAATTGTTCTGGATCATACAGAACGGAGTTAGCCATACAGGCATGCCTGCCTGGAAGTCGAGCATCGCCGGTAACGACACCTGGAAGCTCGCGCGTTACATCCATAGCCTTCCCCGCGCCGGCGCCGCCACCGCCTCCACAACAGCCCTATCACAGACACAAGCCGCCGTATCCGCGCAGGATAAGTACACTCTGAAGATACCGAATGGGCTCGCGTTCTCTGAGTTCAAAGGCTACGAAGGCTGGTCTGTGATATCCCTCAGCCATAACGGAGATAAGCTCGCGGCGATCCTCGGGAATCCTGTGATGATCGACGCCTATAAGACGGGCATTCCCCGCAACGGCAGGCCCTTTCCGGATGGCGCCAAGATGGCAAAGGTCCATTGGAACGCGAAAGTGGATGCCAGTGAACCCGGTGCACCAACAGTGCCAGGCACCCAGCATGACGTTGACTTCATGCTGAAGGACAGCAAGAGGTTTGCGGACAGCGGCGGATGGGGTTACGGCGCCTTCGAGTATGAAGCCGCATCCGGTAAGTTCAGGCCCGCCAATTTAACTGACAAGCCGCCTCAGGAAAATGACGCTAAGTGCGGGTTCACGTGCCATACGAGCGTGAAGAATAAAGATTATGTTTTCACGGATTACGGACGTAGGTGAAGCGGTATGAGTGGACTGTTTCTGTTGTCCTCTTTCATAAGCTAAACCGTTGCTTCAATGATCTTCGAAACGGGCTCTCGCGGGAACTCGCGATAATGCGGGGCTCAAAGGCATGGGAGGTGTCTCCTTGACCCAATCTTCTGATCTTCGGCTGACAAAAATGCCACTCAATAATGGAAGTGGCCAGATGCCGGCACTCGGTTTTGGCACCTTGATTCCCGAACCAGCCGTGACGATAGCCGCAACGAGGGATGCGGTGGCGGCTGGATTTCGGCATTTCGATTGCGCAGAGCGATACCGAAACGAGCGCGAAGTGGGAGAAGGGTTGCAGGGAGAACTGGCCTCTGGACGGGTCGCACGCGAAGACATTTTTGTTACCACAAAGTTGTGGAACACCAATCATCGGCCCGAGCGCGTTGAACCCGCTTTCGAGGCGAGTCTGGAAAAACTTGGCCTCGACTATTTGGATCTTTACCTTATTCACACTCCATTTGCATTTCAGCCAGGGGACGAACAAGATCCGCGGGATCAAGACGGCCACGTGATCTATGACAAGGGGGTGACTTTGCTTGATACATGGAAGGCAATGGAAAACCTCGTGGATTGCGGTAGATGCCGAGCTATCGGACTGTCGGACATCACCCTGGAAGGGCTCCTGCCAATCTATGAATCCGCAAGAATCAAGCCAGCAGTCGTCCAGGTCGAATCGCATCCATATCTACCGGAGACGGAGCTTCTGGAATTCTGTAACCAGAACGGCGTTGTATTGCTGGCTTTCGCTCCATTGGGCCATGGAATGAGGCCGGGCTTGCTCGAAGATCCCGTCATTTCGGCGATCGCAGCACGGATTGGGAAGACACCAGCACAAGTTCTGCTGGCATGGGCGGTCCAACGCGGAACGGCTGTACTCACCACTCCTAAAACTGCAGCCCGCGCGCAGGAAAATTTCGACATTTCGACTCTTCCTGAAGACGCGTTCGATGAAATCAATCGCATTGAGACAAGACAGAGACTCAATGCGGTGGTTCAGACAGGCGTTCCCGGTTTCATCCCACAAGTCGGTTAATGTAGTAGAAACCACTCGCTCTGCGCGAAGCACCAACCGCAAATGGAAAGCGCATGCCCAAATTGCTCTGGGTCAATGTTGGCTTTCCCCGCGAGATCGAATGCCTAGGCAAGGTAGCCTGCACTGGAATTTGGAAGTTCCCTGTGCCCAACCGCGTCGAAGGTCTTCTGGCTGATGCGAGGGCCGGGATTCTATTTCCGCGCGATCCCCGAGGACTTCATGAACTCACGTACCAGCCCAGCAATCTCATAAGCCTTGGTGTCAAGTGCAAAGTGGCCAGCATCAAGTAGGTGAACCGCTGCATTCGGCACGTCTTTGCGGTACCGCTCCGGCTCGCCGGGGTCGAACGAGAGGTCATGCTTTCCCCAGAGGACCAAGAGCTTTGGCTGCGTCTTCTGCAGCCATGCCTGCCATTTCGGGTAAGCATCGACATTGGTGCGGTAATCGTAGAAGAGATCACTTTGAATCTGCGCCTGCCCTGCGGTGTTGAGGAATGCGTACTCATCGGTCCAAAGATCTGGGTCATAGAGTTGACTCTTCGGATCGTCTCCGACGTGGCGGGTTTTCGTGACTGCAAGAGATAGCAGATTCTTGCGCAACGCTTCTTCGTTGGCAGGTCTATCCGCCCAGAACGCACGCCGAGTGGCCCAATTAGCCCCAAGACCTTCGTTGTGCGCGACTGCATCTTGGACGATGAGGGCCTGCACCCGCTCAGGGTGTGCCAATGCCATGCGAAAGCCAACCGGGCCGCCGTAATCCTGCATATAAAGCGTGTAATACGACAGGCCAAGTGTCTGTGTGAAGTCGTTCATCACGGAGGAGATATGGTCGAAGGTGTAATCGAACTGCTTTGGGTTGGGCCAGTCGCTATGTCCGTAGCCAGGATAGTCAGGCGCGACCAGATGGTAGTTGTCTGCAAGCCGCGTCAGTAGCGGCTGAAACATTCGCGAAGACGATGGAAGACCGTGCAGGAAAAGAATGGTGGGAGCATCTTTTGGTCCCGCTTCTCTGTAGAAGATGGAGAGTCCATCGACTTTAACTGTGCGATAAAACACCTGTTCATTCATCAATCTGTCCTTTTTCTGAGCTTCCATTCTCAAAATCGTGGCGAGCTTCAGTAGAATCGATTTCGCTGTCTTCATCTATCTCAGGTCTAATCTGCAACTTCGAAGATGACATCAAGTTCTAGGGGCATTCCCAAAGGGAGGCTGGCAACACCGATTACCAGCCGAACCGACGTTTTCTCGATACCAAACACATCTCGAAACAGGTCAGATACAGCGTCGGCAACTCTAGGCTTCGGCGATGGGGTTGTCGGCGAGCGCCGCAGTAATGGTTGTCAC
>Ga0068855_100010379_pt1 | contig 11236 bp, 13 predicted proteins | sample KBSCornC52_FD_66592 | JGI IMG/M metagenome (GOLD analysis project Ga0068855, IMG submission 66592) | Corn rhizosphere microbial communities from Kellogg Biological Station, Michigan, USA - KBS Corn C5-2 | ecosystem: Host-associated > Plants > Roots > Rhizosphere > Soil ... | reverse complement strand
CGAGAAACTGGGCGGGCACCACCACCAGCAGCACCGCCAGGCCGGCAAGGTCCGCAAGGTTCCCCGTCGCCCGGACGGTCGGCGCCAGTGGCGCCCCGGGCAGGTACAGGCTGTTGGTCCGCCGTTCATTGATCTCGGCAACCAGGTCCGGTTCGCGCACCCACAGCAGCACATCGCTGCCGTCGCTGGCCATGGCCTGGGCCAGTGCCGTGCCCCAGGCGCCGGCGCCGATAACGCCTATCCGCCGCCCATCCTGAGCCTGTCGAAGGGTCATGCCTTCACCCCTGCCCCGCGCACCGGCGCCGCTTGCGGGTCGAGCGGCCAGCGCGGCCGCGCCGCCACGTCCAGCGGATCGGCGGCAAAGCCCGGCGCGGCCAGCCGCTCAAGCCCGGCCCAGGCGATCATCGCCGCATTGTCGGTGCACAGCGCCAGCGGCGGCGCGACGAAGCGCAAGCCCTGCTCGCCCGCCAGCTCTTCCAGCGCGGCGCGGATTGCCCGGTTGGCCGCCACGCCGCCGGCCACCACCAGCGCGGACACCGTCCCGGCGGCTTCCAGCGCCCGCCGGGTCCGGTCGATCACGCAGTCGATCGCGGCCTGCTGGAACGAGGCGGCGATATCGGCATCGGCGTGGATTGCCGCCTGCTTCGCCCGCAACACCGCGCTTTTCAGCCCGGCGAACGAAAAGTTCGGGTCCTGGCTCTTCAGCAGGGGCCGCGGCAGCGGCACCGCGCGCGGATCACCCTCACCCGCCAGCCGCTCCACCGCCGGCCCGCCGGGATAGCCCAGTCCGAGGATCTTGGCGGTCTTGTCGAAAGCCTCGCCCAGCGCATCGTCGATGGTCGTCGCCAGCCGGCGATAGGTGCCCACGCCCTCCACCCGCAGCAACTGGCAATGCCCGCCCGAAGCCAGCAGCAGGAGGTAGGGAAAGCGCAGGTCCGGATCGGCCAGCCGGGGCGACAGCGCATGGCCCTCCAGATGGTTTATGGCGATCAGCGGCTTGTCCCCGGCCATGGCCAGCGCCTTGGCCGTGACGAGGCCCACCATGACCCCGCCGATCAGCCCGGGCCCGGCCGTGGCGGCAACGGCATCCACCTCCACCAGCCCCACGCCGGCCTCGTCCAGCACGGCCTCGATCAGCGGCGCCAGCCGCTCGACATGGGCGCGCGCCGCGATTTCCGGGACCACCCCGCCATAGGGCCGGTGCGCCTCGTCCTGTGAGGCGATGCGCTGCGCGACGATCGCGCGCGCACCGTCGGCGCCAAGGCTGACCAGCGCGGCTGCGGTTTCGTCGCAGGAGGATTCTATGCCGAGAACAAGCCTCACCCCGCTTTCCTCTAGCGACAAAGCGGCCTAGCACAAGGCGCGCATGACCCAAGTTCCGGCAAAACCCCTCCGTCTCGGCACCCGCCGTTCTCCCCTCGCCATGGCCCAGGCCGAGGAGGCGCGCGCGCGCCTGTGCGCCGCCCAGGGCTGGGGCGAGGACGCGGTCCAGCTCGTCCCCGTCACCGCCAGCGGCGACAAGGTGCAGGACCGCCCGCTCGCCGAAATCGGCGGCAAGGCGCTGTGGACCAAGGAGCTCGACGCGTGGCTTCTGGCCGGCGAGATCGATTTCGCCGTCCACTCGGCCAAGGACGTCGAAACCCTGCGCCCGCTTGAAATTGCCATCGCCGCGGTCCTCCCGCGCGAGGACGTGCGCGACGTGCTGGTCGGCGCCACCTCTATCCACGCCCTGCCGCAGGGGGCCCGCGTCGGCACCAGCGCCCCACGCCGCGCCGCGCAATTGCTCCACGCCCGGCCCGATTGCCGCGTCGTCCCGTTCCGCGGCAATGTCCAGACCCGCCTGGCCAAGCTCGCGGCGGACGAGGCCGATGCCACGCTCCTTGCCCTGGCCGGGCTCAACCGCCTCGGCCAGCACGGCGTCGGCCACCCGCTTGCCGCCGAGGAATGGCTGCCCGCCCCGGGCCAGGGCGCCATCGCCATCGAATGCCGCGCGCACGACGAGGCCACCCGCCAGCTCCTCGCCGCGATCGACCATGCGCCCAGCCACACCGCGCTCCTCGCCGAACGCGCGCTCCTTTCCGCGCTCGGCGGCAATTGCCACAGTCCGATCGCGGTCCTCACCCGGGCCGAGGGCGATTGCCTGGAACTCCACGCGGCCCTGTTCAGCCCCGACGGCGCCGAACGCACCGCGCTCGAACTGGTCTTCCCGGTGGCCGACGTGACCGGCCCGGCACGCCTCGCCGAAGCCCTGCTCGCCACCGCCCCCGAAGCGATCCGGGTCCACTTCTCCCCGGCATGAGCCCGTCCGCAACCCTCCCGCTGATCATTCTGCGCCCCGAGCCCGGCGCCGCCGCCACCCTCGCCGCCGCCCGCGCCATGGGCCTCGATGCCCGCGCCTTCCCGCTGTTTTCGGTAGGCCCGGCGGACTGGGAAATCCCCGATCCCGCCGCCTTTGACCTGATCCTTGCCGGCAGCGCCAACGTGTTCCGCCATGCGGGGCCCGGCCTTGCCGCGCTCGCCGCCCTGCCGGTCCACGCCGTGGGCGAGACCACCGCCCGGGCCGCCAGCGCCGCCGGTTTCGCCGTCGCGGCCACGGGCAGCGGTGGCCTCCAGCCGATGCTCGGCACGCTCCCCCCCGGCACCCGCGCGCTGCGCCTCGCCGGGGCCGAGCGGATCGCCCTCACCGTGCCGCCGGGCGTCACCATGGCTGAACGCACGGTCTACGCCGCCCATCCCCTGCCGGTCCCCGCAGAGCTCGCCGTCCTGCTGCGCCAGCCGGCCGTGGTCGCCCTCCACTCCGCCGAGGCCGCCCGCCACTTCGCCGCCGAGTGCGAACGCCTTGCCCTCCCGCGCAGCGGCTTGCGTCTCGCCACCATGGGCCCGCGCGTGACCCAGGCGGCCGGCCCCGGCTGGCATACCGTCCTGACCGCGGACAGGCCCGACGACCCCGCCCTGCTGGCGAAGGCGGAAAACTTGTGCCACACCCTGCCGCAAAGCAGACGAGCAACCTGAGGACGCCTGCCGCGATGCCTGACGATTTCGTCCCCGAACCCGCTGCCATGGCCGCGCCGCATCCGGCACAGTCACTACCGGGCCAGTCGTTTCAGGCCCAGCAGCCGCGCCGGGGCGGCGGCACGATCCTGCTCGGCCTTCTGGTCGCCTTCCTGCTCGGAGCCGCCGGGGTCGTCTATGCCACCTGGCAAGGTCTCATCCCCATGCCCGGGCCCGCCGTCCCGAAGCTGGCCGCCATCCCCGCGCCCGGCCCGACGCCAGGCCCGGCGCCCGCCCCGGCGCAAGGCCCCGTCCCGGCTGGCCTGGCCGGCCAGCAGGACCAGCTCGAAGCCCGCGTCCAGGCGCTCGCTGCCCGCCTCGACACCCTTACCGTCCAGGCCCAGGCCGCCTCCGGCAATGCCTCGCGCGCCGAGGCCCTGCTCGTCGCCTTCGCCGCGCGCCGCGCGCTCGATCGCGGCGCCCCGCTCAACACCCTTGAAGACCAGTTGCGCCTGCGCTTCGGCGACAGCCAGCCCCACGCCGTCGCCACGGTTATCGAGGCCGCCCGGCAGCCCGTCACCCTCGACCAGCTCGTCGCCGGGCTTGACAGTCTCGCCCCCACGCTCACCCGCTCGCCCGCGCAGAGGGGGTTCTGGTCGAACCTGCGCAGCGAACTCGGCGGGCTGTTCGTCATCCGCCACGAAGCCACTGTCAGCCCGGCCCCCGCAACCATGCTGGAGCGCGCCCGCATGATGCTGGAATCGGGCCGCACCGGCGAAGCCATCGATATCGTCGAACGCCTCCCCGGCGATGGCGCCGCAACCGACTGGTTCACCGCCGCCCGCCGCTACGACGACGCCCGCCGCGCGCTGGACGTCCTCGAAACCGCCGCCATGATCGGCAGCCCGGCGGGCAAGTCCGCCGCAGGCGCCGCGCCCAGCCCGCAGCCCACCGCCTGACGCGGATCCTCCCCGCTCGGGGGAGGCCGGCAGCACGCGGACCGGAATCCGCCCGCCGCCCGCTTCACTTCACCACGTCGGCCTCGTGCCAGACCACGGCCTGCGCGGCCTTCATGCAGTTGTTCTCGGTGTCCCACGAGATCGCCGGCGAACCATAGAGCCGCCAGCCCTGCGCCAGGGCTTCCGACACCCGCTCGCAAAAGGCGCGGTCGTCCTTGCCGGTCAGCAGGCGATAGATTGGGCGGTCATCGGGGGTCTGGTACATGGGGGCTTGTGTAAATCGCTCCCGCGGGCAAGGTCAAATCGCCACAACCGCCCCTGGGGGAACGCCATGCCCGCATCGCCGCGACGATTGACCGCCAGCCTCCTCCTCGCCCTCGCGGCAAGTGCCGCCGCCGCGCAGACCGGGGCACCCGCCCCGCCCGCCGCTCCAGCGCCCACCCGCCCCGCGCCCGCGCTGTCGCCCACCCTCGCCCAGTCCCGCGCGGCGGCCGAAGCCGCCTTCCAGGCCTGCGCCGGCTTCAACATCGCCGTCGCCGTGCTGAACGCCGCGGGCGAGGACAAGCTGATCCTCGCGCAGGATGGCACACCCGGCCGCTTTGCCAGCTTCGCCCGGCGCAAGGCGATGACCGCAATTCTCTTCGGCAAGCCCAGCGGCGCGGTGCGCGATGCGGCCCGCACCGATCCGGCGCTGGCCGCCCGGCTGGCCGGCGATCCGGCGCTGATCGGCTTTGCCGGCGGCCTGCCGGTCACGCGCGCGGGCCAGTCGTTCGGCGCGGTCGCCGTTTCGGGCGGCAAGGACCAGGACATGGACGTCGCCTGCGCCACCCGGGCCCGCGACCTGCTCGAACGCGGCTGAACCATCCATGGAAGCCGCGACCGACACCGCCATCGTCCCGCCCCCGGCCGCCATTCCCGCCGCCGAAAAGTGGGGCCACCCGCGCGGCCTGTGGACCCTCAACGGCACCGAACTGTGGGACCGCATCTCGTTCCACGGCATGGTCGCCATGCTGGTCCTCTACATGACCGGCGACCTGCTCCAGCCAGGCCGGATGGAGCACATCCTCGGCTTTTCCGCCTATCGCCGGTTCCTCGAAGGCCTGTTCGGCGCGGTCACCCCGGCGGCCATCGCCACGCAAACCTTCGGCCTTTATTACGCGGTCCTCACTTGCCTGCCGCTGGTCGGCGGCTGGCTGGGCGACAAGTTCGTTTCGCGCCGCTTCGCCGTCACCACCGGCGCGCTCACCATGACCGCTGGCCACTTCGCCATGGCCTTCGACCGCACCTTCCTCGTCGCCCTCGTCCTCCTCGTCTGCGGTGCCGGGCTGCTGCGCGGCAACCTCAAGCCGCAGATCCGCGCGCTCTACAAGGCGGGCGACCGGCGTCTGGCCGATGCCTTCCAGCTCTATTCCATGGTGGTCAACGGCGGCGCTTTCATCGCCCCGCTGGCAAGCGGCGCGGTGGCGAAATACTATGGCTGGCACGCCGGCTTTGCCGTGGCCGGGTTCGGCATGCTGATCGGCCTCGTCTGGTACCTGGTCGGCTCGAAGCACCTGCCGCCCGATCCGCCCAAGGGCGCCCACGTCCACCGCGCCCCCCTCACCCGCCATCAGCAGCGCGACGTGCTTGGCCTCTTCGTGATGTGGCCGGTCAGCCTCGGGTTCTGGACTGCCCAGGCGCAGATCTGGAACGTCTACAACCTCTGGCTGCGCGATCACGTCCAGATGACCGTGGGCGGCTTCGCGGTCCCCGTGCCCTGGCTCCAGGCGCTCGACGGCCTCGCCCCGGCCGCCTACGTGCCCCTCGTCATCCTCCTCTGGCGCCGGCAGGCGCGCCGCGGGACCGAGCCCGATCTCTACACCAAGATGGGCGTGGGCTGCGTGATCTTCGCCCTGTCCACCCTCCTCCTCGCCGGAGCGCCGCTCCTTGCCGGGGCCGATGGCCTTGCCCCGCTGTGGGTCCCGGTCCTGTTCCACATCGCGTCGAACTGGGGCGGGGCCTATTTCTCCCCCGTCATGGAGACTTTCTACGCCGCCCGCGCCCCCGAACAGTGGCGCGGCTCGCTGCTGGGGGTAGATGCCCTGTCGGTCTCGGCCGCGTCCATCCTCAGCGGCACCATGGGCTCATGGTACGAAACGGTCAGCCCGCCCCTGTTCTGGCTCGCCACCGCCGCCATCGCGGGTGCGGCCGGGGCCTATGTCCTGCTGCTGCGCAGGGTGATGCGGCGCTGGCTGGGGGACGAGGCGGACGACCCCGCGCCGGCGGTGGCGACCTGATTTACTCACAAGTCCCGCTCACCCTGAGCCTGTCGAAGGGTGCTGGCGCGACCGTCGCGTTCGGTGCTTCGACAGGCTCAGCACGAGCGGGCTCAGGGTTGGGTTCGCCTACAAAATATACTTCGAAAGATCCGCATCCCCGGCCAGCCCGGCCAGCCGCTCGCGCACGTAGGCGGCGTCGATCGTCACCGTCTCGCCCACGCGGTCCTCGGCCTCGAAGCTCAGCTCCTCCAGCAGCTTTTCCATCACCGTCTGCAAGCGCCGCGCGCCGATGTTCTCGACGCTTTCGTTCACCTGCGCGGCGATCTTCGCCACCTCGCGGATCGCCTCGGGGGTAAAGTCCACCGCCACCCCTTCGGTCTTCAGCAGCGCGCCGTACTGCGCCACCAGGTTCGCCCGCGTTTCTCCCAGGATGCGCACGAAATCCTCTTCGGACAGCGCCTTAAGCTCCACCCGGATCGGCAGGCGCCCCTGCAATTCGGGCAGCATATCGCTGGGCTTTGCGAGGTGGAACGCGCCGCTGGCGATGAACAGCACATGGTCGGTCTTCATCGGGCCATACTTGGTCGCCACGGTCGTGCCCTCGATCAGCGGCAGCAGGTCGCGCTGCACGCCTTCGCGGCTGACCGAGCCGCCGCGCACGTCGCTCACCGCGATCTTGTCGATCTCGTCGAGGAACACGATCCCGTTGGTCTCGGCATTGGCCAGCGCCACGCGGGCGACGTCGTCCTGGTCCATCCGCTTCTCGGCTTCCTCGTCGACCAGCTTGTCCCAGGCATCGGGCACCTTCAGCTTGCGCCGCTTGGTCGGGGTGCGGCCCATGGCCTTGGCCATCATGTCGGAAAGGTTGATCATGCCGACGTTGCCGCCCATGCCGGGGATGTCGAAGGGCATGGCCGGCGCCTCCTCCACCTCGATCTCCACCTCCACCTCGTTCATCGCGTTTTCCACGATCCGCTGGCGGAAGCTTTCGCGCGTCGCCTCGCTGGCATTGTCGCCGACCAGCGCCTTCAGGAGCCGGTCCATCGCCGCCTTGCTGGCCGCCTCGCGCACGGCCTCGCGCCGCCGATCCTTCTCCAGCCGGATCGCTTCTTCCACCAGGTCGCGGGCGATCTGCTCGACATCGCGGCCGACATAGCCGACCTCGGTGAACTTGGTCGCCTCTACCTTGACGAACGGCGCTTCGGCCAGCCTGGCCAGCCGCCGGCTGATCTCGGTCTTGCCGCAGCCGGTGGGCCCGATCATCAGGATGTTCTTGGGCGTCACCTCGTCGCGCAGCTCGGGCGCCAGCCGCTGGCGCCGCCAGCGGTTGCGCAGCGCCACGGCCACGGCCTTCTTCGCCTCGGCCTGGCCGATGATATGCTCGTCCAGCGCGCGGACGATCGCCTTGGGGGTAAGATTGTCGGTCATGTCCATCTCTGTCTCCCCTCCCGCTCGCGGGAGGGGCTGGGGGAGGGCCTGTTGGGAGAGGCCACATAACACGCCCTCCCCCGACCCCTCCCGCAAGCGGGAGGGGAGTGGCTGTTCAAATGCTTTCCACCGTCACGCGGTCATTGGTGAATACGCAGATTTCGGCGGCCACCTGCATCGCCTTGCGGGCGATGGTTTCGGCATCGTCCTCATAGGCGTCGAGCGCCCGCGCCGCCGCCAGCGCATAGTTGCCGCCCGAACCGATGGCGGTGATGCCGCCCTCGGGCTCCAGCACGTCGCCATTGCCGGTCAACACCAGCATGGTCTCGGCATCGGCCACGATCATCAGCGCTTCCAGATTGCGCAGGTACTTGTCGGTCCGCCAGTCCTTGGCCAGCTCCACCGCCGCGCGCATCAGCTGGCCGCGGTGCTGCTCCAGCTTGCGCTCCAGCCGCTCGAACAGGGTAAAGGCATCGGCCGTCGCCCCGGCGAACCCGGCGATGACCTTGCCGCGCCCATCGTCCCCACTGGCGCCCAACCGCCGCACCTTGCGCGCATTGGGCTTCATCACGGTATTGCCCATGGAAACCTGGCCATCGCCGGCGATCACCGTGCGGCCGTTCTTCTTCACCCCGATGATGGTGGTGCCGTGCCACTGGATCAGGCCGTGGCTGCCCCTCAAGTCGTCCATGGCCCGGCATATGGGAAACCGCGGCGCAGGATCAAGGAGCGAAAGCCGGCATCGTTCGCGGATCGATGAACCAGGGTTGGGTCGATATTTCGTCCAGGGCGAGCCGAAAATGGGGGGCGGGCGTGACCCGGCGCGCAGCGACCTTGTGGGTCGTGAGCACCGGAAGCGCGCCTGGCCGCCATTTGCAGGCCGCCCCATGGGCGGAATAGCGGCCCAACCTAGCTGCCGTTGGGCCCGCTGCCGCCTTCGCCACCCTGTCCGCCGCCCATGCCAGGCGCGCCGACCGTGCCGATATTGCCGAACAGGTCCTCCAGGAACCCGCGATGCCGCCCCAGGGTCGGAGTCTTGTGGCCATCGGGATTGAGCCGCACGACCTTCTCCATGCCGGTGCGCTCCACCCGGCTGACGTTGCCGGTCGGATCGAAGTGCACCTTCAGCACGGTCTCGCCGGTGGTGCGCGGCCGGGTGAAGGCGGCCTGCCTGGTATCGATCGAGACATAGTACCACACCGGCTCGCCGAACTGCGCCACATAGGTCGGCCGACCCAGCGTGCGTTCCACCGAAACGCGGTTGTCGATTCCCGGCTGGACCGAATCGACCAGCGCCTGGTCGATCAGGTAACCGCGGTGATCCTTGATCGACGAACAGCCCGAAAGCGCCACCGCCCCGGCCGCGAGCATGGTCCCGCCGATCATCAGCCGCTTCAACACCCGCATGGTCACTCCGCTCTTCGGTAAAGGCCGGCGGTTGCCAAGACCCCGCCACCGCCTATATCGCGGCCAGCCTTAGGCCGCGCGGGGCAAACCCGCAAGGACGCTAGGCCACTCGCGGATTTAATCCCCCCTGAACAAGTGCCCCAACCGAAAGCGCCCGGCCATGTCGTTCCTCGCCCGTCTGCTCAAACCGCTCCTGCCGGGTGGGGGTGACGACCGCCAGCCGATCCGCCCGCTGTGGCACCGCACGGTCGAACTCGCCCGCGATCCGCGCTGGTATGCCCAAGGCGGCGTTGCCGACAGCGTTCCGGGCCGGTTCGACGCGATCACCCTGGTGCTTTGTGCAGTGCTCCTGCGAATGGAACGCGAGCCGGCGCTGGTGCCGCCGTCCGTCCTCCTCACCGAGTTGTTCGTGGACGATATGGACGGCCAGCTGCGCCAGTCGGGCGTGGGCGATCTCGTCGTCGGCAAGCACATCGGCCGCCTCGTCAGTGTTCTGGGCGGCCGCCTTGGTGCCCTGCGCGAGGCCCTGGCCCAGCCTGACGACACCGCGCTCACCGCCGCCGTCGAACGCAACGTCTCGCTTGGGCAAAACGGTGATCCCGCGCGCATCGCGGCCCTGCTGCGCGGCTTCGCCACGGCGCTTGCCGCCCTGCCGGCCGAGCAGATCCTCGTCGCCGGGATCGACCTGCCGTGAACACCGAATTCTCCCGCCCGGTGGACCTGCGCCAGATCACCGCGGCCCCGCTCATCCTTACCGCCACCCAGGCGGAACGCGCCGCCCTCGCCGCGCGCTTCGCCCTCGTGCGGATCGATCGGCTCGAAGCCACCATCGCGCTCGTCGCCCATGGCGATACGGTTTCGGCCAAGGGCCGCCTCCGCGCCGCCTGGGTCCAGCCCTGCGCCGTATCGGGCGAAGACCTCGCCCAGAGCGCCGACGAACCGGTGGCCTTGCGCTTCGTCCCTGCCCGCACCGATCACCTGGCGGACGAGGAAATCGAACTGTCGGCAACCGACCTCGACGATATCGAGTACGCCGGCACCAGCTTCGACCTTGGCGAAGCGGTCGCGCAGACCCTCGCCCTCGCCATTGATCCCTTTGCCACCGGCCCCCGTGCCGAAGCCGCGCGCAAGGCGGCCGGGATCGTCAGCGAAACCGAATCCAGCCCGTTTGCGGCCCTCGCGGGGCTAAAGCTGAAGAAGGACTGAGCGGGGCCTTCACCCTTCCCTCTCGATGGGGGAAGAATAGGCAGACTGAATCGCGCCGGCAGGCCCCTGCTCAGAACGGAATATCGTCGTCCAGGTCGTCGGCGAACCCGCCAGCCCCGCCGGCCGCGCCGCCACTACCCTGGTTCCACCCGCCCGACGAACCGCCGCTGCCCGCGCGGCTGCCGCCCTGGTTCCAGCCGCCACCCGACGAACTGCCGCCGGCTGAACCGCCGCCACCCTCGCGCCCGGCGCCGCCCGATCCGTCAAGCATGGTCAGCGTGCCGCCAGGGCCCACCGAAACCTCGGTCGAATAGCGGTCGTTGCCCGAGGCATCCTGCCACTTGCGGGTGCGCAGCTGGCCCTCGATGTAAATCTTCGAACCCTTGCGCAGGTACCGCTCGGCCACGCCGACCAGCCCGTCGCTCTGGAGCACCACGGTGTGCCACTCGGTCCGCTCCTTGCGCTCGCCGGTGTTGCGATCCTTCCAGCTTTCCGAGGTGGCGATGCGCAGGTTCGCGATGCGGCCACCGTTCTGGAATGACTTCACTTCCGGATCCTGCCCCAGATTCCCGATCAGGATCACCTTGTTGACGCTGCCAGCCATCGAATCACGTTCCTCTTGAGTCTGACGCCAAGATTAGCCGATCGGCTGCGCGGGGGGCCAGAGCCGAGCGTCGGGAAAAGCGGGGATAGGGTTCACGCAGAGCCCGCAGAGAAGAAAGGGGAGACGCAGAGGGGTTGCGTCGGCCGCAGGCCACATCTTCAATCACCAAACGCTGGTAGATTCAGCGCGGCTGCGCCGCCCGGCACATCCTCTCTGCGTCTCTCTGCTTCCTCTGCGCTCTCTGCGCGAACCCGAATTCAGGCGCAAACCTAAAGCCCCAGCGCCACCGCGCCCCAGTAGGTCAGCCCGGCCGCCACGTAGGCCAGCGCAAAGAGATACCCCAGCATGAAGGCCGGCCACTTCCAGCCGTTGGTCTCGCGCCG
>Ga0068855_100010378_pt1 | contig 11236 bp, 7 predicted proteins | sample KBSCornC52_FD_66592 | JGI IMG/M metagenome (GOLD analysis project Ga0068855, IMG submission 66592) | Corn rhizosphere microbial communities from Kellogg Biological Station, Michigan, USA - KBS Corn C5-2 | ecosystem: Host-associated > Plants > Roots > Rhizosphere > Soil ... | reverse complement strand
ACCGTACCACCGTACCACCGTACCACCGTTCCACCGTTCCACCGTTCCACCGTTCCACCGCCAAGTTCCACCGCCAAGTTCCACCGTCAAGTTCCACCGTCAAGTTCCACCTCAGGTCTTTAGCCCGCCCACCAGCTCTCTCAATTGCGTTGACCCGGCCAGCAGCACGTTGCTGGCCGATGTCATTTGCTCGCAGGCCGCGCTTTGTTCCTGCGTCGATGCATTGACCTGCTCCGCGGCGGCGGCGTGTTGTTCCGCCGTCTTGGCAATCGATTCGAGCCCGCTCGCCGCGCTCGTCACAGCGAACGCGTTCGCCTCGGCGGCGCCGGTCACGCCGACAGCGGCGACGCGCGTGCGTTCTGCCGCATCGGTGATGACACGGAGCGCAGAGTCGATGTCGCGCGACACTCGCTCGATCTCGCCGACACTCACCGCGCTCGCTTCCATCGCACGCGCGCTGATGGCCACGCGCGCGGTCACTTGACCGGTCATCGACACGATGTCATCGGCCGCCTTCTGCGACTGCTCGGCAAGTTTGCGCACTTCGTCCGCGACGACCGCGAAGCCGCGGCCCGCATCGCCGGCGCGCGCGGCCTCGATCGCCGCGTTGAGCGCGAGAAGATTCGTCTGATCGGCAATCTGACCAACGGTGGCCACGAACTGGCTGATGTCCGCAACGGTCGCGCTGAGCGCGCGAATCTCACCGGCGGCGCGCTCGACGCCATGCTTCACGTCGATGAGAATGCCGAGGGAGCGATCGACATCGAGACGTTTGGCCTGCGCCGCGCCTTCGATGCTGCGAGCGAGATCGGTGACTTCGGCCGAGCGTTGCTTGACACCGTCGGCGGCTTCGCGAATCGCTTGCAGCGTGTCGTCGACGCTGCGCAGCTGCTGCACCTGCACCTCGGCACCATGCGAGACTTCCGTCATCGCACTCGCCATCTGACTTGCCGAGAGCGAGATCTGCTCCGAGACCGACGCGAGATCATGCGCCGAGCTCGAGACGTCTTTCGCCGTGCGGACCGTGACAGAGACGACCCGCGACAGCGACTCCGCCGTGTGATTCATTGCCGATGCGAGAATCGCGAACTCGGTTGGCATCTTGCTATCGATGCGGCTCGAGAGATCACCCTCGCTCAACGCGCGTGCGTGCTGCACGAGGATGTCGAGTGGCTCGCCGATGCGTCGCACCGTATACATCACGACGATCATGCCGATGACGAGCGCGAACCCGATGATGGACAGGAGCCAGCGAGATCGCCGATCGGTTTCCGCGGCCAATCCATTCTTTGCCGCGGCAACGCGATCGGCTTTCAGCCGGCCGAGCCGGTCGATGCCGTTGAGCATGTCGTCGATCGGACCTCGCGCTTGCGCGGCCGCTTTGCGTGCGTCATCCATGCGACCGAGATCGGCGAGACGATGGGCAACGGCGTAATCGACTTCCATCGCCGACAGCTTATTGTCGATCGATGCGACTGTCGCCACCTCGGCCGCAGTCTGATCTGGTCGGTCGTTCATCTCGCGCTGCACTGCGTGCGCGGCCCATCCATATTTTCTAAACGCGTCCTGTGCGGCGGTGTCGCGCGTCTCGAGATATCGCGCGCCCGCTTCGATGGTCTTCGTCGCGTTGGCCGACAGGGCGCTCGCGAGTCGCGCCTCTGCCTGCACTTCGGCGAGTGACTGATTGATCGTCGTCGCCATGGCGGTGAACGAGCGGCGCGCGACCGCACCGGCCACCACAAGAAGCGCAACGAGAACGCCGAAGCCGAGCCAGAGCCGGCCGCGAATTGTGTTCAGTCGGCCCAAGTCGAACGTTCTCATTGGCCGCTCTCCACCTGGAGGGCGCCCTGATGTACGCGGGTCAACACCATGCCCTTGCCAACCGGATCGCCATCGGCACGGAACCGGATTACGCCGGTGACGCCATGGTACGCGCTCTCTTCGGTCAGGTTCGCGAGGAAGTCACGAATCTTCTGTCGATCGGGCCCGACCTTGACCACGGCCCACGCAAGCATCTTCGTCACGTCGTACGCGAGCGCGGCATGGCCCTCGGGAAGTGCATGATAGCGCTTCTCGAACGCGTCGACGAACGTTTTCACTTCCGGGCGAGGATCCTGCGCGCTGAATGGCGCAGTGACGTAAACGCCTTCCGCTTTCGGATCCGGCGCCAATGCCTGCCAGCCGTCGCTGCCGACGATTGCCGCGGCCAGTTGCTGGCGACGCGCTTCCTTGAGAAATGCCAGACCTGATCGATCGGTGCCGGCAACGAAGACGAGATCGGCCTTCTCGTGCTTGAACCACGTGACGTACGGCTCGAAGTCCTGGTCGGCTATGTCGTCGATTGGATCGATGCCGATGATCTGTCCATTGAACGCCTTCCGGAAATTTTCGGCGAGCCCGCGACCATACGCATTGTTCTCGTACAGCACCGCGACGCGCTTCTGTCCGAGCTTCGTCACGAACTTCGCGAGACTGATCGCGTTCGCCGAATCGCTCGGGATGACGCGAAACGTCCACGACGAAATTCCTGTGAGCATCGGTGACGTCGCGGTCGTAGCGACCGCGACGAGATGCTTATCGTACAGGTGGGCCGCCGCGACCATGGCGCCCGAGTTGACGTGTCCAATGACGGCGACGACGCGCTGCGTGGTGTCAAACTCCTGCGCGATCGCGGCCGCCCGGCTTCCGCGCGCCGAGTCGTCGGCGAACATGATCTCGAGATGCCGCTTGCTGGACCAATCGGAGCTCGCGTTGATTTCGTCGGTCGCGAGCTCGATGCCTTGCTTCGTTACAATGCCGTTGAGCTGATCGAGAGGTCCGGCGGCGCCCAACGTGACGGTGGTCGAGGCGGCGTGCGAGCACGACGCGAGGGCGCTGAGCGCGGCGAGAGCTGTGAGTGCCAGGATCTGCTTCGGGAAGAGCGAGAACATCGATCACTAGGGTTGGAATGATCGCCCTAACCGCGTTGCCGGGCACAGCGAGGACGACACACGAGCCTGGCTTGTAACAGCGGAGGTGATGGCATCTTACCTGCCCCGCGGCGTTTACCAGCTTCTCGGGAGCGACATGAAGGTCTTGGTCACGGGAGGGACGGGAGTCATCGGAGAAGCGGCCGTGCGAGCGCTGCATCGGCGGGGACACGACGTGCGCGTCCTCAGTCGGCATGCCGGCCGAGACCAAGCATGGTGGCCGCGAGGCGTCGAGGGTTGGGCGGGTGACATCTCCGACGAGAAATCGATTCGCGGAGCAGGCGAACGCTGCGACGCGATCCTGCACGTGGCCGGCATCGTCGAGGAAGAGCCGCCTCGCCGGACATTTCAGGCCGTCAACATCGACGGCACACGATACGTCGTGCTCGAGGCGGAACGCTCGGGCGTTCGTAAACTCGTGTTCGTGTCGTCACTCGGCGCGGAACGCGGTCAATCGGCGTACCACAAGTCGAAGTACGTTGCGGAGGATGTCGTCCGTTCGTTTACTCGCGATTGGCTCATTCTTCGACCGGGCGCTGTCTATGGACCAGGCGACGCCCACTTGTCGGTGCTCCTGCAAATGATTCGCACGCTGCCAGTGATTCCGACGATTGGCGACGGGAGCCAACCGTTCCAGCCGATCTGGCATGAAGACTTGGCGAAAGCGCTGGCGGTTGCACTGGAGCGTCAGGACGTTCGTTGTCAGACACTGGACATCGCGGGACCGGAGCTCACGTCGCAGAACGATTTGGTGGCGCGATTCCGTGCGATCACGAAGCGCGATCCGGTGCAGGCGCCGCTGCCGGAGTTCGCCGCGTCGCTCGGATTGCGAGCGCTCGATGCAATTGGCGTCGATGTTCCGTTCAGCGAAGCGCAGCTCGCCATGCTCGTCGAGCGAAACGTGATCCCTGGTGGTCGGCCGAACGCATTGACCGACGTTTTCGCGATTGCGCCGACGCGACTCGACGATGGTCTGCGCAGACTCGCCGAGGAGCAGCCAGCGCAGCTGCCTTCGGACGGTGTTGGCGATCTCACGCGAAAACGATTTTGGGTGGACATGCGTGGCGGTCGATTCGACGCCGATGCTCTGTTCGAATACGTCCGCGACCATTTCGCCGAGTTGTTACCGCCGAGCGTGCAGGTGAAGGCCGACGCGAGCCGTTCGGCGCAGATCGAAGAAGGCGCGACGCTGACGCTCGAGATTCCCGTGCGCGGTCACGTGCAGGTGCGCGTCTGTGAGGTCGAGGAACGACGCATCACGCTCTTGACGGTCGCTGGCCATCCGCTCGCGGGCGCCGTGCGATTCCTGGTCGAATCGCGCGGTGACGCAGTGCGATTCGAGATTCAGGTCTACGACCGTCCAGCGTCGATGATCGATCAGCTTCTCATGCGCGCGGCGGGTGGGTTTCTTCAGCGCGCGGCGTGGATCGCGCTGGCGACGAACGTCGCACGAGTGCAGGGCGGTGAAGCGAGCCGGGTTCAAATGTCCGAGGAGCACCTCGACAACCACGAGCTCGAAGTCGTCGACAAGTGGGCGACGGAGCTCAACGTTCAGCTATCGCGAAACTCGACATCGAGCGGTCGCGATTGACAGTGCTCGCCGCAGCCAAGCCGATATCGGTTGCGCGCGAACCATTTGTAGACGCGATCAGCGATCGTGCGAACGAGCGGAATCTTGAAGATCCACGATGCAAGCTTGCCCTTCGGAAGAATGTTGAGCAGCTGCTCGATCGCCGCGGCGCCTTGCCAGGTGCGTCCTCCCGGCCCAATGAGTTGAAGCGCCTGTGCGTAGGCGCGCGCCGGAATCCACGGGAATCTTGCTGTGACGCCGGCTGCCTGTGAGGGCACGATTTCTATCTGTTCGTCGCGATCCCATTTGCGGAGGACGTTCGCCAATCGTGTGCACACTTTGCACGTGCCGTCGTAGACGCACGTATACGGACGCCCCAATCCTTTCGTCGCGTCCTGCCCGCGGATCGTGAATCGGACGACGGGGATCGTGGCTGTCATCGCGCCATTGACTCGACGGCGTCCGGCGGAGCTGCGGACACGGCGGGCGCTGGTGTCGCGGTCCCATCGATCTCGATTGTCGGCGGATGCTGGAAGGTTGCGTGAATGGTGCACAGCTCCGCGACGCGCTTTGCCGCCTCCAATCGTTTGGCGGGCAACGAGGGCCAATTGAATCTCAGGTCGTAATGATCGACGCGATGTGGATCGTCGGCGAACGTCCAAGCGACATCGACAGTCAGGTCTTCGGCATCCAGCTCGGCGTTCTCGGCCCATGCGTACAGCACCGACCATGTACAGTACGCCAGCCCACCCGCCATCATATGAAAAGGCGAGTAGCTCTGTTCCGCGGTCAGGGCTTCAATCGTCATTGGGCCAGGGAGCGGCTCGAGGCGGATGGATTCTTCGGAAAGCAGTGTGATCTTCACGGCAAACCCGGGGCAACGGTCGAGTCAAAACCGACTGTTCACGTTCGCAATCTCCACGCCCTGGTCCGGATGTTATCAGAAACCGCAGAAACAGACTCCGGATTCGCCAACTAGCTGTCGATACTGAATACCGGGCCCTGCCCTGTCGCGGGTCTCACGCCGTTCGGCGTCCTGCCTTCCTTCGATCAAACGCACTGAGGTCCGGCGACGATGACGCCCTCGGTCGACCAACTAGTCGAACAAGCACAGCGTGCCCAGAACCATGGTGACCTCGACAGCGCCGAGGCGCTGTTCTCGCAGGTGCGCGGTCAAGCGATCGAAGCTGGCGATAGGCGCGCGGCCGCGATGACCGCGCGCCGTCTCGGCGTCATCTCGCTCCTACGCGGCGATCACGACCAAACGCTGCGCCATTATCGGACAAGCCTCAATGAATTCCGCGCTCTCGGCGCGCCAAAGGACGTTCTCGCCGCGTTGAGTGATACCGGGATGCTGTGCACGGACCTCGAGCGGTGGGACGATGCCGTGTGTGCGTTTGATGAAGCGGTGGAGATCGCTGACGCGCTTGGCGACATTCCGGCGCGCGTGCTGCTCGAAGTAAATCGCGCCGAGCTCGAGATCGCGCGACGCGATTTCGTCGCTGCGCGCGCAGTGTGTTTGTCGGCCGTGCAACTGTCGGCACAGACGCCCGACGCGTGCGCCCTCGGCGAGATCGAGCGGCAGCAGGGCGCGATTGCTCGCGAGCTCGGGGAGCTCACTTCGGCGGATGGACATTTCGAGCGCGCGCAGGAGATCGCCGCGTTACGAGGCGACTTGCTCCTCTCGGCGGAAACGGCGCGGGAGCACGCGGACCTTTGCTCCCGCCAAGGTCGATATCGTGACGCGCTCCTGCATCTCAACCGCGGGCATCGAATCTTTTCCGAGCTCGTTCTCGCGCGTGACATTCCCGACATCGAGCGTCGCTATGCGCGCCTCGAGCGGCATTTCATTGACGCGGTGCGCCACTGGAGCGGGTCCATCGAATCGAAGGATCGCTATACGCAGGGACATTGTGAGCGTGTCGCTGATCTGGCATGCGCGCTCGCGCTGCGCGCGGGCATCGCGACGCGTGAGCTCTTTTGGATTCGAATCGGCGCGTTGGTGCACGACGTGGGCAAGTTGATCATTTCGCCGGAGCTATTGAACAAACCCGGTAGGCTGGCTCCGGACGAGTGGGATCTCGTCAAGCGTCACCCGGTGGCGGGCGTCGAGATGCTGGCCGACATGAAGTTTCCCGGCGATGTCATCCCGATGGTCCGATCGCACCATGAGCGTTGGGACGGGCGCGGTTATCCCGACCAACTCGTGGCCGATGCGATTCCGCGTTCGGCGCGAATGCTCTGCATTGCCGACGTCTATGATGCGTTGACTTCGAAGCGCAGCTACAAAGGCGCGTTGTCGCATGAAGCGGCGATGGCGATCATGCGTAGCGACGTCGGGAAGCAGTTCGACCCCAAGATCTTCGGCGATTTCGAGGACGTGATGCGAACGCGCGCGCCGTCACTGCGTCATCGCGCCGCCGTGGAATACAAGGCCGGAGGTCAGCCGGTCGTGCGTGCACTCAGAGTTTCGGGCCCATCGGATGATCTCACCGGTCTGTTGATGCGCGGACCATTCATCGAGATGGCGAACAAGATTCTGGGCGAGCGCGGACCGTTCGCGACCGTGTCCCTCATCGTCATCGACGTCGATGAATTCAAGAAGGTGAATGATGCATACGGGCATCTTCAGGGCGACGCCGTTCTGCGCGTCGTGACGGGGACTCTGCGTGAGCTGGCGGCATCGACCGGCATCATCGGGCGTTATGCGGGCGACGAGTTCGTCATCCTCTTGCCGCATGCGCCGGCCGAAGAGGCCGCGGAGTTGGCTGAACGAATTCGCACGACTGTCCGACAAGCATCGGTGCCGCTACGTGAACACTCGGGATCGAGCTCGGTCACACTGTCGCTCGGTGTCGCGGCCGCGCGACCGGAGCACCGCGACTTCGACTCATTGTTCGCGGCGGCCGACCGCGCTCTCTACGAGGCAAAGCGACGTGGGCGCGATACTGCCGTCACGGCGACGGAGGCGGAAGAAGGCGAGCACGCTCCGACGATCGATCTCAAGCAATTCGTTGGTCGCGACGCCGAAACACGGCGTCTGATTCGGTTGCTCGACGACAGCGTCAACGGGGCGCCGCTCCTCGTGTCGGTCGTCGGCGAGGCGGGCGTCGGCAAGTCGACCCTGGCGCGCCGGTTGACCACCGAGGCGGCGATTCGCGGCGGATCGCTCGTCGCTGGTCGCTGCAGCGAAGCCGACGCGAAAGCGCCGTACGCGCCATGGGCGGAGGCTATCTCGGCGCTGCACCGAATGGGCGTGGTTACGCGAACGGAGTGGCCCGAGCTCTGCCGGCTCGCGCCGGCGATGGCCGCGGGCGTTGTCGGGGGAAGCGTCAACAAGTACGCATTGTTCGGGGAGATCGTCACGTTCCTGCGACTCGCCGCGGCGACCGCACCAGTGGTGATTCTCATCGACGACATGCAGTGGGCGGACGCCGGCACGTGGGACGTCCTCGAGCACGTGATGACGCAGGTCGAGCATGACAGAATTCTCATCTGCGTGACGATGCGGACGGAGGATACGCACGGCGAAGCCGTCGAGCGCCGCCATCGACTGGTGCGCGACGAGCGATTCCATGAGATCCAACTGCGACGACTCAGCGACGCCGAGCTGGGTCAATGGTTGTGCGGCGTGCTGGGCGGCGAAACGAGTCCCGGGCTGCTCGCCTATTTGCGACGCGGCTCCGAGGGGAATCCCCTCCTTGCGACGCAGATCGTCCGAATGCTGCTCGATGAAAACGCCGTGCGGTACGAGCACGGACACTGGGGCCTCCGCGCTGACGTCGACGCAAAGCTGCCGTCCGCGCTCTCTGGACTCATCGATCGCCGGCTCGAGCGCATCTCGCAGGTGACGCGCCGCATTCTGAATACCGCCGCCGTGATCGGACGTGACTTCGACATGGACCTCGCGATCGCGGCGGGGGCGGGCACCGAAGACGAGATGCTCGACGCCATCGACGAGGCGATCGCGCATGCGGTGATCGAACCGGTGGCCGATGCGTCCACCGGCCATTTTGCGTTCACCCATGGATTGCTGGTCGACGCGGTGCGACGCTCGATCAATCCGCGCCGCTTGGCGCGAATCCACGAGCGGATCGGTCAAGCGATGGAGCAGCGGACACCGGACAACGCGGCGGAAATTGCGAGTCACTACGATCAGGCAGGGATTCCGGAGAAGACCTATCGTCACGCGATGGCTGCCGGCGACGGCTCGCTCGCCATCTACGCGCATGGAGAGGCGCGCAAATTCTTCGAGGTGGCTGAGCGTGTCGCCACCGACTCGGTGGATCGCGCGTGGGCGCTGCACCGGCTCGCTGAAGTGGCGGAGACCGAAGGGCGTCACGCGCTCGGCGAAGAACTGTGCGACCGAGCGCTCGCTGGACTCGATGGCCGTCCTGACGATCACGTGACACTCGGCCTGCGTCGCATGCGGCATCGCACACGCGCATTGCAGGGGCAGCCGGCACAAACGACCATTGCAGCGTGTCGCGAGCTACTGATCACGGCGCGTGCGCTTGGAGACCATGCGGAAGAGTCGCAGCTCCTGAATATGATCTCGCAATACGAGGTTCGGCTCGGTGAATGGCGGGAGGCAGAAGACGCCGCGTGTGAAGCGGTCGCCGCCGCGGAGAAGACCGACAACGCGCGCCTGCTCGCCGAGTCGCTGACGCGGCTCGGCACTTCGGTGATCGACCGTCGCTCGACCGATGCCGCCGACTTTCACAGTCGCGCGCTGTCGCTGTTCCGGTCCGTGGGCGACTGCGGCGGCGAGGCGCGTTGTCACATCAATATTGGGCTCTTGCACCGTCGCTCCGGCCAGTCGAAGGCAGCCGAAGCTGCGTTCGATCAAGCGCTCGAGGCGGCTACAGTGGCGCGTGCCGTGGACTTGGCGGGTCTCGCGTCGCTCAACCTCGGCATCTCCTATCTGCGGAGCGGCAGGCTGGAATTGGCAAGCGAGCGCTATCACGAAGCACTCGACCGTTTCACCGAATCGGCGAACGAATCGCATCGCCTCTCGACGCTCTACAACATGGCGCACCTGGCGCGCGAGAGTGAGGACTGGGCGACGGCATCAGCATTGTATGACCAGGTCGTGGCTGTCGCCGCGCGCATCGGCCAGCCGGACGTCGAGCTTGGCGCGAGGGCTGGTCACGCTCTGGCGTCGCTCGCGGTCGGCGCGCGATCGGTTGCCGAAGACGCGATGCGATGGATTCGCGCGAACGTCGAGACCCGTCCCGATTGGTGGTTCCAAGGCCGAGATCTGGTGGACGCGCTCCGCATTCGAATGGCAGCCGAGCGCGGAGACGACGCCCATGCGCTGCGTCTCTTGCACGACGCGATCACGATCGCTCGGCGTCACGATCCCTATGCCGCGGCGTATCTCGTCTCCGAATGCGCGCCGTCATTCCGCCGTTCTCAGGACGCTTTGCTCGCATCGATCGACGAAATGATGCCGGAAGCAATCGCCTTGGGATTCGTGGCAATCGCCGAGCGGTTATCGGCACTGCGAGCGGTGCTGTCGAGCGGTTCCCGTGCCGCGTGACGCCGGCGCGGAATTCTCGTCCGTCATCGGCGAGAGCGTGGGCATGGCGCACGCCGTCAAGATGGCTCGACGTGTGGCGACGACGGAGCTGCGCGCGCTGCTGCTGACCGGAGAGGCCGGCACAGGCAAAGAGTTGCTTGCTCGTTGCATTCACATCGCGGGGCTGCATCCAAACGCGCCGTTCATCTCGATCAGTTGCGGGTCCATTCCGGCGGCGCTGCTCGAGTTGGAATTGTTCGGACGGGTGCCGACGAGGGGCGATCCCGGTCGCCGCCTCGGCGCGCTCGAGCTGGCGGGGCGCGGAACGGTTTTCCTCGACGAGATCAGCGAGTTGCCGCTCGCGCTGCAGTGTCAACTCGTGCAGACGCTCGAGGAGTACACCGTTCCGCGGCTCAACGGTCAAGGGGATTCCGCGACGGTACATTGCAGGATCATCGCGGCGAGCAAAGTGCGTCTGGACGACTGCGTTGCCGCGGGAACGTTCCGCGATGAGCTGCTCGCGCGCATCGCCGTTTTGCGCATCGAGCTTCCACCGCTTCGTGAGCGCGATGACGACGCGCGACTCATCGCCGATCATTTCCTCCGAGAGGCGGCGCGGCTGCACAATCTTCCGAGGCGTCAGCTCGGTCTCGACACGCTTGCTGTGCTCCGCGAGCATCAGTGGCCCGGGAACATCCGCGAGCTGAAACACGTGATCGATCGTGCGCAGGCCAGCGCCGCGGGCCCACTCATCAACCCCGACGACTTGCTCATCAACCAGCGACGCGCCGGTGCGAGTGTGATCCGCGGCGCCACGACGTTCGGTGAGATCCGTGTTCCCACGGACGGAAAGCGTTTGCGCGATATCGAGCGCGAGGCACTCGAGCTGACCCTGCAGCTCACCGACTACAACCAGAGCGCCGCCGCGAGAATTCTCTGCATCTCGAGACCGACGCTGGCGAGGAAGCTCAAAGCGTACGGTCTCGATAAGCGGAATCAGTCGAGGTCGTGAGCCTAACGTGCCGCTCTCGGCTGCTGCTGGGTGAGACAGTGCAATGTACCGAGACCCCACACGAGATCGACCGCGTGAATGCCAACGACCTCGCGATCGGGGAATAGTTCGGCGAGGATGTTCAAGGCGACGCGATCGTTCCGATCGTTGAACGTCGGCACGAT
>Ga0068855_100010372_pt1 | contig 11242 bp, 1 predicted proteins | sample KBSCornC52_FD_66592 | JGI IMG/M metagenome (GOLD analysis project Ga0068855, IMG submission 66592) | Corn rhizosphere microbial communities from Kellogg Biological Station, Michigan, USA - KBS Corn C5-2 | ecosystem: Host-associated > Plants > Roots > Rhizosphere > Soil ... | reverse complement strand
CCGGGCTTACCAACCCCAGGGCGCTGTCGGTTGACGCGGCAGGTAATTTGTATGTGGTTGACAGCAGCGCCAATACCATAATCATGAAACCGGCTAACGGCGGCCCGGCTATTACCTTGTTAACCGGCCTGAGCACACCGGATGGTGTTGCATTAGACCTGGCAGGCAATTTATTTTTTGTGGAACAGGGGACTGTTTCGGTAAAAAAGGCAACGCCGACGGGAGGTTATTTCATCAGCCCGGCATTGCCCGCCGGTTTAACGTTTGATTACAGTTCCGGAACAATTGCCGGTACACCATCGCTGGGAAGCGCGGCGACAAACTACACCATAACCGCTTATGGCACCGGCGGCGGAGCCAGCGCTACGCTCAATATCAAGATAAATTTACCGCCGCTCCCGGCCATAAGCTACGCATCAGCGCAAAATTATATCATCAATACTACAATCAGCCCGTTGTCGCCCACAAACAGCGGTGGTTCCGTTGTGCCCATGACTTACAGCAACTCGCCATTAACAGTCGCCACAGGTTTTAAATTGCCCTGGGGCATGGCACGCGATGCAGCCGGAAATATTTATGTGGCCGACTACAACAACAGCGCCATTAAAAAGATCCCTGCAGGTGGCGGCTCACCGGTTACGTATGCCAACAGCCCGCAGCCTACCGGCCTTGCGGTAGACGCTGCGGGTAATGTTTATGTTGCTGATGGTACATTAACCAGCATCAAAAAAATACCAGCGGGCGGCGGCACAGCGGTAAATGTCGGATCGGGTTTGAGCGGTCCGGCAGGGGTAGCCATTGACCCGGCAGGAAACATCTATGTAACAGAGTATACCGCCAATGATGTTAAAGAAATACCGGCAGGAGGGGGCGCGATAAAAACGCTGGGATCGGGATTTTCAACACCGAGGGCCATTGCGCTGGACGCCGCCGGGAATATTTATGTTGCCGAGAGCGGGACAGGAAATGTAAAGAAAATGCCGCCGGGCGGCGGAACGCCGGTGCTTGTCACTTCGGCGCTGACTACCCCTTATGGGATAACACTGGACGCCTCAGGAAACATATATATTGCCGACAGGAATGGTAACTGTGTTGAAGTGATACCGGCAAACGGCGGGCCGATATTTACCATAGGTACCTTTATTGAACAACCATACGGCATAGCCGTTGATGAACTGGGCGATGTTTACGTTACGGATGCCATTAGCAACGTAGTGAAGGAAATTAAACCGGTTGGCGGATATTATATAAGTCCGTTTTTGCCTGCCGGGCTCAATTTTGATAATAATTCAGGTACTTTGAGCGGAACGCCTGCCGTTGCAGCGCCTGCCGCTAACTATACGGTAACAGCGTATAATGCAGCCGGTTCAACCCAATCCAGCCTCAGCTTTACGGTTAACGCCGTTGGTCCGCCGGTAATCAGCTACAACACGCCAAATAAATTTACCAGGGGGGTAGCCATTTCGCCTTTAACGCCTGCAAACACAGGTGGGGCGGTAGCAATACCCGGTTTTGCAAGTACGGCAACAACCGTGGCCAGCGGTTATACCTTCCCGCGCGGCGTAGCAGTTGATCCTGCGGGGAATGTTTATTTTACGGATAACAGCGCCGGCGCTATCAAAAAAATCCCGGCGGGCGGTGGCGCGGCTACTACCTATGCTTCGGGCTTAACTTTACCGTTTGGCATGGCAGGCGATGCTGCCGGCAATATTTATGTAGCCGACGAGAGTGCGGGTGCGGTGTACAAAATCCCGGCAGGTGGCGGCGCACCAGTCAATATTGGCCCGGCCTTCAACAGCCCAACGGGCGTGGCGGTAGACTATTCCGGCAATATTTACGTGGCTTCGGTAGCTGATGCAACGATAACCGAAATACCTGCTGGCGGAGGCGCGCCGGTGATTTTAGGGTCGGGCTTTAGCGGGCCTACCGGTGTAGCCGTGGATGCCGCGGGTAATATTTATGTGGCCGATAACGGGAATAATGTAATAAAAAAGATGCCGCCGGGTGGTGGTACGCCCGTTGTTATTGCTACCGGTTTTAGTGGCCCTGTTAGCGTAGCCGTTAACCTGGAAGGGGACGTATTTGTGGCCGATATGAACAACGGCCTGGTAAAAGAAATAACTCCGGGCAGCAGCCCGCTCACAATCGGGAGCGGTTTCAGCCATCCCATAGCCGTTGCCTGTGATGGTTCCGGCGCCGTGTATGAAGTGGATTATTACGGCAGCTTCATCAAAAAGATATTGCCATCAGGCGGGTACTTTATCGACAAACCGTTACCGGCAGGGCTTAGTTTCGATCGCATTACCGGTACCATCAGCGGCACGCCTACCGCTGTAAGCGCAGCACAAAATTACACCATTACAGCTTATAGCGGCTTTACGGGCGGTGGCGGCAGCACGGTGGTTAACATACAGGTGGTAGCTCCCAATGCCGACCTTACGAAACTGGTTTTGAGCGCCGGAGTATTGTCGCCGGCTTTTGCATCAGCAACTACTACTTACACAGCAAATGTGGCCAATACGGTTAGCAGTATAACAGTAACACCAACCGCCAGCGATCCCGGTTCGACGATCACGGTAAACGGTACCGCCGTAGCATCCGGCGCCGCATCGTCTGCAATAGCGCTTGCTGTCGGAGCAAATAGCATTAACGTTGTGGTAACCGGCCAGGATGGCATCACCACAAAAACTTATACGGTAACGGCCACCAGGGCAGCATCGGCAAATGCAGGGCTGGCTGCGCTGGGGCCAATCCCGGCAGGCCTGGTTCCGGCATTTACCAGCGCTAACACCAGCTATACACTCAGTGTTACCAATGCCAACGCATCCATGACCGTAAAACCGGTTAGCAGCGATGCCAATGCAACCATCAGTGTAAATGGTACGCCCGTGGTATCAGGAACAACATCAGGCGCTATACCGCTCAGTGTAGGCACCAATACAGTTACAATAGTGGTAACTGCGCAAAATGGCACTACCACCAAAACCTATACGGTAACCGTAACGCGGGCCCCATCAAGCAATGCCAGTCTATCGGCATTAAAACTGAGCGCGGGTACGCTAACCCCGGCATTTGTATCGGCAACAGTGAATTATACTGCCAGCGTTGCCAACAGCGTTTCGTCCATTACGGTAACGCCTACGGCAGCAAACGCTGCATCAACCATAACTGTTAATGGAACGGCGGTAACATCGGCGACGGCATCCGGCGCAATAGCCCTCTCGCCGGGAGCTAATACCATTAAAACGGTGGTGACTGCCCAGGATGGTACCACCACAGTTACTTATACGGTAACGGTTACACGGGCGGCAGCAGCAAATGCCAATCTTTCGGCGGTTGTATTTAGTAAAGGCACAGTAAGCCCGGCATTCAGTGCAAACACCCTGAACTACACGGTGGCCATTGCCAATTCAGTTACTTCGCTTACGGTAAAACCAACCACTGCCGATGCAAATGCGACGGTTACTGTAAACGGTACAGCAGTGCCATCGGGAACCGCTTCGGCGCCAATTAACTTAAGCGTTGGGGCAAACACCATTACGGTTGTGGCAACTGCGCAGGACGGCACCACCACCAAAACCTATACGTTTACGGTAAACAGGCCGCCTTCAAATAACGACAACCTGGCATCGCTAACGTTAAGTGCAGGCGCTTTAACACCGGCTTTTGTGAGCACTACTACAGCCTACACCGTCAGCGTGGTTAATGGGGTTACATCCATAATGGTAACCCCAACCGCCAGCGACCCGGATGCGACCATCAAAGTAAACGGCACAGTTGTAGCAACGGGAACAGCATCTGCGCCGTTGGCATTATCTATCGGCGCTAATAACATCAGTATCGATGTTACAGCATCAAACGGTATTGCCACCCAAACATATACAGTTACCGTTACGCGGGCGGCATCTTCCAATGCAAACTTGCAGGCATTTAAGATCAGCAGGGGGACTTTAACGCCGGCGTTTACCAGCACTACCACCAGTTATACTGCAAGCGTAGTCAATGGCGTAACTTCCATGACGGTAACACCCACAACTGCCGACGCATCGGCGACTATCACCGTAAACGGAACGGCAGTAACCTCCGGTACGGCGTCCGGACCAATAGCATTGGCCCTGGGTTCTAATACCATTACCACCGTAGTAACAGCACAGGACGGCACCACCACCAAAACATACACCCTAACGGTAACCCGTGCAATGCCGCCGGTTGCCAACCTTGATGCCGAAGTTGGTGTAAACGCGCCAGTGGAAACGCTTACGATGGCTAACGATGGCATAGCCGTTCACCCGGCCATATCGCCCAATGGCGATGGTATTAACGATTTCCTGGTTATTGATGGCATTCAGGCTTGTCCCGATAACAAACTATCTATCATCAATCGCAACGGGCAGTTGGTTTTTGAAGCCAAAGGGTACGATAACAGCGCAAAGGTATTTGACGGGCACAGCAACAAAAACGGGCAAATGCAATTACCGGGCACTTATTTTTACCAGTTGGATTATACAGTAAATGGCATCGCCAAACATAAAACAGGATATATTATACTGAAATATTGATTTGTAGGGACGGGAGCGGGGCTGATCCCCGCTCTCTTAATATTTACGTAGCGCCTCTATCACACAAAAATCAATTTTTTTAAAATTTATGAAAAAGATGTATTTAAAATCCGGAGTCTTTGTTTTACTGACGTGCCTTATATGCGCCTGCACCATAGCCAGGGCCGGTTCAAAAAGTGAATACAACCGGGTAAAAAAAATTAATCAAACCCACGGAACTCCGGACATCAGCATTACACAGGTTTTGGGCAGCATTTCCACTTGCCATGGTACAGCATCGGTAAGTCCGCATCTGCAGCATTTTTTGGTATCGGCTAATAATTTCACGGGCGCCATACACATCAGCGCACCAATCAATTTCGAGATTTCCACATCGGCCGTGGGTCCATTTAGTAGTAGTTTGGTGATTTCGACAGCAGTTAACAGCAGCATTGTCATTTGTGTGCGCGCTGCCGCCACCGCACCGGTGGGTTATATATCCGGGAATGTTTTACTGACCGCAGATGGCGCGGCAAATGTAAATGCAGCCGTTAGCGGAATGGTATTTGGTTTGCCGGCTGTGGACCCTGTCGCTGATCAGACAGTTGTAGCCAACACGACTATCCCGGCAATCCATTTTACAGGCACGGCTGATCAGTATAGCTGGACGAATACAAAACCGGCCATCGGGCTGGCGGCCAGCGGTACAGGAGATATCCGCTCATTTATACCCAAAAACAACGGCACAAAGCCTTTAACGGCCACTATCACCGTATGGCCGAAGAATACTGTTCATGCTTACGTAGCCAATAACCCCGATAGCACTGTATCGGTTATAAACACAAGCAGCAACACCGTTTCATCAACTATAAAAAACCTCATCGGAGCCTCCAATACGCTGGTAAGCCACGATAGTAAGACGGTTTATATAGCCAGTAATACCGGGAATTTCGTCGCGGTAATAAATGCTGTAACCAATAAGATCAGCAAGCGGATTTTTGTTAAATGGGGGCCCTCGGCCATGGCCCTTAGTCCTGATGACCGGTATTTATATGTGGGGACCGATCATAGTATTGCCATTATTGATGCTTTAAAAGACACGGTAACTAATACTATTGTACTAAGTAACCAGGTAAATACGCTGGTTGCAAGTCCCGATGGTTCCAGGGTCTATGGTGTCGAACTTTCCAAATCGGTTTTATCGCCGGCCAGCATCATTATCCTGAATACGGCTACCAATGCTGTGCAAACCAGTATCCCGGTTTCGCCATACATCAGGCAGTTAGTTTTAAGCCGCGATGGCAGTTTGCTATACCTTGCCAATGGCTTTGCCAGAACACTCAGCGTTATCAATACGGCGACGATGCAGATTACCTCCACCATCAGGACAGGTTACGATGTGTCTGTGGCTGTAAACAACGACCGCACGCGTTTGTACCTCGCCAATTTTGATGCCGGTACGGTCACGGTGTTAAATGCAAACACCTTTCAAACGCTGGCCACCATTGGCGTTGGGAACAATCCGCAGAATATTGCCCTTACGCCCGATGGTTCCGCAGCTTACGTCATCAACCTTAACTCAAACAATGTATCGGTTATCAGCACGGCAACCAATACAGTAACCGCAACCATACCGGTGGGAGCGGGCCCCCAGGGCGTAAATGGCTTTATATCCGGCGAAGGCAGCTGTGCGGGAGGCGCTGTAACATTTACCATCACCGTCAATCCTGCGGCCCAAACACCTGCATCACCCGAGGTTATGACCACGGAACAGCCGGGTAATGACATCAACGTTCACCAGGGCCTTTCGCCCAATGGCGACGGCGTTAATGATTTTTTAGTGATTGATAATATCGGCAAATGCCCGGATAATACATTATCCATCATGAACCGCAGCGGGCAGTTGATCTTCGAAGCGAAGGGTTATGATAACAGCTCAAAAGTATTTGATGGCAGAAGCAACAAAACCGGGCAAATGCAATTGCCGGGAACATATTTTTACCGGTTGGATTATACCGTTGGCGGGGTAGCTAAACATAAAACCGGATATTTGGTTTTGAAGTACTAAACAAGCTATTAGCCAAACATTAAACGCGTTCCATCGCCCTGGTAAACTTACATCAGCGAGGGCTCTCTGCGCAGAATTTAACGCCACCAGTATGTTCCAGTGTTCCAAGTTTCACACACCACTATTTTTGGAACACCTCATTATGAATTGTTTACGATGCTGAATTTGTCGAAAATCAGTACCTGTAATGACAAAATAGCGCCACCAGATTATTCGGGGATATTTATTAAGAGGCAACAACGGCGGAGGAACCCGATAAAAAACCATGCCTAATGGACGGCAGGGAGAAATCTTATGCGCTATGCATTAGTGCTTTGCAGGTGGTAATGGCTGGTGCATAAGATTTCTTACTATCGTTTATAATGACAACGGGTTGGTGCGAGAATCTCGTTCACCTCACAACGGGATTGTAAACGGCAATTTATTGCCCTGGTAAAGGTTAAAAACGACAGTTGCGATAAAAAACAACTCAGTGTACTATTTTTACATACAAATATCAGGCTATTTAGATACCTTTAAGCGCTTTTCGGATATTTTCTCACTATCCATAAAAACATTTGCACGATTTTTAAACAGAAACAATGTTATTTTATAGTTAAGCGCGTCCCCCGGCGCTTAATGGCAGCTTAAAAAAATTATCCCCTCATTAACCCAAACATAAAACTTGAAAAAAATTTTACGCCCCACCTTCCCGGCAAAAAGTGTTGTTCTTACCGGCAGGCCGGTCTATGCACCGCCTGCAAAATTGTATCGCCTGATGTTTGCGGTATTTGTGCTTTTTTGGCTGACTGCCGGCCTGGCTTTAAATTGCAGCGCACAATCACCAACAGCAACTATCGCCGCAGTATATGACCGTCCGTCTACTTCCGGCGACTTACATACCGGCGTCGCGCATATTGGCGACAAAGTATACGTAGAAATTGATAACGTTTCCGAAGCCATTCAAACCCCGGTAGTGACGATCGATGGCAAAATCATGAATATTATCGGCGCGGGCACCCATTACCAGGCGGATTACAACCCTGATTCGAACATTCAAAACGGGAGTATAACAATAGTGGTAAATCTTACCGACCTGGCGGGTAATACATCCCAAACGACGTTTATCCCTTCTTTTACTTTCGACCATACACCCACCATAATTGCGACAGGGACATTGTCGGCGCTAAGCACAAACACGGGTACCGCATCCGCGACAACGCAATTCAGTGTATCAACTTTCAACATAAGTGCCTCAGGTCCTTCGTCGGTAACCGTTACTGCGCCCCCCGGTTTTGAAGTATCAACGACAAGTTCTTTTGGCCAGTCAGTAATTTTTGGTTCAAATGATTATTCCCCGCAACTGGTTTACGTAAGGCTTGCAGCATCCGATGCCGGCGGCGCTTACTCAGGCGATGTGGTGGTAAGTTCACCCGGTGCCGGCAGCGTACATGTGCCAACCTTGGTTAGTAGCGTAAACACAGATATCACGTCTGTTAGTCTGGCCAGCGCAAATCCCTCGTTATCCTCATCCGTTATTTTCCAGGTAAACTTTTCCGGCAACATTAGCGGCCTTAATACAGGTAATTTTTCATTATCCGGTACGGCAAGCCCGGGAGCGTTTGTTGATTATATAACCGGCAGCGGCAACGCATACCAGGTGCACGTGCAAACCGGTCCAGGGGCCGGTACGCTTGTCCTCAGCATGGTTAACGCAACCGGTATTTCATCTGCCGTTAATGCGCTGCCTTATAACAGCGCCGCATATAACATGGATAGAATCCCGCCAACAGCAACTATAGGCGCTGTATATGACCGTCCGTTTACTTCCGGCGACTTACATACAGGCGTCGCGCATATTGGCGACAAGGTGTACGTAGAAATCGACAACCCTTCTGAAGCCATTCAGACCCCGGTAGTGACGATCAATGGCAAAATCATGAATATTGTGGGGGCAGGCACCCATTACCAGGCGGATTACAACCTTAATTCGAGCATTCCAAACGGAAGTATAACAGTAGTGGTAAATCTTACTGACCTGGTGGGTAATACAACCCAAACGACGTTGAACCCTTCTTTTACTTTCGACGGGACGCCCACCATAATTGCGACAGGGACATTGTCGGCGCTAAGCACAAACACGGGTACCGCATCCGCGACAACGCAACTCGGTGTATCAACTTTCAACATAAGTGCCTTAGGTGCTTCGCAGGTAACCGTTACTGCGCCCCCCGGTTTTGAAGTATCAACGACGGGTTCTTTTGGCCAGTCAGTAATTTTTCGCTCAAATGACTATTCCCCGCAACTGGTTTACGTAAGGCTTGCAGCATCCGATGCCGGCGGCGTTTACTCAGGCGATGTGGTGTTAAGTTCACCCGGCGCCACCAGCGTGCATGTGCCAACAGCAGCAAGTAGCGTGGCAACGCTCATAACTTCCATCACGGCCCGTGGAGGAGGTATCTCCGGTTCCTCATCAGTTACCTTCGATGTTACCTTTAAAGACAATGTATCCGGTTTAACAGCCGGCAATTTTTCTTTAACTACGTCGGGCGTAAGCGGCGCTAACATATCGTTAGTGAACGGCGCGGGCAATAATTACACAGTAGACGTAAATACCGGTACAGGCAGCGGTACTATCACATTAAACCTGGCCAATGTTACCGGCATTTTGCCTGCCGTTGGCAATGCGATGCCTTTTACAGGGGATACCTATACTATCGACAAAGTACCGCTAACCGTCAGCACCACCGCAGCAGCCAATATTACCGCCACTTCGGCCACCCTGGCCAATAATATAACGCCTATAGGGGGCGGCTTTATCATTGACTGTGGTGCTGTTTATTCTACCACGAATACATCGCCCACTTTAAGCGACACCAAACTATCCTTCGGAACAAATACTTTTAATACCGGTACTTACAGCGCCACCGCAACCGGTTTAAGCCCCAATACAACCTATTATGTGGCAGCCTATGCAACTAATACCTCAGGCACAAATTATGGTAGCCCGGTAAGCTTTACAACCGCCTCGGCAAACCTTTCGGGTATTGGGCTTAGCGCGGGTACATTAAACCCCGGTTTTTCGGCAACAACAACCGGCTACACGGCATCGGTGGGCAGCGGTATATCGTCAATAACCATTACACCCACGGCAAGCTATTCAAACACCGTGATAACCGTTAACGGATCGGCGCTGACCGGTGGTTCGGCAAATGTTAATTTAAACCCCGGGCCGAATACGATTACCATATTAGTTACCGCAGATGGTACAGTTACCAATTCCTATACGTTAACGGTAAACCGGGCGTATACCCCGCCCGGCAATGCATTGGCATTTGACGGGGTGGATGATGGCGTAATAATGGGGCCGCCACCAACTGCTGTTTCCGGTAGCTTTACCGTTGAGGCATGGGTAATGCCCAACGACGGCACAAAGGAAATGCATATTTTCAGCACCAGGGCAACAGGCGAGCAGTCATTTGACATACAGATCATGAACGGCAACAGAATTCATGGTGATATTGGCAGCGGCAGCGTTTGGTTCACCGCGGGTGCTGATGCCGGCTTCAATTATAAAACCGGGCAATGGATCCACATTGCCTACGTTGTAACCCCAACAGGGTACTCCATTTATGCCAATGGAAACCTGGTGGGAAGTGGCGCCTTTTCTGGGACGCCCTTGCTTATGGATAATACCCATACGACAACTATTGGCTGTTATCCCGGCGAAAGCACTTATTTTAATGGCTCGATAGATGAGGTGAGGGTATATAACGCAGCGTTAAGCCCGGCAAATATACAGGCAGATATGGTAAGCACTGCATCGTCTGCGCCACTTAGCCTGGTCAATTATTATGATTTTGACAACGGTGCCGCGGGGGGTACAAACGCCGGCATAAATACCTTAACAGACAGAACCACTACGGGTTACAACGGAACACTCAGCAATTTTGCTTTATCAGGCGCTACAAGTAACTGGGTAGAAAGCTACGCCATGGTGGTGCCAACGGCAACCGCCGCAACCAACGTTGGTGCGACCGGCTTTACGGCCAACTGGACTGCGCCTGCAACAGGTACGGTGACCAATTACCTGGTAGATGTGTCCGCATCACCCACCTTTGCTTCGGTAATTTCGGGTTCGCCATTCAGTACAACATCAACATCACTCCCAATCAGCAATTTAACCGAGGGCAATACTTACTATTACCGGGCGCGTGCCGACAAAGCGAGTGTTACCGGTGAAGGGGATTACAGCGCGGTGGCAACTGCTACAACCGTTGGTCACGATGCCAGCCTGGCAAATTTAACGCTCAATGCCGGGCCGCTTACACCATCTTTCAGCCCGGGCATTTTCAGTTACACCCGTAACCTGGTAAATGGCGTAAACGCGGTAACAATAGTGCCCACTGCTGCTGATGCCGGTGCCACAATATTGATCAACGGAACACAAGGCATTACTTCGGGCGCAACCTCAAACCCAATACCCGTTTCGGTAGGTACAAATACCATTACCATACAGGTAACGGCTGCCGATGGTGTTACAACTCAAACCTATACCCTTACATTAACAAGGGCAGGCGCCAAAAACTCACTCCTGTCTTCGTTACAGCTTAACAAGGGCGCATTGAGCCCGGCATTCGCGGGCACCACTACACTA
>Ga0068855_100010369_pt1 | contig 11242 bp, 10 predicted proteins | sample KBSCornC52_FD_66592 | JGI IMG/M metagenome (GOLD analysis project Ga0068855, IMG submission 66592) | Corn rhizosphere microbial communities from Kellogg Biological Station, Michigan, USA - KBS Corn C5-2 | ecosystem: Host-associated > Plants > Roots > Rhizosphere > Soil ... | reverse complement strand
CCGTTGCAGCAGCTTTCGCAGATTGACGACGCCGTCTCGGTTAAGCAGAAGCCGGTTGATCGTCGCCCTCCCGGTTGGCGTGAGGCCAATCATCAGAGTCAGGTCGTCGTTCATGACATAGTGCTCTTCCCAGACGTCGCTCCTCGGATTGAAGAGGGGAGCTCTCACGCCATCGCGCGGGTCGAGCGCCGTGACCGCTGTTGCTTTCCCGTTATTGCAACGCTGGTATGCGAGAGCCAGGTAGTTCGCTTCGTCCGACGCGCCGCGCGCCTGCGGAATGATGTGCTCGATTGAAAAAGGATCGACAGAGTATTCCTCCGGGCTTCCACAGTATTCGCAACGCTCCCGTGCTCGCCTGCGTACAACGCGTCTCACGCCGGCCGGAGTCGACACATCACACGCGTCGTGGCTTGATGCCGAGCTCTTTCATGATCTGGTTGAACGGAGCATTCCGAACTCTCGCAAGCTGCGCGACGTGCTCAAGGCGCCGGACGTGCGTTTCTTCAATCAGGTTGCCAACCGCGAGAAGCTCCTCGTACTCAGCCTCCGTCAGCGATTCTGCGCGCCGCTTTTTTATGAGCTGACGATACCGATTCCACGTCGATTCGGGCAGCCCCTCGTTTATCTTGCGCCGGAGGTCGGATTCGACAGGTCCCAGGTGCGGTGGCATCGCGGTTCCGGCGTCGGACTCGCGCCGCCGCTTCTCCTCGATCGTCTCGGCGACCAGTAAAGCGGCGTCCTTACCACGCCTTGAAGCCTCCTCGCGGAGCCACTTCTCGGTCTCAGGTCTGAGATCCACTGCGATTGTCATGGATGGTCCGATCTGAACTTTTCAATTCCCTGGCCGTTTAATGTTCCTACGCCGGGGTCAGCGTCAGGAGCGGGTTGACGACGTGCGGAGCGGGCGGGACACAGTCCGGGCCGACCGGCGACTTTTTGTGCTCGATCCAATACTCGTACTCGTTGCGGTAGTGCTTGATGCTGGCGCGGATAGGCCATGCCGCGGCGTCGCCGAGCCCGCAGTAGGAGCGGCCGTCGATCTGGTCGCAGATGTTCAGCAGCAGGTCGATGTCGGTCGGAAGGCCGCCGCCGCTGCAGATGCGGTCCATGATCTTGAATATCCAGCGCGTGCCCTCGCGGCAGGGGGTGCACTTCCCGCAGGATTCATGCGCGTAGAACTCGGCAGTGCGGCGCATCAGGAGCACGATGTCGGTCTTCTCGTTGAAGAACATACAGCCGCCGGAGCCGACCATCGAGCCGCCCGCCATCGCCGATTCATAGTCGAGCTTGAAGTCCGCGCACTTGTCCACTGGCAGAATCGGGACCGAGCTGCCGCCGGGAATGCATGCCTTCAGCCTGCCGCCCGTAACTCCGCCGGCGAGGTCGAGCAGCTCCATCAGCGGCGTGCCGAACTCGATCTCATAGTTGCCAGGCTTCGCGACGTGACCGCTGACGGAGAAGATCTTGGTGCCTTTCGACTTCTCCGTACCCATTGTCGCGTACCATGCGCCGCCCTTCGCAATGATGGGCGGCACGCAGGCGTAGCTCTCGACGTTGTTGATGAGGGTGGGGCTCTCCCAGACGCCGGAAATAACCGGCAGCGGACCGTGCGGGAACTTCATGCGGGGCTGCCCGCGCTCTCCCATGAGGCTGGACATGAGCGCCGATTCCTCGCCGCACTCGTAGCTGCCCGCGCCCATGTGAATGTGGAGATCGAAATTGAATCCCTCCACGCCCAGAATGTTCCTGCCGAGATAGCCGGCTGCGTAGGCTTCATCAATGGCGGCACGCATCCGCTGCGCGCACTCGACGAACTCGCCCCGGATGTAGACGAAACCTGTCTGCGAGAGCGTCGCGAAACCGGCGATGGCCATCCCATCGACGATCAGGTGGGGCAGCGCAATCATGAGCTCGCGGTCCTTGAACGTGCCAGGCTCACCTTCGTCCGCGTTGCAGAGGACGTAATGCGGCTTCGCGGTATCCTTCGGAATGCCGTTCCACTTGATCCATGTGGGGAATCCCGCGCCGCCGCGCCCGCGCAACCCGGAGGTTTTCACCTCGTCGATGACCGCCTGGCGCTCCATGGTCGCGGCCTTCTTCAGGCCCGCATAGCCGCCGTTCTGCTCGTAGACCCGGAGGGTCTCGATGCCGGCCTTATCGATATGTTCGAAGAGAACCTTAAGCTCTGCCATCTATTTCCCAGAACTAGCCTTCCGGAGTATCGATCAGATGCTTCAGCCGCGCCGCCAGCTCCGGCGGGTACTTCGCGCACCACAATTCGTCGATCAAGCCCACATCCAGCAGATCGCGCAGATGGGTCCGATCTTTGTCGCGGAAGGCAGTTAGCTTAATTTGAACCAGTGCCTCCAGCGATAGAACGCGCACCCCGCCCGATTCAACGTAGTCCGCCACCCCAGGATTTGGCAGCGCCTCATGGGCGCGAACCATCTCCCCATCGAAGATTACGTGGACCGCGTCACGGACCTTCGAATCGGGTCCGTCCAGGAATGCGTCGATTCCCGCGGTGTGCCGATATACGAATCCCTGCGCCTCGAGCGCCAGCTTTACAGCTTCCAAATCCGCGCGACGGATCAGGATGTCCACGTCGCGCGTGTTGCGGACCGCCGCCTCATCAACCGTCGTCACCCACAGCGCTACGGCGTTTCCGCCTGCGACCGCGTACGGAATGTGCGCTTCTTCCAGAATACTGGTCGCGCGCGCCAGTCTTTCCCGAACCTTGTCCACGGCGCGCTCCATGCGGTCCAGCGAGAATGGCGCGTGAATAGCTCCCATCAGCGTTCACGCAATCCGTCGCGCGAGTGATCGGCCTGGCGCGGCGAATCCTCCGCGTCGTCCGCCAGAAATCGCTCGTAGAAGCGCCGCATCATTACCAGCCTTCGTTCCTCGATCGGCAGACTGGCGATCCACTCCTTCTCCCGCGACCTGACGAGCCGCTTGACGGCTGCCGGTCGGTCGGATTCACGCCCTTGAACACGCGCCGTGCCGAGAAACATCTCCACTGCGTTTCGACCATAGACCGGCTGCACAATTTGAGTGCGCTTTACATAGGGGCTGGCCGCGCTTAACCCGACAGCCGCCAGGAGTATGCGGATGTGATCCGCCTCGCCCCAGTCCTTCGCTACCCACCGGACTTCCCAGCCCTTCTTCGAGGAACCGCGATCATCGGAAGGAAACCGTATATTGCCATTGCGCTCAAGCAGCGCCGCGAGCTCGATTCTGGCCTCGTCCGCTGTCATCGAATCGTCGCCTCGGATTAGGAGCGGCCGGGCGTGTCTCCGGCGACTGGCGGGATGTCCGGCTTGATTCGCGGGTCCGCGACGTCGGCAGCCGCTTTCGCGGGCGCGTCCGACGTGGGAGTCGGAAGCGGCGGAGTCGCGCCGCGAGGAAGCAGGACTCTCACCACCGCGTTCGCAAGGTCGGTCGGCTTGTGCGCGTCCGACTTGCGGAGGTCCGCGATAATCTGCTCGACGTTGTCGGCCGTCACGTTCCCGAAATACTTATCGCCGACCTGAATCACCGTGCCCGCGCCGCACCAGTCGAGGCACTCCACCTCGGAAAGCGTGAACTCGCCGTCCTTCGTCGTCTCGCCGATCCGGCAGCCCAGCACCTGCTCCAGCTTGTGCACCACATCGTACGCACCCACGACTCCGCACGTCAGGCAGGTGCAAACCTCCAGATGGTGGCGCCCGCGCGGGCGGAAGTTGTACATGGTGTAGAAGGTGGCGACGCCCTCGACTTCCACGAACGGCCTCTCCAACCGGTACGCGACCTCTTTCAGCGCTTCGGGCGTAAGATAGCCGCCATACTCGCGCTGCGCGATCCAGAGAGCCGGCAGCATCGCCGCCCGCTTCTCCGGATAGTGGCTCACGATCTCATTCAGCTCGGCGATGGACTGCTCGGAGAACCTGAACTCCGTTCGAACCGCCGGCTGCGGCTCGCTCAAATCTCCCGCCAGCGCCTGTCCGCTCGTACCCATAGAGGCTCCACGTATTGAGTGTCCGGCGTTGAGTGTTAGGTCCTGGGCACTTGACGTCATTCCGAGAGAGCCCTGGCGACCCAGGAATCCGGCTGCCGGATTCTTCACTCCGTTCAGAATGACGTCGAGCGCGACGACGAACACCCGACGCCTGACACTTAACACTTACCTGTCAATTTCGCCCAACACGATGTCGATGCTGCCGATGATGGCGACCACGTCGGCGATGAGGCGGCCTTCGGACATGGCCGAGAGCGCCTGCAAATTCATGAATGACGGAGGCCTCTGGTGTCCGCGCCACGGGTAGGGGCTGCCGTTGGAGACCATGTAGAAGCCCATCTCGCCCTTCGGTGATTCGATGGGCACATAGACCTCGCCGGCCGGCGGCCGGAAGCCCTCCGTCCAGAGCTTGAAGTGATGAATTACGGCCTCCATCGAGCTGTCCAGCTCATGGCGGGGCGGTGGCGTTACCTTGCGGTCGTCTACGTTGATCGGGCCGTCCGGCATGCGCTCCACCGCCTGCTTGACGATCTCGCGCGACTGCCGCATCTCCGCCATGCGGACGCGGTAGCGGTCGTACACGTCGCCGTACAGCCCCAGCGGAACCTCGAACTGGAAGTGGTCGATGCAGGAATACGGCGTCGTCTTCCGCACGTCGTAGCCGATGTTCGAGCCCCGGAGCGATGGTCCGCTCACGCCGAGGTCGTAGCACTGTTCCGGCGTCAGGATTCCAATTCCCTGGGTGCGCTCGCGCCAGATTGGGTTCTGGTCCACCAGCGTCTCGTACTCGTCCACGCGATGCGGAAACTCGTCGATAAAATCCTTGCACCGCCCGAACCAGCCCTCCGGCGCGTCGCCACGGAGGCCGCCGGGCACGATCCAGGAGGGCATCATGCGGACGCCGGAGATCATCTCATTCAGGTCGAGAATCTTCTCGCGCTCGCGGAAGGCGAAGAAGAATACGGTCATGGCGCCGATGTCGAGCGCGTGGGTCCCGAGCCAGACCAGGTGGCTCGCGATTCGCTGGAGCTCGCAGAGGACCGTCCGCAGGTACTGCCCGCGAATCGGCGGCTCGATGTCCAGCAGCTTCTCGACGGCAAGCGTGAACGCCAGGTTGTTGCTGTGCGCCGCCAGATAGTCCATCCGGTCCGTGAGGGTCACGGCCTTCAGGTACGTCTGGTACTCGATCTCTTTCTCGATGCCGGTGTGAACGTAGCCCATGTGAGGCGTGGCGCGCACGATGGTCTCGCCGTCCAGCTCCAGCACGACGCGCAGCACGCCGTGGGTGGACGGGTGCTGCGGGCCCATGTTGATGACCATGGACGTGTCGTCCAGGCGGTCGATCTCCACGCCCTGCGCCCGCGTCGCCGCCGTATTCAATTCGCGTGTATCGAGAGTCATTGCGATAAACGTAAGTCGTCAATCGGTCAATTTCTTAAGTGCCGTGTGTTTCCATGACCAATTGACCAATTGACCAATTGACCAATTGACCAATTGACCAATTGACCGGTTGACCAATTGACCAATTGACCAATTGACCAATTGACCAGTTGACCAATTGACCAGTTGACCAGTTGACCTAATCCCTGTCCCCGAGGTCGCTGGCGGTCTTGCCATAGAAGCTCTCGCCGGGGTGGGCCACGATGCCGTCGCCAACGGCCGGGCCGTATTTGCCGCCGGGGAACTGGACGCGCTCGCCGCCGAGCGGGTAGTCCTTGCGCTGCGGATGGCCGACCCAGTCGTCCGACATCAGGATGCGGCGCAAATCCGGGTGACCCTCGAAGCGGACGCCGAACATGTCGAATATCTCGCGCTCCGGCCAGTTTGCGCCGCCATAGATGCCGGTGACCGTGGGCACGACCGCGTCCTCCTCCGGCACGCCGACCTTGATAAATATCCGGGCGTTGCGCGGGATGGAGTAGAGGTTATAGACCACCTCGAAGCGGTGCGGCTTGTTGAGGATGTAGCTCTCTTCATTCGGGTCCAGATAGTCTACTCCGCAGCACTCCGAGAAGAAGTTGAACCGGAGCTCCGGGTCGTCCCGCATCAGCCGCAGAATGTCGGGAATGAGCTCCCGGCGGACCAGGATTCGCGTGTCGCCGCGGAAGACGTTTACATCCTGAATCGCGTCGGGAAACGTCTCGCGGATCTTCGTAACCTCGATACGCTCGGATGGCGCGGTCACAGGCTGGGCGACAGGCGCTGTCTCGATAGTCTGAGTCATCTTTACGCCTTTCCGCTCAACACCGGCGGATGCACCGTCTCGGCCGGCGCGGCGGTGAAGTGGTCTTCCGGGGACGTCTGGACGAGCGACGGCAGCTTCACGGGGCCGCTGTCCTCGTTGCCGAACCGGATGGGCGCGCGGCGCGCATAAACTCTGGGATCGAGCTCCGCGCGGTCCTCCTGGCCTTCGTCCCAGTCGAGCGCTCCCTTGCCGAGGATGTAGAAGTAGCCCACGAACAGGATCCCGACGAAGAGGCCCATCTCAGCGAGCAGGAAGAGGCGGAACGGCCGGTCCTGGTGGATGAACGTCACTGCCCAGGGATAGAGGAAGATGGTCTCGATATCGAAGATGATGAAGAGCATCGCGATCAGATAGAACTTGATCGGGAACCGCTCGCGGGCCGACCCGACGGGCGTCATGCCGCATTCATAAGGGGAGTTCTTGTACTTGGTGGGGTGGCGGGGGCCCAGAACGGCGGACGCGGAGACCATGCCGATGGCCAGCACGGCCGCGGCCGCCATCATCACTGCGATAGGAATGTACCCGTTCAGCATCCCGCTCTCCGCGCGGCGATAATCGTGCGATTATGTGAAACCAATCACAATCTCGCGTCTGGTCAGCCCGCCATGTTTATTCCCGCTCAGGAATCTGGGGAGAATATACCCGATTCGTGGCTGGCAACGCGAGTCCCGGATCAGCAGACACATTTCTTTGTACGAATCCTCACAAGCATCTGCGCGGGAGGATTGCGTTGGTGGCCGGACGCCCTGCCGGACGATCGGAACGAGATTCATGATCTGTTCACGTGGTCCTGGGCATCGGCGAGGGAGGCGGTCAGGAGGTGGATGAACGCCTTCATCGACGCGCTCACATACTTGTCACGCCTGTAGACCAGCCGAATCCGGCGGTTGGCGCGCGGTACGTCGGCGAGCGGCAGCGCGACCAGCCGGCCGGCCGCGACCTCGGGCAGGACGGAGACCTCCGGGAGCATCGAAATGCCGAGCCCTGCCTCGATCATCCGCTTAATGGCTTCGACGTTGTCGAGCTCCATCGTCACCTGCTCCTCGACTCCCGCCGCGCCGAGCACGCGGTCGATGTAGGCTCGCAGATTCGTGCCCGCGCCCATCAGAATGAGGGGGCTGCCGGCCAGGTCGGATGCGTGGATTACTTTCCGGCCTGACAGTGGATGAAGCGGCGGGACGACGACGCAGGTGTCGTATTCGGCCAGCTCGACCGTCGCGACGACTTTGTCCTCCGCGTCCCCCGTAATCAGGCCCAGATCCGCCTCGTTGGCGATAACCATTTGAAGGACCTGGGCGGAGACGCCGGTGTGGACGGATATCTCCACGCGAGGATTCGTCTCTCGGAACTGTCGCAGGAGGGTGGGGAGGACGTACGTGGCAAGCGTACTGCTCGCGCCGACCGCCAGCCGCCCCGCCCCTCCCGCGCCGACGTCTGTCACCGCGTGCCGCGCTTCACGCGCAAGCCGCACTATCTGTTCAGCGTAGGTGTGGAGCGCATCGCCCGCGGCGGTCCTCTGCACGCTTCGACCGAGACGGTCGAACAGACGGGTCTTCAGCTCCGATTCGAGGGCGGCGATCTGGCGCGTGACGGCCGGCTGCGTCAGGTGGAGCGCCTCCGCGGCGCGCGTAAAGCTCCCATGCAATGCTACGGCTTCAAAAGCCTCCAGTTGATGGAGCTCCACGTGCGGGCGACCTCATCATTCGCAAATCGTATGAAATCCATGATTAACATTCATTTGCATCATACCACGGCCGGGCGGTATTATGTTCGTGAGCAATTCTTTGCGGGTCGTCGGGTCGCTGGGTCGGCGCTCTTGACGTCATTCTGAGCGGAGCGACGAATCCGGCGGCCGTGCCTGCGAGGAGAAAAGCGCCGGATTCCTCGGTCGCTCAGGCTTTCTCGGAATGACGTCAAACGCACGTCAACGTCAAACTCGACGACCCAGCGACCCGACGACACAGCGACCCATATCCGAAAGGTCAGGCATGGCGATGGACGAGCAGCACAATCTCTTCAATTCGCTTCAGAGCTTCACGTATGCGGGCGGCAGGACCGGCCGCTATTACTCGCTTCCCGCGCTGGAGACGGCCGGCGTTGGCCCGATCTCGCGGCTTCCGGTGACCATCCGAATCGTGCTCGAATCGGTTCTGCGCAATGTGGACGAAAAGAAAGTAAGCGAGAAGGACGTCCGCAAGCTGGCCGAATGGAAGCCGAACGAGGAACGGGTGAACGAAATCCCGTTTGTCGTCGCGCGTATCGTACTCCAGGACTTCACGGGCGTGCCGCTCCTCGTGGACCTCGCCGCGATGCGGTCCGCGGTGGCGCGGCTGGGGAAGGACCCCGGAATCATCGAGCCGCTCGTTCCCGTCGACCTCGTCGTGGACCACTCCGTGCAGGTCGACTACTCCGAGATTCCCGACGCGCTCCAGCGGAACATGGAGATCGAGTTCAAGAGAAACCGCTCGCGCTACGAATTCCTGAAGTGGGGGATGCAGGCGTTCAACGGGTTCAGCGTCGTGCCGCCCGGTATCGGGATCGTGCACCAGGTGAACCTCGAATACCTCGCGAAGGGCGTTCTGGAGCGCTCCGGAGTCTTCTACCCGGATACGCTGGTCGGCACCGATTCGCATACCACGATGATCAACGGCCTCGGAATTGTGGGATGGGGCGTAGGCGGTATCGAAGCGGAGGCGGGGATGCTCGGCCAGCCCGTCTACTTCCTCACGCCGGATGTTGTGGGCGTTCACCTCACCGGCGCGCTCCAGCCCGGCGTCACCGCGACGGACCTCGTGCTCACCATAACCGAAATGCTCCGCAAGACGAAGGTCGTCGGCAAGTTCGTCGAGTTCCACGGGCCTGGCGCCGCATCGCTTTCCCTGACCGACCGCGCAACCATCGCGAACATGGCTCCGGAATATGGCGCGACGATGGGATTCTTCCCGGTGGATGAGGAGTCGTGCCGGTATCTCGCGGCGACTGGCCGTACCGACGAGCAGGTGGACGCATTCCGGCAATACTTCAAGGCGCAGGGGATGTTCGGGATGCCCGAGAAGGGCCAGATCGAGTACAGCCAGCTCCTGGAGCTGAACCTGGCCGACGTGACGCCATCGGTCGCCGGTCCGAAGCGGCCGCAGGACCGCATCAGCCTTCCAGAGCTGCGGGAGACCTTCATCAGCCTGCTGGAGAAGCCGGTCGCGGAGGGTGGCTATGGGAAGCCGGAGGCGGACGCCTGCCGGCGCGTCTATGTGACGACCGGCCTCGCCGCGGTCGGGCAGCAGGAGCCGCTGTCGGGCGGTGGCGAGCAGGACCCGTCGACGATTCCGTTCGCGACCGCGCCACTCACCAGCGAGAGGAACACGAATCCCGAGACCGAGATTGAGATGATGCAGAACCGGCCGACGCCGGACCGCGTCGAGGACATCCCGGCCGAGGAATTTGCGACGGCAACGATGGGCATGCGGCATGGCGACGTCGTCATCGCGGCCATCACGAGCTGCACCAACACGTCGAACCCGAGCGTGATGCTTGCGGCGGGACTCCTCGCGAAGAAGGCGGTCGAGCGCGGGCTGACCATCCGTCCGGCCGTCAAGACCTCTCTCGCACCCGGTTCGCGGGTCGTGACGGAGTATTTCCGGAAGACGGGCCTCCAGCCCTATCTTGATGAGCTCGGCTTCCAGGTGGTCGGCTACGGCTGCACCACCTGCATCGGGAACTCCGGGCCGCTGGAGCCGCACCTCGAGGAGACCGTCACCTCCAACGATCTCGTGGTGGCGAGCGTCCTCTCCGGCAACCGCAACTTCGAGGCGCGCGTTCACCAGAACGTCAAGGCGAATTTCCTGATGTCGCCGCCGCTCGTCGTGGCGTTCGCGCTGGCGGGACGGGTCGATATCGACCTCTCCACCGAACCGATTGCCAATGATCCGCGGGGAATGCCGGTCTACCTCAGGGACCTCTGGCCGGCCATGGAAGAGATTCGGGCGCTGCTGGAGGCGGCGAACGATCCGGAGACGTATCGCAGCCTCTACCGCGACTTCGCCGAGCAGAATCCGCTCTGGCAGGACATACCCTCGACAGCCGGCAAGGTGTACGACTGGGATCCGAACTCCACATACATTCAGGAGCCGCCCTTCTTCGACCGTTTCGGCATGGAATCGGACACCGCGAAGGACATTGTGGGCGCGCGGCCGCTCGCCATCTTCGGCGATTCGGTGACAACCGACCACATCAGCCCGGCCGGAGCGATCAAGGCGTCATCGCCCGCCGGCCTCTACCTCCAGGAGAAGGGGGTTGAGCCGCGGGACTTCAACTCCTATGGCTCGCGGCGCGGCAACGACCGAATCATGATGCGAGGCACGTTCGCCAACGTCCGCATCAAGAACCTGATGGCGCCCGGCACCGAGGGCGGCGTGACGATCTTCCAGCCGGTGGGCGACCAGATGCCGATCTACGACGCCAGCATCAAGTATCAGGCGTCCGGCACGCCGCTCGTCATCTTCGCGGGGCAGGAATATGGCACGGGGAGCTCGCGCGACTGGGCGGCGAAGGGAACGCGGCTGCTCGGCGTGAAGGCCGTGATCGCGCAGTCATTCGAGCGTATTCACCGCTCGAATCTCGTCGGGATGGGCGTCCTGCCGTGCCAGTTCATGGATGGTACAAACGCGCTGACGCTGGGCCTCGACGGAACCGAGACGTTCGATCTCACGGGGCTGGACGATGGAATCCGGCCGCGACAGGTCGTAACCCTGGTTATCCACCGCGCCAGCGGGGGGAAGCAGGAGGTCCCTGTCACGGTCCGAATCGACACGCCCATCGAGGTGGAATACTACCTCCACGGCGGCATTCTGCCCTACGTCCTCCGGCAGCTCATTGCTCAGGCGTAACGGCACCCTCGCCCCCAACCCCCTCTCCCAAAAACGGGCGAGGGGGCTTAACGTCCAGGGCACCTCCCCCAACCCCCTCCTTCGTAAGGAGGGGGCTCAACGGGAAAGGCACCTCCC
>Ga0068855_100010364_pt1 | contig 11244 bp, 9 predicted proteins | sample KBSCornC52_FD_66592 | JGI IMG/M metagenome (GOLD analysis project Ga0068855, IMG submission 66592) | Corn rhizosphere microbial communities from Kellogg Biological Station, Michigan, USA - KBS Corn C5-2 | ecosystem: Host-associated > Plants > Roots > Rhizosphere > Soil ... | reverse complement strand
CCGGTGGTCGTCTCCGGGTTGCCGAACATCACGCCGATCTTCATGCGGAGCTGGTTGATGAACACCACCAGGCACTTTCCCCTCGCCGTGGCTCCCGTCAACTTTCGCAGGGCCTGGCTCATGAGGCGCGCCTGCAACCCCACGTGGGAGTCGCCCATGTCGCCCTCCAGCTCAGCCTTTGGCACCAGCGCCGCCACCGAGTCGATGACGATGACGTCCACCGCCTCCGACCGGACCAGCATGTCCGTGATCTCCAGCGCCTGCTCGCCGTTGTCCGGCTGCGAGAGCAGCAGGTCCTCGGTCTTCACGCCCAGCTTGCGCGCGTACCCGACGTCCAGCGCGTGCTCGGCGTCGATGAAGGCACACACCCCTCCCGCGCGCTGCGCTTCGGCGATGGCGTGCAGAGCCAGCGTCGTCTTTCCCGACGACTCCGGTCCGTACACCTCGACGATGCGCCCGCGCGGGAGCCCGCCCGTCCCCAACGCAATGTCCAACCCCAGCGATCCCGTCGACACCACCCCCACCTCGGGCCGAGCCCCCTCCCCTGCCTCCCCCAGCCGCATGATGGCTCCCTTGCCGAACTGCTTCTCGACATCCCCGAGCACCGCTGCGATCGCTTTGTCCTTCTGGTTGTCCATGGCGTCCACCCTTTCGATCAAGCCGGGAACCCTCAAAGGGTTCCCGGACCCTCCCGCGGCGACTTCGCTCGGCAAAGCCGAGCTTCGTCAACGCGATGGATTCAAGCTAACCTGGACCTATGACAAAAGCGGTCAGGGCGCCGGACAGCCGGTATGCGCCCGCCTCGCGGCTGCACCAGCTGCGCACGCTGCTGGACGGCTACGAGGGGGTGTCGATCTACGACGTGGCCGAGCGGTTCGGGGTGAATCCGCGGACGGCGCTGCGCTACATCCAGGCGCTGCAGCGGGCCGGCGAGCCGCTTTATGAAGAGATGGTCGGCAAGCGCAAGGTCTGGCGGCTCATGCCCACCGCCCGCCGCCAGACCATCACCCTGACCACCGCCCAGATGACCGCGCTGTTCCTGTCGCGGCGCGTGTTCGACTTCCTGGCCGGCACCGGCTTCAAAGAGGACCTGGACGACGTCTTCGCCAAGCTGGAGGCCACCCTGCGGCGCAAGGACGTGGCCGCGGTCCGCAACCTCGGTCGCAAGGTGTTCGACGTGAACGAGGCCCGGCACCTCTACGAGGGGCGCCTCGACGACGTGAACGACATCATGACCGCGCTCTTGCGCGAAGAGCGCCTGCGGGTCACGCACGAGAGCGTGTCGGGCGCCCGCAAGACCTTCGTCCTCGAGCCGTACACCCTGCTGGTCTACAAGAAGGGCCTCTACCTGGCGGCGCGCAGCGAGGGGCACGGCGGCCAGGTGCGAACCTTCGCGCTGGACGGATTCCGCGACGTGGCCTGGCTGCGCGGCGAGAAGTTCGAGTACCCCGCCGACTACAGGCCGGAACAGCTCACCGAGGGCGCCTTCGGCCTGATTCGCGGCCCCGAGGTCACCCGCGTGCGCGTCTGGTTCGACGACAAGGTCGCCCGCTACGTGCAACGGCGGCAGTGGCACCCGACGCAACGGTTCCACCGCGCCGACGGCGGCGTCGAGATGACCATGGACGTGCGCGGCACGACCGAGCTGGTGAGCTGGGTGCTGGGCTTCGGCGACAAGGCCAAGGTGCTCGAGCCGCCGAGCCTGCAGGCCGACGTGGCCGCCGAGCTGCGGCGCGCCGACCGCCAGTACGGGCCGACGCTCAGGGGTTGAAGTAGGCCGTGCTGAACAGCATGAAGCTCTGGCCGTCGGCGGAGACCCCGTTCTCGACGTACGAGAGCTTGGTGTAGCGGAACGTCACCGACCAGGCGAAGTTCTGCGCCGAGTTGTCGGAGATCAGGTAGAAGCCGGCTTCGCCGAAGCCACCCAGTTTGGCTTCCGGGCTGGCGTCGATGCCGGCGGCAGCCCCGCTGCTGGAGATGTGCACGTCCACCTCTTTTTGCAGCCCACCCCGCCCGAACAGGAACCACCGCGGCGAGACGCGCGGCAAGACGTGCAGCGCCAGCGCCAGCGGCGCCCGCCCGATCGAGATGTCGCCATTCGACGCCCCGACGGACCAGTACTTGTAGCCGGCGGTGGCGCTGAGACCGACGCCCAGGTCGTTGCCGATCCAGAGCGGCGTACACATCACCCCCAGGGCAAACGAGACACCGTCCCCGGCGCTCAGCGTCTGCGTCGACCCGTCGGTCAGCGTCACACTGACCAGATCCTCACCGCCGCCGCCCAGTCCGAATTCGAGCATGATCCCCCACAGCGGGTTCTTGAGCGGCCGCTCCTCGCCGTCGTCCGCCCTATAGGTACCGGCGGCGAGCGGGCCTACCCGCGGCGCCCGGCGCGCAGGCGCGCGGGGCTGTTCCCCGTCGACGGCCGGCCGAGGAAGACGCGCCGGCGGAGGGGCCGGGGCGGCCGCGGGCGGAGCAGCAACCGGCGCCGGCTCCTCGTCCTGCGCCCTGGCCGCCGCGGGGAACCCGAGGCCCCCCGCGATCCCCGCCATCACCACCCATCGCAGCCCGACCTGCGTCATGTGCGCACTCCGCGGCACGCCTCGGTGCCGTGCGTGCGATCATCGTCGCCGGCTCAGCCGGGCGCCGCAAGGAAATTCTAGGAACCTTGGCCGAACCTTGGCCGGCAGAGCGCCGCCCGTCAGCGTCGTGACGCGCCGGCGAACGGGTGGTCCTGGACCACCTGCACCGGAACGCGGGTCAGCCGCTCGATGGCGCGCAGGGAGTCCCGCTCGTCCGGGTCGCAGAACGACAGCGCCACGCCGGACGCGCCGGCGCGGGCCGTGCGGCCGATGCGGTGGACGTAGCTCTCCGGCTCGTTGGGCAGCTCGAAGTTGATGACGTGGGTGACGCCGTCGATGTCGACGCCGCGCGCGGCGATGTCGGTCGCGACCAGCACCCGGATCTGCCCCTGCTTGAAGGACGACAGCGCCTTCTGCCGGGCCGCCTGCGACTTGTTGCCGTGGATGGCGGCCGCGCGCACGCCGGAGCGATCGAGCTGCTCCGCCACGCGGTTGGCGCCGTGCTTGGTGCGCGTGAAGACCATCACCCGCTTCATGGCCGGATCGCGCAGCACCTGGCCGAGGAGCGCCCGCTTGTTGCCGCGGTCGACGTGCAGCACCCACTGGGTGATGTTGTCCGCCGTCTGCGAGACCGGCGCGACCGAGATCTGGACCGGGTCGACCAGGATCGACTTGGCCAGCTTCAGGATCTCGGGCGGCATGGTGGCCGAGAACATCAGCGTCTGCCGGCGGCGCGGCAGCACCGCGATGATGCGGCGGATCGGGTCGATGAAGCCCATGTCCAGCATGCGATCGGCTTCGTCCAGGACCAGCGTCTCCAGCGCGTCGAAGCGGGCGTGCCCCTGACCGATGAGGTCCAGCAGGCGGCCGGGCGTGGCCACCACGACCTCGGCGTTGCGCCGAAGCGCGTCGACCTGCGGCGCCTGGCCGACGCCGCCGAACACCACGGCCACGCGCAGCGACAGGTGGCGGCCGTAGTCGCGGAAGCTGTCCGCGATCTGCATGGCCAGCTCGCGCGTGGGCGCCAGGATCAGCGCGCGCGGGCCGCGGCGGTCGGTGGCCCGCGGGGTGCGGGTCAACCGGTCGAGGATCGGCAGCGCGAAGGCCGCCGTCTTGCCGGTCCCGGTCTGGGCGCAGCCCATCAGATCGCGCCCCTCCATGAGGTGCGGGATGGCCTGGCTCTGGATGGGCGTGGGCGTCTGGTAGCCGGCGCCGGTCACGGCGCGCACGAGCGGGTCAACCAGGCCCAGTGAATCGAATGACGTGATGGTCGGAGCGGTCGCGGAAGCGGTCATGATGAGGAACCTCGGAAGAGCCGGCCGCTGGTCATGCGCCTTCCGTCACCGGGACGGGGGACCCTGCGAATTGCTCGGCTCGTGTTGGGGATGCTGTCCGTGCGAACCCGTTCAGACAGCGACGCCGCCAACTGGTCCCTGGCGCGCCCCGCAACACAACGCGCGGGGGCAGGACAATCTCTTGTGCCCGGACAACCTGAACGAGCCGCGCCGAAAAGTCAAGGATGCCGCCCGCTCAGAGGGCCGCGGCGCGGCGTGGATCGGGCGGGATCAGCGGAATCGAGAGCTGGAATCGACGGCCTTGCCCGGGCGCGAACTCGACGGTGAGCGACCCGCCGTGGGCGGCGGCGATGCTCTGCACGATGTAGAGCCCCAAGCTGGTGGGCGCCGCGCCGGAACCGGCGGCGGCCTTCTGGCCGGGCCGAGGCGCCGCGGAGAGCTCGACGCCGGCGGCCTCGTCGCGCACGAGGATGTCGACTCGATCGACGCCCCGCCGGGTGCCGGGCCGGACCAGCACGTGGACCCGGGCGTCGGGCTGCGCGTGAAGGACCGCCTCCGCGATCAAGTTGTCCAGCGCCTGCCGCAAACGGCTGCCGTCGCCCAGGACCGTCCCGTCACCCTGACAGGCGAGGGTGACCTTGCTGGTGCCCGCCGCCCAGACGGCGGCGGCCTGTCGCGCCGTCTCGCACAGGTCGACGGAGGCGGCGAGGAGCGTCGATTGGCCGCTGTCCAGGCGCTCGGCGTCGAGCAGGTCGTTGGTCAACCGGGCGAGCCACTGGACCGCCTCCGTGCACGCGAACAGGGCGGCGGTCGCGCCCGGGTCGGTGGAGACCGCCTGGATCCGTTCCAGCAACGCCAGCCTGAGCCGGACGGCGGTCAGATGATTTCCCACGTCGTGCGCGACCGCCGAGATCAGATCGCTGGCCGCCAACCGCCGCGCCCGCTCCGACGCCAGCGACAGCAGCTGTTCGGTGCGCTCGGCGTGCGCGGCGACCAGCGCCAGCCAGGAGGCGACGGTCTCGAAGAACCGCAGGTCGCCGTCGTCCCAGGCCGCCGGCCGGGCCGACATGACGGTCAGCACGCCGGCGCGCCGGTCGGCGATGTCGAAGGCCACCACCATCTGCGACGTCACGCCCAGCGCCTTGACGCCGGTCAGCTCCTTCGGATCGTTCTGGACGTCGTCGCTTCGAAACGAGGCGCCGGTGACGAACACCTCCGCGGCGTGGCCCCCGTTCGCGACCGGCTGGCGGTCCATCCCCGTCTGCCGCTGCTGCTGCGCCATCGGCGAGCCGCTGGTGGCCAGCGCCACCAGCGTCGCGGCGGGCTCCTCGAAGATCATCGCGTCGACCTTGTCGGCCGAGAACACCTGGGCGATGGCGCTGGAACCGGCTTCCAGCGTCTCGCGGAGCCCGGTCGGTCTGATGGCCAGGAGCTTGTGCATGAGCTCGAGGCGGGCCTCGCAGGTCGAAGCCGGATTCATGCCATGAGGTTAACCATCAGCGCGCCTGAGCGGGTCCGGCGTGGCCCTGGCAGGAGCCGTCGTCGGCGTCTCCGGCGGCGCGGCAGCGCAGGTGCGCGGCCGTCTCCTCCAGGGCTGGATCGTGCAGCGGCGCGGGAAGCCGCGCCAGCACCTGCCGGGCCGTGGCGCGGTCGCCTTGCGCCAGCGCCAGTCGCGCCAGATCCAGCAGCGCCACCTCGCCCGCGGCGCCTCCCGGGTCGCGCCTCGCGATCATGTCCAGAAGGCGGCGGGCCTCGCCGTTGTCGCGCCCGCGCATGGCCGACTCGGCCCGGGCGTAGAGCGCGTCCAGGTCCTCCGCCGGCTGGGACGCGCGCGCGGCGGGCGGCGCGTGTGCGGGACGCCGGGGCGTCTCCGTGGGGGCCGGCGCGGGGACGTTGCCCGTCCAGGACACCTCGTGCTCGTGCAGCGCCAGGGCCAGGTCGCGCGGCAGCGGCGAGACGCGTTCGTCGGCGCTGGACCAGTTCGTCCCGGCGCCCACCTGCCACTGCCGCCCCGACGCGTCCTGCGTGCGCACGCGGCCATGCGCGACCGCCACGCGGCTGCCGAACGGCGTCACCTCCACGGCGAACAGTGTGCCCACCACGGTGGTGACCGCGCCCGGCGATCGCACGCGCAGCGTTCCGCCGGCGCGGCCGTCGTAGTCGGCCAGCAGCCGCCCGCCCTCCAGCAGCAGCTCGAGATCGCCCGGCTGCGCGGCGGCGAGCACCGACACCCGCCCGGGGCCGACCAGCGTCAGGCGAACGCGGGCGCCGATCGTCGCGCGGGCCTTCTCGCCCGCCAGCGCCACCAGGCTGGTGGTCGGCGGCAGCCCACCCTCGCCCGCCTGGCCATGCGGGACCAGCAGGGGCGGCGCGACCGGGGCCGGCGCGCGTGCCACCAGGGGCGCCGCAGCGACCGGCGGCGGGGGCGGTGGCGCGCGCCGCCAGACCAGGACGGCCGCGGCAGCCGCCAGCGCCAGGCTCCCACCGGCGAGCCAGCGCCGGGACCGGCCCGGCGCCGGCGTCCGCCGCGCCTGGTCCTCGCGGTCCAGCGCCGCCTCGATGGCCGAGCCGAGGCGCGCGCGGTGAAGCTGGTCCAGCTCGACGTGCGCGTCGCGCAGCGGACCCGCGATGTGGGTCTCGATGCGGTCGTCACGGTCACGATCAGCGGCCTTCATGTCGACTCCTTCGGCTCGCGATCCAGGGCCTTGGCCAGCTCGCGCCGGGCCTCGAGGACGCGCTGCTTGACCGCCGGAACGTTGGCGCCCAGCAACGCCGCGGCTTCATCCAGGCTCATCCCCTCCACCGCCACCAGCACGAACGCCGCGCGCCGCTTGGCCGACAGCCCGTCGAGCCGATCGAACAGGCGGCGCAGGTCCTGGCGGTGACGGGCCTGCTGCTCCGGCGAGGCCCCGGCCGTCATCAGCGTCTCCAGCTGCCGATCGTCGAGCGGTTCGCTGCGGCCGCGGCGGTGTCGCTCGAGGTGCTCGCAGGCGACGTTCAGGACGATGCGGTGCAGGAAGGTCGTGAAGGCCGCGTCGCCCCGAAAACGCGGCAGCGCCCGGTAGACGTCCAGAAAGATGTGCTGCACCAGATCGTCCCGCTCCGCGACCGGGCCCACCACCCGCGTCAGCCGCGCGTACACCGCCCCGAGGTGCCGCCGGTAGAGATCCGCGAACGCCTGCCGATCGCCGCTGGCCGCCGCCGCGACCAGGCGCGCGTCCTCGGCGGCGTCGGAGGCGCGGACGAGACGTGGCACCGGCGCCGTCACGACGCCCAGTCCCAGGCCAGGCCAAGGCCCCCGACCAGGCCCAGCCGCGGCGTCGCGTAGGCGTTGCCGTCGATCCAGTGAACGCGGACCCGATTCCCGTACGCGTCGGCCCGACCCTCCACCACCAGCCGCAGCCGGGCCGAAAGGGGCGCCGCCACGCGCGCGAGGGCCTCGGCCCCGAACAGGACGCCGGCGTGGCTGGTCGCCCCGCCCACGGAGTAGCCGGTCAGGAAAGGTCCCGCCAGGACCTCCGCCGGGCCCCACGCCCGCCCCGCCAGCAAGCGAGCCACGCCGGCGACGAACGAGACCTCGTCGAAGGTGGCGGCGTTCCGGGTCGGCATGGCGACCAGGGCGGCCCCCGGTGACCAGCGCCAGCGCCCGCGGGCGATGGGGACGACCAGATCGACGTTCAGGTCGCCCGCCGTCAGCTCCTGGGTTCCGATTCCCCTCGACGCCCCGCCGGTCACGCACAGGCGCAGCGCCCGCGTGGGGCGGACCGGCGCGGGCGCGGCTTCCAAGGCCGGCGCCGCCACCCAGGCGGCCGCCGTCGGTGGCGGCGGGGCCGGCGCCGGTTCGGCGCGCGCGCTGACCAGGTCGGCGATCACCAGCGCGACGATTCGCGCGGCGGCCGGGCCGGTCCGCTCACCGACGTCGACGACGCGGGTCTGATCGCCGACGCGCACCAGCACCGCGCCGTCAGCCCGGTGCTCCACGCGGGCGACGGGGGCCGCGGCCCGATCGGGCGGCGGCCGCAGCAAGCGCGCCAGCAACGCGCCCTCCAGCTCGACATCCGAGAACGGGAGCGCCGCCGCGCCACTCAGGGTCAATGACACGGGACCCGGGTCTTCCTCGTCCGCGCGCGCATCCACCGCCAAGGTCAAGCCGGCGCACAGGACGGCGGCGACAACTTTCTGACGGAGGGCCCAGCTCACCTCGGTCCTTTAGTCTCGGGGATTCGGCGCAGGGAAGATACGACCTTTCTTTTCCTGCCCGCGCCAGACGAAGAGTCTCAAAGGAGCTCTCGATGAGACAACGCGCGCTCGCCCTGACCTTGACCCTGCTCGGCGTCTCCGCCTGCGGCACCAAGGACATCGATCCCCAACAGTCGGTCGTCGCCACGGCGCAGGCGGGACCCGACGTCGGCATGCTGACGGTCGTCTTCCCGCCCACCGACGACACGTACGCGGCGGAACAGGCCCGCGTCGCCGCCAACCCGAGCTCGGCCTCGTACGACATCTGGATGGACGGGCAAGTCATGATGGCCGACGACGGGGACGGCCACCTCTCGCCATTCATGGTCTCGAGCGGCGGGGCCTCGTCTCGCGGTTATTACCAGGCTGGCGCTCACCACTTCACGATCGCGGTGCCCGGCCACGCGCCGATTTTCGACGGCGACGGCGAGATCGTGGCCGGCGGGATCACCAACCTGTTCCTGTTCGGAACGCTCGACTCACTGGCGGGGCAGTTCCTGGATACGCCGAGCTCCGTCGAACCGGACGTCGTGCAGGTGATCGTCTTCAACCTGATGCGAAGCGGACAAGCGATTGAACCCGTCCAGTGCACCGACGCGACCACCTGCATGCCCTTGCACGAGCCGCTGGCGGGAGGCCAATTTTTCATCTCCGACCTGCCGGCGGGCGACCTGGCCCACGCGAACTCGACGCTGGGTGACGACGGGGCGGGCTACGGTTTCCGGCTGGTGCCGTCGGCTTCGGTCCCCAACCCGCCGGTGCAGCCCCTGCGCCGCTGGTTCGCGCCGCCCAACGCGCCCCAGGTGGTCAGCTTCCTGGGTGCGCCCATCTACATGTCCGATCAGGGCGAGCCACAGAATGAGTTCTGATCGACGGCCAGGCCCGGTTGGTCCAGGAGCCGGATGCGCGGCCCCTGGGTCTCCCAGCCGCCGGTGAACGGGTCCTCGGCCAGCAAGAACGCCGTGTCCAGGTCGACCCAGTCGACGCCGCCCAGCGCGCTGACGACGTGGGCCATGGCCAGCAGGCCCACCTTGGTTTCGACCATCGCGCCGGCCATCAACTGCAGTCCCTCGGCCCGCGCGCGGCGTCCCAGCGCCAGCGCGGCCAGCGGGCCGCCCAGCTTGGTCAGCTTCAGGTTGACGCCGCCCGCGGCGCGCGACGAGAGAAGACGATCGAGGTCGGCCGCGCCCCGGAACGACTCGTCGGCCACCACCGGGACCGGCGCGCGGGCGGCCACCTCCGCCATGCCGGCCAGATCGCCAGCGGCGCAGGGTTGCTCGTAACATTCGACCGTCAGGCCGTCGGCCAGGGCGGTGTCCAGCAACGAGAGCGCCTCGGCGGAGGTGAAGCCGGCGTTGGCGTCCAGCCGGAAGCGCGCGCCGGGCACCGCGGCGGCGACCGCCCGCAGAGACGCGCAGTCCGCCTTCCAGTCGCGGCCCACCTTCACCTTGAAGCAGGTGAACCCGGCCTGCGCGTGGCGCACGGCCGCCGCCGCCATCCGCTCCGGATCGGAGATCGACAGGGTGATGTCCGTGATGAGCAGCGCCGCCGCCGCGCCGCCCAGCGCCCGATAAAGCGGGACGCCCTGCAGGCGCGCCATCGCGTCCAGGATGGCGGCCTCGACGCCGGCGCGCGCCACGCCGGCGGGCAGACGCCGGCCCAGCAGCTCGTCGAGCGCACCGGTGCCGTCCAGGACCGTCCCGCGCAGGCCGGCCCCCGCCGCCCCGATCGCCGCCAGCAGCTCCGGCTGGTCCTCGCGCGTGACCGGCGGCAAGGCCGCGCTCTCGCCCAGGCCCGTGGCGCGCCGGCCGCCCGCGTCCTCCAGCGTCGCCTGCACCAGCGCGGCGCGCGTGGTGTCGATGCGACCGGACGCGATGACGAACGGCTCGCGCAGCGGGACCGACAGCGGCGTCACGCGGACGTCGACGATCGTGAGGGCGCCGGTCTGCATCGGCGGATTCTATCCATCAGACAGGACCCCTGGGAGGGTTCCTTGGACCTCCCGCGACGACTCCGCTGGGCAAAGCCCAGCTCCGTCAACGCGCCCCGGCGGCGTATAAACCGCGCATGTCCGCCCGCCGCCACCTGTTCGACGACCGCCTGCCGCCGCCCATCGCGCTGAAAGGGCGAAAGGCCGAGCTGGCCACGCTGGCCGGCGCGCTCTCGTCGGGGCGGGTCCAGCGGCTGGCGCTGGTGGGCGGCGGCGGCAGCGGCAAGTCGGTGCTGGCGGCGGTGCTGGCGCACCGGCTGCGCCCGCGTTACCCGGGCGGCGCGGTCTGGCTGCGCGTCGGGAACTGGGACCACCGCACGTTGCTGCAGATGCTGGCGCTGCGCCTGGGCGCGGCCCGAGACCCGCTGGTCCCCAGCCTGCGGGCGCAGCTGGCGGCGGCGGGCCGGATGCTGGTGGTGCTGGACAACCATGAAAACGACCGCGAGATGGCGCGCTTTCTGGAGTCGCTGGCCGGCACGCCGGTGACCTGGCTGTTGACGGCGCGCCGCTGCCTGCTGGCCGGGGTGTCGGTGTTCCCGGTCATCGCGCCGCTCATCCAGTCGCGCCGGAATGCCTTTCCGGCCGTCCGGGCGCTGACCAGCCTGCTGCGCTGGAACCCGCTGGCGCTGGGGATCGCCAACGGCCTGGTCGGCTCGCGCGCCACCACCGTCGGCGAGCTGGCCGCCTGGTTGGAGCGCGAAGGCGTGGGCCGCGTGCGCGTGATGGCCCACGAGGACGACGTCGCCGAGGTCCGCCTGCTGGTCGAGTGGGCCTGGCGGCGCCTGCCGGCGGTGGCCCGGCGCCTCTTGACCGTGCTCGCGCACTGCCCCGGCGACCACATGGACACCGCCGCGCTCGCCACGCTGGCCCGCGCCGGAGACGGCGTCCGGCGGGCCCTCGCCACCTTGCGCGCCTGGGAGCTGATTCAAGAGCCGCTGCCGGGGCGCTTCGCGCTGCACGCGGTGGTCCGCTACGCGCTCACCGACAAGGGTGACATCCCGCCGGCCCGCTACTTCGATTACTACGTGCGGCTGCTGGAGAAGCAGCCCGACCGGTTCGTGGTCGAGCAGTCACACCTGTTCGCCGCCATGGACCACGCCCAGGCCATCTCGTCGCTGGAGAAGATGCTGCGGATCGA
>Ga0068855_100010358_pt1 | contig 11246 bp, 14 predicted proteins | sample KBSCornC52_FD_66592 | JGI IMG/M metagenome (GOLD analysis project Ga0068855, IMG submission 66592) | Corn rhizosphere microbial communities from Kellogg Biological Station, Michigan, USA - KBS Corn C5-2 | ecosystem: Host-associated > Plants > Roots > Rhizosphere > Soil ... | reverse complement strand
CGCGAGCTGCAGACCTCGATCGAGCAGTTCCTCCGCGCGATCCCGGAATTCCGCATCCAGCCGGGCTACAAGGTCGGATTCTTCCTCAGCAATGTCCTCCACATCCCGGAGCTGCCGCTGACCTGGAAGTGAAGGGCAGGGCTCCGTTTCTTGTCTTTCCAGCGGACATGAGCGACGCTCTGCATGGGACACCCAAAAATGACATTGGCAGGAGCGACTGAGATGGCCACGGCAACCGACACGATGACGAACAGCTTCGAGGTGGACACCACCAATGTGATCGGCCTGCTGAAGGCGATCGCGGCCGGAGAAGCCGAAGGCGGCCGCAGGCTGCAGCAATGGGCGGGCATGGCGAGCGATCCGAAACTTGCCGAGACGCTGCGGTTCATCGCGGTGCGTGAAAATAGCCATGCCGATCTGTTCAGCCGGCGGGTAACCGAGCTTGGCGACAGCGTCGATATCGCCATCGTCCCGCCGGAGACGGCCTATCTTTCGATGCTGGCCGATCCGGCGGTCCCGGAGCGGGAGAAAGCGGCCTGCGTCCTCGCCGGCGCCGATTTCTTCGCCGACGTGGATCGGCAGATCGAAGCCGGCGCCTATGATCCGCTCACCGCGAAGCTGCTCGCCTTTTATGTCGCGGAAGAGCGCGACAGCCAGGCACGGTTGCGCCAGACCGGCGTGGCGGACTGACGCACATCGCGCCGGCCGGACGCGGCGCCTAGTCCATCCCGGCGAGGAATGAGCTTCCTGGCCGCTTGGCTGTCTCGTCGCCGGGCTGCGGCGGGTAGAGCGCCGCCAGCGCATCGCCCTGCGGGCAGGGGAGATAGCCGACGTCATACGGCCAGTTGAGGAAGCCGCTGGCCGCAAAGGTGCCGCCGTCGACGTGGAGCGTCGATCCGGTGACGGTCGCCGACAGATCCGAGGCGAGGTAGAGCACGCCCTTGGCCAGCTCGTCGACCGGCGGGCAATAGCCGAGCGGCACATAGATCGGCCACATCCGCTCCCATTGGCCGGGCAGCAGCTTGGCGCTGGCGGCGAGCAGCGCGGGCTCGAGCGAATCGCCGCTGGTCTTCGACGGCGAAACGTCGGGCGCGATCGTGTTGACGCGGATATTCTCCGATCCCAGCTCGACAGCCAGCGCACGGGTGAAATTGGTCAGCGCCGCCTTGGCGCCGGCATAGACCGAGAAACTGGCGGCGCCGCGGTGCGCCTCGATCGTCGTGAAGTTGATGATGCTGCCGCCATTGCCCTTCTTGCGCATCATGTGGATCGCGCGATGGGTCGATTCCAGCGCATAGCCGAAGTTGCGGTGAATATCGCGCTGCCAGTCGGCCGGCGTGCTGTCGGCGAATTGCATGCGCTTCACCCCGCCGACGAGATTGACGAGGATGTCGATGCCGCCGGGAAATTCCTGCGCGACCTGATCGAAGAAGGCGGTGAGCTGCTCGGTCACCGTCGCATCGATGATGCGCGAGACGACCTTGACGCCATGCGCCTTGGCCGCGGCGACGGTTTCCGCCGTGCCGGCTTCCTCCCAGTCGCAGATTGCGAGGTCGCAACCCGCCTCGGCCAGCGCGAGCGACACGCCGCGGCCGACGCCGTCGCCGCCCCCGACCAGCACCGCGACCTTGCCCTTGATGTTCGCCAATCGATCGAAATAGCCGGTCATGAGCACCCTCACAGGTCTGTCGTTGAAGGAGATTGTCGGGCGATGGTGCCAAAGGCGGTGAGCCTTGTCGATTCATCGCCGGCCGGGCCTGGGGGATCCGAGGTCAGGGCAGGGGATGGCCGATCAAGCCTTGACGGCAACCCGCCGGCGATCCACCCCTGCATGATCGAGGTAACGAAGCCTACCCGGTCCGCGCGCTTCAAACGGGGTAGGAAGCGATGCGCCTGATGGATGCCCTTCTTCGCAGGATCGTCAAATCGGGCGAACTCACCGTCGTCTACCCTGGCGGCGAGCAGCGCGCCTACGGGCAGGTGGAGCTGGGCCGTAGCCCAGTGACGATGCGTTTCCGTGATGGCCGGGCGATCCGGCGGATATTGCGAAACCCGAGATTGGGTATCGGCGAGGCCTATATGGACGGTGGCCTCACCGTTGACGGCGATCTCCACGACCTACTCGACCTGATCACCCATAATGCGCGATGGGAGAAGGGCGGCAGCGCCCGCAACGCCATTCGCCGGCGCCGCAAGCTCTTCGGAAGGCTCAACCAGGTCAACTGGCGCGCTCGATCGAAGCGCAACGTCGCGCATCATTACGATCTCGGCAACAGGCTCTACGAGCTGACGCTCGACCGCGACCTGTTCTACACCTGCGGCTTCTTCGCCGACCCCTCGGACTCGATCGAAGACGCCCAGGACAACAAGAAGGCGCGCATGGTCGCCAAGCTGCGCCTGCAGCCCGGCCACCGCGTCCTCGAGCTCGGATGCGGCTGGGGCGGGCTGGCGGTCTACATGGCCAAAACCGCCGACGTGACCGTCCTCGGCATCACCCTGTCCGAGGAGCAGCTCGCCTATGCGCGCGCCAAGGCGGAGCGCGAGGGCGTTGCCGACCGCGTCGAGTTTCAGCTGATCGACTATCGCGACCTGACCGAGGATGGCCGCTTCGACCGCATCACCTGCTCGGGCATGATGGAGCATATCGGCCCACCCAACTACGGCACTTTCTTCAGCAAGTGCCGCGGGCTGCTCAGCGATCGCGGCGTCCTCCTGCTCGACTTCATCGGACGGCTCGGCAAACGCGGCACGACCGACCCCTGGACCACCAAATATATCTTCCCCGGCGGCTACAACCCGGCCTTGTCGGAGGTGACCGCGGCCAGCGAGCAGATGAAGCTGATCTGCAATGACATCGAGCAGTGGCCGCTGCACTATGCCTACACGTGCCGCCGCTGGCTGGAGCGCGCGCGCGAGCATCGCGACGAGATCGTCGGACTCTATGACGAGCGCTTCTTCCGGATGTGGGAATTCTATCTGGCGGGAAGCATCACCGCCTTCGAGAATGGCGGTTCGACCAATTACCAGCTGCAATATGTCCGGGAACGCACGGCGGTGCCGTGGAACCGCGATTATATGCTGGAGGATCATCATTCGCTGCGATCTCAACTGCCCGAACGATCTCCGGAGATGGTGGCGCTTGCGTAGTCCTGCATCGTCGGCCGGTCGCCGGGGATGACCATCCGCATGACAAATCGGCTATCAGCGCGGAATGTCGCCTTCGCGCTTTGAAAACGTCCCGGCATGGCGCATCGCTCGCCTGAGGGCGGTGCTGCGCGAGGCGATGCAGCGCGGCGGTGACGTCACGGACACCGACGAGGATCTCGGCCATCCCGCGCTACGCCGTCGCTTTGCGGCCGGCCGGCGCCGGGCATTGGCCGCTGTCGCGTCGCCGCGACAGCGCACGACGCGCAAGGGCCGCCGATTTTCCCAGGCAAAGCAAATTGCCATCTGGCGCGCCATCCTTGCCGTCCGCCCGGCTGAGTGGCGCGCCGGCGACAAGGCGCCGTTCGGCAGCATTGCCAAGGCGCATCGGATGGCGATCGAGGCCTGCCGGGCGCTCAAGCTGGCAGCACCCCGTTACCGCACCATCCAGGTCCTGTGGCACAAGGGAACCCCGTCCGCCGCCGTCATGCAGGCGCTCCGCGATGACGCGCCCTGAATGTGCGCCACCATTCCGGCATGGCCCCAAAGGATTGACTTGACGGCCCCCACGGCGCCGCGCCAGCCTCCGGGCACGAGATCGATCCGGGGAGAGATGCGATGAAGGTCGGCTTCATAGGGCTCGGCAGCATGGGCGGCCCGATCGCGCGGCGGATCGCGCGCGGCGGCTATGATCTGGTCGCCTGCGACAATGATCCGGATATGCTCGCTGCCTTCGACGAGCCGGGCGTCACCCGCGAGAGCGACGCCATCGCCACCGCGCGCCAGGTCGAGGTGCTCGGCACCTGCGTTCGCACCGATGAGCAGCTCGAGGACATGGCCGGCGACGGCCGGCTGTTCGCGGCTCTGGGCAAGGGCGGCACCTTCATCGTCCATTCGACGGTCAGCCCGCCGCTGGTCAGGCGCCTTGCCGAGGTCGCCGGGGCGCATGGCGTCGACTTCCTCGACATCGGTGTCTCCGGCGGCACCGCGGTCGCGCTCGACGGAGGGCTGCTGCTGCTGATGGGCGGCGACGGTGCGGTCATCGACCGCGTCCGGCCGATCCTCGAGACCTATGGCAAGCAGCTCGCCCATTTCGGGCCGATCGGCCGCGGCATGGAAGCCAAGATCCTCAACAACATCCTCGCCATTGCCAATTACGGCATGGCGGTGTCGGTGCTCGATCTCGGCGAGAAGCTGAACTTCGATCGTGAGCAGCTGCGCCTGGCGCTGCTCGGCGGATCGGGCTCCGGCACGGCGCTGCACGTCGTCGAGGGCATGCTGGCGCCGGGCGGGCTGGGCGCGACCAGCACGATCCCCAGGCTGCACGACCTGCTCAAGAAGGACGTCGATCTCGCCGACACCCTGGTTTCGGGCGATGACGCGTCGCTCGCGGTGCTCTCGGCTGGCGCCTGGGCGATGCTCGACCGGCTGGCGAGCATGCCGGAATTCGCCGCCAAGGCCGAGCCGCAGCCGGCGGCTTGAGCCTTCGCCAAAACGCAATCGACAGGAGCCGTCCGTGACGAAGCCCGAAGACGTCGCAAACGCCTATTTCACCGCCGTCCGCACCAAGGATCTCGACGCCTTCGCCAAGCTGTTCGCCGAGGATGCGGTCTTCGTCTTCCCCGACGGCAAGGACTATGTCGGCCTGCCGGCGATCATCGAGATGGAGCGCGCCGCCTTCGCCGGCACCAGCCCATCGCCGACACCGCGGATCATGATCCTCGGCGACAATGCGGTTGCCGGCGAGGCGGATGTCGAACTCGCCGGCGGTCGGGTCATCCAGGTAGCGAACCTGTTCTACCTCAACGACGAGGGAAAGATTCAGCGGCTGTCGTCGTTCACCAAATGGCTGTGATCTGAGCTGGGCTACCAGCCCCAGCCGCCATATCCATGAGAAGCCGGGCCGGCCGGCATGAAGGGCGCGAAGCCGCCCGGGAACCGCCGGTCGACCCCGCGTTCAGCCATCCCGCCTTCTTCCGGGCAGTTCGGACCAGGCGCATCGCCCATGCCGCCGCGCGCGGCGCGAAGCGCATGGTCGACCATCGCTATCCCGTTGAAGGATCCTGCGCCGGGATTATCGAAGCCATCGTGGATCGCATTGGCCTGGTGGCCGGCGAGCGCGATCGCCCAATCCGGCGGATCGGCCTTGGTCCCGGCGGGAAACGGCAGCGAGGAATGACCATCGCTCGTCGCCTTGCTCGGGCAGGGCCATGGCTGCTTGTCCAGATGGTCGATCAGTGACTCGAAATCCTCCGCCCGCCCGATGAGATCTTCGGGGTCATGCTTCGAGAAAGCTTTAAGCTTCTTGGCCTTTTTGGCGTAAAACCGCATTGACGCGATGGCCGCCAGCAGGCGCGAGCGATGCGCGGCATAGCCCCCCGGATCGCAGTGATCCTTTGCCCGCCACATGTGCGTATAGGCGTCATGGGCAGGCCCCTCGAAGGGGTCGGCCGCGATGATCGCCAGGATCTCAGCAGTCGTCTTCGGCTTGTCCGGCTTGTCCTCGGCCAGCGCAGAATGTGGGGCGAGGAGCAGGCTGAGCGCGATGGCCGCGGTTGCTGCTGTGCGAGTGTGTCGGCGCATGGTCGTCTGCTCCTCTCGACTGCTCTGTCGCGGGAGGCGGGCGATAGGTTCAAAGCCTCGGCATTGCCGGCTTTCCCTTGCGGGCCAATCCATGCATCAGGCCGTGATGTCTCACGCGCACCCGCTTCGCGGCGTTCTCTATCTGCTCGGCGGGCTGCTGCTGTTCGCCTGCATGGACACGACGGTGAAATATCTCACCGCCAGCTACAGCGTGCCGCTGATCTTCGCGGTGCGCTATGGCGTCAACCTGCTGTTGATCACCGCCGTCTTCGCGCCGCGCCAGGGTCGGCATCTGATCGAGACGAAGCGGACCGGGCTGGTGCTGCTGCGCGGCGCCTGCCTCGCCTGCGTCTCGCTGGCGGTCGGCTTCGCGCTGCAGCGCATGCCGGTCGCCGAGACCACCGCGATCACCTATGTCGCGCCGCTGATCATCGTGATCGCCGCCGGGCCACTGCTCGGCGAGCGGGTCGGCTGGATCGGCTGGACGGCGGCGCTGCTCGGCTTTGCCGGGGTGATGCTGATCGTGCGGCCGGGATCGGGGCTGGAGCCCTTCGGGGTCGCCTGCGCGCTTGCTGCGGCGATCGTCAATGCCGGCTATCAGCTGCTCTCGCGCCTGCTCGCGGCGACCGAGCGCACCCGCGCGCTGCTGTTCTACACCGCGCTGATCGGCACATTGGCGTTCGGTGCTTCGGTCCCCTGGTTCCTCGGCGACCGTGCGCCGACGGCGGTCGAGCTGCTGCTGTTCCTGATCGTCGGGACCTGCGGGACGGTCGGCCATTGGTTTCTGACCGCTGCCTACAGCCATGCCGATGCCTCGCTGCTCGCGCCGATGACCTATTTGCAGCTGCTCTGGGCCGGGCTGCTCGGCTGGCTGGTGTTCGACCATGTGCCGGACGGGATCAGCCTGCTCGGCATGGCGATCGTCGCCACCTCCGGCGTGCTGATCGCGCTCAAGACCCGCGCGCCGCCGGCAGTGCCTGCGCAGGACGATCCGGATATCGTCGAGGTCGAGGGGGCTGCGGAACAGCGGTAGCCTGCGACGCGTCAGCTTGCCCGGCCGTATTTCTCCAGTCGCCGCTCGAATTCGGTCCTGAGCGCCGGGCACGCCTTGAATGCCGGCTCAATAATGCACAGACCGACTTCTGCCAACACGGAGGCGATTCCCAGACGCAGCTGCATTTCGTCAGGAAGATGCTGGTTCAAAGTCTCGTAAAGCTCAGTGAGCTGTCGCGAGACGACAGTCCCGGTGGTCGCGACGATGCGCGCCATGTCTTCGTCCATTCGTCGCTCCTCTCCGGATGCCCGCGTCAATTCCTGCAATAGGGATAGCGCGCAACGCCTTCGTCACGCGCCGCGCCGACCCAGATCTCGTCACCAACGTGGAGCCCGGTGCAGGCGCTGCCGAAATCCTCGGCGGCAACCTCGACGACCGTTTCGACCGCCATCGTCGTCGGGTCGATGCGGATGATGCGCGAGGACAGGGCGAGCTTCGGGTTATCGGAGAAGTGATGCTCGACCACCTCGGCCATGGTCGTGCTGTGCGGGCCGGCGGCGAGCAGCGCGCCGTCGCTTGTCCAGGTGAGATTGTCGACCAGGATCTCGGTGACGATCGTCACCGCCTGGGGATCCTTGCCGAGCCGGCGGAGCTTGCGGATCTCGCGCGTGGCGAAGCCGGCGACGAACACCCATTCGCCGTCGGCCGATGCGGCGACGCCATTGGCGGTGTTGATCTGCGAGCCGGAGATTTCGCGCCAGTCGCCGGCCGGCGACCATTCCATCACGCCGCCGGTGTCGACGCCACTCATCCCCATTTCCAGCGTCATCGCGAAGCGGCCCGCGGCATCGCCGGTGGTGCTGACGACGAAGCCGCCGCCGGGTAGCGCGGCGACATCATTGCCGACCGTCGTGCCGGGCAATTCGACGCCGCCGATCCAGCGCAGCATCGGTCGCGCGCCGGCGACGTCGATCTCGAAATATTCGACGGATTCGCGCCCGCCGTGATTGACGACAAGCAGTTCGGCCTTGCCATCGGCGCGCGTCGTCACGTCGATCCCATGCGGCTGGAAGACGAGCGGATCGAGCGTCGGCTGCGGGCCGAAGCGCGCCTCGTCGAGCGCGATGCCGAGACGATAGGGACAGATCTCGCTACTGCTGCCGTCACGCGCGTCGATCGCATAGATCCGGCCGATCGGCGCGCTGGGGCCGGTCATGCCGGAGGTGATGACCCAGTCGGTGCCGGGAACGGGCGCGAGATCCTCGGCGTTGACCGGCCCCCAGATCATGCGTGGATGCGATTGCGCCATCGGGTCGACCTCAGTTCGCCGCGCCGCCGAGCAGCTTTGGCAGGTCGGGCATGGGAAATTCGGTGCGGAGCAATCTCGTCCAACCCGATTCAACGCGCGGGTCTTCAGGCACCGCATCGATGCCGCGCCCACGCAGCGCGCTCGCCAACTCGGCGTTGATCATCGCGACGGTGAGCTGCTCCTCGCCGCGCTCGTAGAGCCATTGCGCGCGCTCGGTCGGGAAGGCGAGGGCGTTCCACAGGATCGAGATGCGCAGCTCGTCCATGCCGAGGCTGCGCACCGGTCTGCCGTCCTCGATTAGCGTCCAGCCTTCATGGCCGAGATGATCGATCGTCGCCGCGTGGGTGATCGTGCCCGGCGCCAGCCGCTGCTCGGGCGTGCCGATCGCGCCGACGCGGTGGAACATGCGCTCGTTGTTGGCGATCACCGCGCTGTTTCCGAACGGACCCTCCTCGCGGCGCGACGGCGATGATCGGCCGTCGGGCCAATATTCATAGGCGCCGTCGCGCCCGTCGTAGAACCAGCTGACCGCCGCACAGCTCGGGATGCGCCAGTCCTCGAACAGATCCGACGCGAGCATCACCCACAGCAACCAGATCGGCAGCGGCTCGGCGGTGCGGAAGCTCGGCGTGTCGCGATGCGGCGGGCCTTCGCCCATCGGCCCCATCAGATTGACCATCATGCGATTGGGGCAAACCAGCTCGGTGTCCATCACCTCGCGCACCGCAGCGATGAACCGCGCGTCGCGGAACAGCGGATCGAGCTTCGCATTATCGCAGCGCCCGTTCTCCGCCCAGTAGCGGCGGAACCAGGGCATGACCGACGGGTCGAGATCCGGCGCGATGGTATAGCCGGGCAGCGCCATCATCAGGTCATAGGGCGCATCGCCGACGATGGAGTTCCACACCGCGGCGCGATCGTCATAGGCCGGCTCGAGGCGGACGACGCGCGAGCTGTCTGCCGCCGGCGGCTCGGCTGCGCGCAGCGTCGCCATGGTCAGACCTGCATCGCCTCGGGCGTGGCGCGCGAGAAGTCGCCGCGGCCGAGATAGCGGTCGAGCTCCTTGGGATGTTCGACCGCGAACTGGTCGAGATCGCGGCCGGCCATGCTTTGCATCACGTCCATCGACCGCATCACCGCCGCCCGGTCACCGACCGCCTTGATCCAGCGCGCGACATTGGGGACGTCGGCCTTGTCGATGCAGCGCCGCGCGGTGTTGAACAGCCACGGCCAGGCGGCGATGTCGGCAATAGAATAATCATCGCCGGCGAGATAGGGCGTCTCGGCCAGCCGGCCTTCGACCACGTCGTAGATCCGCCTGACCTCGGTGGCGTAGCGCGCGCGGCTGTAGGCATGCTCCTCGCCCTTGGCATAGACCCGGAAATGGGCGAGCTGGCCGAACATCGGGCCGACGCTCGCCATCTGGAACATCAGCCATTTGATCGTCTGATAGCGGGTCGCCGGATCGGGCGAGAGCAACTGGCCGGTCTTCTCGGCGAGATAAATCAGGATCGCGCCCGATTCCCACAGGGTGATCGGCTGGCCGCCCGGACCATCGGGATCGATGATCACCGGCACCTTCTGGTTCGGGTTGAGCGCGGTGAATTCGGGCGCGTACTGCTCGCCCATCGGGCAGTCGACATGGCGGAGGCTATAGCCGAGGCCGAGCTCCTCCAGCGCGATGATGACCTTGTGCACATTGGGGCTGCCGATCCCGTACAGCTCGATCATGATCCGCTCCTTCCACTGAACCGCGCAACCATAGCCGGCCCGAGAGGCGGGACAAGGCTCGTGGCGGGGGCCGCCAGCAGGGCCTCGTCCCCGGTTTGTCGCTGCTGAGGTGGCATTCGCCGCAATCATTCCGGCCCCGACTTCACTCCAAAATGGAGATAACTTATCGGAGAACGGGATAAGGGGGCGAAGGACCGGGGGTCACCGTTCATGCCATATCGTCTTCGCTACGGCGATCAGGTCGACACTGGCTGGCACCGCAAGCGGGACGATGCGCTGCGCCAGGGCGAGTATCGTGGCTGGGCGATCCAGGGTCCGCCGGGCTGCTACACCCTGGCCGACGGCGTCGAGCTGGAGGAACGGTCGACCTCAACGGCCTATCGCGGCTGGGCTTAAGCGCCGCGTCATTCCCGCATTCGCGGAAATGACAACGGCGATCGAGCCCCGCTTGTCGGACCACCATCAGTCGCCGTAACATCGGCCCCGCCGCCTAAGCCGGCGGTCTACGTTCTCAGGGCGGGGTGAAACTCCCCACCGGCGGTAATGCCCTCGCAAGAGGGACGAGCCCGCGGGCGCCTCGCTCGCCGCATGGCGGGAGAGGGACGAGCAGAGCCGGTGCGATCCCGGAGCCGACGGTCATAGTCCGGTTATGAGAACTGCCAGCGCGTGTCGGACGGCTGTCCGCGCGCGCCGGCGTCTCCCTGAGTCGTGGTCCTTTAACCCACCCTGGGAGAAGCGCCATGACGCCGACCAAAGACAGCCCACGCGATGCCGTACGCATCGCCTTCGTCCATTCGCTCTGGCATGCGGAGATCGTCCGCGAGGCGCATGGCGGTTTCCTCGACGAGATCGCCACGCTCGGGGTGCCGGCTTCGGCGGTCGACATCTTCACCACGCCCGGCGCCTTCGAGATCCCGCTGCATGCGCAAAAGCTGGCGCGCAGCGGCCGCTATGACGCGATCGTCGCCGCCGGCTTCGTCGTCGACGGCGGCATCTATCGCCATGAGTTCGTCGCCGAGACGGTGATCCGCGGCCTGATGCAGGTGCAGCTGACGACCGAGGTGCCGGTTTTCTCGGTGGTGCTGACGCCGCATCATTTCCACGAGCATGATGTGCACCACCGTCTGTTCCACGACCATTTCCGGATCAAGGGCGCGGAAGCCGCGCAGGCAATGCATGCGACCCTGCAAAGCCTGCGCTGCATCGCTCAGGCGGCGTGAGGGGCCCATGTACACTGGCATCATAACCGACATCGGTCGGGTCGAGGCCGTCGAGCAGCGTGGCGATTTGCGCATGTGGATCAGCTGTCGCGACGATACCGCGGCCGCTGCCCTGGGTGCTTCGATCGCCTGTTCTGGCGCATGCTTCACTATCGTCGATCGCGGAGACGGCTGGTTTGCCGTCAATGTTTCGGCCGAAAGCCAGGCGCGTACCGCGACCGGTCTTTGGAAGGAAGGCGCGCGGCTCAATCTTGAACGTCCTTTG
>Ga0068855_100010355_pt1 | contig 11248 bp, 23 predicted proteins | sample KBSCornC52_FD_66592 | JGI IMG/M metagenome (GOLD analysis project Ga0068855, IMG submission 66592) | Corn rhizosphere microbial communities from Kellogg Biological Station, Michigan, USA - KBS Corn C5-2 | ecosystem: Host-associated > Plants > Roots > Rhizosphere > Soil ... | reverse complement strand
GGGTCTTCGAGCGCGAACACGGCCAGTGCTGCGGTGACCTCGGCCGGGCTGAGTTTGCGCGTAGTCACGACGCGGGTTCCTGCGGCGGGTCGTGGTCGAGCGCGTAGAGGATCTGGTTCGCGAGCGCCTTCTCGGTGAGCATCGGGGAGCGCGTCCAGTTCGACGCGACGGCCCGTGTAGCGGCCAACCGGTCCCGCGACAGGGCGCGCTCGGCAAGCAGGACACGAATCGCTGCGCCGCGCACTTCGCGGTGCCCGCGTCCGTGGGTGTCGGAGACGAAGCCGATGAAGTCGCTGTCGCCGTACAGTTCCGGGTCACACCCGCAGCGCCGTCCTCCCGCGTCGAGGACGTCAAGGACGGCTTGGAGGGCGGCAGCCGCCTCGTCCGGGGTCGGGTCAGTCATCGTCGTCCTCGCTAATCCAGTCTTCGCGCTCTCCGCCGCCGTCGGCTTCATCGTCCCAGTCGTCCCTGTCTGGGCACTGCCAGTGGCTCCCGCTGCCGCACGCCCCGCACATCAGCCCGCGCTTGCAGCAGCACAGGGGCGCGTTCAGGTCGCCGCCGTACTCGGCCGCAGGATCGGGGCGCTTCTGATCGGGCTGCGCGAGCGGCCCGTAGTCGCCTTCGATGTCGGTGATGGAACGGTCGGAGGCCTGTGTCGCCGCAGCGAACGTCAGCCGGGGTTCGGGTTCCCCGTCGTGGTTGGTGAACCAGCCGGTGTGCCGCCAGGCTTCGCCGTCCTTGTCCAGGATCGGGCGGGTCAGGTCATAGCTGACACCGGCCGGGGAGATCCATTCCGTCGGCGCGACAGGGCGGGCGTTGAGCCTGTCGATCTTCCCGAGTGCGGCGGCGAGTTCTTCGCGGGTGGCGTCGAGCAGCCGCAGCAGGGTGCGCCGGTCGGCCTCGGCCTGCGTCATCGTCACCCCGGCGGGACTGTGGCCCTTGAGCGCGTCACGGGCGCGGATCTCCGCGAGCAGGTCGGTCATGGTGCTCAGTCTCCCGCGCCGGCCGGTTCGTCGCGGCGCACCGCGAGCGCGTCCAGCAGCGCCTGCGCCGGCACCGGTTGACCCGACGCGGCGAGGTCCCGGGCAGCCTCCCTGCGCCGCTTCAGTCGGCTGATGACCTTGAGGTGGACCCGGTTCATCGCGGACGCGGCGTTGAACGAGCGCAGCAGCTCCATCACATCCTCCCGGGTCGGCGCGGTGTCGCCGCCGTCGGCGTAGGCGCGCAGCCGCTGGTACGGGGACCCGTCCGGGGCGTGGTGCCAGTCCTCGCGGGCTTGTTCGTGCTCGCGCAAACGGCCGTGGTCGACGCCGAGCGCGGCGAGTTCGGCGACCATGACGGCGCACTGGTCGACGCCGAGCGCGTGCGCGCTGAGCACGGACATGCGCAGGTGCTCCGCCGCGAGTTCGAGGGCGGTCACTTGATCCACCCTTCCGCACGCGCCTCGGCTTCGGCCTGCTCGACGTCCAGGGCTTCGGTGAGGTCGGCAGCGAGGTCGCGTGCCCGCGCGTGTGCGGCGAGTAGCTTCCCGCTGCCGCTGTAGCCGGATAGGTGGATGGTGGTGCCGGTTTCGCTGGTGTCGATGCGGCCATCCCAGGTGTGCGAGCAGGGGCGCGGGTTCTCGTCGAGCGCGGCCAGCACGGTGCGCAGGTCGCTCTTGAACGCGGACGCGGCGGGGCCGGTGCCCATGCCGAACAGTTCGGCCAGCGGGTCGTGCTCCCAGCGGTCGAGGACGGCGCCCAGCCGGTCGCGGGCGGCGCGGATCTCCGGGGTCACGCCGGTCCTCCCAACTGTGCGTCGTGTCCGTCGGCGGGGTGGGTGTCGTGGATCCACCAGCCCCCGGTCGGGCACGACTGGTAGCGGATCCCGCCGCCGCACACCGCGCAGGTGCCGTGGTCGCCGGCGGCCGGTTCCGGCCCTTCGTCGGCGTCTGCCTCGTAGCCGAGGATCGCGCCGCCCGCACTGTCCGCGAGCCCGGAGCCCTCGCAGACCGTGCACTCGAACGCGTCCTCGCCGTCGGGCGTCGCCAGGATCCCGGCGCCGTCGCAGCCCCAGCAGACGGGGATGGTGTCGGTCACGGCGTCTCCTGCGGCTGCGGGTTGGTGTCGGCGTCGTACTCGCGTATCAGGGCGCGCAGCCGCTTGGCCCGCTCACCCCAGAGCCGCACCAGTTCCGGGTCATCGGCGTACTCAGCGGGGATCGGTTGCAGGGCGGCGTACGCGTGCGCCGGGGTGATCGGGTCGAGCCTGTCCGCGTACTCGCGCATGACCGCCGCCTTGTCGGCGAGCAGCTGGGTGAACCGGGCGATGTGCCAGGCGTCGTCGTGGGTCAGGCGCCCGTCGGCGGTCAGGGCGCACACCGCGCCGGCGGGAAGGTCTGCGGGCGGGACGGGGTGGCTGGCCTCGTTGGTCATGCGCTCACCGCCGTCGGCCGCAACCGCGCCTTCTCGTCCTCGTGCAGCGCGTCCCACTCGCGCAACACGTCAATCCGCGCCTGGTCGCACACCTCCCGCCACGTGCCGCTCTTGGTGTCCTCGTAGTCGTACTCGCCATCGGTGAATTGCCGAAGCGCCGCGGACGCGGTCGCCAGGCCGGGGCCCGATGAGATTCCGACCAGTTCGCGCCGGTCCAGAGTCCAGAACGCCCAGTGGTACACGGTCGGGGTGTAGCCGTAGGTGGCCCAGCCGAGCCGCTCGGCCTGCGCGCGCAATAGGTCGCGGTAGCCCGGCGGGGGCGGGTAATCCGGGCCCTCGCCATCGCCGTGGTAGTAGATCATCGGCGCTCCACCCATGGGGCCGCGCCAGGTGATGCCGAGCTTCGCGGCGTCGGCGATCAGCGCGTCCAGGACGACCGCGAGCACGTTGACGCCGTCCTCGTCCTCGACTGGGTAGCGGGTGCGCAGGACGCCCTCGGTGGAGATGCGGCCGGCGGCGGGTTCGTCGTTCAGGAATCCGTCGTCGAGGTAGTCGAGGTGGCCGCCCCAGGCTTCGGCGTGGCCGGGGCGCTCGGGGAACCAGCGCACGGTGATGCCGGTGGACCAGTAGCCGGTGGATGAGATCACGATGGGTTCTCCTCGTTGTCGGGGTTGTCGGGCCAGCCGTCGCGGATCATGCGGGCGGCCTGGTGGTATGCGTGGCGCATCGCTGTTCCGGCAACGCCGTCGGGCTTCGTAGAGCCGGGGGTGAACACGTCCGGCGGGTACTGCTCGTCGGCGAACGCGTCCAGGGCGTCCGCGATCCGGGTACGCAAGTCCGCTTCGATCAGCGGGTACGCGGTGTTCAGCGCCGCCGCGGTCCGCCGCTCGGCCTGCTCCAGCGGGAGGGCGTCGGGCAGGCCGGGGAACGCCGCGAGGGACGCCGCCTTGAAGGCCCCGGGCGGGATGGTAGGGGGCTTGCCGGTCATCGGTTCACGGTCTCCTTCGGGGCGTCGATCCTGGCGCGCTGCTCGGCGAGCTGTGCCTGTAGTTCCTTCGACGGGAACAGGAACGAGTTCCCGCAGCGCGGCCACGGGTGGTTGCACTCGTACCAGACGCCGCACCAGCGGGTGAGCGCGGCCTGGCGGGAGGGCGGGATCAGCGACATCGCGGTGCCGTGGGTGGTGCAGCGCGGCAGCGGCTCGGGCAGGTTCATACCGACGCCCCATCCAGGTCGAGCGCGATCTGCTCAGCGCTGTCGCGCACCGTCAGCTTCGCGGTCTCGACCGTCACCACAAGGCCCACGCGCAGATTCAGGAAACCGCCGGTGTCCGTAACAGACACATCGGTCAAGCCCTGAGGGGAGCCGTCCGGCCAGCGCCGGTTCATGACGACGGTCGCGTCCCAGGTATCGCAGGCGCGGTGTCCCCCGCCAGGATGGACGGTGACGGGTGTTCCGACGGGCACCAGGCGGGCCATGGTCGTCTTCCTTCGGGTGGTCGGGCCTCGGCCGCCATCCTGGCAGCCGGGGCGGTGGCAAGTTCAGCAGTTCGGGCAGGAGTCGGCGAAGCCGTAGCCGTGGTCGCACGTCCCGCCGAGCAGCGCCCGGAAGTGCGCGAGGTCGACGGCCGTGAGCGGCCGCGTGTCCCCCATTGCGTCCACCCGGGTGATCACGGCGGCGCCGTGGTATGTCTGGCCCGCGGCTCCGTAAAGGGCTGCGAGGAGGGTGGCGAGCAGGTTCGGGCCGCTGGCGTACAGGCCCTCGTCGTCGATCCACATGTCGTAGGAGCGCGAGAGGTTCACGCGGCCCACGGCACGGCAGTCGATCGCGGCGCAGGTGTCCGCGAGCGTGCGGCCCGGGCGTATGGGAACCTCGGTGATCAACCGTCCTCGCCGATGCGCAGCGCGAGCGGCGTCCCGGTGGGAATGGAGCGCATCGCGTCGGGCGAGACGGCGTCGTCGGCCAGCGCCCGGTCGATGCTGTCGAGGATCGTGTCGGCGTCGGCCATCTCGGCGGTTCCCTTCCGGTCGGTGGTCCTGGGTTCATCTGGCCCCGGGCGCCTGGATGAGGCGCCCGGGCGGGCGGTCAGTAGCCGATGCCGTGGCTGCACCATTCCGAGTCGGGCTCGGCGGCGTCCACGTTGAGGTAGTAACGGTTGTCGAAGTAGTCGGTCATGACGTCGGAGTTGTCGTAGTTGTAGGCGTTGCCGAGCATGCGCAGTTCATGTCCGAGCGCCTTGAGCGCGTCGGTGGGGATCCAGCGCTCGCAGGTGTCGCCCTCCCAGGCGTCGCGCTTGCCCCAGCGCCAGCCCCAGTCCTGCGGGATGCCGGTGACGGAGATCTTGATGGAGCCGTAGTGCGGCTGGCGCACACCGATCTTGATGGAGGCGGGGGCGTCGCCGATCGGGTCGAGGGTCTTGAGCGCACCCTCGGTCGCGACGCCGGCGGCCTGCTTGCCGAGCTTGCGCAGCAGCTTGATCTCGTCGCGGATCCGCTTGGTCACCTCGGTCAGGCCGAGGCCGCGGGTGTCCTGGTACTTGCCGCCCTCCCACTTGTTGGCCCATCCGGAGCGCTTGGCCTCGGCCTGGACTTCGGATTTCTTCAGCAGCCGCGTGAGGGCGTGTCGGGCGAGGTCTGCCTCGTGCTCGGGGGTGTTGGGGTGCTCGGCGAGGGCGCGCAGCCGCTCGATCCGGCTGGCGGTGCGGGTCCTGGTGGCGGCGACCATTTCGCGTCTCCCTCGCATTGGTTACTTCGTCACCTCTCTAATGACTAAGTTACCCCTACGCAGAAACCTTGTCAACGGTGGGTGTGCGATGAATACTGGTGGCCATGGACGAGCCACTCAGCACGCGCGATGTGGCCGCACTTCTCGGCGTGAAGCCCGAGACGGTGCGGTTCTACCGCGCGCACTCCAAGCCCGGCGGCCGGTACGAGAACCACCCGTTCCCCGAGCCGGACTTCGTGCTCGGCGTCGTCCCCGCCTGGAGCGCGGAGCGTCGGCAGGACATCGTCGACTGGGACCGCACCCGCGTCGGCCAGGGGGTTGGCGGCGGACGTCCGTCTCATCGGAGGGCCGAAGCCGAGTAGCGGCCCCGTCGGGCTTACACCACGCTCGGCCGCCGTCCGCTTGCGGTTGCCGCCGGGACTTCAACCCGGTCCCTCCGGCAATTACGGGGCGCGGTCACCCACCCGCAGCGGCGTCCCTACCGCGGGCTCTCCGGAGATGCTGACCGCGGCCAGCGTACTTGCCCACTCCCCGACCCGGTCCGCGTCGCACTGCCGGATCCCGTGAACCGGATCGATGTGCACCAGCAGCGTCGCCAGCCCGTCCGCGGTGCGCTTCTCAGCCCACTCGTCGTCGGCCGGGGTGAACTCGTCATCAAACCACGCCACCGCCCGGCCCGCCGCGTACTCCTCCACGCCGGGCAGCTTCCAGATGTGATCGTTCAGCGTCACCCACCCGTCCGGCAGGGGCACCACGGGCAACTCGGGCAGGCCGATCAGGGGGCCGATGAACTCGTTCGCGGTCTCACGCCACGCGGTGCACCAGGCGAGTTCGCACCGGTCGGCGAGGGCGAGCAGCATCGGGCCGTGCGCGGGGTTGAGCCAGATCCGCAGCCCGCCCTGCGCCCACGGGCGGCCGTGTTCGTCGGTGAACGAGCCGTTGTGCAGGCGGTGCATCACGTAGCCGTCGGGTGCGTCGCCGCCGCTGTACGGGCCGCCGTGCGCGTTGAGCGGGCCGTCCACATCGATCAGCAGCAGCGGCCGGGTGTCGGTCACCCGTCGCCCCTGTCGAGCTCCACCAGATCAGGGTGATCCTTGATGCCGTCCCACGTGGCGTACACGCCGAACGCGCGTACGGAATCCCGCCGGGGGACCACCCATTCGGGGATCGCCCCGCACGGCAGCCTCATCAGCGCCTGCGCGAGGGCGGCGGCGTGCCAACGGTCCTCGTCCCATTCGATGAGGCAGGTGCCGGGGTTGGCGAGGTCGGCGCCGCGCGCGGAGTAGATCCAGATCGACGGGGCGAGTTCCCCGGTCGGGTTGCCATCGCCGTTCGGGTTCGCGGCCCGGCTGCGCGGGCCTCGGCCTCCGGTTCGACTCACGCCGCCTCCAATCCTTCGCTGCGGGACGCCATCTCCCGCACCCGCCCGATCGCCGCGAAACAGTCCCCGCGCGCGCCGTGGTCCCCGCCCAGCGGCTGCCAGCGGTAGTTGCCGTGCCACTCGCTCCACTCGCCGACCCAGTCACTGTAGGGCTCCATGCAGTCCTCCCACCGCGCCGCCGACAGCCACCTGGCCGTGTCCACGCCGAGCAGCCCGAGTTCGTGCCGTAGCCGGTCCCGGTCGAACCCGAGGTTGTACACCAGAACCCGCTTGCCGCCCACGGCCTCGGCCAGCTTCGCCAGCACCTCGGCAAACGTGGGCGCGCCGGCCACCATGGCGTCGGTGATCCCGTGGATACGCGTCGACTCGGTCGGGATCGGCGCGCCGGGGTTGACCAGGGTGTCCAGCAGCACCCGCCCGCCGACCGTGACGACGGCGATATCGAGCACGCGCGCGTCGTCCATCAGGCCGGTCGTCTCGGTGTCCAGGAACACGCTGTCGGGGTCCGCAAGCACGCCCGCGGCCCACGCTTCGAGCTCTGCGACTTCCCGTGCGCGGGCTTCGCGTTCCAGCCGTTCGCGTTCGGCCTGCTCGGCGCGGCGCTTCTCCCATGCCGCCTCCCGCTCGGCGTCGAGGCGTTCCTGCTCGATCCGGTGCGTGTCGCCGCACGGCTCGCAGTAGCGCCGGGTGAAGGACGCGACGCGGCGGTGGTTGGCCAGCGCCCACTCCAGGACCCGCGTCTTGACCGCGGTGCGCTTGCCGCAGCCGCCCGGGCACGACACCGCCTCGTTGAGCAGTTCGTTCAGTTTGCGTTTGCGCGCCGCCGTGCAGGACCGGCACAGCCGCACCGCGTACCAGCCTTCGAGCACCTGCGGGTACGGTTTGGCGCCGATGCGGCGGCATTCGTTACAGGTGCGCGCCGCGAGGTCCGCCGCACGCTGCCGGTCCGCCCTGCGGCAGGCGCTGCACGGTCGGCCGTGGGTCAGGTGCTCGCGCACCCGACCGCAGCGGGGGCAGGTGCGCCGGGCCCGCCACGCCCACGCGTCACCCGCGCTGCGGAACGGGATCTCGGTCGCGTCGGCCGGGTCGAACAGCAGGCAGCGCTCGTCCGGGTGCCCGAACGGTTTGACCCAGCACACCGGTGCGCCCGGTCGCAGCCGCAACCCGCGTTCGAGCTGCGAACGCGAGCGCAGATGCCCGGGCGCGTCGCCGGACTTGTACACCGGCAGGCCCCCGATGAACTCCAGGGGTTTCGCGGCCCGCCGGCTTGGGCTGATGGGCGCTGATATGTCGCTCACAGGACTATGATTCCAGGCCGCGCCCACACCGAGCAGGGTTATTCAGGCCAGCCCGGAACGATGGTGACCGGGATTCCTTCCGCTTCCCAGAGCGCCACGACATTCGGGTTGTCGTCGAACGCGAGCACGGGCCGCCACCGGGTGCGGATCCTCACGAGGATCTCGGCCTTCACGACCCGGTCCGGGCGCCCGTCGTTCGTCGCGCGCATCCACATCGCGTCGCTCGGAACGCCGTGCATCGCCAGCCAGAACGCGGTCAGGTTGCGGTACCGGGCCTGGCGCGCGGTCACGACCAGCACCGCCCGGCCGGCGGCGTGCTGCGCCCTCACCTCGTCGATCACCCACTGGTTCGGCGGGCAGTTCACCGACTCGCGGTGGAACGCGTCGAACCGCCCGGGACCGTCGAGCAGGTGCCGGATCCCGGTCACATCGACGAGCGTCCCGTCGCAGTCGACGAGCACCGCCTCGGGCAGGTCACTCAACGACGGCCACCTTCGGCGCGATGTAGTACGCGGCCCGCACCCGGTTGAGCCAGCCCTGCACGATCCCGTCGCGCGGCTCGTCCGGCAGCACGGTCTTCGCCGCATCGAACCTCGCCTCGATGTCGGCCATGAACGGCGCCGCGATCTGCGGGTCTGCGGCCACCTTCTCGCCGAAATCGAGGTACCACTGCGGGTTCGCGAGCCGGATGGTCAGGTCGCCGGTGGTGTACAGCTCGAGCCCCTGATGGCACAGGCGCGCGAGGTGGCGCGCATGTTTGGCCGCGCGGCGGGCCGGGATGTCCGAGTCGAACGATCCGTCGCCGCGCGAGAGCAGTTTGCGAAACTGCTGGGTCGCGTAGCCGAGGTACGCGTCGCGGACCCGTTTCGCGGAAAGGAACGCGTCCCGGATCACGATCAGTTCGGCGCCGAGCGGCTTGCGGATGAGGTATTCGTCCAGGTACAGAAGCTCCAGGACCGTCGGGTTGGAACCGAGCATGAGGCGCGCCGCTTTGGCGCACTCGTGCAACGTCGAGTCGGGCTTCGTGGTGACCATGGATTCGCGCGGCTGGTTCAGCGCGAACATGCGGTAGGTGTCCCACGCGAACACCCCGAGCCGGTCGATGTCCGAGTCGGGGCCAGCCAGCCCGTACGCGGTACTGCCCACGACGCCTTCGAGCAGGATGTGCATGCCGGGCTCCTTCGGGGTGTCGGCCTGGTCGTCTGATGGTCGCGCGCCGACCGGGTGGCGCGCCGGGGTTTACGGGCGCCGCGGATTCGAGCCAAGCCCTGCCGCGTGTCGGGCGGGGCGGTTAGGTTGGGGGCATGAGCGCACCCGCCGTGGAACGGCCCGACACCGACACGCCCGAGCGCCCGCCCGGCCCGGCCCAGGTGCTGGCCGCCCTCGCGCAGTTCTCCACCCCGGGCACCCTTGCCATGATCGACCGTGAGGTCGACGACGCGTACCGGGCGGCCGTCGCCTCCGGGGACATGGAGCCGCTGCGCGAGGTGCTGGAGCGCTGGTGGCATGTCGTGCGGGTCCAGCGCAGCGAGATCCGGCCGCCGATGACGGACGGCCCCGGGATGTTGCGCGCGGAGCTCGCGCGCCGGGGCGTGGCCGGCTGACCGGTGTACTCGTGGGGGTTCATGGCTCCGGACGACGGGGCGGCGCTGGTCGCGTCGCTGCCCACCGAGGCGCTCACCGCTCTGGCCGAGCTGATGGCCGCGGTGGCGCTGGACCCGTGGGGTGTGGCCGGGCGTAGTCGGGGTGATGCGAACATGCCGGATGTGGTGTTCGGGCCGGGCGGCGAGGGGCTCGTGTCGTATCTGATCCTGGACGACGAGCGGCGCGTCTGGGTCACCGAAGTGCAGTGGGCCGGCTGACCCGAGCCCGTGGCCGAGACCGTGCAGCGGCACCTGGAAGACCCCACCCCGCACGCCGGGACCGGCTGAGGCGGTCACCGGGCGCCTCGCCTTGTCGGCTCGATCCCGCTACGGCTCGCGAGGATGCTGCGCAGCGGACAGGTGGGCTGCAATGCCGAGGGCAGCCAGTCCAGGGCCTGCGCGAACTCGGGGAACCGGTCGATCCGTACCGGGAGCTTGAACCAATCCAGCAGCTCGCCGGTCCTGGCGTCGCGCGGCCACGTGAACTCGGTCAGGAAGTTTTCGCGCCACCCCCACTTGCCCTCCGGGCCGTATTCGCCGGACTGGAACGGGGCATGCTCGGCGATCTCCTCGCCCCGCACGAGCCAGATGATGGGCACGGCGTCGGCGGCCAGCCACTCCGGGTGGTGCTCTTCGAGGTACTCGACATATGCGGCGAGCTGTCCTTCGCCGTCGAGTTCGTAGTACTCGTCGACCATGGCCGAGCAGTCGAGTTCGCCGTAGAGGTAGAGGGTGGCGCTGCGCTCGTAGCCCCCGGGCTGGAAGGTGAACGTCCAGCGGCCGGCGCCCTTGGGCGGTCCGGGGATACGCCCCCGGTTGTGCACGATGTTGTACCTGGGCCGTTCCGTTTTGATCGCGCGCTCCTCGAAGGCGAGTGCGGTGGGCCGGTCCGGGTGGTGCTCGACGGTAACCCGGGCGACCTCGTGGAACCAGGGCTTCGTGTCGTGGTGCTGGCCCAGGCGGGTCGGGATCGCGCCGGATATCCCGATGTAGAGCAGCGCGCCGGTCTTGTCGAAGAACCGGTACAGGGCCGTGACGGTGGACGGCACTTGTTCGGCACGTGATCGCATGCGTCACACCGCGATGAACAGTTGCGGGAGGGCGGCCAGCTCAGCCCAAGACTGCCGATACCGACCGACCGGGAGCATCGATAGGAGGTCCCTCTCGACCTGATCGCTGGGCTCGCCACCCTCCATGCCAAGCGAGGACGCAACGGAGTCGAAAGCGTGTCGGTCCTCGCCGCTCGGGACGTTGCCGGCGCGCCACGCCACCAAGAGCCGGAACGGGACGGCGCCCCGGAAAACCATTGCGCCGTGAGTCAACTCGCCGCCGCTGAAGATCCTTCGGCCGCCGGGGATGGACTCGCTCAGGCGTAGGGGGTCGCCGGGCTGTGGCTCGAAATCCGGGGAATGGGCGGAGCGCCGCAGGATGCGGGACTGGACGTACAGGTCTGCGGCTGGGTGCTTGTGGTGGCCCGCATTGGGCGCCTGGATGGTGGCGCGGCGCAGTTCGGCACCCTTCTGCCAGACGATATGCAGGTGTTCGGGACCATCGCCGCACTTGTCGGGATGGTAGTTGACGCTCCCCCAGGCGTTTCCGATGATCTCGGCGGTGAGTCTGTCGAGGATGGGCTCTTCGATCAGTTGCCGGAACACGGCGAGGGTGACCTGTCGGCCGCTGACAGTCAGGGTCTTGATCTCGACGGTGGCGGTGGTGACGGTTGCGTTGTGGGCAGTGAGCTTCTTCTCGGCGGTCATGATCGTCTCCTCGTATCGGCGCTCCGGTGGGG
>Ga0068855_100010354_pt1 | contig 11248 bp, 11 predicted proteins | sample KBSCornC52_FD_66592 | JGI IMG/M metagenome (GOLD analysis project Ga0068855, IMG submission 66592) | Corn rhizosphere microbial communities from Kellogg Biological Station, Michigan, USA - KBS Corn C5-2 | ecosystem: Host-associated > Plants > Roots > Rhizosphere > Soil ... | reverse complement strand
GCGGCGCAGATCTTCTTCGAGTGGTGGAAGCAGGTCGAACGTAATATTGGCGGGTTGAAATCGCTTGCTCTCCGCATGCGTAATGTAGTGCGTCAACGATCCGTTCGCTGACTGACGCGGCGCAATCCTCGGGCTTTCGCCCACCGCCAGCGCCGCAGCATACCGTCCCGCCAGCATGCCCGAGGCAATCGACTCCGTATAACCTTCCACTCCGCTCAGCTGTCCGGCGATGAGGATCGTAGGGTACGCTCGGAGCTGCAGCGTCTCGTTCAAAATCGCCGGCGCATTTACGTAGGTATTTCTGTGGATCTGCCCATAGCGCAGAAAGACGGCATTCTCCAACCCAGGAATCAGCCGCAGCACACGGGCCTGCTCACCGAACTTCAAGTGATTCTGGAAGCCGACCAGGTTGTAGCTGTCGGCGCGCAGATTCTCCTGCCGCAGCTGAACCACCGCGTATGGCCACTTGCCGGTCTTCGGATCATCTAGCCCCACTGGCTTCATCGGGCCAAAGCGGAGAGTGTCTCGACCGCGTCGCGCCGTTTCTTCAATAGGCAGGCAGCCCTCGAAGTAATGGAGCGGCCCCGCCGGAATTTCTTCCCATTCCTTTGCGGGAACCGCTTCGGCCATCATCAGCGCATCGATAAACCGGTCGTACTCTTCCTTTGTCAGCGGGCAGTTGATGTAGTCCGGTGACCCCTTGCCCCACCGCGCCGCGAAGTACACCTTTGACATGTCAATGGTGCTCGCGTCCACAATCGGGGAGATGGAGTCGTAGAACGCGAGGTGCGACGACCCCGTCAGCCGGGTCAGCTCCGCCGTCAGATCCGGCGAAGTCAGCGGGCCGGTCGCTAGAATCGTCAGAGCGCCGGGGTCATGCTCGTCGATCCGTGTCACCTCTTCGCGATGGACGCGGATCCTTGGCTCAGCGGCAATCCTGTCCGCCACACGGCGTGAAAACTCAACGCGGTCGACAGCGAGCGCATGGCCTGCAGGAACCGCTGACGCATCCGCCTCTTCCAAAAGCGCCGATCCCGCCCTGCGCATCTCCTGCTTCAGCAGCCAGGGCGCGGTATTTTCCGATTCCGACTTCAACGAATTCGAGCACACCAGCTCGGCGAAGTCGCTCGTCTGGTGGGCTTCCGTTGATCGCGCCGGACGCATCTCGTACAGGTCCACCTCGCAGCCCAGCCGCGCCGCCTGCAGCGCAGCTTCCGGCCCGGCAAGTCCGCCGCCAATTACCCGAATTCTCTTCATCGGCACTGCTCAATTCTACGTGGCGATTCTAGGTAGCCTCGCGCTTCAGTAGTCCGCTATTCACCCGGCGTGCCGGATTGCCCACCACGGTCATCCCCGGTGCCACATCCCGCGTCACCACGCTCCCCGCCCCAACAATTGCGCCATCACCAACGGTGACGCCGGGCAGGATGATCGCCCCACCTCCCACCCACACGCCACTGCCGATCCGCACAGGCCGTCCAAGCTCTAGGCAGGCGCGCCGACTCTCCACATCCCGGGGATGATCCGCTGCGTAAATCTGCACCGCCGGCCCAATCTGCGCAAAGTCACCAATATGGATCGTCCCCACGTCCAGCAGCACGCAGTTGAAGTTGAGGAACACATCCGAGCCGATGAAAATATTGAAGCCGTAATCGCAGTAAAACGGCGCTCGAATCTCGGAGCGCTCGCCAATTCCGCCCAGCAAGTCGCCGAGCGTGCCGTTGTCGTAGTCGGTGTTGTAGCGACGCAACGCTTCCCCCGCGTGTTTCCGCGCCGCGGTGAGCTCCGCATCGTGTGGCGAGTACAACTCTCCCGCCTGCATCTTGTTGTACTCGGCAGACCTCGGTCTCATCATCTCTGAACGGAGTACAAACAGCAGCTTCAGGATGCCCGATCCGAACCGCGTACATCGCGCACCGCCCGCCTCAATGCTTCTTCATCGGAGCCGCTGGCATAACGGGCACCTCGGATGTCGCGATGTCCATGACGGCTTTCCACGATCCATCCGCCTGCTTTCGATAGGTCGTCACATAGCTGCCATGGTCGTTCATTGGCTTCTTCGTTGCGGGATCCGTCGCCGTCATCGTGTAGGCCCCCCGTGTGTACGCCAGATCTCCTGAACTCGCCACGTCGACCTTGTTTGCTTGGAAATTAAGCATTAGCGCCGGATCGCTGACCATGCTCTGCAGGACCTTCTGAATCGCGTCCTTGCCCGGGGCCGCCGCCATGCCTGGCACCATCAATACAGCATCGTCGGCATAGTGTGCCGTCAGCTTACCGAGATCCTTGGCCGCATAATCCTGGTTCCACTGCTTCTCTGCATCCCGAATCGCCTGGACATCCGCATCATGATTGCTGCCGCTGGCGCTGGCGGCCGGAGCCGCACTCTGGTTACAAGAGGTCAACATCGCTGTCATCATCAAGGCTGCACAAATCGTATATGCGCGGTTCATCTTCAACGCTCCTGTTGTATCGAGATATGAAACAGGGCCTGAGCCGGACGGACTCGACCGGTGCCATCGCTTCCGGGTCGCCTGATGGAAGAAGCCGTCACCGCTCTGTGAAGCGGAACCAATACTGCCTGAAAGCCTCGGCGACGTCCAGAGAAATCCACGCGCTATGCCTCTGGCCTATCTTTCGTCGCCGGCAGCAGGTGCGGCACTCGCGAGCTTCGGCAGTGCGTCGGCGGAGACGCGCATGATCGTCCATTCCGTCAGACCGACGGCTCCTACTGACTCATAGAATTCAATCGCCGGCTTATTCCAATCCAGCACTGCCCATTCCAGCCGCGGGCAGCCTTCCTTCACGGCGACGGCTGCAACCGAAGAAAGCAGCGCCTTCCCGATACCTTTCCCGCGCTGCGCGGGCCGCACAAAAAGGTCTTCCAGGTAAATCCCCGCGTGTCCGCGCCACGTCGAGTAGTTGTAAAAGTAGAGCGCAAAGCCCGCGATATTGCCGCCCGCTTCCGCCATCAGGCAGTGGAAGCGTTTCGGCTCGGTAAAGCCATCGCGCATGAGGTCTTCGGCCGTTGCTACAGCGGAGCCCGGCTCACGCTCATACTCTGCCAGCTCTCGAATCAGGGCAAGAATTTCTGGAATATCGTCCGGCGCAGCGGGGCGAATCGTAATGGGCATACAGCGTCAAGCTTACGATAATGCCTATCTGCGGGGATGGTTGGAGGGCGCATTCGGGTTCGCTTCCAGCCACTTGTCAAACGGAATAGAAAACGCGAACAGCTCCTGGCCGCCATCCTTCGTGCGGATCATCTTTACGTACAGTTCGGCGTGTTGCAGCACCGGGTCGTCCAGTTGCTTCACGTCGTAGATTAGATATCCCGCCAGCGTAGAGTGCGGCGCCACCGTTGTCGTCTTGAAGCCGAAGTCCTTGTCGTCGTCCAGAATCTTCTTGTCCACCGGGTGATGCACCGTAATCGGAATCACCGGTATCTTCGTACCGCGCGCATTCTTGATCGTGAACAACCGCCGGTTGATGTCGTCCGACGTGGCCGCGGGCAGCTTATCATTTGCCGCGGAGATAAACTGCATGCGCGCCTCGTCGAGCGACAGCGCATGGTCCGAATCGTTCGTGATGATCAGCCGTATCGGCAGTAATCCGTGGTCCTGATACTTGATCCGGAAGAACGCGCAGTCTTTCGCGTCCTCACACGGCTCTGCGGCCAGAGTCACATGCTCATCTGGATGCGTTTCGTGCGCCGCGTATTCCGCGGCAGGTTTTGCTGCCGGTGCTGTCTTTTCACCGGCCCAGGCACTTGTGGCTCCTAGTCCAAAAGCGATGGAGGCGGCGAGTACGCCGGTGGCGTGAAGGATGCGTGCTGATCGATTGCGCTGCGGGCTCATGCAGTCGTTGATTATCATCTTCGCTGATGCAGGCGGTAAAGCAAGCTCTGTCACACCCGCGCTGTCCCCCCCGGCGGAGTGCCCGCTGATGGCACTGTACAGCCTGCTGCTTGCCGCCGTATTTATCGTCGGTGCGCCGTATTGGCTCCTGCGTATGGTGACCAGTGGCCGGTACCGCGCGGGCTTGGCGGAGCGCCTCGGCTGTGTGCCGGATGGATTCCATCTTGCAGCATCAGGCCGTGATGTCATTTGGCTGCACGCCGTCAGCGTGGGTGAAGTCCTCGCTGCCACTCGACTCGTCTCTGAGCTTGAATCATCTCTTGGTCCCACATGGCTCATCGTCATCTCTACGACTACGGCCACTGGCCAGGCGTTAGCACGCGAGCGCTTCTCTGCGTGCGGGTCGCACCCCATTTTCTACTACCCTCTGGACTTCGCGTTCGCCGTCCGTCCTTGGCTGCATGCGCTTCAACCCAAGCTCTTTGTACTGATGGAAAGCGAGCTCTGGCCTCGCATGCTGAGCGAATGCCGCAGCCAGGAAATCCCGGTCGCCGTCGTCAATGCACGGGTCAGCGATCGCTCCTTCTTGCGCGGGATGCGAGTTCGCGGCCTTTGGCGCAGACTGCTAGCAAAACCCAGTCTCTTCCTCGCACAATCCGACGAAGATGCCCGCCGCCTCGTCGCCATGGGGGCGGAGGCTCAAGACGTCCACGTCTCCGGCAATCTGAAGTACGACGTCCGCGCCCCGAAGCAAAGCCGCATCGCCGAGCAGATACGCATCCTCGCAGCCGGACGGCCCATTCTCGTCGCTGGCAGCACCCACGGCGCCACCGGACAGGAGAGCTCCAGCGAAGATGAGGTTCTCCTTCAGGCCTGGGACGCCGTCCAAGGGGAACATCCTTCGCTGCTCGTTCTCGCACCTCGGCATCCACAGCGGTTCGGGGCGGTCGAAGCGCTCATCACGAAGCGGTCATATCTCAAGGCGAGCAGCCTCAATGAGGCCACTCCAACCACTCCTGCAGACATCATCCTTCTTGATACCATCGGCGACCTCGCTGCCGTATACAGCGTCGCCACCGTAGCCTTCGTTGGAGGAAGTCTTGTACCTCATGGGGGCCACAACCCTCTCGAGCCCGCCCAGTTCGCTCTTCCGATTCTGATGGGTCCGTCATTCGAAAACTTCCGTGATATCGTCCGGCGCCTTCGGGCTGAGCAGGGTATTGCCATCACAGACAATGCAGAGGAATTGCGTACGAGCCTGACTGAACTGCTGTCGAATGCAGAGAAAGCCACCGGCATGGGCCGGCGGGCCAAGTCCGTCTTTGAGCAGCAACAGGGCGCCACCGTCCGCACCGTAAAAGCCCTCCTCGCCCTCCTGCCCGGCCCCAGCGAGGACCAGCCATGAGCGCGCGCCGGCCATGGGCTCTCCCTCTCGTCCCGCTCTACTGGGCTGGTGTCCGCGGTGCAGATGCACTCCGCGCGGGCCTCTCCCCGACGGAACGCCTCACATGGCCGGTCATCAGTGTTGGCAGCATCTCCGCTGGCGGAGCAGGGAAGACCCCCGTCGTGATCGCCCTGTCGAAACTCCTTCGTGCCCAGGGTCACTCCGTCGACGTACTCTCGCGCGGCTATGGCCGGCGTGCCAGCAGCATCGCCCGCGTCGACCTCACAGCGCCGGATTCTGCCGCCCGCTTCGGAGACGAGCCCGTGCTCATTGCAGGCTCAGCAGATGTTCCCGTCTGGGTCGGCTCACACCGCCACGCCGCCGGATTGGCGGCCGAAGCTGCCTCTGCATCCCAAGCCGGCATTCACCTTTTGGACGATGGCTTTCAGCACCGCCGCCTCGCCCGGAATGTGGACATCGTCCTCGTCACGACTGAAGACCTCTCCGACTCACTCCTGCCTGCCGGTAACCGCCGCGAGCCGCTCTCCGCCTTGCGCCGCGCCGACGCCGTCCTGGTGCGTGAGGAAGAAAGCACTGCCGTGGAACCCCACATTCGCCGCTATCTTCGGTCTGGCGTTCCCGTCTTCCTTCTCCGCCGGGTCTTGCATGTTCCCCCGCATCCCCGCAGCCCCATGCTGGCCTTCTCCGGGATAGCCCGTCCCCACCGCTTTCGTCAGATGCTCCAATCTTGCGGCCTTCGCGTCATTGACTGCTTCGAATATCCCGACCACCATCGATATACAGCAGGGGACATGCGCAGCCTCGTCCAGAGGCTCGGTTCGAGCGCTGCCCAGGCTTTCATCACCACGGAGAAGGATGCTGTGAAGATCACGCCTGAGCTGCGCGCCACACTGGAGTCCGCCGCTCCTATGCTGGTAGCTCAGCTCCGCGTCGAGTTCACCGATCCGGCCAGTCTGCTCGCCGAGCTGGAGGCGCGCTGCCGGTGAAGCCCCTTCGTGTCCTCATCGTGCGAATCGGAGCGATGGGCGATGTGCTCCACGCACTTCCCGCCGTTGCGGCTCTCCGCAAGGCCCATCCTGACGCCTTTATCGGCTGGGCACTTGAGCCCCGCTGGTCCGATCTCCTGCAGATCGCGAACGATCCCGAGGACATGACCCAGGGTGTTCGCTGGCAGGTGAAGGCCTTGGTCGACCGTTGGTACTCCGTGCCCACAAAGGCGTGGAAACGTCGTCCCTTTGCACCAGCCACCTTGCGCGAGATTCTCGCGCTCCGAAAGGTTCTGCTCGGCGAGCACTTTGACTACTGCGTGGACATGCAGGGCGCCCTCAAGTCCGCCGGGATCGGGCGCCTCGCAAACGCGCCAGTTTTTGCAGGCTACGACCAGCCCCGCGAGGATCTGGCCCGGAAGCTCTACACCCGGCTCATTCCTGCCACGGGCGCTCACGTTGTAGAGCAGGGCTCAAATCTGCTCGGCGAAGCGCTCGGTGAAGCGCTTCCACCCGCTGCCGTCACGCTGCCCATGCAGGAACTCGCGGAACGTTGGGCCGACGACACCGTGGGCTCGCATCCCTTCTGCCTCATCTCACCCGGCGGCGGCTGGGGAGCCAAGCTCTGGCCGGCTGAGCGCTTCGGTCAGGTAGCCATCCAACTCAGCCGAACCATAGGCATCGAGTCAGTCGTCAACGCCTCGCCTACGGGCTCTCCGGAGGGGGAAGAGGTCGCCGCGGCGAGCTTCGGCCACGCTCGCGTGGTCCCCTGTTCCATCTCCCAGTTGATCGCTCTTACTCGCCGCGCCACCCTCGTCATCGGCGGCGATACCGGCCCACTTCACCTGGCTGCCGCACTCCGACGGCCCGTCGTCGCGATCTTCGGACCAACCGATCCCGAACGCAACGGCCCGTGGAACACCCGCAGCCGCGTACTCCGGGATATCTCAAGCGTTACCAGCCACAAACGTCTGAAACAGGCGGAGCCGGGGCTGCTCCGGATCTCCGTGGAAGAAGTGAGCGCCGCTGCCCTCGAGGTTCTCTAGTGGCCTTACCTGTTGCGTCGTCAGCCGTTACGACTCACCCGCCGCACGGCCCACCACGCCGCTGCGCCGCCGCATATCACCGGTACTGCAAGCACCGTCCAGTGCCCGATCCCGCGCGCGTACAGCGAAGGTCCCGAGTGCCTCATCAGGACAAGTCCCACCACAATCGTCGCGGCTAACAGCCCCATCCCTACCGTCGCGCCAATCACAAATGCGGCCGCCGCCAACAACGCCTTCTGCATGCAACCAGTATGCAACGGCACCTGTCGCGTGGCCCGAATGAGAAGATAATCAAGGCAGCAGTTGGCACCGGGAGAGTTGTTGAGCGGGCGTACAGGTTGGCAGAAAATCGCGCAGCGGATTCGAGTTCCCCTGGGCTTCGTCGTCGCGGCGGCATTCCTGTGGCTTGCCTCGCCGACCTGGATCACAATGGCGGAAAGCCTAGTCCTTGTCCTGCCCGGCCTATGGCTCCGCGCCTATGCGTCCGGGTACGTCCGCAAAAACGCGGAGCTCACCACCACCGGCCCCTACGCTCACACCCGCAATCCTCTCTACCTCGGCTCCATGCTGATCGCCTTCGGCTTCGCTGGTGCATCCGGGAGCTGGGTCATCGCGATTGCTCTTGCCATCCTTTTCGCGGCGATCTACATACCCACAATCCAGAGCGAGGAGACCTACCTTCGGGCTCACTTCTCCGGCTTCGACGTGTACGCGCGTGCCGTCCCCCGCCTTCTGCCCCGGATCACGCCAGCCCGCGACTTTAGCCAAACCCCAGATTCCCAGGACCGCGGCCGTTTCTCCGCAGCCCTGTACTGGCAGCACCGCGAGTACAATTCCCTGATGGGAGCGGCTGCTATCTACCTTGCCCTTGCAATCCGGCTCGCCTCCGAGCAGCACATACTCCACGCCAGGTTTCCCTGGCACACGTAAATCTTCCGTTCGGGGACTCTGTTTGCTCAAGGTACGGCGATACCGCAAGGCACTACGACACATTGGTCTGGCTCTTCTCCTCCTCACCTCTTCAGCCCTCGCAGTGCGTCACGCTCCCGCCCAGATCCTTGGCATCGGTTCCCGGCAGCCGGCGCAGCCCGTCGTCATTCCCACGCTTCAACCGCCCTCGGCCGGCTATACCTTCCCCGCGAAGCAGACCCTCACCTTCACCGTAGACTGGCGCGTCTTCACGGGGGGTACCGCTGTCTTCCACCTCGAGCAGCAGGGTGACATGCTCCGCATCAATGCCACCGCTGATACAGTCGGCGCCGTCAACATGCTCTTCCCCGTAGTCGATCGCTTCCAGTCCGCCTTCGACGTCCACACCGGGTGCTCCACCGGCTTTTCCAAGCAGACCCAGGAGGGCCGCCGGAAAGTCTCCACCGATCTCACCTTTGACTATCATGCCGGCCGGCAGACCCTCGTTGAGCGCAACCTCGTCAAAGGCACGCAGAAGTCCGACTCAGCCAACATCCCCGCCTGCGTGACGGACTCCCTGTCCGGCATCTTCTATGCCGCTTCTCAACACCTGCAGGTGGGGCAAGACGTCCGCTTTCCGCTCGCCGACGCCATGCGCACCGTTACCGTAACCATGAAGGTCGAAGCCCGGGAGGAGATCAAGACTCCCGCGGGGACTTTCCAGACCGTTCGCGTCGAGCCCACCGCCGAAGAGGGCGTCGTCAAAAACCGTGGCAAGATTTGGATCTGGTACACCGACGACGCGCGGCACATGCCCGTGCAAATCCAGGCCCGCCTCTTCTGGGGAACCATTACATTTCGACTTCAGAGCGTCGAATCTAAATAGGCCTCTCGTGCTCTCGCAAACCGGTCCCGAATCCTTTCCGTCCGAAGATCTTGTCACCGTGGCTCGTTTCGAGAGTCCCCTCGAAGCCCAGCTCGCCCGCGGACTGCTCGAGTCGGCCGGCATTGCATCCTTTCTGGTGGGCGAGAACGTCAACCATATGTTGCAGGCGGCCTTTGGGGTACACCTGCAGGTTGGCGCTGACGACGAAGTCTCCGCCCGGGAACTGCTCGGGACCCAAGAAGGCTCCCCGGGACTTGATCCCCGTGGTTGAACTCCTCGCCTGCTTGCATGTACCTTGAAAAGTGTCGCTAGGCCCCGGCCAACGGTTGCGGGATGCGTACTTTAGGGCTGTAAACGGCATCGAATGTGACGACGGATAGCACTTCCACGGCCGCGTATAGCGTGGAAACAAAGTCAAACTTTTCGTGTTCTCAAGAACGGAAAGAATCTCAGGCGCTTACCAGCGTGGGCGCGGAATAACTCCCGGAGTGAGAGAGATGAAGATCTTCAGAAATAGATTCGCCGGAGTACTCTCGGCGGTGTCCTTTGCCGTGTGCATGATGGCCGCCCCGGCCGCCCTGCAGGCCCAGACCACGGCCAAGATCCACGGCCACGTCACCAACCCCATCGGCCAGCCCGTCACTAACGCCGAGGTTCGCCTCACAACCGACAAGAACCCAGGGAACAACCCCGACCGTAAGTACGAGTACACCTTCCCCCTGGACGCCAGTGGAAACTACACCGGCAATGACGTAAAGCCGGGTGATTACGTCGGTGTTGTGTTCCAGGCCAACAAGACTGTGGACTTCTTGCCAGCTTCGCTTAAGGCCGGCGACGACAAGACCGTCGACTTCGATATGACCCGCAAAGAGTATCTGGACAAGATGACTCCTGAGGAGCGGAAGCAGCTCGAGGAGTACAAAAAGACCAATGCCGCTGCCACAGCGGCGAACGCCAAGATCGCCAACCTCAACGGCCTGCTCACTCAGTCCCGTGCCGATACCGCGGCTGGCAAGTATGACACCGCAATCCAGGCCATGACCCAGGCCACCGCCACCAAGCCTGATGAGCCGCTGCTTTGGATGGCGCTCGGTGACGCGCAGTTGGGTGACGCCAATGCTGCCTTCAAGGCAGCCGGCAACAAGGCGACCGACCAGGCCGTTAAGGACAAGTTCGCCAAGGCCGAGGACAGCTACCGCAAGGCGCTTGATCTGAACGCTAAGAACGCGAAGCCCAAGCCCGAGTACACGGCGACCGCGAACAACCAGCTTGGTCAGGCACTCGGTAAGGAAGGCAAGTCCAAGGAGGCCGCTGCCGCATTCGACGAGGCAGCCAAGGCGGACCCGCCCAAGGCAGCCACGTACTACTTCAACGAAGCGGCGACTCTGTTCAACGCCGGCGCGATGGATGACGCGGCAGCCGCGGCCGATAAGGCCGCCCAGGCTGACCCGACCAAGGCTGAGGCCTACTACATCAAGGGCCAGGCTCTGATTCAAAAGGCGACCGTGGACCCGAAGACCCAGAAGATCATCGCGCCCCCGGAGTGCGTCGAAGCCTACCAAAAGTACCTGGAAGTCGCTCCGACGGGTCCTCACGCCGAAGAGGTCAAAGGTATCCTTCAGGGCATCGGCGCCGACGTGAAGTCGAGCTACAAAGCAGGCAAGTCAGGCAAGAAATAGCTTTCAAGCCAACCCCAGCAAAGCCCCGGGCGTGAACCGCTCGGGGTTTTCTGTTTGCCATCGCCAACGCCCCCCACTGCGATACGGTAATCACCATGCCCGTCCTTTCGTTCGAACAGGCTCTCGCAACCGTACTCGACCGCGCCCGCAATGTCCCAACGTCCCCGGTCGAGACCGTCTCGCTGCTCGAATCGGCAGGCCGCGTCCTCGCGCAGCCGATCCTCGCGGACCGCGACCAGCCCCCGTTCGACCGTTCCACGCGCGACGGCTTCGCGGTGCGAGCCGCTGAGTGGTCCCGGGCGGACGCGCTCCGCGTTGTCGGCCAACTCCGCGCCGGCGACATCTGGCGGCAGGGTGAACTCCCGCCCGGCGCAGCCGTAGAAATCATGACCGGTGCCCCCGTCCTACCCGGCGCGGACGCAGTGGCGATGGTCGAGCACGCGAGGCTTGGGGACAACGCCGAGTTACGCGCTGCGGAAG